>Ga0265294_10000308_pt1 | contig 64275 bp, 69 predicted proteins | sample MunlanPumphouse3_FD_192504 | JGI IMG/M metagenome (GOLD analysis project Ga0265294, IMG submission 192504) | Groundwater microbial communities from a municipal landfill in Southern Ontario, Canada - Pumphouse #3 | ecosystem: Environmental > Aquatic > Deep subsurface > Groundwater | place... | reverse complement strand
CAAACATTTCGTCTTTTTCGCTCCATTCTTCTTGTTTTTCTTCTTCTTGATTTTTTTGCCCTCTTCCATCATATCTCTCAAACATTTCGTCTTTTTCGCTCCATTCTTCTTGTTTTTCTTCTTCTTGATTTTTTTGCCCTCTTCCATCATATCTCTCAAACATTTCGTCTTTTTCGCTCCATTCTTCTTGTTTTTCTTCTTCTTGATTTTTTTGCCCTCTTCCATCATATCTCTCAAACATTTCGTCTTTTTCGCTCCATTCTTTTCTTTTGTCTTGCTTCTTTTCATCATTCTCCTCTTTTACTCCTTCTTGAGACGGATCAACTTCATCATTTTTTTCTAATATTTCTTCTTTATCTCCTGAATCAACTAAAACAGGTGAATCTCCTTGCTCTTCTTTTAAAGTTTTATCACCAAAATATTTTCTAATATTTCTTGTTAAAAAGTCACTATTTGCTATTTTCAAAACAGCAGCGGTACTCACTATTAATCCAAGATTAGCATATTCTATAGGCATAAATGATTTTATACGACCACTAGTAATAAGCTCTAATGCATTCTCTCTTGGCATAGCAGCTAACATAGCAAGCAACCCTAATGTTATAACAATCTCAAGACCATTCTTCTCAAACCTTGCTGATATTCTTTCAAAAAGGCCTGGCTTCTCTTTATTAACTTTTTCTATTTCTTTGCTTGTTTGTTCATTTAATCCTTCTATTACCTCATCAACTTTTTCTGCTCTTTCTTCAGCTATTTCTTCTGCTTCTTTTTTAAATATTTCTATAAGCTCTTTTCTTTGTTCTTCGAAAATACCACCTTCGATTTCTTCTAATCTTTTATATATCTCTTGTGCTTCTTTCTGTCGAGACTTTATTTCTTCTGTTTCTTTTGCTTTGCCTCCCATCAATCTAGACCAAATGCCTTGCCTCTTTTTTTCTTCTTTACCAGTTTCTTTATATTTGTTAAAAAAGGCCTCAATATCAGAAATTATCAAGTGAAATTCTTTCAATGATTCATCGTCTTCTTCTACTTTTTTTTCAACATTTTCTTCTTTTTCTTCTAGGGTTTTTTCTTTTTTCTCTCCAATTGCCCCCTCATCATTAATTTCAAATGTTTCAGACATATCCAATTCTCTATTACTTGATTCAGAATCTTTAGGTAATACTTCTTCAATCTCAAAAGTTTCAGGTTTGTTTTTATTTTCCATATTAATATTATTTAACTAATTATATCAAACTTAGCTATATTCTAAATTATTTGATTTATATGTCAACCCTTCTGCGCATTATTTCTTCGTCCACCACATATCTACTTCTAGCATAAGTCAAAGAATAATATTCCTTAATATCCTTAGCTAGATCATAATTACCCCTCTCTGGTGGATATGTTTTAATGTTAAATGGCTTAGATGTTTGTCCATCTATCATCATTTTGATATAGAAATTAAAGTTATCTATATTCATCAAATCTTGACTGTTAAAAATTGGTTCAAATTCTTTCTCTAAAAATTGAGAGTCCTCTGCTCCCACCCTAAATGAAGCAATAGTTCCAACATTTCCGAAAACAGCATCTCTGATTTCTTCTGGTAATTGAGCAATAAATTGATGAGATATTATTAAAGACAATCTATACTTTCTTGCTTCTGATAAAATAGTAGAGATTGTGCTTGTTGCAAAGTTTTGAAACTCATCCATGTATAGGTAGAAATCATTTCTTTGATCCTCAGGAATATCAACCCTAGAAAAAGCAGCTAAAGACATTTTACTTGTAATAATTAGCCCAAGAAGAGAACTATTTAATTCATCTAATCTACCCTTGCTTAAATTGACCAAGAATACTTTTTTGCCATCGATAATTTCTCTAAAGTTAAAGGTACTTTTTGTCTGACCAATAATTGGCCTCATATAGTCATTAGAAATAAAATTATCAAACTTAGAGGTAATATATGGAACCATATTCTTTAGAGCCCCTTCTCCACCTGCTTGCTCTGCTTGTTTCTCCCAAAACTCTTTAACTAAAAAGTTTTTACATTTTAATAATAATCTTTTTCTAAAGTCAGCATCGGCTAATACTTTTGGCACCTCCATTAATGTATACACCTCATTTGGATCATCCATTAAAAGCATCAGAGCATTTCTTGCATATTGTTCAAACATCGGTCCACCAGTTTGTCTTAAATCATAAAGCTTGTCCAATATGTTTATCATCTCATTAACAATAAATGTTTTTTGCTCAGGAAAACGAGTATCATATTCAAGCATATTTAAACCAATTGATCTTTCAAGATTTGTTGGATCAAACAAAACAACATCTTCAATCCTGTCTTTTGGCATTTTACTTAAAATGTCGTCTATCAAGTCCCCATGAGGATCTAACATGCCCATTCCCTCTCCATTTTTAATATCTTGCAAAGCCATTGAGGATAATGCTGATGATTTACCAGTTCCTGTTTGACCAATAATATACATATGCCTTCTTCTATCATCTTTTTTAAGATGTATGTCTTTTTTTTCTTCTCTATAAATATTGTACCCCAACAAAAGACCTTCTTTAGGGATGTTTGTTGGTGGAACAGAAACTTTTGACTTAACTGTCTTAATATTAGGCGTCTTGGTTAGTGGTGTTGGAAAATGGAATATACTCGTAAGTTCTTCTATTCCTAATATATTTCTTTGAGAATCATCAAAAAGACGAAAACTATATTTATATATCAACTCATCAAATGCACCCTTCTTGGTTCTTATTAATCTAAAATTATTTGTTTTGTTAGAGCTAAATTGAGCAAAAGAGTTTGCCATTTCTAGAAATATACTTTCACTTCTAATCTTACTATCAGCAGAAACAATTAACCTAATGTTTGTTTCAAAACTATCTTTGTTCAACTTAGCTCCTAATATTTTAAGCAATTCTTCATCTGGTGGGCTTCCACCTAATTTGTCCTCACTTTTTCCCTTAATAGTTGAAATGAAATTAGTTGCTCCCATTGCTTGAATAAAGTTTTTGCCTTGAGCGACCTCATTAGAAATCATCCTTCCTCTCTCGTACCAACTATTAGATCCTTTCTTAACAATTAACTGGACAGCTGCTTCTTCGTTAGTTTTTAACTTTGTAAATATATTAGTAATTGAAGACAATGGATCTGTATCCATTTGATTATATGTCTTAATTGGTAAGTATAGCGGTTTAGTTGTTTTTAAGTATCCGCAGCAGACATTTTCTGTTGGAGAAAATATATTGTAATCATCAGATTTTTCAACCTGAGCTGTTGGATATATACTATATATTGATTTTTCAATGAAGTTTTCAAATCTTCTTGGAGCTGCAACATAGAAAATAATATCTTCTTTTAGTTTTACTATTTCTAAAGCAATCCATGGATCAACTCCAAAGAGACCTTCTTTAGACAAAGAATTAAGAGAACTATAGAAATCTTCCATTAATCTAATCCAATCTTTTTCTTGCCTCCCTGAATCACGAAGCTCTTCAGCAGTTGAACCACTCATCTTTACTGAAAACAAAGTAAGCTTTAGTGATTGCTCTATAGTTTTCATTTTCCTATTTCTTTTAATAAGAAAAATTACAATTAAAACTATTAACAATGAAACTCCTGATAATATGTATTCAATCATATTACTTTTTCATATAAAATTCTTTTTCTCCTCTATTAAACTTTTCTATAGAATATCTTAACATAGTTCTTGGCATAAAGCGATAATATTTATTCAAGAATTCCTTCTCTACTTCTTTGTCTCTTTTTCCAATCTCTCTTAACATCCAGCCAACTGCTTTATGAATTAAATCATGTTTATCATTTAATAAAATCTTTGATATTTTTAGAGCATCTTTAAAGTCATTGTCCTTTATAAAAGCAAAGGTGGCAATAATTGATATTCTTCTTTCCCATAAATCATTAGAAATTGCTAAAGAATAAAGAATGTCTCTATTCTTATATTTCAAAAAATCACCCATAATTTTAGGCGCTGTTAAATCAACTAAATCCCAGTTATTAATATTTCTGAAGTTCTTAATATATTTATTATAAATTAACTCTTTATCTTCTTTGTATTTTTCAATTAATATAAAAAGCGCTATTAGACGATATTCGTGTATTTTGCTATTCAATAATTTCTGCACTTCTTTTAAAGAAATATCTTTATGCTTTTTTGCGATTATTCTTTGAACTGGAACCACTATTCCTAAAAATATATCGCCTTCGCCATATTGACCTTTTCCGGTCTTAAAAAAGCGAGATAATATTTTAGCTCTAATTGGATCTTTTTTGTCTTGTATTTCTTTTTCTATATTAACCATTCGATTATTCCTCCTATTATACAAAGTATTCCAAATATCATAGTAAGTTTTGAAAAATTAACCTTCTTTGAAAAACCAAGGAGTAACTTAAGTGAAATTATTCCAAAAATAAAGCTTGATAATAACGTAATCCAAGGAAATGATGAAATCGTTGGATTATTTAAAAATATGTAGCCCGTTGATGCGGCAACCGCAGGCAAGGAAATAATATATGATCTTTTTAATATCTCTGATGGATCATTTTCTTTTAAGGATAATCCAAATATAGTTGAACCAGAACGAGAAACTCCTGGTATTACAGAAAGCCCCTGAAGTAGACCAACTATAATAGAGTTAAAATCTTTACTAATATTTAATCTAATGTTCTTTTTCTGGAACCATGAAGTGAGCAACAGTCCAAAACCAATTAGAAATAGTAGTCCTGAACCAAGAGCGATATCTCCAATTGTTTTGTAAAGCACAAAACCCAAAGACAATGAAACGATACTTGCAATTACAAAGAATCTTAATAATTCTTTATCTTTTAATAGAATTAAATTGATCCAGTCCTTCCTAAAAAAAATCAGAACAGCTAGCATTGTTCCTGAATGTAGAAATAAAGAAAAATCAATGGCACTCATTTCAATATCAACAAAACTAGAAAAAATAGTCATCACTCCTTGGCTTGATATTGGCAACCACTCAAATATTCCTTGCAATGCACCTAATAAAAAATATTCCCACATATTATTTTCTAATTATTACAAATCTATATTCTCCAAATTGATCTTTAAAAAACTCCCCCTCTTTGATTTCCTCTTTTTGCTGAGGATCAAACTCCATTATAGCATAACCATCATCATTTAAATAATTCTTAGCTTCGCCAAGAAACTTGTTTATCGTTTCCATTCCATCTCCCCCTGAGAAAAGAGCGATATGAGGCTCGTACTCCAAAACATCGCTACCAACCTCATTAATTCTATTTATTGCAACATAAGGTGGATTAGCTAATATATAATCATATTTTTCATTAATTCCAGAAAAAATATCTGTTTTAATTATCTTATATCTACTGCTATTAATGTCACTACAATTAATCTTAATTTGCTCTAAAAAAGAATCTTCAATTTCTCCAAAATGACAAACTGAATCTTTAATATTTTTTAATACCGCTACACCGACACAACCTGAACCAGAAAATAAATCGAGACATTTTATTTTTCCATGATCTTGATTAATAAACCATTTGACCCAATGTTCAGTTTCTGGCCTAGGAATCAATGGTCTTTTTGATAAATCAATTTTAATTCCTAAGAATTCCTTAAAACCTTTTTTGTATTCTTCTGGTATTTCCATTTTAAACAATAAGAAGAGAGCAAATTATTCCAATAATAATTCCACTTGATATTTCTAGTGCTGAATGTCCTAAAATCTCTTTTAGTTTATCAAAGTCCTCGCTACCTTCTCCGATCTTTTCTATTATTTTATTTAGCGACTGCGCTTGTTTTCCTGCTGCCCCTCTAATAACTTTAGCATCGTAAACTATGAAAAAGGCAAGTATTGTTGCAACTGCAAAGATGGCTGAATCAAACCCCTCTACTATTGCAACTCCAACAACTAAAGCAGAAACAACTGCGCTATGTGATGATGGAAAATTACCTGGCAAAGAATAAAGTCCCCACCTAAACTTTTTTTGCTTATAAGCCAAAATAAAAGCCTTTATTGTTTGAGCAATAAACCATGCCAATATGCAAGAAATTAAAACTTTATTAATTATTAAATAATCATTCATATTTTATATCAAAAATCTTATTACTTTCCTTAAATCCTTTTATTATTTTAACCTTATGCTGAGGTAAATCAAAGTATTCTGCCAATAATTCTATTATTCTTTTATTAGCCATATTTCTTTGTGCCTCTGCTTTTACAAAAACTTCGAAACTATCTTCATTCTTCTTAACAACTTTATCTTCTTTTGACAATGTGCTTGCCTTCACTTTAATCAACATATTTCTTAATAATTTCAAAATCTTTCTTAAGCTCTCCTTTTTTACTAGAATTGTATATCGCTACCGCAGGATGATAAAGCGGAATAAAAATATATTTTCCTTTAAAGACAGTGCCATGAAGATTGCCTATTGTTTCTTTGTTTTCAATTCCAAGATTATTCATCATGAAATTCATTGAATGCCTCCCTAAAGAACAAACTACTTTTGGTTTAATAATTTCAATTTGTCTTTCAATATATCCCTTACAACATTCAATTTCGCTGTCTTTTGGATCCCTGTTCTTAGGCGGCCTACATTTTACTATATTAGTGATATAAACATCTTCTCTTTTAAGTTCAATGTGATTTAATAATTCGTTCAAAAAATCACCAGACCTTCCGCAAAAAGGAACTCCCGTGGCATCTTCTTTTGCCCCAGGAGCTTCTCCTATAAAAATTATTTTAGCATTATAACTTCCTTGTCCAATAACAGGAATATTTCTTTCTTGATATAAAGAACATTTCTTGCAAGCCAAGACATCTTCTTTAATCTTTTCCATTTTAGTTAATTGCTAAAAGCTCTACTTCAAAAGTTAAAACTGCATTGGGTGGTATTACTCCAGAAATACCTCTCTCGCCATAAGCATATTCTGGCTGAATTATAAGTTTTCTTTTTTCTCCAACCTTCATTCCTTCCATACCCTTTTCCCAGCCCTGAATTACTCGACCAGCCCCTAAGGCAAAAACAAAAGGAGATCCCCTATCAACGCTTGAATCAAATTTAGTTCCATCTTCTAATGTCCCCGTATAATGAACTGTTAAGTTATCACCTACTTTTGATTCTACTCCACTTCCTTCAATAATTGTTTCTATTTTTATCATATCTTTTTGATTATTATTTATTACTTCTGTTATATCTCCTTTTAGTAAATTATTATTTCCTGCTGATGTTTCTTCGCCTATTGAAGAAATGTAAAAAACACCAATAAGTATTAGTCCTGTAACTATTAATAATGTAACCTTGTCATTCATATTATTTTATAAAATTAGAATCTATAATATTTTTAATTTCTTCAAAATAGATTTCAATCACAATTGTTCCTTCAGCATAACTAGCAACTTGGTATGGTGGAAAATAAATAATTAAAGAATCTCTTGCGATTGAGAATCTTTCGTAATTCTCTTTTTGACTTGGATCTATTCCACTATTGACCCAATCTTCATCATAAAAACTTCCAAATTTTTGTAGTAGCTTTTCTTTTACCACTTGAGAAAATGCCTCCATATCCAGAACAACGTCTTGTAAATCATACATCTCTCCAGTTCTTATATCATATGTTTGCGTAATAGTGTCAACATATCCATGAGCTCCCCCTGAATACGTTGATACTGTAAAAGCATAACTTTTAATATCTTCTGAGAAGCTTTCAATATAATAATCAGCATCAAAAATAAATCTTCTATTCTCAATATCTGGTATAAATTCTGCATTTTCTTCTGCAACCTCCTTAAAGCTTTCGATTTGGCCCAATAGTAATTCATTGAAATTCTCATTAATACCCTTATTAACAATTGGATACCTTGCTAGGATATTATAAATATTGCTTTGACTTAGAATATATGCTTCTTTTTCAAAAAGAACAGTTACTACTTCTCCACTCTTTATAACTTCTTCTTTCTTTTCTTGATTAAAATAAATAAAAATATTTATTGACAATAAGATAACGATTAATATTGCAATAAACTTTTTCATATTACTTAATATTGTATAAAATATTTACCCTTGCTTCAACTTTGTTTTCCCTCACAACAATTTCCATATTTGCCCCAGATCCGGTTGTTGGACCATCGGAGAATAAAATCTCAGGAATATCATATTCTTCAGTAAAACTAAATGCATTACCAATTCTTATTCCTAATAATGTTGCAATCTCTGAAGCCTTTTTCTTAGCATCTTCTATTGCTAACTTTCTTGCTTCGTCTTTTACTTTTTCTTGATCACCAATAATAAACTTTAAATTACTCACCTGACTTGCTCCTGCATCAATTGATCCCTGTATTACTCTTCCGATACTATCGCTATCTTTAATAACAACCTCTAATGATTCTACTGCTTCATAAGCAACAATTACACGCCTTCCATTTGGATAAGCTGTTAAATCAACCCCTGTAGTCTGCCATTGATACTTAGGATAAATATTGAAGTCAAGAACTTTGAAGTCATCTTCGCTTATCCCTTGTCTTTTCAAAAAGTCAGTTACTCTATTAATTTTTTCTCTGTTTTTATTAAGAGCAGAGCCAATTGTGCTTTCTTCTGTGATTGCAGTAAAAGAAGCCACGGCAGTATCAGGAGTTATGTAAACAATTCCGCTACCAACTACTTCGATCTTGCCATCTCCTTGCTCTACTCCGATATATTTAGTTTCTTTTGATAAGTTTTGAATTCCAAAAAACAAATATATTATTCCAAGACAAAGAAGAACAATCAATATTATTGTTAGAGCTTTGAACATTGGGTTCTCCATTTTTGCTTCTTTTTCAAAATATTGTGATTCCATTTTTTTTATTTAATTATTATTAACTAATCTTTGAGCCTATTTTAATTTCTTTATCTGTTCCTAACAATGACAAGCTCTCACCGTCCTTAACTGCTAGGATCATTCCCTCACTATCAAATCCCATTATTTTCTTAGGAGAAAGATTAACCACTAATGCAACAACCCTATCAATTAATTCTTCGGGAGTATAAAATTCTCCTATTCCTGCTAATACTTGCTTTTTATCTTCGCCCAAATCAACTATTGTTTTAATAATCTTAGTTGAACCTTCAACTTTTTCTGCTTCAATAATTCTACCAATCCTTAAATCTATTTTAATAAAATCTTCAAAATTAATTATTTCCATATAGTTATTTTAACATTAAAAATATCAAGAGGTCAACTTCTTTCTCTTGATTTGTCTTTGATAATTAATTGCAAACCTATGAGCTTCGTCTCTCACTTTAATTAATAATTCTTTATTATAATCTTTAACCTCGGTGATTATTTCATCTTTCTTTCTGTCTTTACCCTTAGCAATTCCTACTACAGGAATATTTTTAATAACATTCTTAACAGCAGATATTTGCGGTTTGCCTCCGTCAATTAGTATTATATCAGGATACTTCCATTCTTTATGATTAAATCTTCTTTCTATTATCTCTCTAATACAACCTACATCACTTTGATTTTTAACATTTTTAATTTTAAACTTTTTGTATTCCTTTTTAATTGCTTTGCCATTTTCAAAAACAACCATGCTCCCAACCATTATTTCGTCTCCCAAGTTTGAAATATCATAACCCTCTATTCTTTCAATTGACTTTCTTTTAATATCTTCGATGAAGCTCTTGTCTAATAGGGAAAAATCAACTATTTTTTGAAGTGCTTTAATTTGATTTCTTATTCTTATCGCTTCTTCAAATTGATTGTCTTTAGAATATTGCTTCATCTGTTTTTCAAGAGAGATCATCAAACTTTTCTTTTTTCCTCTTAAGAAAAGAATTAGTGGTTTAATAACTTTCTTATTATACTCACTACTTGTTATCTCACCGGTACAAACTCCTAAACATCTTTTAAGGTTATAATCAAAACAAGGCCTTTTTTGATTAGGACCACATCTTGATATAGAGAACAAGGAGTGCAATATTTTTAGAACCTCGGATATCTTTCCTTCTGCATAAGGACCAAAAACATATTTATAATCTTTAATCTTTAAGTTTCTTTCTCTAACTGCTAACAACTTAGGAAAACTATCTTTTGTAATTACTAAATAGTTCCAACTTTTATCATCTTTTTCTTTAACATTGTATTTTGGCTCAAACTCTTTAATATGATTTGCCTCTAAAATAATTGCTTCTAGAACTGAATTAGTTTCTTTCCACTTAACCTCATCAACACTATCAATTAAAGTTTCTATTGGTCTAGTCGTTTTTGGATTTAAATAGCTTCTAATTCTATCTTTTAGTGATGTTGCCTTCCCAACATAGACAAGTTTACCTTTTTGATAAAAAAGATATATCCCTGAAGCTTGTGGTATTTGGTCAATTTTTTCTCTCCAATTTTTCATTTATTGTTTTTCTTAAATAATATCCAGTCCAGCTAGACAATCTTGCAATTTCTTCAGGAGCTCCCTCTCCAACTATTTTCCCACCATTATCACCACCATCTTCTCCCAAATCAATTATCCAATCAGCACATTTAATAAAGTCCAGATTATGTTCAATAACCATCACGGTATTTCCCCTATCAACAAGTTTTTGTAAAACCAAAATCAACTTCTTAATATCATCATAATGAAGTCCTGTTGTTGGCTCGTCTAACAAATACAGCGTTTTACCAGTGCTTTTTTTGCTTAATTCGCGACCCAATTTAATTCTTTGTGATTCTCCGCCGGACAATGTAGTAGCACTTTGACCTAGTGTTAAATAACCAAGACCAACATCATTAAGAACTTTTAACTTGTCATTAATTAATGGAATATCCTTAAAGAACTTTTCAGCTTCTTCTATTGTCATTTCTAAAACCTCTGCAATATTCTTATTCTTATAATGAACTGCGAGCGTCTCCTTATTAAACCTCTTGCCCTTACAAAAATCACACATAATTTCTACATTAGGCAAGAAGTGCATTTCAATTTCCATCGTGCCCCTGCCTTGGCAATTTTCACATCGCCCCCCAGCAACATTAAAACTAAATCTTCCTGACTTGTAGCCCTTCATTCTCGCCTCTGGAGTTGAAGCAAAAAGATTTCTAATTTCATCATATGCTTTGGTATAAGTTGCTGGGTTAGAACGAGGAGATTTACCAATCATTGATTGATCCATCTTAATTATCCTATCAACATACTCTATATTTTTAATTTCTTTCACTTTAATATCTCTTTTAAAGTGATTAAGCTTGCCTGTAACATAGTTGTAAACAATATCATTCATTAAAGTTGATTTACCTGAGCCAGAAACACCAGTAAGGCAAACTAATTTACCTAATGGAATATTTGTACTTATATTTTTTAAATTGTTTTCGAAAGCACCAATAACTTTTAATTGCGGAGTAGTTCTTGAAATTTCCCTTCTTTTATTAGGCGTCTCGATCACCTCTTCTCTTCTTAAGTACTTCCCTGTTAGTGATTTACTTTCTCCTTTTAATAGTTCTTTAACTTCACCGTTAAACATAATCTGCCCACCATTTTTACCTGCTCTTGGTCCAAAATCAACAATCCAGTCGCTAGCCAAAATTGTATCTTCATCGTGCTCAACAACAATTATGGTGTTTCCCATATCGCACAAGTTCCTTAATGTTTTAACAAGTAATTCGTTATCTCTTTGATGAAGCCCTATCGTTGGCTCATCTAAAACATAAAGAGCGCCGACTAATTTTGTTCCTACTTGAGAAGCAAGACGTATCCTTTGAGCTTCGCCTCCTGACAAGGTTCCTGATTTTCTGTTTAATTTAATATATTGAAGACCAACATCAATTAAGAATTGCAATCTATTAATTATTTCTTTTAAAATTACATCGGCAATTTCTTTCTCTTTTTTACTAATCTTTAAATTATTAAAAAACTCTAACGCTTTATCAATTGTCATATCAGTTGTTTCCCATATGTTTTTATCTCCCACCTTAATGCTTAGCGCATTCTTGTTTAATCTTTTACCATCACAAACGCTACAAGGAATTGAGCTATAAATATTTTCTATTCCTAGGCCATTACAAGCTTCGCAATATCCATAAGGACTATTAAAACTAAATAGACGAGGTTCAATTTCTGGAAAACTAAAACCACACTGAGGACAAGAGTATTGTGTGCTAAATATTTGCTCTTCTTTGTTGGGAAAAATAATGGTGCATAATCCATCAGACATATCTATTGCTGTTTCTATCGCTTCACTTAATCTAAAATCAAAATCATCGTCAATTTTAGAATAACTTATTTTATCAATTACTATTTCTATATTATGTTTAACTTCTTTTTTAATTAATATTTTTTGCTTCAAGCTTTTTTCTTTGCCATCAATTCTAACGCTACTAAATCCTGACTCATAGAGATCTTGAAGCATTTGATAATACTCCCCCTTTCTTCCTCTTACAACGGGAGACAAAATAATCAATTCTCCCTCGGAGGGAAGCGATTCTTTTGTTCTTTTAAATATTTCGTCATCAGTTACTTTTTCAATTTCAATTCCACAATTAGGACAAAATGGTTTTCCAATTCTAGCGAATAAAACTCTTAAATAGTCATATATTTCTGTAATTGTTGCTACTGTTGAGCGAGGATTACTACTATGTGCTTTCTGACTAATTGATATGGCTGGAGATAATCCCTCAATCTCATCAACATCGGGCTTGCTCATACCGCCTAAAAATTGTCTTGCATAAGAAGATAGGGACTCAATATATCTTCTTTGTCCTTCTGCAAAAATAGTATCAAAAGCTAAGCTCGTTTTTCCTGAGCCAGATAACCCTGTAAAAACAATCATTTTGTTTCTGGGTATTTCAAGAGATATATTTTTCAAATTATGCTCTCTTGCTCCTTTTATTATTATTTTCTCTTGCATATTTTTTTTCTAAAATTAATATCTCTTCTCTTAAGATTAGCGCTAATTCAAATTCTAGTTTTTCAGCCGCCTCTTTCATTCTCTCTTTCTTCTCTTTTATTGTTTCTTTAATATCATCGCCCACCATTTCAATTTCTAATGTTTTTGTTCTTTTGCTCTCAATTCCAAAATCTTCTAATATATTTTTAATGCTTTTTTCAATTGTTTTTGGTGTGATATTATTATCCTTATTATACTTCAATTGAATCTTTCTTCTTCTGTTGGTTTCTTTAATTGCATTGTCGATTGACTTGGTATTTTTATCAGCGTAAAGAATAACTCTACCATTTACATTTCTAGCCGCTCTTCCAATTGTTTGAATCAAGCTTGTCTCGTTTCTTAAAAAACCTTCTTTATCAGCATCAAGAATTGCCACTAACGATACTTCTGGAATGTCTAATCCTTCTCTTAATAAGTTAACTCCTACAATTACATCAATAAGACCTTTTCTTAATTCTGTAATAATTTCAATTCTCTCTAGTGTTTTAATATCGCTATGAATATATTTTACTTTAATTTTTCTCTGTTCTAAGTATCCCGTCAAGTCCTCAGCCATTCTTTTTGTTAGAGTAGTCACTAAGGTTTTTTCTTTTTTCGTAACTTGCTCAATAATGTTTATGATTAAATCATCAACCTGAGAAACCTTGCCATTAATTGGCTTGATTATTACTTCGGGATCAATTAGCCCAGTTGGTCTAACAATTTGCTCAACAATCTTTTTACTTTTATTAAGTTCAAAATCTTTCGGTGTAGCTGAGACATATATAATATTATCTGTCATTTTTTCAAACTCATTATATTTTAATGGCCTATTGTCATATGCACTCTCTAATCTAAATCCATGATCAATCAAAGCTTTCTTTCTTGATTTGTCTCCTTCATACATACTTCCTATTTGAGGAATCGTCACATGTGATTCATCTATCACGGTTAAAAAATCTTTATCAGCTTCTTTAAAATAATCTATTAATGTAAAAGGTGGCTCTCCTGATGATCTTCCATCAAAATGCCTTGAATAGTTTTCTATGCCATGACAGTATCCAATGTTCTCGATCATTTCTAAATCATAATTAACCCTCTTTTTTAATCTTTCATATTCTAACTTCTTTGAACTTTTTTCAAAAAAAGATAATCTATCTGCTAAATCACTCCTTATCTCCTCAATAGCTTCTTTTCTTCTTTGTTCGCTAATAACATAATGCTTTGAGGGGAAGATATAAATGATTTTATTTTCCTCAATAATGTTTCTCCTAATTGGATCAATTGTTTCAATCAAGTTTATTTTACCTCCTATATCTATCCTATATATAATTCTTTTATTCACTGGCATTATTTCTAATGTTTGTCCTCTTAATCTAAAAGTTCCCATTCTTAAATCATCTTTTACTCTTTCAAACTGCATATCAATTAATTTGCTAGCAACTTCTTTTCTATCAATCTTTTGATTAACCTTTAATTCAAACAATGTATTTTTATACTCCTCGGGAGAACCTAATCCATATATACAAGAAACTGAAGAAACAATAATAACATCTTTTCTAGTTGATAATGATTGTGTAGAAGCGTGACGGAGGCGATCAATTTCTTGATTGATTTGCGCCTCCTTTTCAATATATGTGTCAGTATTGACCATATATGTTTCTGGCTGATAGTAGTCATAGTAACTAACAAAATACTCTACTGCATTGTGAGGAAAGAATTCTCTAAACTCATTACACAATTGAGCTGCTAGTGTTTTATTATGAGATATTACAAGAGTTGGTTTTTGTATTTTGTTAATAACATTAGCAATAGTAAAAGTTTTCCCTGATCCCGTGACCCCTAGTAATGTTTGCTTGCCCTTAGCGCCACCTAGTGATAATTCTTCAATTGCACTAGGTTGATCTCCCTTGGGCCTCAAAGATGTTTCCAGTTTGAACTTCATAGCTTACTATTATAGCACAAAAAAAGAGCCCCGAGTAGGGGCTCCTCTTTGAGTTAACTATTACTCACCTCTGAAGTCGTTTTCCTTCATTGGTCTAGCTTCGTCAACAATTAGTTTTCTTCCTTCAACTTCTTTTCCGTTGAATTCGTCTTTAGCTTTTTGAGCGTCTTCTTCTGTAGACATTTCTACAAAACCAAAACCTTTTGATCTCTTTGAAAACTTGTCTATAATTATAGATGCTGATGATACTTCACCAACTTCTGAAAATAGATCTTTAAGAGATTCATCAGTAACAGTGTAAGGAAGATTTCCTACGTATAGTTTCTTTTCCATTGTTTCTTTTAATAAATTATTTTTTAAACGACCTACTCTTTTGAGAGCACGCACCTAGAGTGTTAGTGGTATCCTAGTTTAATTATAGATAAATGTCAATGGTTATGATATAATAACTCTATGAAAAAGATAATATTAATAATAATAGTTGCTCTGGGTATATTATTTTTAACAAAAGGATACATCTATGCTCCACTCACCGAAGAAGAAAAATTAAGAGAAAAAATTGAACAAATGTTGATTATTGGATTTAGGGGGACAAGTATAACTCCCTACATTGATCAAACATTAAAAGATTTAAATATTGGAGGAGTAATTTTATTTGATAGAGATGTTCCTTCGGGTGGAGAAATTGAAAGAAATATTATAAGCCCTCAGCAAACCAAAGAATTAATATCTCAACTAAATAAATTATCAAATGATATGTTTATTGCTGTTGATGCTGAAGGTGGCTATGTCAATCGTCTAAAAGAAAAATATGGTTTTACAAATATTCCATCTGCTGAAGAAATGGGAAAGGGGTCTGTTGAAGGAACCAAAAGTCATGGTATTTTTCTAGGACAACAATTAAGTGATCTAGGATTTAACTTAAACTTTGCTCCCGTAGTAGATGTTAATGTTAATCCAGAAAATCCTGTTATTGGATGCCTAGAAAGATCTTTTAGTAATGATCCTGAAAAAGTATATAATCACGCAAGTTCCTTTATTGAAGGACTTCATCAAAGTAATATCGTTACAGCAATAAAGCATTTCCCTGGCCACGGTAGCTCCGAAAATGATTCTCACTTAGGAATGACTGATGTCACTAATACATACAAAGAAGAAGAATTATTGCCATATGAATTGTTAATTGAAAATGGATATAATGATATGGTAATGACTGCCCATATAATGAACCAAAACATTGATGAAAATTACCCTGCAACTCTTTCTCCATTGTTTCTTCAAAATATACTAAGAGAAAAGATTGGCTTTAATGGTATAATTGTTTCAGATGATATGAATATGGGTGCGATCGTTGATCATTACGGATTTGAAGAAGGATTAATTATGGCAATCAATGCTGGATGTGATCTTCTAATTTTGTCTAATAATGGGTTAGAGAAATATGATGAATTAATTCCATACAAAGCAGTTGATATAATTTTTAATGCTGTCAAGAATAACCTAATACCAGAAGAACTAATCAATCAATCATATGATAGAATACAGTCATTAAAAGAGTCTTACGGTATAAAAAAATAGAGTATTTACTCTATCTTATGTTTTTTCAAAGCTTGCTTCATATGCTTCTGAAGCATTCATCAGTAATAATTTAGCGATATCCTCTGGTCCCACTCCTGCTTCGTATAGGTGTTGAGCAACAATAGCATAAACCTGAGAATCTGCTTCATACTCACCCCATGAATAAAAATACATAGAAGAAATAACTTCCTTGAGCCCTTCTCCTACTTTTGAATGGATGGGTACAAATGTCTCAAGCTTGTTCTCTCCACTCTGTCTGCGACATCTTACTGCTCTTGCGGCGTATCTTATCATTTCGGACTCTAACATACAATCTATGTCCTCATGGAAGATATTTACTAGGTAATGAGTAGGATCTCTTGGTCTAGCTAATTTGCCACCAGTAAGTATGATCAATTTTTCTTATCGGAATGTTGCAAGTTTCAATTTTCAATTTCGGCTCATAGTCCAATGACGATAAAATTTCTTTTACCCTTTCAGCATTTTTATTGCTTAATTCTTTTTTCAACGAGTTCATTACAAGCCCTCCTTTTTAAAGGTACTGGAAATACTATAGCACATTTCTCTAATATGTAAAAATAGTGTAATATAATTATATGAAAATAAAAGATCCATTCTCTGGCTTTAGTCACTTGTTAGGCCTTATACTTTCTATTGTGGGAACTATTGTTTTGGTTTCGCTTTCGAGCAATTCAACTCAAATAATTGCTTTTCTTGTATTCGGTTTAAGTATGATTTTTCTTTATACCTCAAGTAGCACATATCATCTTTTTGGTCACTCTCCAGAAGAGGTGGACTTATTTAGAAAAATTGACCACGCAATGATTTATATCCTTATCGCAGGAACATATACCCCTTTTTGCCTCATTGCTCTTGATGGTTTGTGGGGAATAATATCAATGATTGTAATATGGACACTTGCTATTTTAGGAATCAGCACGGTTTTTTTCAAATCTTTTTGGACAAAAGTACCAAGATGGTTTGCTACATTTTTATATGTCTTGATGGGCTGGCTTTCTATGGCAATAATTTACCCTCTTTATCTATCAGTTGGCTTACCACTAATAATATATCTTTTGTTGGGTGGGCTTTTCTATAGTGTAGGAGCAGTAATATATGCTATAAAAAAACCAAACATAATTGAGGGCTTTGGTTTTCATGAAATTTTCCACATATTTGTTCTTTTAGGAACAATTACACATTTTATAGGAATATATAATTATTTACTTTAAAGAATATGAATGATCATAATTGTCAAAACATTGTATTTCATTGTATTGATTTCAGATTAATCAATGAAACAAATGATTTTATAAAAAATAATTACGGAGGGTCCGACATTGTTTCTGTTGCAGGATCAAGTAAAGAAATTGCAGATGGTAATTCTTACTTATTAAAGCAAATTGAAATATCACATAATTTACATCACTCATCTAAAGTAGTTTTAATTCACCACAGTGATTGTGGAGCATATAAGAGTTCTTATCAATTCAATTCTCCCGAAGAGGAAAAAGAAAAACAAGTCAAGGACTTGCTTAAAATAGAATTAATAATTAAAGAGAGATTCCCTGATATGACTGTAGAAAAAATATGGGCGGAACTTGGAGAAAATAATGTAACTTTTAGTAAATTATAATTACTGCTTTCTCTTTTGCCTTGTTCTTTCGATCTCAGTTAGGTATTGTTTTCTTAAGCGAACAAAATTAGGAGTAATTTCTAAATACTCATCTTCACTCATAATACTCATTCCTTTTTCAATATTCAAAATATCTGGTGGAGTAAGTTTAATTGCTTCATCGGCCCCAGAAGACCTCATATTAGAGAGTTCTTTTCCCTTCGTTGGATTAACAGCTAAATCATTACCTTTAGAAACATTACCTATAACCATTCCTTCATAAATGTCTTCTGCGTGACCAATGTACAACACGCCTCTTTCTTGTAAATTAAATAATGAAAATCCTGATGACTTACCTGTTGCCATAGAAACCATTGAGCCAACATTTCTTTTTTCAATTTCCCCTGCATACTTTTTAAAACCAATAACCCTGCTTGCTAATATCCCTTCTCCACGAGTATCAACAACAAATTCTGACTTGTATCCTAATAATCCCCTCGTTGGTATTTCAAAAATTATTCTTGTATGATTTGTGTCTGGCTTCATTTCCGTCATTACCCCTTTTCTTTTAGATAACTTTTCAATTACCACTCCTGACATATCACTAGGAATATCAATAATTACTTCTTCGTATGGTTCTAATTTTTCCCCGTTTTCTTCTTTAAAAATTACCTGTGGTTGAGAAATTTGCAACTCGTATCCTTCACGCCTCATTTTTTCTAATAACACTGCAATATGAAGCTCCCCTCTTCCATTAACCTTGTAATATTCAGTTGAAGAAAAATCTATTTTAAGACCGACATTAACTTCTGTCTCTTTTTCTAATCTTTCTTTAATTTGTCTATTAGTAACAAACTTACCATCTTTTCCAGCGAAAGGAGAATTATTAACTAAAAAGTTAAGTGAAATTGTTGGTTCGTCTATATGAATAATTGGAAGTGATTCTACTTCTGGATTAATACAAATCGTTTCACCAATAAATATATCGGGTATTCCTGCAACGACTACGATATCTCCTGCAATTGCCTCGTCTAGCTCTACTTTTTCTAAGCCATGAAAAGTAAACATTTTAATGATTTTGCTTTTTCTTAATTGACCATCAAGGCCCTTAACAAAAACATCATCTGCCTTTTTGATTTTTCCTTCATATATCCTGCAAATTGCTAATCTTCCTAAGAAATTATCATATCCTAAATTAAATGGCTGTGCTCTTAATTCTTTATTTGTTAATTCATCTGATGATGCAGGAACTACTTTTTCTAAAACTAAATCTAAAAGTGGCTCTAGGTTATTAGAGTCATCATCTATTTTTCTTTTAGCAATACCATCTCTTCCATTTGCATAAACAACTTCAAAATCAAGTTGTTCATCATTGGCTCCCAAATCTAGAAATAGTTCATAAACCATTTCCTTAACATCATCTGGTCTAGCTGCTGGCTTGTCAATCTTATTAATCACAACAATCGGTTTTAGCCCTAATTCCAATGATTTTTTTAAAACAAATTTTGTTTGAGGCATTGGACCTTCCTGAGCGTCAACAACCAACAACACAGAATCAATTGATCTTAAAACTCTTTCAACTTCTGAGCTAAAATCAGCGTGACCGGGAGTATCAACTATATTAATCTTTGTATCTTTATAGAAAATTGAGGTGTTTTTAGAATATATAGTAATCCCTCTTTCTCTTTCCAGTTCATTTGTGTCCATAGTAAAGCTGTCCTCAACTGCTCCTGATTGTTTCATCAAAGAGTCAGTCAATGAGGTCTTACCATGATCTACATGTGCTATAATTGCGATGTTTCTTATCTCCATAACTTAAAAAATCTGCCCAAAAGCAGAATGCTTATTACATTGAGTAGATTATACTATTAGGGAGCTTTTGTCAAAATTATTTCCCGCAACATTTCTTGTATTTTTTTCCACTACCACAAGGACATGGATCATTTCTATTTATGCCTGTCTTATTCTTAGGTGTAGAATATTCTTCTAATTTAGAAGGTGGTTGAATATTGATTGTCGCTTTCATAATCGCTTCAACCATATTACGCTCACAATTTTCTAGCAATTCTCTAAACAATATATGTGCTTCTTTTTTGTACTCAATTAATGGATCTCTTTGTCCATATGCTCTTAATCTTACAGAATCTTTTAAGCTTTCCATATTTTCTAAATGCTCAATCCATATAGAATCAATTGCTCTAATTCCAGCTATCTTTTCAATCTGACGCATATTGTCTTTGCCAACCTCTTCTTCCTTTTTATTATAATCATCTTCGCTGTATCCATGTTTAGAAAGTAATGGAATAATCGTATCTCTTAGATTTTCTTTTTCTAATAATTCATCTCTTTTTATATAAATTGTATCCCTTTGTTTATTTAAAACATCATCATAATCTAAAACATGTTTTCTTGAGTCAAAATTAAATCCCTCAATCTTGCTTTGAGCTGATTCAATACTTCTTGAAATCATTCCATTTTCAATTGGCGTATCTTCATCAATATTAAATCTTTCCATTAATGCCTTGATTTTGTCTCCACCAAATATTCTAATAACATCGTCTTCTAGCGAAACAAAGAATTGTGTTTCTCCTGGATCACCCTGTCTTCCTGCTCTACCTCTTAATTGATTGTCAATTCTTCTTGCTTCGTGTCTTTCTGTTCCTATCACGCAAAGTCCGCCTAAATCTTTAACTTCTTGGTTTTCTTCTGGTGTTGATGGTGTCCCTCCTAAATAAATATCAACTCCACGACCAGCCATATTGGTAGCAATAGTAACCGCACCCTTTTTACCCGCTTGAGCAATAATCTCACCCTCTTGCTCATGATGTTTAGCATTTAATACTTTATGAGGAACCCCTTCTCTACCCAATAATGCTCCTAGATATTCATTTTTATCAATTGATGTTGTACCAACTAAGACCGGCTGTCCCTTTTTATACTTTTCTTTTACCTCATTAACAACTGCCCTAAACTTTGCTTCTTCCGTTTTATAAACCTTGTCTGGCAAGTCCTTTCTTACAATTTCTTTATTTGTTGGTATTACAACCACCTCAAGGCCGTATACTTTATCAAATTCTTCAGCAGATGTTTCTGCTGTTCCTGTCATTCCAGAAAGCTTATCATACATTCTAAAGTAATTTTGAAATGTTACAGATGCTAATGTTATTGACTCCGGCATTACCCTAACACCCTCTTTAGCTTCAACTGCTTGATGAAGTCCACCTGACCATCTCCTTCCGGGCATCATTCTTCCTGTAAATTGATCAATAATTATTACTTCTCCATTTTTGATAACATAATCCTTTTCTTTTTTAAAAAGAATTTCTGCTTTTAATGCTTGCTCTAAATGATGCAAATATTTTGAACCTCTTTCGTCATAGATGTTACCCATGGCTAAAATACTCTCCACCCTGTCTATTCCTTTTTCAGTCAATGTTACTGCTCTAAACTTTTCATCAATTTCAAAATCTTCATCTTTTTTTAATTTAGGAATAATCCTTGAAAATTCCCCATACCATTTTGAACTCTCTTCATCGGGTGATGAAACAATTAATGGGGTCCTTGCTTCATCAATCAATATAGAATCAACCTCATCAACTATAGTAAAATTAAATCCCCTTTGAGATTTACTTTTTAAGTCATAAACCATATTATCTTTTAGATAATCAAATCCAAACTCATTGTTTGTTCCATAAGTAATGTCTGCACTGTATGCTTCTTTTCTTGTACAGGGCCTTAAAAAATCCTCAACAACTAAAAACCCTCCTAACTCATCTCTTACTTCGTCAGCTTCTTCTTTTTTGTAGTTAGGATCGTATATAAATGATTGATCATGATTAACACAGGCAACGCTAAGCCCTAGCGCATCATAGATTTGACCCATCCAAACAGCATCTCTTCTTGAAAGATAATCATTAACAGTAACTAAATGACAACCTTTACCTGATAGGGCGTTTAATGCTAAAGGCAAAGTTGCTGTTAAAGTTTTTCCTTCACCTGTTCTCATCTCAGCAATTTTTCCTTGATGTAAAACTATTCCACCAATCAACTGACAATCAAAGTGTCTTTGATTTAATGTCCTTTTACCTGCTTCTCTAGTTAAGGCAAACGATTCTTCTAAAACATCATCAAGTGACTCGCCATTTGATAACCTTTCTTTAAGTTCTTTTATTTTTTCTTTAATTTCATCTAAAGAAAGATTAGCAAAATCAGCCTCAAGAGAATTAATCTTTTGAATTACTGGATCTAAACTTTTAATATATTTTTCATTGGCATTGCCAAAGAATCTCTCTAGAAATGACATAGTATAATACTATATCAATAATCAAAAAAGGTCAAAGTCCCCTTCTTTTCTCAATAGAATTCTTATCTTTATACTTTTTTACTTGGAGCATCAACTGTTCTTTAACATCATTTAGTGATAAGCGAAAATTCTCTCTGCTTGATTCCGCTCTTAACATTTTGCCCCCGGGAACTTGAACTTGAGCCTCTGCTCTGAAAATATCTCCTTTTGAATGATGCTTAGTTGTTTTATCAAGCTCAACCTCAATAATTAAATTAGAATTTTCTGGAAACAACTTTCCAATTTTCTTTATTTTTTGATCAACTAGTTTTCTTAAATATTCTGTTAATTCTAAATTAGTTGCTTTTATTTTTATTTCCATATTTTTATCATTATAACTAAAACAACTCTTAATGAGCTGTTTTAGTAGAAATTATTTTTTCTTCTTTGCTGGAGTTTTTTTCTTTGCTACTTTCTTTGTAGCTGGCTTCTTTTTTGCAGGAGCCTTTTTAGCTGGTTTTTTTGCTACCTTTTTCTTTGCTACTTTCTTTGTAGCTGGTTTTTTTGCAGCTGGTTTTTTTGCAGCTGGTTTTTTTGCAGCTGGCTTCTTTTTTGCAGGAGCCTTTTTAGCTGCAGTTTTTTTTACTGCCATTTTTTTAGAAAAAGTTAAACTTTATTAATCGACCTTTTCCTTCTTATAAATTATTTTCACTTTCTATTTATATTTTCCTCTTTATAAAAAAATTTGTCAATAGTTTTTTCTAAAAAATTTTTATTTCTTCTTCAAGTTTAATTAAAAATTTTTCTTCTACTTCTTTTTTAATAATTTTTATCAATGATAGAACATCATCTGATGTTGCATTGCCCAAATTAATAATAAAATTTGCATGATCTTCAGCTATTTTTGCATCACCAATCTGTTTCCCCTTTAATCCTGCTTTCTCAATCAATTCACCAGCAGAAAAATTGTCTCCGTTTTTAAAAATAGAACCAATTGAAAATCCTTTTGGTTGTTTTAATATTCTTTTACTTAAATTATTTTTAATGTTTTTTTTAATTTCTTCTGTGTTCCCTTTTTCTAATTCTAAAATAGCAGAAGTAATAATTAAATTATAATTATTTTTAAAAATACTATTTCTATATCCAAAATTACAATCTTTTTTAGAAAACTCTCTTTCTATAATTTTTTTGTTTTTGACTTCTAAAACTTTAACTTGTTTTATTAATTCAGATATTTCTACCCCAAAGGCACCTGCATTGCCATTAATTGCTCCTGCAAGTGTTCCTGGTATGCCGATAGCCCATTCTAATCCAGTGTAGCTGTCTAGCTTATTAACCAAGTAATTAAGAGAAATGCTTGCGTTAACTTCTATTAGGTTGTCATTGATCAAAAAATTATTACTTGAATTAAAAACAATTACCATGCCATCGTAGCCCTCGCTTGAAAAAAGAATATTACTTCCCCCACCAATTACTAGAAATTTTAAATTTAATTCCAATGCTTTTTCAATTGCTCTTTTAATATCTTTTGGATCGCTTACCTCAATTAAATATCTTGCAGGTCCACCAATTCTAAAAGTAGAATATTTTGACAATAAAACATTTTCTTTTATTCCTTCCATAATTCTATCTTATTAAATAATTCATTATCGTTTGGATTTAACTCTAATGCTTTTTTATATTCTTCTAGCGCCAATTCTTTTTCTCCACTTTCTTCAAACGCCCTGCCTAGTGCATAATAAATATCATAATTCTGTGGAGCTAATTTTTTTGCTTCTTGATAGTTGTAAATAATATCCTCTGTTTTTTCTTCTTCTAGAAAATTAATATTTTCATAAAGAAATCCTAATTTTTGCCATGATTGAAAATTATTCTTATCAATCTCTATAGCTTTTTTGGCATATTTTTCTGAAAGAGATATGTTTTCTTCAATCATATTTCTTTGTTCATTGATTTTTTCTTGAGTTACCCATCTTTCCTCAAAGTACTGACTTGCATTTAGTAAATATAGTTTTGACAAAGCAATATAATAATCACCAATTTCGAAAGATTGGATTGATTTTTCCATTTCATTTATTGATTTTCCTAACAATTCACCCGACAAGAAATATTCCAATGAGCGATTATAATGATTGTCTGCTTTAATATAATTAAAATAATTAAAACCAGCAAAAACAAATATAATTAATAATGCCACAATTATTGCCTTGTCTATTTTAATTTCTTTTCTTTTATTAATCCAAGAATTAAATAATATAAAAAATATTAATATTATAAATATATCTATTGCTCCAAAGAAAAATAATAGAGAAAAGGAAAATGCCATAGGAAAAATAATATCATCTTCTTTTAAGAAATTTTTAAATCCCTCAAAGTAGAAAAATGAGAGAAGAATTAATAGAGAAATAATGCCCAAAAGACCCAGCGTCACAATAAAAGTTAAAATCATGCTTGATCCCTCGCGAGCAACCAAGTAAGGATTAGTTAAGTTAATCTCCTTGTCTTTGTATAAAGAAAACTGATAATGATATGTTGATGGTCCCGAACCAAAAAATAAATTTTTTGCGCTCTCTGTTAAGCTGCCCCTAGCAATAGAAATGCTTTGGTTATAAGAAATATTTCCAACTTCTTTAGTTTCACTTGATGGAATTGGAATTAAAAAACATATTAAAAAAGCAATTAATATAAATAAGAGAGGTATTGTTTTTTTAATTTCAAAATTGCAATTTACAAGTTTTTTGTAAAAAATTAAAAATGTCCCAATGGATAAAATAAACCAAGCTATTTTTATATCAACAAAAATTAAAAATACAAAAAATAATATTATTGGCGCAATAATTCTTTTATCTCTATACTGAGGAATTAAAAATAATAAAGACAAGGCAGTTATTATTGATAATTGACTAATATTTAACACTTCGTTGCCAATAAAAGATTGAATAAAAAAGTATATAACTGCTATTATGTTACCTAGCACAAAGAATTTGAATATTTCTCCAAAATATTCTTTTTTAAAGTAAGAAAAAATAACAAAAATAGAAATAAAAGCAAATAGTGATTCTGCACCTTTGCCCCATAAGCTAAAATATATATTTTTTGAAAAGATAAACGAGAGCAAGAAGGAGGAAAAAAATAATAATACTAATTTATTGTAAATTATTTTCTGTGGTTTAAAAAAGCTAAATAACAAAAGAGAAAATGCAAAAGCAATAACAAAGATGGTGTTAACCAGACTTGTTTGAGTAATTAAAAACAAAGGCAAGAGAAATAAGAAAAATGAATATATATATTTAGTCATCTTTAATTGAATTAATGCCGGCGACATATCCCGTAGTCCAACAAACTTGGAGATTATATCCTCCAGAAGGGCCATCTATATCAAGCACCTCGCCAGCGAAATATAAATTATTAATTATTTTTGATTTCATTGTTTTTGAATCAACTTCTTTGAGAGAGATTCCTCCTGAAGTAATCATTGCTTTATCAAAACCTAATAATCCAGCAACATTAAATTCTATTTCTTTAACAACTCTTACTAATCTCAATCTCTCTTCTTTAGTAAGGTTGTTTATTTTTCTTGTTTTTGGAATACTGCTAAAATTAAGGATAAATGGAATTAATTTTTCGGGTATAAAATCAGATAAAAATGTAGAAACAAACTTATTTTTTTTCTTTTCAAATATTTTTTGAAAATATTTATCAAGCTCTTCTTTATTTTTATTGGGGAAAAGATCTAAAATTATTATATCTTTTGGTTTAATATTTTTACTTATATTAAGAATCATTGGTCCACTTAATCCAAAATGGGTAAATAATAGATCACCGCAATATTTTTTCTTGTTCACAGTGATACAAATATCTTTTAGAGATATCCCCTGTAATGATTTTGTCCATTTTTCTTTTATCTCAATAGGGGTCAATGCTGGCTTTAATTCAGTAATAGTATGTCCAATGTCCCAAGCAAAAGCGTCTCCCGTTGAACCAGTAACACCATATGATTTACCCCCTGTGCAAATAATATATTTCCTGCCTTCTATTACCTCTCCACTACTTAATATTATTGACTTAATCTTATCATCATCTCTTTTAATTTCTGAAACAGGAGAAGATGTTAGTATCTTAACTTTGTTTTCCTTTAATTTAGACAATAAAAACTTCAAAACATCTTTTGAATTTTCACTTATTGGATATATTTTATTTCCTTCTTTTTTGATTCCAAGATCTTCAAAAAATTCAATTGCTTTTTGAAAATTAAATATAGAAAATGATGATAAGAGAAAATCTCCATTTTTACCAAATTTACTGCAAAATTCTTTATTACTTTTTTCGATACAGGTTAAATTACACCTTCCTCCACCAGTTAAAAGTAGCTTGTTGCCTAGTTTATCATTCTTCTCTATCAATAATACTTTCGCACCCAAAGAAGATGCACTGATTGCAGATATCATTCCAGCAGGACCTCCTCCAATTATAACAACATCATATTTCATATCTTAAACTCAATTACATCACCATCTTTAACAATATATTCTTTTCCCTCTGTTTTAATCATACCTTTTTCTCTTGCCCTTGCAAAACCATTGCAATCAATTAAGTCCTTCCAATTAATAACTTCAGCCCTAATAAACTTATCCTCAAAATCACTATGAATTGCACTGCCTGCCTGTGGAGCGCTTGACCCACTCTTAATAGTCCACGACCTCGTCTCGTCAGGACCTGTTGTAAAAAAATTAATCAGACCAAGCAACCTATATGCCTCTTTAATTAATTCATTTAATTTTGGTTCTATTCCTAATTCCTTTTGTTCATCTTCGGACAATTCACCACTTTCAACCTCTGTTAATATGTCCATAAAAATATGGGCCTTATTTTTGAAGTAATCTAAAACTTCTGCAGAAACATCTTTTTGTTCTCCATTTAATAAATATAATCTTGGCTTTGAAGATAGTAATTGATAACTATCAACTATTTTCTTTTCTTCATCACTTAAAGAAACATCAGATATTATTTTTCCATCTTTTAATAATTCATAAACTTTCTTAAGAATCTCTGATTCTTTAACTGCTTCTTTTTTATTTGCTCTAATTTCTTTCTCAAGGGAAGATAACCGCTTTTCTATTGTTTCAATGTCCTTCAATATCATTTCCATATCTAAAATTTCTTTGTCTTTCAAAACATCTAAGTCATCTCTTGTTTTAATTACATTATCATTTTTAAAACAACGAAGAACATAAACAATTGCATCCGTCTCTCTGATATTAGCTAAAAACTTGTTTCCTAGACCCTCGCCCTTACTTGCTCCCTCAACAAGGCCAGCTATATCAACAAACTCAATGGTTGCATATATTTTCTTTGCTGATTTTGTAAGATTGGCTAATTCTCCCACTCTTGAATCAGGAACACAAGTAACCCCAACATTTGGATCAATTGTACAAAATGGATAATTAGCAATATCCACTTGTTTTTTAGTAATTAATTGAAATAGAGTAGATTTTCCAACATTAGGAAAACCAACAATTCCTATCTGTAATGCCATTATCTTTTATTTATTAAAATATCTGCCTGATTTCTAATTTTTTCTAAACTTGCTTTTGATATACTAGCTGATTTTGATAATTTATCAATATCAACATCAAGAACCTCTCTAGCTAGCAATATCCCTTCTTTTTGAAAAATAGCAAATATATATTTTGTTAGTGCTGGTAAAATTGTAATGGGATATAATTTCTTTTCCTCAATTAATCTTTCTAGTCCTCTTTTTTGAGGATACTTCCAGCCCAATAATTTAATACCCTTGCAATTAGAATATTTTATCGCATCTTTGGTAAACTTAGTATTTGTAACAATAAAAGATCTTAGTTTTTTATTGGGAAAAGTGTTACCCTTTTCAATATCTTCTAGAATAGCGAAACTCTTAAGGGGAACATTAATGTCTATCCTAGAATTATGGCTATTTCTATACTTACACTCCCCAATAAAAAAATAACTATTATTTTCTGCTAAAAAATCAATTTCATATTTACCACATTTTCCAGAAACAATGTCCCCTTCTTTAATTATCAGACAATAATTAGAAATTATCTTCTTGGTAAAATCTTCAAACAAAAAACCTTCGGGGCCGAGTCGCCTAATGCCCTCTTTCAAAGAAAATTTCATTGAGAGTTGAATATCTTTATCTTTTAATCTGCCCTTAACCTTCTTAAATATCTCTGAAGTTTTAATTCCGTTATAAACTTCATTTTCCACTTCTAATGATATTTCTTTTGCTAAAGAAAAAGAAGCTCCTGCTCTTAGTGCAGAATTATAAACCTTATTAGATGAAAAAGGCTCCCTCTCCTTATTAAGCTTTATAACCTCAATCAAATTTTGATTTGATATCTTCTTTGATTCTTTCATAATTGTCTCCTGCTTTCTTTACCTTAAAGCTATTCTTAATATATCCTAATCCAATAATAATGATCATGAAACCAATAAAATAAACTAAAACTTTAACTGCTTCTAATGGCCAGATTATAAAAGATACCCCAAGAGCAACTGCTACTAATCCAGTAAGAAAAACTATCCACCAGTTACTACTTACTTTTTTAACATAACCATCAAAAATGTTTATCATAAAAAAATTCATATTTATCTATTGTCACCACTACCATGAAGCTCATTTCTTTGTTGTCTTGATTGAAGCTTCTCTATATTCTTTAGTGCAACATCTTCTAAGGAAACATTCAATTCTTTTGATAAGTTAGCAATATACCACAAAACATCACCTAATTCTTTTGTAATTTCTTCTCTTTTTTCTTCAGAGATAATACCGTCATTATCTCTTAAAACTTTCTTCATTTTTTCAGCAACCTCACCTGCTTCACCTACTAATCCTAGTGTAGGATATATAAAATTATTATCTTTATTAGGATAAATTGCTGTTTCTCTTGCTTTTGTTTGGTATTCTTCAAATGTCATATATATGTTTATTAATTAATTATTAATTATAATATACACTAAAAATGATTAAAAATCTAATTTTTTCTTAAATATATAAGCTAATAACCCTCCACTAATTGCAGTAAATAATTGGGGCCAACTCATCATTGATAAAACAACAGGATTACTAATTAAGATACTCGCGGTTAAAAACAGCAATAATGCTTTTAATATTCCTCCATAGAATAATGCTAAGTAATAATTCTTGATGAACTTAAAAGAAGAAACTAAGACAATATTTCCGATAATAATAAAGGGCAACATTATTGCCATCGGCATAAATCCTAATGATAAAGAAATTACACTAGGCAAGAAACATAGAAGAATGGCACCTTTATATCCCAATAAAAAGAAAGATAAAATTAATGTTGCATTAACAATAGTGCCAGTTAAAAACTGATTACCTATAAAGGGTGCCAAAAAGGCAATTAAAAGAAGTGTAACGAATTGAGCTAATGCAATGCTATTTGTTTTTGTTATTTCCATATGTTGTGTGACAAATTTTATGTATTATTTTTTTATTCTTAAGATGTTCTCTATAGGCCTTTTCTACGAAAGGACTTTCGTGTGCTAATCTTATTTTTTTCTTTTTATCAATAATATACAATGACTCTGCCCTCTTTTTCCTTATCTCATCATCTATCGGTATTGGTTGTCCTCCACCGCCGATACATCCTCCAGGACAGGCCATAACTTCAATATAATCATATTTCTTATAATCAAGCCCGTCTATATTCCCCAATCCATTAATAACAGCTACTCTAACTTTTCTTTTCCCTATCTTAATTTCTGCTTCTTTAACTCCCTTTAGTCCCCTGACTGATTTTAAATTAATATCCCCTAGGCTCTTTCCTGTAATTTTTTCATAAACCGTCCTTAATGCTGACTCCATTACACCTCCTGTTGCACCATAAATCACTCCTGCGCCCGTAGCTTCTCCCCATGGATAATCAGGATTACTTTCTTCTAGCTTCTCAAAATCAATTTTGTTTTTTCTAATCATTCTTCCAAGTTCACGAGTAGTTAAAACATAATCTACCGGCTTAACTCCATCAATTTTTAATTCTTCTCTAGTAATCTCGTACTTTTTTGAAACACAAGGCATAATAGAAACTACAATAGGATTATCTTCTGACATTTTAATAAGACCTCCTAATATTATATGAGGTGACCTTACTGATGTTAAATGTTTAATTAGTTCTGGCTTATAAACCTCAACGTACCTGACCCAAGAAGGACAACAAGATGTAAACATTGGAAGATTTTTATCTTCAGATAATCTCTCAATCAATTCTCCACCTTCTTCAATAGTTGTAATATCAGCGCTAAAAGAAACATCAAATACTTTTTTTGCTCCCAACTTTCTCAACGCAGCAACTAATTTACCGGTAGTTATTGATCCATGAGGTAGGTTAAACTCTTCTCCAATACTACTCCTTATCGCAGGTGCGAATTGAAAGACAACATTTCCTTTTTTAAGAGCTTCTTCAACTTCTTTAATAGAACTCACCTCTTCGAAGGCGCCTGAAGGACAATGAGTAATACATTGTCCACAATAGACACACTCTTTTGTCTGTCCAGGAACTGTGCAAAAAAATCCATCTTTTTCTTTATTATCAAGGAAACCAACTCCTTGCTTTTGACACATTGCAATACAATTTTTACAGTCAATACATTTTGAGCTATCAAAAACTACTGATGGCCCAAATTGGTAAGTAGGAAAGTCCTTTTTCCTATCATTAAACTTTGTAATTTTAATCTCATATTTTCTGGCTAATTCTAATAATTTACACTTATAGCTCCAATTACATTCGCTGCATTGTTCAATGTGTTGAGAAAAAAGAAGTTCTAAATTAATTTTCCTTAATCTTTTAATTTCTGCTGATTCTGTGGAGATTTCCATCCCATTTTCTACTTTAGTTGAACAAGATGTTTGAAGTCCTTTTCCTTTTATCTCAACTAAGCATAATCTACAGCTATTCTGTGGTTCTAAATCAGTATGACGACAAACGGCAGGAATCTTAATTCCATTTCTTAGCGCAACATCTAAAACCACCTCTCCTTTCTTACAATCAAAATCTTTATTATTTATTCTAATCTTCATTTTACTTTTTTAATTAAACTTTCAAATGGTAATGGAATGCATTTCCCAAGAGCACAGAAGCTTGACTTCTTAAGATTGAAAAATATTTCATCAAGAACTTCGTAATCAATATCCCTATTCTTAACCATTTCATATATTCTAAAAGCACCTTCTCTACAAGGAGCACACTTATCACAATTTCCTGTATGAAAAAACTCTGCCCACTTCTCCATCAAAGCATATATATCAGTTTTGTCTTTGTTGTAAATTGTAATTGAACCAGCTCCAAAAGCAGGCTTTTTTAATTCTTGAGGTAGTATTATCTCTCCTGACGCCCCACCTCCGACTTGAGCAAAAAAATCAAAATCTGGATAATTTCCTGTTTGTTTTAAAATATCAAACATTGACATATCAACTGGCAACTCATAAACTCCTTCATTTGGAACATCGCCATTTATAGAATAAAATCTTGTTTTATTGTATTCCCCTTTACTAACCTTGCTTACATAATAAAATGTCTCAACATTATTCATTAAAGTGGGACAATTAAAAAGTCCGCAATCAGTTAAGAATGGTGGCTTGAATCGTGGTTCAGTTCTTTTGCCTTCAATTGCTTCAACAGCTGCAGTTTCTTCTCCTCCGATATATCCTGATGTTTTTTTAAAGATAATGCATTTACCAGTACTGCCCTTTAATTTATAATCTTTATTTAAATAAATGTATGCATCTTTAGCTTTAAGAAAATCAACTGCAATATTAATCCCGTTCATCACCTCACTTAGATAATTATCTAAAATGTATTTATCCTTAAAGACATTGGGCTCCCCTTCAGAAGCATTACAAATTACATATTTTTCCCTTCCTTTTGCTTTTTTGACAAGCTCCCATTTTAAAGCAACACTAAAAGCTCCCCCTCCTCTGCCTTTTAATTCTGATACTTTCAATTTTTTAACAATATCCATTGCTATAATTTTATTTTACCTTTTTTAATTGACTCCCTTAATTCTTCACTTGAAATCGATGCGAGATTCTCTAAAAATTCTTCTAAATCTTCCATTAATTGAGGTTGAGACAAAACACTCTCAACTGGATAAATGCTGTAAATCTTTTCATCTTTATAAATCTCTAGACCAATAATAAGTCCTTGCTGTGTTTCCTTAGAAAAATATTGATCAAAGATAAAGTTTCCTAGAGAATAAAATATTAATTTGTTGTTATAAATCTCAATATTTTGAATAACATGAGGATGACTTCCGATAATTAAATCTGCCCCAGCATCAATCATTGCCCTCCCCAGTTTTTGTTGTTGAGATGAGCTTGTTTCTTGATATTCATTACCCCAATGAATTAAAATGACTAAAAATGATTCTGGATTATAAAATTTGTATTCCTCAACAGAGGCAACCACTTCTTTATCCGAGCAATTAAAAGAATATGTTTTATTTATGCCGAAATAAGCAATTCCATCTTTTTGATATGTATCAGCAATATCACATATTGTAGGGTCTCCCGTAAAATTAATCCCAGATTCTGTTAAAATACTTTTTGTTTCTTGAAGACCCTCTTTGCCCATATTCAAAGTATGATTATTTGCTAAAGAAAGAACAGAAAAATTACCTGCATTTAATGACTCTAGAGCCCTCTTATCAAAAGAAAACTTCAAGGAACTATCAGTAAAATCTCCTGGCTTCTCATTAATTGGCCCCTCTAGATTACCAATAACAATATCAAACTTATTCAAGAATCCCTTGATTAAATCAATTGGATAAGTAAAAGAATTCTTAATCATTAACCTTTCAACTCCTCTATCAAACATCATGTCTCCAACAAAAGCAATCTTCTCAGGAATAAACTCCTCTTCAATTTTAGTAATTGATAAAAAAGAAGCTTCTTGATTAATTACTTCTTCCGTTTTTGAATTAATTACTTGATATAAACAAAAAACAAAAAGAATCAGGGATAAGAATATAAATAAGTTTCTTTTCATAGAGTAATTATAACTCTTGAAGTTAAAACAATCAAGTGATATTATTATATTAATGAGTAAGCAATTAATAATACTTCCATTTGATCATAGGTCATCATTTCTAAAGGATATTACGTCTCAAAAAAAAGAAGTGCAAGAAATGAAAGAAATGATTTATGATGCTTTTCTGCTATCTATAATAAATAAAAGAGATTTTGCTATTTTAGTTGACGAAGAGTTGGGAGAAAATGTCTTGTTGAGAGCAAAAAAAGAGGGGATTAAAATATGCCTTCCAGTTGAAAAAAGTGGAAAAAAAGAATTAGAGTTGGAATTTGGTAAAGATTTTAGAGAACATATAAAAAAGTTTGACCCTGAATATGTTAAAATTTTAATAAGATATAATCCTCTTAATAAAGAGACAAACAAGAAGCAAATTGAGGTTTTGTCTCTAATAGATGATTTTTGTAAAAAAAATAGATACAAAGTTTTACTAGAACTATTAGTTCCACCCACAAAGGAAGAAGCTTCTATTGATAATTATGACACATTATTAAGACACACAAGAACCATAGAAGCGATTAACGAAATAAAAGCAAAAATAAAAGTAAGCGTTTGGAAATTAGAAGGATTTAGTAAAAAACAATGGGAAAAAGTTATACAATCAACTAATAGGGAAAGTAAAATTGTTTTTCTTGGAAGAGGAGAAAATAAATCAAAAGTTTCTAAATGGATGAAAGATGCTTCACAATACAAAGAAGTAATTGGATTTGCTATTGGTAGAACTATATTTTTAGAACCATTAAAAGAGTACCATAATAAAGAAACATCAAAAGAAAAAACTATTAAGAAAATAAGTAACAATTTTAATTATTTTATAAAGCTATGGAATACAAAGAAAAATATCAACCAGTAACTTTTCCCAGGGACGAACAAAAGCACAACCACATAATTGAGTGGTGGTATTTTAATGGGAACCTAAAAGGTAAGAAAGGTAAAACTTTTTCCTATATGAATTGTTTGTTCTCCGCTAATACTAAAAAAGTTAACATTCCATTTCTTAAAACAATACCAATAGATAATATATTTTTTTCTCATTATTTATTAAGCAATAATAAAGATAAATTCGAAGCTAAAACAAATCCCGTTTGTTTAATGGATGAAAATAGCTTCACAAAACCATTATTATATGCAAACTATGATAATTCTTGCTTAATTAAAGAAGTTTCTCCATTCAAATATCATATAACGAATGATTTTATCGACCTTTTTCTAGAATCAGAAAAGAAGCCGCTACTTCTTAATAAAAATGGTTTTTTAGATGTGGCGGTGAAAACAACTTATTATTATTCTCTGACAAAATTAAAAACTACTGGAGTTGTTAAAGATGAAAATAATTGGGTCCCCGTGACTGGATTGTCTTGGATGGATCACCAATGGGCACAAACTCCTCTAACTGATGATGATAAATGGCTATGGTTTTCAATTCAATTAGACAATAATTGTGAAATTATTTGCTTTATTTACGGAGATAAGATTAAAACACCTCACGCAAGCATGATTGATCATAATGGAAGAACTAAAACAACTGGAGAATTAGAAATTACTCCTATGAAAACAACTTATCAAAATAATAAAACAGGAAGTTTCTATAATCTTGACTACAAAATAAAAATACCTTCTTTCAATTTAGATATTAATATAGTTCCTCTAAAGAGAGATCAAGAGATGGTTTTTGAAACAATTAAATACTGGGAAGGTGGAGTGAGAATAAAAGGCAAAATGAATAATAAAAATGTTTCTGGTGTTGGTTTCGCAGAATTACTAACCGCCCCAAGAGATGGATTAATAAAACACCTTTTCAAAAAACTAAAATCTAGCCCTAAAAAAAATCTAAAAGAAATTACTGATATTTGTGCAAAATCAGTATACATTATAAATTCTAAGATACAAAAATAGTTTATTTCAAAGAGAAAGAAGCTCTAACAGTAATCATAATCTCTTTTTCTACAGTAGAAGTGTCATACATTCCATAATCAGAAATATCAACAGAATTTGGTTGCAATACTTGCACCACTCCCATACTTACTGATTTTAATGATCCTGCTTTCTTGCCAGAAATACTCTCTGCTCTTTTTCTTGCATCTTCCATTGCTAGAGGCAATAAATCAATCCTTGATTCTGAAAGCTTGCTGTAATAGTATTGTGGTGCGTTAGCTGAGAAGATAACTCCTTTTTCAATAACGCTTTGCGCACTTGTTGAAATTAGTTTAATTTTTTCAATATCATTTGATTCAATAGTAACATTTTGTGTTAATGTATATTCGTCTGGCTTATCATAGTTAGAATCATATTTATAATTTTTTTGCATCGAAACAGGAGTAATTGTTATTTCATTCTCACTAACTCCATTCTCCCTCAAGAAACTTCTTACAATCTCTTCGTCTGATTTCATTTTAGTATATCCATTATTTAAATTGGTATCATATGAACTTCTAGAAAAACTTGCATTCCACTTAGCTATATCAGAAACAACTAATTGCTTAGATGACCCAGTCACAACTAAAAGATTGTCAAAGCTTTTAATTTGAATTAAAGAATAAGATATAATTATAAATCCTATAATAAAAGATAAACCAATTATTACAGAGCTTTTTAAAATGTTGTTGTTTTCCATATACTTGTATTATACTCCTTGATTAAAAATTGTAAATAGCGTTATACTCAGGGACTATTCCATTAATTGATTCTGCAAGAGATTTGCTTGCATCAGCTTCTCCATGAACAACAAATATTTTCTTAGGATTAGCTTTTGTTACCCAATCAAAAAGCATTCCGTGATCGCTATGAGAAGAAAAAGAAAAGATTGTAGATATCTTTGCATTAATTTCAATATCTTTACCATCAACCTTAATCTTTCTTTCTCCATTTATTATCTTTTTGCCAAGAGAACCATCAACCTGAAAAGAAACTATCAATAAGGTTGCTAAAGGATTACCTAAATATTTCTTTAAATAAGTTCCTATTTTACCACCCTCAAACATTCCGCTTCCTGCAAGGATTATTTTAGGAGTAGGTGCATTTAAAACTTTTTCGGTTTCTCCCTTAATCATTTCAAAGCCCTTAAAATCAAAAATATCATCTCCTTTAAAGATTAAGTCTTTTGCTTCTTGGTCATAAAAATCAACATATTGCTTATATATATTTGTCGCCTTAATTGCCAATGGACTATCAAGAAAAACATTAACCCCTCTTATCTTTTCTTCCTCAAAAAAGGAATTTAATCTATACAACATCTCTTGCGTCCTTTCTAAAGCAAAAACAGGAATCACTAATATTCCATTTTTAGCGATTGTATTTTTAACTTCTTGAATTAATATGGCGTCCCCCATTTCCTTTGATTCGTGAAGCCTGTTTCCATAAGTTGATTCTATGAAAAGCAAATCAGCGCTATCTATGAATTTTGGATCCTCAACTATCGGACTTGGCATATTCCCTAAATCACCAGAAAATACTAGCTTCTTTGTAATTTCATTCTCTTTTATCCAAACTTCAAATATAGATGAACCTAAAATATGACCAGCATCTTTCAATCTTATTTCTATATTATTATTAATTATTCTCTTCTTGCCATAATCAATAGGAGTAAAGAAATTCATCAAATGCCTAATATCCCCCTCCTGACACAAAGGATGAACAAATGGTTTCTTCTCAATTCTTGATACGTTCAGTGCATCTAACAAGATAATCTCTGTTAAGTCCCTTGTTGGTGCAGTTGAATATATCCTCCCTCTAAAACCCTCCATAAAAAGCTTTGGTAGCCTTCCGCAGTGATCCAAATGTGCATGAGTAAGTAAAACAAAATCGATCTCTTCTGGGTTAAAGGAAAAATCTTCTATGTTCTTGTAATAACTTTTTCCTTGAAACATTCCGCAATCAACTAGAAATTTAGTTGAACCTGTTTCGATTAATATACAAGATCCAGTGACCTCTCTACATGCTCCATGAAAAGATATTTTCATTTTTCAATTATAGTTAACGAAGAGAATAATCCTTCTGTTTTAAGGTTTATTTTTACCTCCCTTTCTTCATAGTCTTGTGTCTGAAATACTTTTTCATTCATCTGAAGCAAACCATTAAAATTAATAGAAGATGCTACTAGGTTATTTTCAATTCTAACTCCTGAATTACTAGGAATAAATATCCTAATAGCGCTTAAAAAAGAATCTATCTCTATATTTACACTTTTATCTATTTCTAAAATAATGTCTGATAAAAAAGATGTTGTTTTGATACTTTTGTGATTAATTTCTTCAACATTAACTACAGACAAGAATGAATCTATATTCAAGTCAACTTCTTTTTCTTTATTAATCAAAACTTCTATTTGATTAACAACATCTTCTCTCCAAGGAGCCCCTTCGAAACTTAAGAAAACCTTACTATCTTTAACAATTGCCCCACTTTTAGAGAAATTAGTTTTCAATGATCCTTGTATTAATTTATCTGATTCAAATCCAGAAATTAAGATATTCCCAGACTCAACAGATAAAAATATATTAGGACTCTCTATGTTATTATTAACTTCTATTGGAAGGAAACTAACTTCTTTCTTAGTTTCATTTAGAAGATCAACAACCATTAGTCCTAAGCAAGACATTGCAAAGATAATTAAAGCAACCTTTGTAATCTTTTCCTTCTGAGGCATTATAGACAAGCCAAGAAAAATAATAAAAACAGGAAATAAAAGAGAAAAATTGATTTTCCCTATTAAGAATAATATTGCAAAAACTATTATGAAGAATCCTAGAAATATACTATTGTTTTTCATTTTCAAATATTATTTTCAAACCAATTAATATCAAAAATAATGATAATATCACCCTCCAATCAACAAAAGAAAATATATTAAAACCAAAAATAATATTTAACATAATACATAGCCCGACAAGCGCCAACAATATCCCTAGGAACATTTTCAATTTGCTTTTCTCTTCTTTTCTTTCTTCAATAATATCATTTTCTTTTAAGGAGCTAGGCATCATAATAGCCAAAACAATATAAAGAAAAAATCCTGTCCCTCCAGCAAAAAGCATCAAAACAAACAATATTCTTATAATAACAGAATCTATTTGGAAATATTCTCCTAGGCCACCACATACTCCCCATATAATTTTATCCGCATTAGAACGATGTAGTTTTTTCATAATAATTAATCTTATTCTTTCTTATGTCCTAATATTATCATAAATAAGAAAAAACCGCCAAGAGGCGGCATTACCTAGCTTTTTCCTACAAGGTAGGCGTAAGCAAGATAAAGAGCGGACAAGCCAACAATATCATATATTATATAAGCCCAGCTTCCGAATAATTGAGCCATAAGGTCAAAGTTGAAAAAACCTACTAATCCCCAGTTTAATCCTCCAATAATCACTAACGCTAGAGATAATAAACCTAGTTTATTTAATTTTTTCATTGTTTATTCTTTAAAGATTCAAAACGACCTTTATAAGGATATTTTAATCTTAACGTTATTATAAATCAATGGACTTGTCCACAATTCTTTTAACAATTACTTTTTCTCCTTCAATAGTTCCCTCTACTGTTACCCTATCTCCAATGTTAATATTAGGAACTTCTTCAAAAAATAATTTGACGCTCTTGGCAGGACTCCCTGGCTCATCATAAACTAAATACCAAACATCTTCTTCTGTTCCTGGATTATTAATAACAACATTTCCTGTTTTTATAAAATCAATATTTTCCTTTTCAGAAGAATCAACTTTTACAAAAATGACTATCAAGAGAACCACACACAATAAGAATGTAATTAATTTCTTCATATTATTCTTTTCTTAATGCATTAATCGGGTCTGTTTTTGATGCTTCTCTAGCAGGATAAACACCTGCAACGACCCCTATAAAAACCGAGAACACTAAAGCTAGTATAACGGAAAAAATTGAAATATCAAAACTCCAATTTATTCCAAAAGAAATCGCTACATAATATATAAGATATGAAACCGCAATTCCAATAATGACTCCCAGCATACCCCCCAAGAAAGTCAAAATGGTTGCTTCTGCTAAAAACTGCCATAATATATCATTTTTTTTTGCTCCAATAGCACGCCTTAGTCCTACCTCAAAAGTTCTCTCTGCAACAGAAACATACATAATATTAGTAATTCCAACTCCTCCAACTAATAATGAAACAGCTGCTATCACTGATAAAAGTAATGTAATAGCAGAAAAAACAGCCCCTACCATTTCTTGAGCTTCAGCCATAGTCATTACCTCGAAATCGTCCTCATCGGGATCGTTAATATCGTGCCTTTCTCTCAATAATTCTATTATGTCTTCTTTGGTTTTATTAATCTTTTCTGCATCTTTAACGCTTACAGACATTCCTATCACGTAATCAGTATTTAATAGTCTTTTTTGCATCGTTAAAGTGGGAATATAAACCATTGAGTCCATATCAAAACCCATCATTGCTCCTCTTTTTTCTGCAACTCCCACGACTCTAAAAGAAATATTCCTTAAAGTAACTCTCTGTCCAATTGCATCAGCGTCTCCAAAAAGAAATTCTGTTATAGCACTGCCTAGAACTATTACTGGCGTAATTGATTCTTCTTCTTGAGGAGTATAAAATCTTCCCTCTTTAATTTTCAACCTTTCAACCAATGGCGCATCAGCTCCATATCCAAAAATCATCACACTTTTTGTGTTTCCTTCGTGTCCAATAATTTCTTGCCCAGTAACATATGAATAATGATTATCTACATTAGGCAATTTAGATATTGCCTCGATATCGCTATTCTTAAGTGTGGTAATTGTTACCCCAGAAGCCATTCCAGAAGCACTTCCTGTCGTTCCCTTCCCAGGCATTCTAACTTCAGTATTGATAACATTAGTTCCATAAACTTCAAGCTCTGAAGAAACCATTGACTCTAAACCATTGCCAGCAGATATCATTATAATTAAAGAAGAAATACCAATAGCAACTGCTACAATAGTTAGAATTGTACGAGATCTTTGTCGCATCAAGCTTGTAAATGCTGATTCAATTTTAGAAAATATATTATTCATATCTTAACGCTTCAATTGGATCTAATTCTGCTGCTTTTTTAGCTGGCGTAATTCCGAAAACAAGACCTATTCCTATAGAAACAAGGCAGCCCAATAAAACTGACATAGGTGAAATAATCAATGTCCAATTATAATCTAAATAATTAATAACTAAAGAGATTAAAGCTAGAATTAAAGATCCAAAAATAATTCCTATTATACCACTAATAAATGTAATTGTAATTGCTTCAATTAAAAATTGATTGATAATTTCTTTTTTTCTGGCTCCAATTGCCCGCCTTAGACCAATCTCTTTAGTTCTTTCTTGAACAGTAGCAAGCATTATATTCATAATTCCAAAGCCTCCGACTATTAAAGATATTGCAGCAACTGCGGTTAAGAAAAACTTCAAAGCGTCAGTAATTAAAGAAATTGTTTCTAGAGCATCAACAGTTGAAGTGATAGTGAAATCATCTTGATCTAATTTATCAATATTATGCCTATCTCTTAATATTTCTTCAACGTGTCCTATCGCATTATCAATATTATCAATACTATTAACTTTAATTCTCATAAAGTTAATATGATTAACGCCTAAAATAACATTTTGAGCAGTAGATATTGGAATAAAAAAATCCTCATCTTGACTTTGAATTAAGCTTGAGCCTTTTTCCTCCAAAACTCCAATTACATTAAAATTTACTTTTTTAATTGTTAACCTTTTTCCTATTGGATTTTCATCCCCAAATATTTCTGATGCTATTTTACTACCCAAGACAACCACCCTAGCATTATTCATCTCTTCTTCTTTTGTAAAAAATCTTCCTTTTTCTATTCTCGCATTTTGAACATCTATATATGTTGTCGTTGTTCCATAAAAAGTAATTCCTTTTATTTTACTGTCAATTGAGATTACATCGCTCCCTGTCAAATACATTACTAAAGAATAAATGTATGGGCTATTACTTCTAACTATTGCTTCACCATCTTCGTATTTTAAAGAAGTATTTACAATTCCAAAAGTAGATGACGGTCTGCCACTTTCATCAGATGCGCCTGGCAAAACAGCTATTAAGTCAGGACCAACACTCCTAATTTCATCTAAAATTAAATCTTGAACACTCTCACCAACAGAAAGAACTATCATCACGGCTGATATTCCAATAATAATTCCTAGCATAGTTAAAAAAGAACGCATTTTCGTGCGGGTGATCATTTGCCACGCATTTTTAATTGACTCAAAAATATCCATATTATTTGTTAAGGTCTTCTTGTGCTTCTTGTCTGCAGAAATTTTTCGTATCTTCAATTATATTACCGTCTTTAATTTTAATAATGCGCTCTGCATGCTCAGCTGTAGATTTTTCATGAGTAACCAAAATAATTGTATTTCCTTTTTTGTTTAATTCTTGTAATATTTTCATCACTTGTGCCCCTGATTTTGAATCAAGGTTTCCAGTTGGCTCATCAGCAAAAATAACTTCTGGATCGTTAACTAGTGCTCTTGCTATTGCTACCCTTTGTTTTTCTCCTCCCGATAATTTGGTTGGAGAATAGTTTAAGCGATGAACAAGACCAACTTGTGTAAGCAAATCTTTTGCTTTTTGAGTTCTTTTCTCTGCAGAAATACCAGTATAAGTTAAAGGCAGGGCAACGTTCTCCAAAACAGACAAAGTACTTAATAGATTGAATGATTGAAAAATAAATCCTACTTTTTTACTTCTCATATCTGCAAGCCCATCATCGCTTGAATCTTTAACGTTCTTATCATCAAAAAAATAATCTCCACTAGTTGGTTTATCTAGAAAGCTTAGAATGTGCATCAATGTAGACTTACCCGATCCAGAAGGTCCCATTATTGAAATAAAGGAACCTTTTTCTATTTCAAAAGAAACGCCCTTCAAGACCGAAGTAATTACATCTCCATTAATGAAATCCTTTTTAAGATCTTTAATGCTGATTAACATTTTAGTATATTACTCTTAGAACAATCTCTTCTTCTCCTTCTAAACCACTCAATACCTCTACTCTAGAATCATCGGCCCTTAATCCTAATTCAACAACTACTTCTTCTACTTCACCATCTTTCAAAACTCTCACATATCTTTGACCTGTTTCATTGTTTGTTAAAATTGCTCTTGATGGAACAGAAACTACATTTTCCCTAGCATCAGTCTTGATTAAAATATCTGCTGACATTCCAGGCTTTAACAATCCTTCTTTATCATCATTTATTCCAACCCTCACTTTATAGTAAACAATATCTTGAATATTTGTTGACGATGGATCAACCCTTAGAACAACTCCGTTGAATTTATTATCTCTTCCCAATGCACTTAAAGTGACCTCCGCCTCATCTCCTAGGTTAATTTTTGTTATGTCTGTTTCAGGAACATCGACATTAATCTCGTAATTAGGAGAAAGCATTTCTATCATTGTTTCATTCATGCTAATTAACTCTCCTTTCTTCTTATTAATCTTTGTAATCACTCCATTAATTGGGGCAAAAATGATTGCCTTATTTCTTGCAGCAACTGCTTGAGATAAAATTGCCTCATAATAACTAACATCAATATCTCTTGGTTCTGCTACTAAAGAATTATAAGTTGCATATTGAAGTTCCAAGGCAGCTTTTGCTGAATTAACTGCTGAGTTAGCAGAATTAATAGTATTATTATTTTGTATTTTTAATAAAGAGATTTCATTTTCTAATGATGACAATTTAATCTGTGTTGCACTAATACTTGTTTTCTGTGTATCTAGTAATGATTTCTGCGTTGCGCTTACTTTATTTTGATAGGTTACCTCTTCACAAATATTTCTTATTATAGTAAGACCTTCAAGTATTTTTCCCAATGAAGAAACAGAAGAAGATATCGCTAAATCAATATCACTTCTATCTTTTGTTTCCTTAGCTTTATTTATCAACAAATTAAACTCGTCTTTCGGTCTTTTAATTTGATATTCTTGATTATTTCTAACAGTAAGGCCCTCTTGGTCATTGTTTGTAAAGTGTTCTGATTTAATACTTTCAACAACAGTATATGCATTATACATTTTAATATATGTGTCCTCTAAAACATTAAGAGCATTAGCGTATTTAGAATTAATTGTATTCTCTGTGATACTTCTCGCGTCTTCAAGATTACCCTCAGCTTGATTTAGTGCAACCCTAGCCGCTTCAATTTGTTTTTCTGAAACATTAATTTGTTCTATTGTAGCGCCTGCTAATTTTTGATTAAGTGAAGATTGAGCTTGAGTTACAGACGCATTAAGTTCAGTCAAAGATAGGTTAGCTAACCATTGACCAGCTTTTACAGTGTCTCCGACTTCGAACCTAATACTGTCTATTCTTCCCACTGTCTCGAAATGCAAAGATAGCTCGTTTGCAGATTCAACTTTACCCGTAACATCTACCGTTTGAATTAAGTTGCCTTTTTCAGCTATAACTGTTTCGTATCTTGAAGCTTCTTCGCTATTAAACAGAGAAAATAAGAAAACTATTACTATTATAACTAAAAAAACAATCCATAGTTTTTTTGATTTAAAGTTTATTTTTTTCATATAAGTTATCAATACCACCTTTTTGTTAATTTGAAAAGCGGTATCAATGTGATGATGCCGCTGGCTTTTTTGCATGTTTTCCTGCAATAATCAAGAAAACAATGATCGGTACAAGAACCCATACCTTCCAAAAAGATATGAATAACAATGCCGCTACGATAATAACAACGACTAATGTCAGCATTACACTCAACATCAAGCAAGACAATAGGAATGATATCATCATGATTATTGCATGCATTTAAACCCTCCACGAAAAGCATAAAATACAAATGCCAATTAGTCAAGAGCGCTAAAGTATTCTTGAAGACATTTTTTGAATTCTTCGATATTATTATTCTCAACAGTAAAGCCAGCTGCTGGCGCATGACCTCCAAACATCACTAATATATCCTTGCAACTGTTCATTGCCTTGACTGCATCGCCTCCCTTATTCATTCTTACTGTCCCCCTACTAGTTCTCTCTCCTTTTTTGTAAAGAAATACCGGCTTATTAAAATAGTTAGATAACCTTGAAGCAACAGCACCCAAATATTCTGCCTTCCAGACATAAGAACCTTCAAAAATAATATTATTATTTTCTTTTGATATTTTCTCTATTAGCTCTTCTGTCAAAGATGCAACCTCTCTTTGTTTTCTGTTACTTTCATCTATCAGTTCTTCTGCTACTTCAATTGCTTTATCAAAATCATTCTCTAGTAAGAATAGATATGTCTTATGAACATGATTATCAATAGAAGAAGAATTCAGAGCACTATTAACTTTTGAAACCATATCTCTTTTTGAAGAAAAATTCATTGGATTTAACATTGAAAAAATTGCCCTTATTGCTGGGCGCTGACTCATCTGTATTCCTTCTAGTCCTTTTTCTATCCATTCCTTATTCTCATCTTCTTCGATCATCATATCTGAAATTGTTCCCAAAGCAACTAACTCTAAGAAGCTTTGTTCAAGCATAGGTGACATTTTATCTTTCAATATCTCTCTAGACAATTTAAAAGTAAGGCCAACATTTGCATATTCCTTAAATATTGTTTCATCTCCGTCTTGTTTAGGAGCAACAACGATTTCTGCATCTTCTGGAACCTTCCCTAACGGCTTGTGATGGTCAACAACAACAACAGAAAAACCACTATTCTTGGCTTCCTTAATTTCATTGAAGTTAGTAATACCACAATCAAGCGTAATAATTAATCCTTCGCTTACTTTTGACTTAATAAAATCAAGTGCTTGATAGTTAAGGCCATGACCTTCATTGCGAATAGGAGAAAAAGCAAAAACGTTTACAGATTTAGATAAATTACTTATCGTTTCTTTTAATATTACCATTGAAGAAACTCCGTCTAAGTCAGAATCACCGTAAATAATGATTTGTTCTTGATTGCTGACTGCCTTTATTATTCTTTCAGCTGCTTTTTCAATATTCTTAATTTTCATATTCTAATGCTATTATCCCAGGCAAATCTTTTCCTGCTATAAAATCAAGCATCGCGCCCCCCCCAGTAGAAATATGGTCAAATTGATTTTCAATTCCAAGTTTTTGAATAGCTTCCACTGTCTCTCCCCCTCCAACAATTGAAAAAACTTCGCTATTCATTTGTCCAATCATTTTAGCAATCTCTTCTGTTCCTTTACTGAACTTATCTTTTTCAAAATATCCTAATGGGCCATTCCAAATAATTGTTTTAGCTTCTCTTAATATGCTCTTGTATTTTTCTATTGTTTCAGGGCCAATATCAAAAACATCTTCCTCCCTTCTAATATTACCGATCGATCCCACCCTCATATACTCTTCATCAAAATTAACTAAACCCATAACTCCATCCGCTGGTAATTGAAGTCTTGGATTAAATAATTCAATTTCATTTGAAACGTCCATTAATTCTTCTTCTTCTTCTGTTAAAAAATCTTTAACATATATGCCCTTTGATAGAAGTAATGAGTTTGCAACCTTACCACCTAATAATAAATAATCTGATTTCTCTAACAAGCTCTTGATCACTTTTATTTTAGTAGAAACTTTGAATCCTCCAATTATTGAAACTAATGGCCTCTCTGGAGAGACCAAAGCATCGGAAAGAATTCTAATTTCTTCTTCTAGCAATAACCCAGGAAAAGATGGGATGTGTTTATTTATTCCAACTATTGAAGAGTGATTTCTATGACAAGCACCAAAAGCATCTTGGATAAAAATATCTCCTAATTGAGCAAGCTTTTTAGAAAAATCATTATCATTTTGCTCTTCTTCTTTATAGAATCTAAGATTTTCTAAAACAAGCACATCGCCATTAGACATCGTCTCAATCTCTCTTTCTACCTTTGAACCTATCGTGTCATTAATAAATCCAACTTTGCCTTGAATTAATTCCCATAATCTTTTTGCGATTGGTCTAACAGAATAATTCAAATCTCTACCGTCAGGTTGGCCTAAATGAGTAATTAAAATTATCTTGGCTTCTTTTTCTCTAAGATAATTTATGGTTGGTATGAACTTTTTAATTCTAAAATCATCACAAACCTTTCCGTTCCTAATTGGAACATTTAAATCACATCTCACAAGAGCTCTAACACCTTTTATGTTTTTATTTCTTATATTATTCATCTTTCTTTATTATTAATGGAAATTCTATTGTAACTTGAGTTCCTACTTCTTCAATTGAATCAACAAATATATTTCCTTTCATTATTTCAATAATTTGTTTAGTAATCCATAATCCTAACCCAGTACCAATAACATCTTGTGTTCTCTTATTCTTAATCCTATAAAACTTTTCAAATAAATGCTCTCTTTCTTTAGCGCTCATTCCTATTCCAGTATCTTTTATATTAATAATTAAATTATTATCCTTATTATAAATCTTGACATCTACTGACCCCTCGTTTGTATATTTTATAGAATTACCGATTATATTAATAAGTACTTGTTTTAATTTGTCTTTATCTGCGCTAATCAAATCAATCATATTTTCTTTTGCTTCAAAGTTCAAGATTAAGTTCTTTTCTTTTGCCTGAACACTTATTTCTTTGATTGTTTCTTCAATAATCGTTTGCGCATTTATTTCTTTGAGCTCTACTTTAAATCTTCCCTGCTCAATTCTACTTACATTCAAGAGATCCTCTATCAAATTCCCTAATCTTTCTGTAGAGGTGTTAATTATAGAGAGATATTCCACTCCTTCTTTTTTAAGATTAAGCTCTTTTGATTCTTTCATCATCGTCTGAGCATAACCTTTGATAACGGTTACGGGAGTCCTTAATTCATGAGAAGCCATAGAAATAAACTCGTCTTTCATTTTATCAACCTCTTTAATCTTATTATATAAAATAGAATATTCAAATAATCTAGAGTTTACAAGTAAAAGAAGGACTATTAATACAACGCTTAACAATAAGACCCAATAGGATTTAGCTAAAATAGTTACTAACTTAGTGCTAATTACATCAGCAGAAAGATTCATCGAAAGCAATGCAAAATTGTTTCCTTGGTCATCTTTAAGAGGCATAACAACTGACCAATAAGCCTTGCCATCTTTAAATATTTTTTGAGCAACGGGGTTGTTAGCGTTCCAAGATAATAAATAATTATAATTGTTTTCCACTCTGCCCACATCATCATAATTATTCATACTAGCAATTCTCCTAAAAGATCCCTCTTCAAATAATAATATTTCTAAATCCTTGGTGTCTTCATTGATTTCCCCCCATTTGTTAATAAACATTTGAAAATCATCACTTTCGTTAACTCCTGCATTAAACGCCTGTCCAATTCCTATTGCTTTATTCTGCAAGCTCATGTTTGCAATCTCCTGATAATAGCCAGAAAAAAGCCAAGTATTAAAAATCAAGACACCGGGAACAACAATCATTAAAATAATAGAATATATTACTTGTTTATTATCTTTAAGAAAATTTAGTTTACTATTTTTCATATTTCTTCATTCCTCCTCTTTATAATTAGAAATAAGGCAATCAAAATTAATATAAGAGAAGTGCTTCCAAGAAGATAAACAGTCATCATGCTCTTGGGACTATCTTGAATAACAGAAATATCTCCTAGTAACAGCATTTCTTCCATTGAGATTGCTTGTGCTTCTGCTATAAAAAATGTCTTAGGAGCACTTGCTTCAATAATTCTACCTTCATCATTATGAAGAACTGCATAAACTTCATGAGTTCCATCAACCATTGATTTATCTAAAGAATAAATCCAGTTCCCATCTTGATCAGCCTGAACTGTTACAACTATTGGCATAGAGCTATATATAAACAAAGTAATAACTTGATTAGGAAGAGCCTTTCCTCGAACGACTAAAGATATTTTCTCTTCTGTTGTTATTGTTTTAACATCTTCTATAATTATTGAATCTCCTGATAATTCTAAAAACTTTGGTTGTTCTAATGATTTATTTTCTACAATCGCCCTATCGACTCCTGATAATTCTTCCACTTTGAAGCTCTCTCCTATTCTATCAAGAACATCATCTGATAAAAAGCTTCCCTTGCTAGAAAAAGATATTCCCACTGGAGAAAGACCTTGTTGGAACTGATTTGTTTCTATTGATGTTAATTTGACTAAAGTATTCTCATTAGCAGATATTGGAAGATTCTCTATCTTAATTTCTTTGCTTTCAACTTTTATAACAAAAGATTGATCTTCTTTCTTGCTAATTACAGCTTGCTTTCCAGAAAACTCAATTAGCTCATTTATCTTTTCTTGACTCACTGCTTTCTTGAGAGTCGATAAAATAACATCATCTATTAATTTTATGCAATTAGCCTCGCTTAATCTCTCGCACTTTAGTGGTTTATCATAATTACTTAAGAAGTAGCTCCTGCACTGATCTTTATCCGAAATGCCTAAAGACAAACACTCAGGAACAATTCTTAGTTGATAAACATAAATATCACATTCTTCTTTTTCTTTGATTCCTGCTCTTAAGCACTCTTTAGGTAAATCAATACTAACATTACTTTCTGTCGAATTATATTCTAACGAGGCAGGGGAAATGTTCGATTCTTTTGCAGCTGCTTCTTCACTCTTTTCTTCAGTTCCTTCTTCTTTTTTATCCTCTACATAAACACAATTTTTTGCAAGAATAGGTTCACCACTCGAACAATTAGCTGGCATCTTAGAAACTACTTGCGTTGTTTGTATACCATTAGGCTGACATTCTGACCATGGAGAATATTTAAAAATACAAGGGATGATCGGCTTAATATATTTACATTTTTCTTCAATAATTGCTATTCCACCAACACAATTCTCTGGAGAATAAGAAGTTACTTCTCTCTTTCTTATTCCATCGGTCTGACATTCTGACCATGGAGAGTATTCGAAGGTACAAACTTCAAGCTCAATTTCTTCTTTCACTTGATCCTCTTGTCTATTATTTATCCAGCTTAACGGATTAAGGCCTTTCGACTGATCAATAACTATTCCATATCTTATTATTTCAATATTTAATCTTTGTTCTTCTTTTTGACAAAGATTCCTTAATGACCAATTGTAAATATCTAAATGCGCACCACTAGAATCAAAATAAATATATCGTGGATCACTTGCAATGCCATTCAAAATAACATAATTATTTTTTCTCTGATCTCCATCTATATAATCATAATTAATTAATGAAGAATTAAATCCATTTTCTTTAAGAGAATAAGCAACAAAAGTTGCAAAGTCTTGAACGTCTCCCTCTTTTTTATTGAATAAATCTTGTGGCGTGTATGCAGTATTACTATTTCTAGATATTAACTTAAAACTTGAGTTTAAATAATCAACTATTTTTTGTGAACTATTTAATTCTTTTATTGTATTATTAAAAAGATCTTCTGGAGTTAAGTATATGCACTCCTCTTCTATTATGGGATCAACGTTTTCGCATAGTGATTTAGGCTCTCTTGTTTTTATTCCCCCAGGCTGGCATTCTGACCACAGAGAATATTCAATCGTGCAAACATCTTTAGCTGCTTCAACTTCTTGATTAGCTTCCGATTCAGTCACATTACATTCTTGGCTCAATAATGGAACAATGCCTGGACATGTTGACTTAACTATTCTCGTTTTTATTCCTTCCTTACATTCTGACCATGGAAAATAAGTTATATTACAAATACAAGTTTTTGTTTCCTCATCCCATTCACTTCCCTCCTGAATGCATTTTTGCTTGTTCTGCTCATTTATAACTTCTTGATTTAAAGAATCTAAAGAGTCCTCTGTCCCGACAAAAAAGTACTTATTAATTTCATCTTTTTGATATTCCTTAGAATTTAAAGAATTATCATTTAATAATATCTTATCAATAAACCAATCTCCCTGTTCATGACTAGAAGGAATATTAAAGCTAGCACTCCAATCATTGCCTGTTTTTAACAATTTGATATTAATAATGTTTTTTTCGGAAGGACTTTTCAAAATAGATGAAATAGAGCTTATTAATCCTATTGCATTCTTTATGGACAATGTCATTACAAAATAATTACCATTATTCAATGAGACAGAATTAATTTCTATTTTATCTATTTCGGGAGAAAACTCATTTTGATTCAATGCCTGCAAGGGAAGAACTGTTCCTGCAACATTTTGGAATAGTAGAAAGATGAAACAAAAAGATACTATAAGTAATATTGTTTTTTTAGTCATATCAAAAATTAAAAACACCTAAAAAAGATGTTTAATTATTGGCTTATTATAATCGATAATTTTTTATTCATCGACTATATTTTAGTTTATATAGTCAAAAAATGCAATAAATCTATCTACATTCTTGCAAGCAATCCCTAATCCTCTCTTTAACTTCTAAGCAATTCTTAACGCACTCCTTTTCTTCCTCTTTAAAGAACAACATTTGGGGAGGTATTTTATTATTTGATCCAAATCTAGAATCAATACGCCTTCCAACGGCTGGCAAGTCTTTGAATATCTTTATTTCGCGTGCAAAAAAATCAAAATCATCTCTTTGTCCAATAGAGATGATAAATTGACCTTTTTCTAAATTATAGTTTTTATCAAAATCAACCCTTCTTAATCCTTGGGGTGTTTTAATTATTAAATTATCATCATATTTTTCAAATATAATTCCAGAGACGCTCTTATCTCTTAATTCTTCGATCGGTAAAAGTACTCTTATCGAGTTTTTAATTGAATATTTCTCTATTTCATTAGAAAGGTTTGTATAGGTTAGCATTCCTCCAAATAAAACAATAAGGGAAACCATAGAAATAATGGTCTTGCTAAAAGAATTTTTATACGATACATCGCTTTTTGTAACTATGTAGCTTGATAGAACTATCAAAATCACAAAAGAGATAATTAGTAAATAAGGAAATGACTCTAAAAAAGCAAATAATCCAATCTTCCCGAAGGTTAAATATTTTAGATTATCTGTTTCCTTTAAATAAAATAATATTAAATTAAATGATATTATTGATAAGACAACAGATAAAGTGAATGCTGTTCCAAGGCCTAACTTCTGAGCCCAAAAAACATACTTTGACTTAAGCTTAATCTTACCTTCTTTTATTTTGCACATTATTTGATTTTCTAATTTTTCACTCATATTCTTTTTTAACTTCTAGTAATTTTTCTCTTAATATCTTCTTCCCCCTTAAGATAAGTGTACCTACTGTATTCTTAGGAATTCGTAGGATGTCACTTATTTCTTCGTAAGACATTTCCTCTAGGTAGAAAAGTACTAATGGTTCTTTGTATTTCTTTTTTAGCTCTCCTAATGCGCACTCTACATCTCTTTTCAAGAGCACCCCATCTGTCTCTTTATTTATATCCGCCTTATTATCTATTAGTTTATACTCAACATCATCTAAGCAAATTTTATTTTTCTTGTTTTTCTTAAGATGATTTATTCCTTCATTATGAGCAATCCTATATATCCAAGATGAGAACTTTTTACTCGTATTAAAACCATACAAATTTTTATAAGCCTTAATGAAGACCACCTGCAAAATATCTTCTACATCATCCCTGTCATTAGAAAACTTACGCAAATAATGAGAAAGTTTTTTTTCATAACGCTTAATTATTTCTCTATATAATTCATTGTTTCCATCAAGAATGCCTTGAATTATTTTTTCATCATCCAATTTATCCATATAATAAAAATATCACAACAATTAATACAATTCAAAGCTACAATATATTCCAAAAGGAAAATGGCCTATTCAGCCACTTTACCTTTATCAAGTTTTCCTATCATTAACCCTCTTTGCCCTTGTTTCATTTTTTCAAATTCCTCCTCAGTCATATTGTTTATTCTTTCTATTTGTTTAGTTTTCCATTCTTCTAGCGTCATTAAGCTCCTTTCTTTAAATTCTTCCCTCATTTCAATACTTCTTTCTTCTGAAAAATCTCCTCTATTATTTTTAAATTTTCTTTCCTGGTTATTATTGTCAGATGCCGAAGCGCTAGCTATGTAAAAGCTAGATACCAGTAGGGCAGAAACTAGAGAAAGCATTAATATGTTTTTTTTCATTTTTTTATTTATTAACTTATTATTGAAGACGTCTCTAATAATAACTACAATTACAAAAAGTATTTTATTTCAATTCTTCATAACAAATAACTCTAAGCTTTTCTAGACTACTTTCCGTTATCATTTGCTTCTCTCCATTATTAAGCCAATACATCACATCGCTTGGATCCATTGAATGATCTAATCCTAAAGCGTGTCCAAGTTCATGAACCAACACCTGAAGCAAGCTTTCTTTGTCTCCAAATTGATAAATATTTATTTCTTTGAAAAGGAATCCATGAGTATAATTCCCCTGTTCAAATTGATTATTCAAATTATTTAATGTTAAGTTATATTCATCAACATTAATGTTTAGAATTGACGCAACTCTATTAATTTCGCTAACTAAGTAATTTATATCTTTAGACGTATCCCTTAATTCGTCTTGTCTTTGATTTATATCAATTATCATTATCTCCAAATATTCTTTTTCTTGATTCAGTCTATTATATTCTTTTTCATTGCCTTTATTGTTTTTATTCCACAAAGAAATATCTTTTTTAAATTGAAAAGATCTTTCATTGTAATTAATTGTTATTCTATCAAGCTCATCTTTTTTTGAATTATATAGTAAAAACATAGAATCATAATCCTCAACTAGTTGATTATATGCTTCAAGATCTTCTTGATATTTAAAGTCTATGTCCTCTATTTTGAGTGTCGTGTCTTGTCTATGGTCATAAATAAGATTAATTTTCATTCCCTTATCAGAGTGTTGAAATAATTTTTTATCCATTGCAATATTCCATTCTTCCGCTGCCTTATTAATAATTAAAAGAAAATCATCTTCTGATAAACCAAAATTTGGATCAACAGTTCCAATCGTGTACATTATTGGAGAAGAACAAGGATTAAAGAATTCTTTTTTAACATTAAAAACAATTTCTTCTGTAAAGAAAAAAGAAAAAGCAAATATTAAGAATAGAATAATTAATAAAACTCTCCTTGTCTTCATTTAGTTTTCAGTTGTTTGACCATCAAACTCCTCATCATTTGCCTCTGCCTCTTCTTTTGTTAGGCGAACAATCCCATCTTTATGATGAGCAGGAGAATAGATTGTATACATTTTTAATTCCTCATCAGAAGAAATATTTTCTACATTGTGATTTGCTCCCGCAGGAACAATAACGGCATCGCCATCAACAACCTCATAAACATTACTATCAATAGTTACTCTTCCGTGACCAGCTTCAAAGCGAAAAAACTGATCATTTTCCTCGTGAACCTCACTACCTATTTCTTCCATTGGCTTTAAATTCATTAAAACCAACTGACTGTTTTTGCCGGTATACAGAACTTTTCTAAAATTACTGTTTTCTGTTGTTAATTTTTCTATATTATCTTTGTATCCTTTCATATTATTAAATTAATTATTATTATACTTATATTATATAACAGCTATAAAAAGCATGCAATCACATTTTTCTTAATATCTTTGCTTGCTCTTCAGGGGTCATTGGAGATATTTCTAATCCAAATCCCATTTCTAAACCTCCAAAACAATTAATCCTTGGAGAAAAAGACCAATACCAATGGAAATATGGGTATTCTTTGTCTAGTGGTGAATTATGTAGAAAGAAATTATAATCTAAGCTATCAAAGCCATTATCGTACTTTAACAGTATCTTTTTAAATATCTTAGATAAAGATTTGATTTCTTTTTCGCCTATTTGATCAAAGGAAGACGTATGTCTTTTAGGTGAAATAATAATTTGAAATAACATTTTAGGAGCAAAAGGACAAAAAGCAATAAAGTCATCATTCTCAGCGATTAATCTTTTTTTGTTGCCCTTCTCAATCTTATTAATCTCGCAATGAAGACATTTATTATTTTTACTATAGAACTTTTTAAAATTATTTAGTTCATTTTGATGCTCTCTCTCTATGATTGGCAATGCAAGCGCTTGGTAATGAGGGTGAGGTTGACTGGCTCCTGCCTTCTCTCCTCTGTTATGGAAAATAGCAACTTGTTTTACAATTCCACTTTTTTTATATTCAATCAAGAGACTCTTAATACAAACAAAGAATTCTTCCACCCTATCTGATGGAAGATCTGATATGAATTTGTCATGTTCTTTGGTGACTATTAGGTCGTGAAATCCAGGAGATATCTTCTTAACGTAAAGATTATTTTCTATAATCTCTTCTATAGTACAATCTTCTTCAAAAACAGGAAACTTATTAGGAATAACAATCGTAGTCCACTTCTTCTCTTTATTTTCTTTACCTTTATAGAAATAATGCTTTGGTTCTTCTTGATCTTCTATATCACAAAAAGGACAATCCTTTATTTCTTGAAAGTTGTTTGGCCTCGCTCCTCTTTTGGGCGATATTATTATCCATTCGTTAGATAATATGTCATATCTTATTTCTGTCTTATCTTTTTTCATACTTTAATATATTAACAGAAAGTCGCTTTAAAATAAACAAGACTTAGGAATTTTTTTCCCAAGTCTGTTAAATAACCATTTCCCCTATAATCAACTCTAAGATAACCCATCTCAATTAAAGATATTGCCCTTGAAATATCTTTTTCATCGAAAGGTGTTATATTAGAATACCTTTTAAGGATCTCTATGTCCTTTCTAGTTTCTTCATTTGCTGTTTCTCTTAACATTCAAACCACCATAATAAAATTAACAAATTATCTTATAAAATGCAATAAAAAAAGAGGGTCACATTAGCGCGACGCCTCGATGAAATCTTCTATGATTCCATTTTGTTTATACTCCTCTAAGATTCTATTAATCTCAGGGAGTTTTCCAGCAATTGGAGAGTTTTTAGAAATGCCGATATAGAAATATTGGTTTGCAATGATGCCAGCATCTCTTATCCCCTCAAAGGAACTTCTTTCTCCTGCATAAGTGCTGTACAAGAAGTAATCTGCACGTTCTTCAATTAGCATAGAGAATGCCTCTTGGGGAGTATTGACCTCGACGACATCAAGCATCTTGCTTGTAATCATATCGTCAATTTCCTGGCCATAACTATCACCAATAGTGACGATCCCTTTTTTGCCAAGAAGATCTTCTTTCTCTTGAGGGTTAAATTCATTGTCTTCTTTTACAAACACAGAGATTGGATCTACTGTATAGGGATCAGAAAAGTAAAGGTACTCTTCTCTTTCTTCTGTTTTGTATAAGGCGACAATAACATCAATTTCGCCATTTCTAGCTTTCTGTTGGACTTGTTCCCAAGAACCAACATATCTAGACACAGACTTCATTCCCATATCTGTAAAGATACTTTTACAGATGTCGGGCCCAATTCCGACGATTTCGTCTCCCTGTTGCCACATTACTGGCTTCCAGTCATAATGGCCAGAAATAACAATTACTCTTTCTTGATTCGTGATAGCATGACCACAAACAATAAGAGCAATTAAAGATGCAATAATTGCAAAATATAAGCTTTTTCTCATCATAATCTCCTGCCGTTTTCAAAGAACAGCTTTTGCTTTATAGCATAAAAGAATAATCTTGGGAAGAATTTGACATTTAGAAAAAGAAGAGTATAATTTTAAATTATAAAAAAAATATGTCGTCAAAAATAGAACGATTTATAAACAAAAAAGATTTTAGTTTTGTTAAAAGCTTTGCACAAAAAAAAGAAACTCCATTCCTCTTGATTAACCTTACAAAAGTATCTAAAAACTACGATCACCTTAAAAAGAGCATCCCTTACGCTAAAATATACTACGCAATTAAAGCTAATCCTCACGAAGAAGTTCTAAGGACTTTAATAAAAAAAGGTTCTTGTTTTGATGTTGCTACAATTTTTGAACTTAATAAAGTTTTATCACTTGGAGCTTCACCAGAGAATTTAAGCTACGGAAACACCATTAAGAAAGAATGTGATATCTCATATGCATATAAGAAAGGAGTTCGTCTTTTTGCGACCGACTCTTTGAGTGATTTAGAAAAAATATCTAGACAAGCAAAAAATTCAAAAGTATTTTTTAGAATCTTATGTGATGGAAATGGAGCTGACTGGCCATTGTCTAAAAAGTTTGGCGCTCATCCAGACACCATATTCCACCTTGCTTTAAGTGCAAAGAGATTAGGACTTGTCCCTTATGGAATATCTTTTCACGTTGGATCACAACAAAGAGATATTGCTCAATGGGACAATGCAATTGCCCAGTGTAAATATCTATTTGACGCCCTAAAAGAAAAAGGGGTGGAATTAAAAATGATAAATATTGGAGGAGGATTTCCTTCTGATTACTTAAAGCCAACAAAAGACCTTGATGCTTACTCAAAAGAAATTACAAGATTCTTGAAAGAAGATTTTGGAGAAAAACTACCAGAAATAATAGTTGAGCCAGGAAGATCAATGGTTGGAGATTGTGGTGTGATTGTTTCAGAGATTATTATGATTTCTGAAAAGTCTGTAACAAGCAATAATAAATGGATGTATCTAGATATTGGGAAATTTGGTGGGTTAATTGAAACAATAGATGAGGCAATAAAGTACCCCATATTTCCTGAGAAAGAATCTAAGAAACTTCAAGAATATATTCTTGCTGGACCGACTTGCGATAGTTATGATATTTTATATGAGAAAAATAAGTATAAATTGAATAGCAATATAAAGGAGGGCGATAGATTATATATTTTTACTACTGGCGCATATACAGCAAGCTATAGCTCTATTTGTTTTAATGGAATACCGCCCCTGAAAACTTTCTGTGTTAAGAACTTTAAGACAACTTAAAATTATTAATAATTAGAACAAAATCATATTTCATAAAATTAGCTGCCTTTCTACAATAAATCATTCTTTCTAAAAATATCTCAAAATAATCCATTGGCTTGGTAATCTCTGTATCAATTTCTAGCTTAAGCGTAATCTGCTTATTTTTTTTACTAATTTTTAAATCGTTCTTAATAACAGAATAATTTACCCTGTCGTGGATATCTTCTCTAATTTTTTCAATATTTCTTTCTTTTACTCTAGTTCTATGAACGTCTGACTTGTCTGCCAGAATCAAGCACGCGGTAATATTATTAATGATATTTAAATTATCTTTGTCATGACTCGCTATCGCTTGCATTATTTCGCTCAAATCTTGAGTTGAAATTTCGTTAATGTATATTTGAGAAAACAAAAGAGCTGACCAAAAATGATGATTATCTCTTCCTAAAAAGTTACCTATATCATGACAATATCCAGCAATAGAAGCTAGCTCTTCATCTCTTTTTGATAAATTAAGATTGCGAGCTAATTTTCTAGTCCTATCTGAAACAATACTAATGTGTCTTTGTCCGTGATCTGTGAACCCCAAAGAATCTAAATATTTTTCAGTTTGTTTTATAAATTCTTTAATTTTTTGATTGTTTTTTACCTCTTCTAGTGTAATCATACATTTTAATAATTATTATATTAGTATATTAGCATAAAAATAAAACAACCCCTAAAAATTTTAAGGATTGATGTCATCAAAGATGACCGGAATTCTTTCTTTGAACTCCTTTAGCATGGCACATGCCACTTCTTGCATCTGAGGATGTGCTGCCTTTGAGCAACGAAGACGAAAGAAATGTCTCCATTCTCTTAGATTGTATGTGATAACAATCTCAGTTTTTAGAGAGTTAGGAAGAACACTTCTTGCTTGCTGTGGCGAAGCTCCGGCCATTATTAGGTCGTTGTAAGCCTTCTCACAGGATTCCATCGCAGAATACCAAAGTTTGTACTTCTCTTCATCACCAATAAAGAATAGTGGATAGATGAATTGGACTCCTTTCTTGCAGTAATTGCAATACCGCGTTGATTCCTGAGAATAAGATCCTATACGGTGCCTTACAATCTCATGAGTAACTCCACGATCACAAATGACACGAACTGTTATCGAAACATGTTCGATCACGGATTCATGACCGCTCTCAAGAATTCTTCTGATAAAGTCTTTTGCAGACTCTTCAGTGATCAGGTGTTCACTTTTGTAGCAAACTCTACCATACCTTTCAAGATCCTTAAGAATCCTGATTGAATCTATGTCACTTTCAATGACAAAAGAGGGTTTGATTATTTCCAAAAACAATTCCTCCTACCGAAAACGGTAAATATTACTTAACATAGGAACAATAAAAAATCAAATATTATTTATTCATTAAAAAATCCACAATCAATTTGAATATCTGTATTACTTCCCTCTTGTTGCCAAGATAAAATACAAGCCATATAGTGATAAGTATATCCTCGCAATCCAGCAAAAACACCATCGGCAATATTTAACATATTCTCATTTCCATTGCTTTGAAAAAACTCTTCTATTTCTTGTAGTTTTTCTATATCAACACCATTAACCTCTATTCTCCTTCCTTCAATTGATTTCTGAATAATATCTTGATTATCATTTCTTATAAGCCAATTAAAAGTATACTCTCCTTGATCAACAAAATTGATTCCTGTTTCTTCTTTTATCGCTTGTGATAGTTTAAATATCTCATCATCACAACCCTCTTCCCACAACCTTATGCATTTTTGACTTGCCTCACACCATGAATGTCCCCCTCCGACCAAACAACCATACTCATCTCTTTGTCCTCCTACTATCTGTTCTTCTCTTGGCGCCTCTTCAATTATCTTTTCTTTCTTTGGCTCCACTAAATAATAAGTAGATATCATTAATCCTATTACAATTAATATTATTATTAATATTTTATATTTTTTCATATTTTTTATTTATTAATGTTATTTTAATATAAAAAGACTGATTAGAATAATCAGCCTTTTAGTTTACCAACTTTTTTCTTTGGTTTTTCTTTTTTTTCTTCTTTTATTTTCTTTTCTACTTTCTTCTTTGGTTCCTTCTCTACTTTCTTCTCTACTTTCTTCTCTGTTTCTTTTTCTAAAATTGAAGTTAATAAATCAATCACCTTATCCATCTTTCTATTCAAGAGATCCATCTGTTCTTTGGATTGATTGTCGTTTCTTGGTGATGGCACATTACCGTCTCCCTTGAAACATTCGCTGCAATAAACATCTCTCTCTCCCGTTGGCTTGAATGGAAGCTCAAACCTCTTTCCACATTTATCACAAGTTGCATCAAACATTCTCTTGTCCTGAAATCTTCTATTAGTCCTGCCTTCTTCGCGATTAGGCCTACCTTCTCCACGACTAGGCCTTCCTTCTCCACGATCTGAAAAACACTGACTACAGTAAACCGGCTTGTCGTTCATTGGTTTAAATGGAAGCTCACAACTCTTGCCACAACTATCACAAATTGCCTTATACATCTTAGGCCTTTCTCTACCCCCTCTGCTAAAGTCATCTTCTCTTCTTTTTCCGCGATCAAATATTTTGTCAAAATTTCTCATATCTTTATTTATTATTATGTTTGCGCACCATACTCTATATATCAATATAAAGCAACTACCTCATCTTTAATAATTGTAGTTTCTTTTATTTTATCATTAGTATTTTACACATCTAACAGAATAACCGTAGTCGCCAGAAGAAGCACCTCTATATATATCATTATTTTTATTACGGAATGATCTCGCAGAATGAAGTTCCCCTTCTGAACTAGAAAGCCAAAAATTAGCATACTCATTAATATATTCAAATTCTCCGGAAGATTCTCTTGAACCAGAAAAACTAATATTTAATAAGCTCTTATAATTATTAAGAACTTCTCTCCACCCTTTTTTATGAATATTTGCTTCGCTCATTCCTAAATAACTTTCAACCATTTTAAAGTCATCATCGGTTGGTAAGCTCCATCCCAATGGACAAGCATACATTGCTTCATTCCAATTATATAGTGCTCCATGGTTTATACAATTATCTTCACTAGAACCATAACACAAAGAATTTTCTGTTTTGTAATTTAGATTCGAAGACATCCAGCATTGAGAATTAATCTTAACAGTGGCATAACGATTTCCATCACGCTCATCAACTAGCTCTTCTCCACAAATCCAATTCAATGGCACGTCTATATCTATGGGTGTTAAGTTTTCTTCTACATTATCTTGAGTAATGTTTTCTTCATTTGCTGGTTCAATTAGAGCAATCTCATCGCTTGAATTGAAAAAAGACAATATATTATCTTTTTGCATAATAACAACCATGACTGCCAAAAGAAATAGTGCAATAATAATTAAAATCTTAGGCAATAATTTATTTATTTTACTAGCAACTTCTGGCTTGTCTATAAGCTTTACCGCTGTCTCCTTCTTTGTAGAAAAATCATTCATTTCTCCTAATTTTTTATTCTCTAGCGCTGCACTCTCATTTTGAATGAAATTAATCTTTTCAGTTAAATCTTCGGAGAACTGATCAGTTGATTTTGCTAATTCTTCCACTACTTCCTTTTTAACCTCCTCTACCTCTACGCTCTCCTGATTGACCTCTTGAATAAATAAGAAAGTCTCTTCAATGTCTTCTTTTCTCCAACCAACACTTAAAAGATTATTAGTAATCTCTTCTTCGGACGATCCTTTTTCTAACGATCTTTTAATATATTCTTTTAATTTCTCACTTGCCATAGTTTATCAAGTTATAATTCTAATAATTATAGTTTATCATTATTTAAATATATGTAAAGTTTTCTTTTTTTGAAAAAGCTATATAATAGTATTATGAATAAAAAATATCCAATTGATTCTGCTGGATCAATAATGATTCAAGATGTTCCAATGATCAATTATGATCAGACTATCGGCGACGTAGAAGATATGCTATTCAGAAAAGCTTCTGATGTTTTAACAATCAATTATATCCATGTTATCGATTCAGCTAAACATTTAGTCGGTATTTTTTCTATTAGAGAGATATTTCTTTCTCATAAGAAAACCGCTATTAGTAAAATATGTCATAAAAAAATAATATCAGTACTTCCAGAAACAGATAAAGAACAAGTGGTGATGCTTGCTTTAAAAAATAATTTAAAAAGTATCCCCGTCGTAGATAAAAATAATGTCTTTCTGGGAGTGATTCCGAATAATCTGATTATAAAGACTTTATACGAAGAAATGACTGAAGATATTATGCATATGAGTGGATTCAGTCAAGAGGGTCCTTATGGAGACGCAGAAACATCTTTACCAATAACGAATACTTTAAAAAGAAGATTGCCATGGTTAATAATTGGTATGATGGGTGGAGTTTTAGCTGCTGGAGTAGTCGGTATATTCGAAGAAATGCTATCTAAATATATTATATTAGCTGCTTTTATTCCTCTAATAGTATATATGTCCGGAGCATCATGCTCTCAAATGCAAGCTTTCATTATTCGTGATTTAGCATTTAATCCTAAATTAAAATTTATCCATTACTTATTCAAACAGTCAGGGATCACTATTCTGATGGGTCTTTCTACAAGCATTATTCTTTATGTAATCAGCTTATTATTATATGGTGAGCCAATGATTAGCTTTGTCCTATCAATAGCTTTATTGTTTGCTATTACAAGCTCTCTTTTGGCTGGAACAATTATCCCTTTTATTTTTGCTCGCTTGAAACTAGATCCAGCTGATGCTAGTGGACCAATAGGAACAATCATTCAAGACACTATTAGTGTTTCTATTTACCTTATTGTAGCTTCTTGGTTGTTGTTATAAATTAATTAAAGTTATTGAATGATATCAGAAATAAAATTATCTACATTAAATGATTCTCTCTCTGTTATACACTCTGTTGCTTGAGGTTCGTCATAGTTATAACATTGTGTAGCCCTAATAGTAACGCTTATAGAAACAATGTCATTATCTTTTAATGTACGATAATTATATTTTGTATAAACTGAACCAGCTGCCCCCTCACTAGAAAAATTAACACAATAGACCCTGTCGTTAATTACCTTCTTATAAACACCAGCTCCCAAACTACTTGTTAGTGGAGTTTCATTACATTCTATTTCTCCATCTTTAATATTACTTATCTCAATTTCCCAATCTTGAGCAGACATATATTGAGTAAAAATATTAGGTATCTTAAAACTTATTTGTTCATTTTTATTTACTTCTTTGGGGAAAATTAAAAAACAAAGAATGGCAAAAAAAATAATGATTAGGAGTAAGAAATATTTATTGTTCATTTTTTTATTAAATTATTTATAAACGCTACCCTTATATAATATACCTAATAAATATTTTGTAAAATATGATACAATGTTTTTATGAAGAAAAATACAATAATTGCCGTTACTTTATCACCAATAATAATCTTTGTATTAATTAATATATACGTAATAAGTTTTAGTAATCAATATATAATTAATGATATTGAAGACATTCCGAAGACAGACGCTGTTATTATTCTTGGTGCCCAAGTTATAGGAGATAAATTAAGTAACATTCTTCTTGATCGCACTGAAAATGCTATTGATTTATATGAAAATAATAAGGTTGATAAAATATTGATAAGTGGTGACCATGGAAAAAAATATTATGATGAGGTAAATGCTATTAAAAAATATCTTCTTGATAAAAATATCTCCAGTGAAGATATATTTATTGATCATGCTGGTTTTGATACCTATGATTCAATGTATCGAGCTCAATATATTTTTGAAGTAAATTCTGCTATAATATCAACTCAAAAGTTTCACCTATCTCGTGCTATATATATCGCTCGAAAATTAAATATAGATGCTTACGGTTTCCCAGCTGATAAAAGGCCATATTCTAATAAAAACGAAATTCGAGAATTGTTTGCTAGAATAAAAGCATGGATTGAAATTAATTTTGGTTCAAATCCTAAATTTCTTGGAGAAAAGATACCAATCTCTGGAAACAGTCAAGACAGCTGGGATATAAAAATAATTAATAATGATTTTAAATCCGCCCTACTAGAATCTGCACTCAAACAAACAACAGAAGATATTACTTACGATCCCTCATATTTTCAGATTGATTATCCTAATGGAGATATTCCTAGCAATAAGGGTGTCTGTACAGATGTAATAATTAGAGCATATCGCACAGTCGGGATTGATTTACAAGAAGAAGTTCATGAAGATATGGCAAACAACTTTAATCTTTATCCATCAAAATGGGGATTAAGCACTACTGATACAAATATTGACCACAGAAGGGTCCCAAATCTTCAAGTTTTCTTTAGTCGTTTTGGAGAGGAATTAGAAATTTCTAATAATCCAGATAATTACCTGCCCGGAGATATTGTTACATGGGATTTAGGAAAAGGTGTTACCCATATTGGGCTAGTGACAAATCATTACCAAAACAAAACACCTTTAATTGTTCATAATATTGGTGCTGGTCCCAAGCTAGAAAACATGCTTTTTGATTTTGAAATTACTGGGCACTATAGATATAAGATATAAATAAATTCATTTTTTGAAATAAAAAAGGACTATTATTACGACACCTTCTTGTCTCAGAGCTTCAATATTAATATTGAAAATATTTGATTTCTTGCCTTCGAGAATCATTCTGCGTAAATCTTTATCCATTGTGTTCAAATTCATCTTAACACCTTAAAGAACCTTTTGATTATTTATATAATTTAATCAACCTAAAGTCAAAAATAGAAAACTCTACTTATCTAGAATATAGAACACACAATTTGGCTCCGGTGGTAGGATTCGAACCTACAACCTATTGCTTAACAGGCAACCGCGCTACCATTGCGCCACACCGGAATGTATTTAATATATACCTTAAATTAAATTTTTTATCAACCCATTGTACTGGTCCATATGATATGATACACCCTAGGATGTTTAAAAATATATGAAACAAAGATATAGTGGATGCCATATGACAATATATGGAACAGTAATACCAATGACGAGAGCAATAGCTCAATCAT
>Ga0265294_10000307_pt1 | contig 64295 bp, 49 predicted proteins | sample MunlanPumphouse3_FD_192504 | JGI IMG/M metagenome (GOLD analysis project Ga0265294, IMG submission 192504) | Groundwater microbial communities from a municipal landfill in Southern Ontario, Canada - Pumphouse #3 | ecosystem: Environmental > Aquatic > Deep subsurface > Groundwater | place... | reverse complement strand
TTCCCCGCCGTCTGGTCGTTATAGGCAAATATAAACGGTCGTACCATCAATACTTTAGAGGTTGTTTGCATATTGTTATTCTAATGTTTGAATGGACTTTTTGATGATATCTATCGCTTCATGCAACTCTGCTTCGGTAATTACCAGCGGAGGCGCAAAGCGGATGATATGTTGATGAGTGGGTTTGGCAAGGAGACCGTTTTCGGCCATTGTGAGACAGACGTCCCAGGCTTCTTTGCCGTTGTGGGGTTCAATGACGATTGCGTTGAGCAGGCCTTTTCCTCTGATCTGTTTGATGAACGGGCTTTGGGTTTTTTGCATCTCTTCGCGGAAGATGATTCCCAATGCTTCTGCTTTTACTGCCAGATTCTCTTCTTTGACTACCTCCAACGCTGCCATGGCGACTTTACAGGCTAAGGGAAATCCACCAAAAGTGGAGCCATGCTGACCAGGTTTGATGGTGAGCATGATGTCATCATCTGCCAAAACAGCTGATACGGGTAGCACACCTCCCGAGAGGGCTTTGCCTAATATGAGGATGTCGGGACGGACTCCCTCGTGGTCGCAGCAGAGGAGTCGTCCTGTTCGCGCAATGCCCGTCTGCACTTCGTCGGCGATGAATAGGACGTTATGTGCTTTACACAGGTCAAAACTCCTTTTCAGGTAACCGTCATCGGGTACCATCACGCCTGCTTCTCCCTGGATGGGCTCCACCATGAAGGCTGTTATTTTGTCACCCTTTTCTTTCAGGATATTGGTGAGGGCTTGGATATCATTATAAGGAATCAATTCTATGCCTGGGGTGAAGGGACCGTAACCGGACTTTGCTTCGGGATCTGACGACATCGAAACAATGGTGATAGTGCGTCCGTGAAAATTGCCGTCGCAAGCGATGATAAGAGCTTCGTTCTCGGGTATTCCTTTTTGTATATATCCCCATTTTCGGGCTAACTTGAGCGCCGTTTCTACTCCCTCGGCACCTGAGTTCATGGGTAATGCCTTGTCGTAACCGAAGTAATTGTGCATGTATTCTTCGTACGGACCCAGACAATCGTTGAAGAATGCACGAGAAGTGAGACACAGCGTTTCGGCTTGCGCGGATAGGGCTTCTATTATCTTCGGGTGACAATGTCCTTGATTGACAGCGGAGTATGCGGATAGGAAATCGAAGTACCGCTTTCCGTCTACATCCCAAACTAAAGGTCCTTGCCCTTTAGTAAGTACTACGGGTAGTGGATGATAGTTGTGTGCACCGTATTTATCTTCCTGATTAATATATTGTTGCGCTTTTTGTGAGAGTGACATAATCAGTGATGCTTAATTGGTCGTAACTATTTGACTGTTAGCTCTATGTTTTTAAAACGCACGGCATTGCCTTCGCTCTGGAGGCCAATATAGCCTTCTTTTGTGGGTGATGTGCCTTTGTTTTGGAGTACATCGTTGATGTAGATGGTTACAACTCCGTTGTCTACCGTGATTTTAGCCTTATTCCATTCGCCGACTGACTTTTCGGAGGACGACTGTTGTTTCTTGATGACTGGGAATTTGGGTCGCTCGGTCAGACTGTCTGGTAGAACATACTCTGACATTTCAGCTCCTTGAAGTAGGACCAGGTCACCGGCATCTCCGGCATGAAGCTGACATTCAATCCCTTTAGGGAAAGGATTTGTGGCGTCTTCAATCAGCAGAAAGATACCGCTGTTGCTTGGTTCGATTACCCAGCTGTATTCTAGTTCTAACGTGAAATTGCTATATTTCTCTTTTGTGTACATGTAACCAAAGGGTAGTCCCTTGATAAGGATGGTGCTGTCCTCTACCATGAATACTTGGTCAGCGAGAACTGAATCACCCTCGACTACAAAGTTCCAGTTGGAGAGGTCGTTGCCATTAAAGAGTGCTGTTTTTGTTTCCTTTTGCGTGCAGGACGCTACTAAGATCGCTATACCGATAATTGATAATAGTACTGTTTTTTTCATCGTGTTTATGTTATTATGTATTATTTTTTAATCGATTTAAATACAAAGATAATCTTTTACATTAATTAGCAACTTAATTCACAAGAAATTATAATAGTCCATTGCATGACAATTGTCGGTTTTTATGTAAAAATCACTAAAAAGATTGTGAGATAGGTTGGAAATAAATACATTTGCTAGCTTTTGATACGTATGAACGCAATTGTTAAATGAAAATAGAGATAAATGAGCTTGCAGATTTGCAGAATGCCGCCCGTATATTTATTGAACGGATGGGCGACCATAAGGTGTTTGCTTTTTATGGAGAAATGGGTGTGGGCAAAACTTCTTTCATTAAGATTCTTTGTGTAGAGCTTGGGGTTGAGGAAACCATTACCAGTCCCACTTTTGCCATTATCAACGAATATCGTCGTCTTGATGGCGACCCTATATATCATTTTGATTTTTATCGCATTAACAAACTTGAAGAAGCTTTTGATTTCGGGTATGAAGACTATTTTTACAGCGGGAACCTGTGCTTTATTGAATGGCCAGGGCTGGTTGAATCGATTCTGCCGGAGAACGCAATGCGTGTGACCATGGTTGAAATGGGCGACGGGAAGCGAGTAATAGAGATGGAAGATTAAACTAATCGACAGGAAAACCATCTAAACAAACAATATTAATCGGGTAAGTAGACTTATGAAAAGAATAGTGCTTTGTATTGCAATCCTATTGAGTTCGTTATCGTTAACTGCACAAATCAATACCGATAGGGTAATGATGATTGGACGGAATGCGCTTTATTTTGAAGATTATGTGCTGGCTATTCAGTATTTCAATCAGGTAATCGCTTCAAAGCCGTATCTTACTGATCCTTATTATTATCGTGGTGTGGGCAAATTTATGCTTGATGATTTTAAAGGTGCCGAAGAGGATTGCTCGTCTTGTCTGGAACGAAACCCTTATTATATTGCCGCTTATCAGTTACGGGGTGCTGCACGACAGAATCAGGATAAGTTTAAAGAGGCTGCGGAGGATTATTTCAAGAGCCTGGAGTTCTTTCCTGAGGACAAGATTACACTGGTGAACATGGCTATTGTGAACGTTGAGATGAAACAATATAATGAGGGGGAACGCTATTTTGGCGACTTGCTCAAACTGTTTCCCGATTATACGCCTGGTTATCTTTCAAGGGGACAAATGTATCTGGAGATGGGTGATACGGTTCAGGCGCTGGCGGACTATGATAAAGCGATAGAGATTGATCCTTATACCGCGCAATCGTTTTCTGCACGAGGATTGCTGTATTATCAACAGAATGAATACAACAAAGCTCTGGCGGATTTGGATGAGGCTATCCGACTTGATCCTTTTTTTGAGGGTAACTTTATTAACCGCGGACTTGTGAAGTATAACCTGAAAGATCTGCGTGGAGCAATGGCCGATTATGATAAGGTAATTGAATTAGATGAGAATAATTATATAGCTCGTTTTAACCGTGGATTGCTGCGAGCACAGGTGGCTGATAATAATCTTGCTATTGAAGACTTTACTAAGGTGATTGAGATGGAACCCGAGAATACAATTGCTTATCTTAACCGCGCGACACTGAATGGAGAGATAGGAGATTTTGACGGTGCAATCAACGATTTGAATGTGGTACTGGAAGCACATCCCGATTTCTTTACCGGATATTATATGAGGTCCGACTGGAAAAGACAGTTGAATGATATGCGTGGGGCTGAACGGGATTATAATACGGCCCGTACCGAAGAGAACAATATGCGTAAGAGAGTCGCTGCCGGAGAGACAAAGATGGCTAGTGCCGACAAGTCGAATGTACGTGAGGAAACTGATACGGACATAGATAAGTTTAATTTGCTGGTGGTGGCTGATAAGAAGACAGAGGAAGAGAATAAGTATAAGAGTGAGACCAGAGGACAGGTGCAGAATCGAAATGCGAATGTGAAACTTGAACCTAAGTTTGTGCTGACATATTATGACCGCACTTTTGATGTGGAGCGACCTGTATATTTCTTGCAGACTGTTGAGGATGCAAATAATGGTTTGGACTTGACCTGGAAGCTGAGGATGACAAATAATGAAGCATCGCTGAACGAGTTGCAGATTCAGACTCATTTTCGCTCCATCGAGAATTATAAAAAGCGCATGAAAGAGGATGCTGATAATTCTTTGTTGTACTTTGGACGTGGCATGGATCATCTGCTTGTGCAGGATTACGAAAAAGCTATGAGCGATATAAACCGTGTGATAGAACTGCGACCCGACATGACTCTGGCTTATTTTATGCGTGCTATCCTGCGAAGTAAGGAGGCTGAAATCAATCCTGAACAGATACAAGAGATTAATAATCAGAAATCTGTTGCAGATGTGACTTTGCCGTCACGAAGCTCTGATTTTAAGGTGGCTCCTGTAGTTAAGGTGCCTGATTTATCTACTCGGTCACTTATTTACAATGCTATTCTAAAAGATTACGAGAAAGTTATCAGTCTTGATCCAGACTTTTTCTATGCCTATTATAACCGGGCGGAAATTTACAGTTTGGAGCGTGATTATAAAGCTGCTATTGTCGATTATTCTAAAGCGATTGAGCTGAACAGCCGTTTTGCTGAAGCATATTTTAACCGTGGACTTTCCAGGTTAGCTATTGGCGAATCCGAAGCGGGTTTGGATGATTTACGACAGGCAGGTGAGTTGGGTATTGTGGAATCGTACAGTATAATTAAACGGATGCAATGATTAAACGGCGTAAGTTGAATGTTGAGGAACTGCATCGAATCTCGGTAGATGCTTTTAAGGAGGCGGACAAGATTCCATTGGTGGTAGTGCTTGATAATGTGAGGAGCAGGAACAATATCGGTTCTGTGTTTCGAACGAGTGATGCTTTTCGTGTAGAGGAGATCGTCTTGTGTGGGATAACTTCAGCACCTCCACATGCCGAGATACATAAAACGGCACTAGGCGCTGAGTTGTCTGTGAAGTGGCGTTATTTTGAAGATACCTTGGAGGCGGTTCATCAGCTAAAAGGTAAAGGTTATACTATTTTCTCTATTGAACAAGCAGAGAACAGTATATCGCTTGAATCACTGCAACTTGATAAATCCTGTAATTATGCGGTTATCTTAGGGCATGAAGTGCATGGAGTGCAGCAGGAAGTGATTGATGCATCGGACGGATGCATAGAGATTCCGCAGTACGGTACAAAACATTCATTGAATGTGTCCGTAACAGCGGGAATTGTGATCTGGGATTTCTTTAAAGGGCTGAAGTAACGTCTTTGTTTTCAAATTGTTCAAGACGGAAACCCTTTTCGTCGTATACTGCATAAGAATAATACTTGATCCAATCTCCAAGCAAAATAACACGCGCTTGAGGTTGAATCGGAAGATCCAGCAATATATGCCGGTGTCCGAAGATAAAGTAATCGATGTTTGGAGTACGAGCAAGTTGTTCTTTAGCAAATATTATCTGATATTCTTTATCCTCACCAAGGAAGTCCGGTGTTTCTCCGTTTTCCCTACTGCTGTTTGACCATTTATGAGCCATAGGAATTGTCCAGTCCGGGTGCAATAAAGCGAATGCCTTTCTCAGAAAGCGGGAGTGAAATAATCGGCGGAGCAGCCTTATAGAGAGGGATTTATCCCCCAAGCCATCGCCATGGGCCAGATAGAAAGTATTCCCATATAGTTCTGTAATAAACGGTTCAAAATGCAAGATGAGTCCACATTCTTTTTTCAGATAATCTGTTAGCCAGATATCGTGATTACCGATAAAAAAGTGAATCTCTGTACCATTGTCCGTCAATTCGGCCATTTTTCCCAGTACTCGCGTATACCCTTTAGGCACGGCGCTTCGGTATTCAAACCAGTAGTCGAAAATATCCCCCAGTAGGTAAATCGCTTTTGCATCGGTACGTACTTTCTCGAACCATCGACAGAGCTTACGTTCAATATCGATAGAATCGACATGCATTTTCGATCCCAAATGGGCATCTGAAAGGAAATAGATTTTTGTTTTCAAGTCAACGGTATTTCAATATCTTAATGACATTTTGAAGATTAATGATTACATCATTCCCAATTCCAATAAAGCCTCTTCGCTCATCATTGATCGATCCCAAGGAGGGTCGAATGTGAGATTGACATTTACACTTTTAACCCCTTCAATCGATTCCAGTTTCATCTGGACGTCCATTAGAATATAGTCGGCAGCCGGACAAGCAGGAGAAGTGAAAGTCATTTCTACATTGACGTTGGCTTCTTCGTCCACATCAACATCGTAAATCATTCCCAAATCGAATATGTTAACGGGAATTTCAGGGTCATACACTGTGCGCAGCATAACCACTGTCATGTCTTGTATTTTTTGTAGATTTTCGTTCATAATTATTAATATTACTATTAAACCATTAAAGAGGATTTTTGTTTAGATCACTCCTTCGTCGGCAAAACTATAAAATTTTCTGTCGCAAACAATCAAATGGTCAAACAAAATGATGTCCATCCATTGAGCAGCCTCTTTTATTTTGCGTGTTATTTGTGTGTCTTGTGCACTTGGAACGCAATTTCCAGAGGGATGATTGTGCCCGATTATTATTCCTGTGGCATAGCGTGTTAATGCTTCACGCAAGATTAGTCGTATGTCCACCACCGTTCCCGTAATTCCACCACTGCTAACTTGAATGGGAGCAATCACTTTATTGGACCTGTCAAGCATTAGAGCCCAAGTTTCCTCATGATTCAGATCGGACAAAAAAGGTGCGAACTCTTCAAATGCATCTCTTGAGGAAGTGATTTTCCGTCGTTCGATGCGATCGGCCTCTTTTCTGCGCTTACCCAGTTCCAGCGCTGCAACAATTGTGATAGCTTTTGCTGGACCGATACCATTAAAACCGTTCACAAGATCGTTTACAGTGAATCTGCCAAGTTTATACAAGTCGTTTTCCGCTTTCTGCAAAATATGTCTGCTAAGCTCCACTGCACTTTCTTTTGCATTTCCAGAGCCAATTAAGATTGCCAAAAGTTCTGAATCAGATAAGGCCGAGACCCCCTTTAATAAAAGTTTTTCTCGTGGTCGATCTTCTTCTGCCCAATCTTTGATTGTTGTTTTTTTTGTTCCAGATTCTGCCATTATCGTTCCATTAGATAGACAAAGTTAAAATAAAAAACACATCTCATCACATTGAGATGTGTTTATAAATTGTATAGCGATTAATATTTCTATTATTTTGCTCTTTCAATATATGAACCTGAGCGTGTATCAACTTTAATTTTTTCACCCGTTTCAATGAACAGTGGAACACGAACTTCAGCACCGGTTTCAACAGTCGCCGGTTTCAGTGCGTTAGTTGCAGTATCACCTTTCAGTCCCGGTTCAGTATAGGTGACTTCTAATACAACATGCGCAGGCATTTCTGCAGTGAGAATGGTTTCGCTATCAGCATGTACCTGAACTTCTACAGTATCTCCATCTTTTAAGAATTGTACACCTTCGATTTGCTCACCCGGAATAGCTACTTGTTCAAAGGTTTCAGAATTCATAAAATTATACCCCATATCATCTTTATACAGATATTGATATGGGCGACGTTCAATTCTGACCTCCTCTACTTTTACTCCAGAGTTGAAAGTTTTATCAAGAACGCGTCCTGTAGTTACATTTCTTAATTTTGTACGAACGAAAGCGGGTCCTTTGCCTGGTTTTACGTGGAGAAATTCCACAATAAAATAATATTGACCATCAAGGTCTAAGCACATCCCGTTTCTGAAATCAGCAGTTGTTGCCATAAATTATTCTTAGATATAATTATATTTTCTGAGCGCAAAAGTAGTTAATCTATTCGTAAAAAGCAAATTATTCAACATTCACCATTAAAACTAAACAATATAAATTGATTGATGTTATTGCTAATTCCTTTATGAAATAAGCGTAATAATTTGTATTTTTGTGGTTTCTAATTGTAAATAAAACAGAACAATGAACAACGAAATAACCCGGAAATTGGTCATTTATAATACGCTTTCGCGGACAAAAGAGGTTTTTGAACCGATACATTCACCACATGTTGGGATGTATGTCTGTGGTCCTACCGTTTATAGTGATGTTCATTTAGGTAATTGTCGCACGTTTATATCATTCGATATAATCTATCGTTATCTGTTGCACATTGGTTACAAAGTCCGTTATGTACGCAACATTACCGATGCCGGTCATCTTGAAGGAGATCATGATGAAGGAGATGACAAGTTTGCAAAGAAAGCTAAGCTTGAGCAACTTGAGCCAATGGAGATTGTTCAAAAATATACGCTTGGGTTTCATGAAGTATTGTCCATGTTCAATACCCTTCCGCCCAGTATAGAGCCAACAGCAACCGGTCATATCATTGATCAAATAGAGATGATCAGGAAGATACTTGAAAGCGGTTATGCTTATGAAGTAAACGGAACTGTTTATTTTGATGTAGAAAAGTATAGTAATAACCATTCCTATGGAGTTCTTACGAACCGCAAGCTGGAAGACTTGCTTGAAGGAACCCGTGAACTGAGCGGTCAAGACGAGAAGAAAGGTCGTTTGGATTTTGCTTTATGGATTAAATCGAAGCCGGAGACATTGATGCAATGGCCTTCGCCATGGGGCAATGGTTTTCCAGGGTGGCATATAGAATGTTCAGCAATGAGCACCAAATATTTGGGTACCACATTTGATATTCACGGCGGTGGGATGGATTTACAGGCAACGCATCATACCAACGAAATAGCTCAGTCCGAAGCCTTTAGTAATGTTAGTCCCGTTAAATACTGGGTACACACCAACATGCTCACAGTCAATGGCGCAAGAATGTCGAAGACGGCCGGTAACGGTTTCCTTCCAAAAGAGCTCTTTACCGGCAATCATCCACTATTGGAAAGAGGTTATTCTCCCATGACAGTACGTTTTTTCATGGCACAATCCCAATATAGGAGCACGCTCGACTTTTCAAACGAAGCTTTGCAGGCAGCCGAAAAAGGATACAAGAGATTAATGGAAAGTCTTTCGGTGTTAGATAAGATTGTGCCGGGTGAAGTGTCATCTGTCAGTATAGCAGAACTGAAAGAGAAATGTTATGCAGCTATGGATGATGATTTTAACACACCCATTTTGATTTCTCATTTGTTTGATGCTGTAAGGATCATCAATTCAGCCAGAGACAAACAAGAAACATTGACTTCAGACGATTTGGAGATGCTTAAACAGATAATGCATTCCTTTGTTTTTGAAGTGCTTGGTTTAAAAGACGAAAGCAATAATAGTGCAGGTAACGAGGTCATGGAAGGATTGATGAATCTGATAGCAGATATTCGAAAGTCGGCCCGTGCCAACAAAGACTGGTCGACCTCTGATAAAATACGAGATGAATTAAGTGCTCTTGGTTTTGAAATCAAAGATACTAAAGACGGATTTGAGTGGCGATTGAATTGAACTCCGTAATCCGAAAAAAGATTAAATGATTTTAAAACAAAGAAAAAGCACTATGAATATATTGGTGACTCGTTTTAAAATATTATATTTGTGATGATACAATAATAATATGCAATATACAATAATTCCTCCCGATAAGTTAAATGCGACAATATCACTCCCATCCTCCAAAAGCATAAGCAATAGGATGATTATACTCAGCGCATTGAGTATGAATATGCACCCTGTTGAAAATCTATCCGATTGTGAAGATACTCAAGTGATACTTGATGCTTTCCATTCAACATCAAATGTATTTGATGTAAAAGGTGCGGGTACAGCCATGCGATTTCTCACGGCTTTTTTAGCATCTATGGAAGGAGAATGGATTGTTAAAGGTTCACCCAGAATGCATGAACGTCCCATTCATCCCCTTGTAAAAACGCTTGAAGCACTTGGAGCAGAGATAGATTATCTTGAAAAAGATGGTTTTCCTCCATTGAGAATAAAGGGAAAGAAACTTAAGGGAGGTGAAGTCTTTTTGTCCGGTAATATCAGTTCGCAGTTTGTTTCGGCATTGTTGATGATTGCACCAACAATGGAAAAAGGGTTGACAATTCATTTGGAGAACGAGGTCATTTCCCAACCATACATTCAATTGACATTAGGATTGATGGAAGAATATGGAGTTTACAGTAAGTGGATTGACAGAGATATAACCGTAAAGCATCAAGTATATACATCAAAGCCATTTCATGTTGAATCCGACTGGTCGGCAGCATCTTATTGGTATGAAATGGTTTCACTGGTTGAAGGATCAGAAATGAAATTGCTTGGGTTAAAGAAGGATAGTCTGCAAGGCGATTCCAATCTGGTGAATTTATATGCAGATTTAGGAGTTTCAACCGAATTCATACCAGAAGGGGTCATAATTCGTCATGTAAAACGAAGAAGCAAGAAATTCTTTCATGATTTTGTTAACGAACCCGATTTAGCACAAACATTTGTCGTAAACTGTTGTTTAAAGAATATAGAGTTCCTCTTTGCAGGAGTTCAGAGTTTGAAAATCAAAGAGACCGATCGCATTGAGGCATTAAAAATAGAGCTTCTGAAACTCGGTTATGTGTTAAGAGAAAATGAAACACATATGTTAGAGTGGGATGGAGAGCGTTGTTTCCCGGAAGAGAATGCAGTAATTGCAACCTATGTAGATCATCGAATGGCCATGTCGTTTGCACCAGCATGCATCCGATTGGGGAAAATAACCATTGATGATCCTGAAGTTGTATCGAAATCATATCCCAGGTTTTGGGACGATTTGAAAGCTGCAGGATTTCAAATTAAAGAATTATAATAATGACAAGTTTAATTATATTTTTCGGAATCATTGTTTTCTTCGCGTTGACACTTATAGTTTCAAATTCCTATCAAAAAAAGAGAGGTATTACAGAAACGCATGAAACTCAACCACCTTTGATAGATACAGGGGGTTGTTGTGGAAAGCATGATGTATGCGATAAATTTAAAATAATCTCATCTTTCAAGCACGATGAGCCGGAGTATTTTAATGATGAAGAACTTGATCAGTACAAAGGCGTGGAATCCAATGCCTATACAGATGCGCAAGCAGACGAATTCAGAGAAGTATTCTACACCATGATTGATGAGGAAAAACCTCGTTGGGTACACAGCTTGAAGTTGAGAGGAATAAATCTTCCAAATCAATTGAAAGCAGAAGTATTGAGTGTGGTAAATGAAATACGCTCATGTTCAGTTAGCTCACCCGCACTTTCCTGATAAAGACATAACATGGATTTATTGGAACTACTTAATTACGACTTTTTCCGAAATGCCTTGCTTGGAAGTCTTTTTGCATCCATAGCTTGCGGAATCATCGGTACTTATGTTGTTACGCGCAGATTGGTATTTATCAGCGGGGGAATAACACATGCGTCCTTTGGGGGATTAGGTATCGGTTTCTTTTTCAATATCAATCCCATTTTGTCAGCAATGGGATTTTCCGTTTTTTCGGCTTTTGGTATTCAATGGCTTTCCCGCAAACAAGGAGTACGAGAAGATTCCGCCATTGCCGTCTTTTGGTCGCTTGGCATGGCATTAGGAATCATTCTTGCATATCTTTCTCCTGGTTATGCACCCAATCTTTCGGAGTACCTTTTCGGTAATATCCTGACCATATCAAAATCAGATATCATTGCCCTGATAATCCTCTGTGTAGTGTTAGCAGCGTTTGTTATCGCATTCTTTCGAGACATTGTATCCGTTTCTTTTGACACGGAATTTGCCAAAACCCGACGAATCAACACTCAATTCATTGAATATGTGATGATGATGTTTATTGCAGTGACCATTGTGTTGAGTATTAGATTAGTAGGGATAGTCTTGCTTATGTCACTCATCACCGTTCCGCAAATGACTGTCAATTTATTTACCAACAACTATTCAAAAATCATCTATTACTCTGTAGGCCTTAGCTTTTTTGGTTGCGTTACCGGACTCCTTTTATCCTATTTTTTAAATGTTCCATCTGGTGCATTCATTATTTTTGTGCTTATCTTGATGTTTTTAATAGGTAAATTAATAAAGACAATTTGGAAATAAAATAGAAACCACCAACAAAAGAAGAATGGAAAAAATCGTTTTCGTAACTAATAATAAACATAAACTTGAAGAGATACGTCAAATCGCTGACGGGAGAATACAAATCCTTAGTCTGAAAGATATCAATTGTAACGAAGATATAGCAGAAACTGGAACCACGCTCAAGGAGAATGCACTTATAAAAGCACAATATATTTTTGACAAATATGGTTGCGACTGTTTCTCAGATGATACAGGTCTTGAGGTTGACGCACTTAATGGTGCTCCCGGAGTTTACTCAGCACGCTATGCAGGAGAAACATGCAGTCCCGAAGATAACATACGGAAATTACTCGCAGAGTTGGATGGAGTGAGCAACAGTGTCGCCAGATTTCGTACAGTGATCGCATTCATAAAGAATGGAGAGGTACATTATTTTGAAGGAGAAATAAAAGGTCAAATCATTGATTCCAAACACGGAACCTTTGGATTTGGATATGATCCCATTTTTATGCCCGACGGTTATACTCAGACATTTGCCGAGTTGGGTGAAGTGATAAAGAATAGAATCAGTCACCGTGGCATTGCAACTCAAAAACTGTTCAAATATCTTTTTCCCGACGATTAAACTGTAACTTTTATAAAAAATAAACTGGAATTCCAATTTTAATTCTGTACTTTTGGTTTTAGTAATAATTTAATTCTAAAAACACTATCTTATGTCAGCGATTATTCACACAGGTATTATTGGTTACGGGCTTTCAGGCCGAGTTTTTCATGCTCCATTTATCGATGTTATTGATGGTTTTGAACTTACAAAAATAAGTACATCTAATCCTGAACGTTCTAAAATGATCGAAGAACGTTATCCGGCAACAGTTATTTCTCCAGATGGAAAAGGGATTATCAGTGATCCCGAAATAGATCTGGTTATCGTTACGTCACCAAATACTGATCATTTTCGATGGGCTCATGATGCTTTGTTGGCAGGTAAACATGTGATAGTAGAGAAACCATTTACAGTTACAACTGAAGAGGCTACCGAACTGATTAATATCTCGAAAAGGGTAAAGAAGATTCTTTCTGTATATCATAATCGTCGCTTTACAAGTGATACAAAAACTGTTAAGAAAATTCTTGACAGTGGCTTATTAGGTGATGTTGCGGAATACGAAACACATTTCGACCGTTATCGTCCAGATGCCCGTCCAAATGGTGCATGGCGTGAAGATAACCTGCCCGGTTCGGGAATCTTTTATGATCTGGGAGCGCATCTCATTGATCAGGCTCTTTGGTTCTTTGGCTTACCACAAGCTGTTTCTGCAAATATCGAAACACGCAGACCGTGGGCAAAAGTGGATGATAATTTTGATGTAAGACTTCATTATCCAACATTTACAGCGACTCTCAAATCGGGTATGCTGTGTAAAAAACCGGGCCCGACTTTCCTCATTCATGGCACAAATGGATCATATGTTAAATATGGCTTGGACGTGCAGGAGGCTACTCTTGATGGTGGGGCAATACCACAAGGTAAGGATTGGGGCAAAGAACCCGAAAATATTTGGGGACAAATTGATGTAAATTATAAAGGGGTGAAGATATGTGGTAAAGTAGAAAGTGAGCTTGGTGATTATCGCGATTATTTTTTTAATCTCCGGGATGCTATAAACGGTGAAGCCGAAATAGCAGTTAAGCCGGAAGAAGCACGTAATGTAATTCGAATTATTGAATTGGCTTTCCAAAGTAGCAAAGAGAAAAGGACTATTCCAATTACTGAATAAGTAACTAATCAAAATATATAAAAACAGCTCACTAATTTAGTTAAGCGAGCTGTTTTTATTCTATATTATTTATAGTTTTGGAACAGTAACAAAAGCAATACTTTGAGGAGCGACGGATATCTGACTGTTGTTGGTAGCAATACCCTTTGTTTCAGGGAGTTCGTTATTACTTGTCAGCGCAAGTTTTGTGCCATTTAGTATCACCTCTCTTGAATCAAGGTTTTCTGCTGTGAGCGCATAAATTTCAGCACCTCCTGGAGCGTCAATCGACTTATCATCATTTGATGTGTTAATCACCAGAAAAGTAATCTTAGCATCATCTCCCTTGGTGTTATGAGCAAAAAGATAGACGCCTTCAGATGAACTGCTTGCATCATAAACTTGAGTACCCATTAATCGATTCCAAAGTAAAGCCATCCAATAGTTTGGATTAGGAATATGGGTGTCCTGATCGATAAGGCTATATTCACTGGCAAACAATGTGTTATGACAAATAACGTCTACTCCTTTTTGAGCAAGTGAGCCCATCTGATAAAGATAACGAAAGACATCATAAAAGGTATTTGCCCAAGGATCACCACCACCTGCAACTTGAGCAGTTTCGGTAATCCAGATAGGAGCATCCGGAGTATATTTATTATGAATATCATTGTAGAAAACAAAAGCGCTATCCGTGAGAGTTACCCATTGTGGAGTCAGCGCTTCCTCTTTGAACGTGGCTAAAGGTTTTTCTTTTGTAATTCTTTTTGAAACACCTCCATAAAAATGATAAGAGAAAACATCAAAATGAGGAGTGGGAGTAGCTGCCATGATGTCAGGAGTAGTAATCGGTTTCATGATAGATTCCATCATCTCCATAAATCCGGGAACCCCTTCACCAACAGTGCCGGGTCCGACATGTAGCATGTAAGGGGCTTCTTTTTTCTGCCAAACTTCGTAAGCTGCAATATCGCGTGCATATGACTCAGCATTATAATTTGCATTTGAAAAAGCTCCGCCAGCCTGAGGCATAGTTGGTTCATTGAAAAGTTCAGCCGCTGCAATTTCAACGCCATGCTTTTCTGAGAAATCGATCAACTTCTGAGCCTCAATAGGAGTCCACACTCCTTCTTTGTCACGGACACCATCGGAGACAGCAAAAGAAGTAATAAATTTTCCATCTGTAGTTTTTACGAAGTCCAGAAGTCCGACCCATTGATTTCCCGTAAGGACATTCACAAATCCATTAGGTACGGGTCGCGCTTCTTTATCATCATTCTGGAAATATATAGCATTTGCCCAGGTACCGCTACAACGCACATACGCAGGCGCAAGTCCTCTTGCTAATGTAAGAAGTTTTGGCTCAGCCAGATCTATCGGCGCCATTTTACGATAAAGGGCTTCATTACCGGAACTGATGTCTATCCCGTATTCGTTTTTTACATTTGCAGTATCGACTTCATTCAGCGTGCTATAAGGACGCCAGAATTTGCCGCCAACTACTTCAACCATCTCGATATTATAAGATTGATATCGAGGGTCTACCTCATTGATTACTTTAAGATTTTTTGTGTCGAGAGAAAGTTCTGATGGACCTCCCTTTTTAACGTTCGATTGACATCCACTTATTCCGAATACAAGCGGTAAAATACTTGCTAGCATAAGTAAAGTTTTCATACTAAATATGTTTATTGTTGATCAACAATCAAAACTGGTCAATTGTTTGATTTGCAGTAAATATAGATAGTTAAAAAAACTTTTTCATCTTAGTTTCTCTTTCAAAAATTGACCTGTATAGGATTCAGCACATTGAGCAACCTGCTCGGGTGTGCCTTCGCAAACCACGCGACCGCCAGCTTTGCCTCCCTCGGGACCAATGTCGATAAGATGATCGGCAGATTTGATCACTTCCATATTATGCTCGATGATGAGAACTGTATGTCCGCGTTCGATGAGGGCGTTAAACGATTTCATCAATGTTTTTATGTCGTGAAAATGCAAACCGGTTGTTGGCTCGTCAAAAATAAACAGGGTGGGTTCCGTTTTCTCCTCGCCAAGGAAATAAGCCAGTTTTACACGCTGATTCTCGCCACCCGAAAGGGTTGCCGAAGACTGGCCCAGCTTGATATATCCCAATCCCACATCCTGAAGGGGCTGCATCCGTTTAGCAATCTTTTTTTCCATAGAACCTTTTTGTGCCGTAAAAAATTCGATTGCCTGATCGATAGTCATTTCAAGAATATCATAAATAGTGAGTCCCTTGTATTCCACTTCCAGCACTTCAGAAGAAAAACGCTTACCGTGACAAGACTCACATTCCAGTTTAATGTCGGCCATAAATTGCATCTCTACAGTGATAGAACCTTCGCCCTTACACTCCTCACATCTGCCGCCTTCAATATTAAAAGAGAAATAAGCCGGGGAGAAATTCATCTGCTTTGACAGCGGCTGAGCAGCATAAAGCTTACGAATTTCGTCATAGGCTTTTATGTAAGTAACTGCATTGGAGCGCGAAGATTTTCCAATAGGGTTTTGATCAACAAACTCTACGCCTTTGATCATGTTAAGATCTCCTGCAATTCCGTTAAATTCTGCACGTTCCAAAGCGTTCCCCTTATAGTGATGTTGCAAAGCATTGAATAGCACATCGTTCACGAGTGAAGACTTTCCGGAACCGCTTACGCCAGTGACTACCGTCATCACATTCAGTGGAAACTTGACGTTGATATTCTTGAGGTTATTCTGACGTGCTCCTTTCACTTCAATATAGTTATTCCATTTTCGACGAACTTTTGGGATTACTATTTTTTCTTCGCCTGTCAGATATTTTACGGTGTAACTGTTTGAATTCTTGGTCAGTTCTGAAACTTTTCCCTGATACATAACCTCACCACCTAGTCGCCCCGCTTTGGGACCGATATCGAGAATGTAATCTGCTGCGCGGATGATTTCTTCATCGTGTTCTACAACAATAACGGTGTTCCCAAGCTTTTTCAACTCCTTGAGCACGTTGATGAGCTTTTGAGTATCACGCGAATGTAGCCCAATACTTGGCTCGTCCAGAATATAAAGGGAGCCAATCAGACTGCTCCCCAAAGAGGAGGCCAGATTAATACGTTGACTCTCACCACCGGAAAGTGTGTTCGACAGTCGGTTGAGAGTGAGATATCCTAATCCTACATCTAGCAAAAATTGAGTGCGGTTGTTAATTTCTACAAGCAGTCGTTTGGCAATTGCTGCATCTGTTTCATCGAGCTCCAGTTGATCAAAAAAGGACTTTAATTCTGTAATGGGCAATACAACAAGTTCGTTAATGGCTTTCCCTACAATTTTAACATTAGAGGCTTCTGGCTTCAAACGTGATCCTTTGCAAGTAGGACAAATAGTTTTGCCTCGATAACGAGCAAGCATAACTCGATATTGAATTTTGTATTTGTTTTCCTCAAGCATGCGGGTGAAATCGTTGATGCCAAATATTTCAAGGTCGTGTCTGCCATTCCACAATATATCAATCTCTTCTTCGGTCAACTCATAATAGGCCCGATGGATAGGAAAATCTGCTCTGTAGGCGTTCCGCTCAAATTCTTTACGCCATTCGCTCATTTTTTCACCTTTCCAACACTGAACACATTCTTCATGAACGGAAAGACTTTTATCGGGGATAATCAGATTTTCATCTATGCCGATCACATTACCAAAACCTTCGCAGGTGGGACAAGCACCAATCGGACTATTGAAATTGAACATCAAATCCGACGGCTCTTCAAACATTATCCCGTCTACTTCAAATCGATTTGAAAAAGTGAAAGTTTCAATGCTGTGTTCACCCCAGAAACGTACAACGCATTCGCCATTACCTTCAAGAAAAGCTGTTTCAATGGAGTCGGATAATCTGTTGATATGAACATTGTCTGAAGAGCACGAAAGACGGTCGATAACCAGTAGAATATCGTTTTGATCGGGTAGGTTCTCTTGCGTCAATAACTCGTCGATGCGGAAAAACTGCTCTCCTACATCTACACGAGAAAAACCTTCTTTCATAAGTACTTCCAGCTGCTCGCGCAAAGCGCGGTCTTCGCGTAAATGAATATGAGTAAACACGGTCATACGCGTACCATCGCGGTATTCCTTCATTTTTTCCACAACGTCACGAACATGGTGTTTCTTGACTTCGGTTCCCGAAATGGGGGAGTAGGTTTTTCCAATACGTGCATACAAAAGTCGCAAATAGTCGTATATCTCGGTAGAAGTGCCCACTGTGGAGCGAGAATTGCGGGTAATGGTCTTTTGTTCAATGGCAATTGCCGGAGGGAGTCCCTTGATAAAATCGGACTCTGGCTTGTTCATCCTTCCTAGAAACTGCCGTGCATAGGAAGACAGACTCTCAACATAGCGTCGTTGTCCTTCGGCATAAAGTGTGTCGAAAGCCAGTGACGACTTGCCCGAGCCGGATAAACCGGTGATGACTGTAAAAGAACCTCGTGGTATCTTAACATCGATATTCTTTAGGTTGTTGACTCTTACTCCTTTAGCTTCAATAAATTTCTCTTCGCTCATAGCTTTTTGCACTTTCATTTCCGAAAAAATAATCTGCAAATATACGGACTTTTCATACTATATAAAAGTTACTTAAGTAAAAGAAAATCAAATTTCTTCAAACTGCAAATTAACTATAATTTCATTGAGATGATGGTCTCACGCTCCTCTCACTATGGTCTCACTATGGTCTCACTAATCTTTAACCATTCTTTCACTTTGCGTTGACTATCCTACCGCCATTCTCTCATCATGTTTTCACTAAAGCCCGACAGGATTACTGCTCTACTTTCTGATTAACATAAAATATCTACAGTTTTGGTATTATATGAATGGTTGAATTGATTAAGCATTCATTTTTTCAATGACTTATTTTCCGGGTGGATATAAAAAATCAAAAATTATCTTGTAAATTTGCATATCTCACTTAAAAATGATTTGATAAGCATTTAAATGGAAAAGATAATTGCCGATATATCGCATGAATTCATAATTCCCCTAAATAATCCAATACTTATATTCGGATTGTTGTTGGCGATTATTCTTTTATCGTCTGTGATGCTAAAGCGCATCAATGTTCCGAATATTGTTGGTTTTATTATTGCAGGAGTGATTATTGGTCCGCATGGACTGCATATGATAGATAACGACTCCGGTATTAAGATGTTCTCTACCATTGGACTTCTTTATATCATGTTCATTGCAGGTTTGGAACTGGATTTCAATGAGTTTAGGACTAATAAGAATAAGAGTATCACGTTTGGTATATATACATTCATCATCCCATTGTTTATAGGTTATCCTGTATGCTACTATCTTCTTGGATATGATGTTTTGCCCAGCTTATTGACGGCCAGCATGTTCTCTACCCATACGCTGGTTTCATATCCTATTGTTAGTCGCATGGGGGTCTCTAAAAATCAGGCTGTTGCTATAACTGTAGGAGGAACAATCCTGACTGATGCAGCGGTGCTTATCATGTTGGCAGCTATTGTATCGGGGAACCAGGGTGATCTTTCTGCTGCATTTTGGATAACATTGTTGATTTCTTTGACAATCTTTTCATTTATAGTCTTTAAAATTATTCCGGTATTGTCTAAGTGGTTCTTTCAAAAGATTGAAGATGATAAATATTCTCACTACATATATGTTTTACTGGTGCTCTTTACTTGTGGTTTTTTAGCTGAACTTTCGGGCATGGAGCCAATTATCGGGGCATTTGCTGCCGGATTAGCGCTTAACAAATTTATTCCGCATACATCAGCTTTAATGAATAGAATCGATTTCTTCGGTAATGCATTGTTTATTCCAATATTTCTTATTTCGGTTGGCATGTTGGTTGATGTTAATGTGGTTTTTAACGGATGGCGAACGCTGACTGTAGCTGTTGTTCTCACTATCGTAGCACTTTTTGGCAAATGGTTGGCCGCTTATGCTGCTCAAAAAACATATAAGTACTCAAAGCCTCAACGAAATATCATATTTGGATTGAGCAGCTCACATGCGGCCGCAACATTGGCTATTATTATAGTTGGTTTCAATGTGGGAATTCTTGATGAGCATATTCTTAACGGAACTATTCTACTGATCCTCGTAACATGTATCATTTCGACATTGGCGACTCAAAAAGCAGCAAGACAAATAGCAATCCAATCTGAAGGGGCACCTTTTACTCCTTCTCAATTGGGTAGCTTTGCTCAGGAGAAAATTCTTTTGCCGGTCGCAAATGTCTCAAATATCGGTCGTTTGGTAAACTTTGCTATGCTGATAAAGGACCCAAAATCAGAGAATTCTATTTCGCTTTTAGGAGTAGTACCAAATAATGAGGCTTCAGAAAAGCATATCGTTGATTTGAGAAAAAAACTCGAAAAATCTGTCGATATGGGGGTGTCGGCAGGTGTAAATGTGGACATTATTACTACAATTGATCATAATATTCCTAATGGGATTGTAAGAACTGCACGAGAAACAATGGCTGATATAGTGATTATTGGATGGCCGGGCAAAGTGAGATTTGTAGAAAAACTACTTGGAGAAAAGGTGGATACGGTTATTAGAAATCTTGATAAAAACCTTTTTATTTGTCATATCGAGAAACCATTACTTGCTAATAAACGAATCGTGGTCATATCCGCTCCATACTCAGAAAAAGAATATGGTTTTAAATCGTGGGTCAAAAAAGTGGCGCGATTGTCACAGGAACTTTCTATTCCTATTCTACATATTGGTGATCCTGAGACACAAAAGATAATAAAGCATGATAAAACAAATGGTAAATTGTTTTCATTTATGTCTTTCTCAAATTGGGCTGATCCAATGAGTTGTTGTGATGTTTTCAAAGAGGATGATTTGGTGGTTCTGATTTTAGCTCACACAGGGTATTTATCATACAGAGACGAAATGGATCACTTCCCTTCTCTATTGGAAAGCAGATTTCCTCACATTAATCGAATTGCGGTATATCCGCGTCAACATATTCCATCGGTATTGCTGGAATCAGAGCATACAGCTTTTGCACCGGCACCATAAATATTTATAAAAATTGTCTTATGCAACTAAACAAAATCATTCAACTTCTTTTATTTGTTTTTATCAGTTTAACGGTTGTTTCTTGCGGAACTACTAAAAAATCGCTTACCCACAATCCGGATCCTTCACCTAAAAGAGAATTCAGAGGGGCTTGGATACAAACGGTTGGGCAATCAAGGTATCAACAAATGAACAGCGCTGCAATGAAACATTACCTGACTGAAATGGTTAGAAAGTTGGATGAAGCGGGCATAAATGCACTGATTTTTCAAATAAGACCCGAAGCGGATGCTTTTTATAAATCTGAATTGGAACCGTGGAGTCGTTTCTTGACGGGGAGACAAGGATTGGCTCCTGATGATCCTGACTTTGACCCTCTTGCATTTATAATAGAGGAGTGCCACAAACGTGGTATGGAACTGCATGCTTGGATGAATCCTTATCGGGTTAAATCGAATATTAATTCTGAACTTGCTCCGAATCATTTGTATTGGAAAAATCCTGAACGTTTTGTTCAGTATGGAAATCAGCTGTTTTTTGATCCGGGATTACCTGAAAATCGGACATTCATTTGTAATGTAGTGGAGGATATTGTCTCTCGTTATGATGTGGATGCAATTCATATGGACGATTATTTCTATCCATATCCTATTGCAGGACAGCCTTTTCCTGATGATGGAAGCTTCAATGTTTATGCTTCTTCTCAAGGCTTTTCTGATAAGGAAGATTGGCGCAGAAATAATGTGAACTTACTTATCAAGGAGATAAAACACACCATCATTTGTACGAAACCATGGGTACGCTTTGGCGTCAGCCCGTTCGGAATTTATCGAAATAAAAGAAGTACACCTGACGGCTCTGGTAGTGAAACCAATGGTTTGCAAAACTATGACGATTTGTATGCTGATATTAAGTTGTGGGCTGAAAAGGGATGGATTGATTATAACCTTCCACAATTATACTGGGAAATTGGTCACAAGGCTGCTGATTACACAACTCTTCTGCATTGGTGGAATGCCAATAATTTTGAACAACCTTTGTATATTGGTCAGGATATAAAACGCAGTTTAGACAAAAATGAATTGGATGTCAAAATCCGACAAACACGTGAAATGTCTTTTGTCAGTGGAAATTGTTTTTGGTATGGATATCAGATAACGGAAAACAAGAATGGAGAAGCGGATGTATTGAAGAATGGGATACATCGAACTAAAGCTCTTATTCCTGCATATTCAAATATGCATAAAGGTCGCCCGGATAAAGTCAAGAAACTAACGGATGTGTTTGCTCCTGATATGCATTTTCTAACATGGGATTATAAGAAACAACCTAATAACCCTGAATCAGCAAAATATTTTGTGGTTTATCGTTTTAGAAGTGGAGAACGGGTTGATATTGATAATCCTGCAAATATAGTTGAGGTGACATCTGATAATTTCTATGTGCTACCTTATGAAACTGGGAATACAAAATATACATTTATGGTTACCGCAATGGATGTATTCCACAACGAGTCAAAGAGCAAAAAGATAAATGTTAAGCTATAATTTATAGTTCAATCATATTCAAACGCTCAACCGTTAACCTTAACGGTCAAATATGTTGTACTCTAAAATATAAATGACTCTTATTCAAATGAGCAACTGTTTACTTAAAAGGTCGTGATCGGTCTACTGTAATTTACAGCAGACCCATACTAACGACCTCTTCTTCCAAATTTGTTTCAGGTGTGAGGTGAATGGTTATAAAGCCCATATCGTCAGCGGTTTGGATATTGTGAATGTTGTCGTCTATAAAGAGTGATTCTTCTGGATTTAACTGGTATTTGTCCAATAATATTTGATATAATCGATGTTCTGGTTTTATGATTTTCTCTTTGCCCGAAACAACCATTCCATCCAATAACTTAAAAAAATCGTATCTTTCAATAGCTAAAGGAATGGTTTCTGCCGACCAATTTGTGAGTCCGTATATGGGAAAGTGCGGTTTTAACTTTTTCAACACTTGAACATTTTCATCGATGGTGCCACCTAACATCTCGGTCCATCTTCCGTAAAACAATCCAATTTTATCACTGTATTCGGGATGTTTTTCCTGAAGTTCTTTAGTTGCTTTTTCTAATGGGTATCCCGCATCTTGATGCATGTTCCAATCATTCGTACAAATGTTTTTAAGAAAAAAGTCCATTTCTTCTTTGGTGTCGAACACTTTTTCGTAAAGATAAACTGGATTCCAATCGATTAGTACACCGCCAAAATCGAATATTATATTTTTAATTGCCATAATGTATAATTATTAATGCAAATATAATAAAAATATGAAAGATCTAGACTTAAGCAGATCTCTAAATAATATGCTCACAAAAAAATAACTATCTTTGCATCTTAAAATACTGAAAGAAAGAGATGAATCAATTGAATGAGTACCCGATGATAGCTAAAACCATGGCTGAAATGGAAGATGTTTTAGCTGAGGAATTGACAAATATCGGGGCTAATAATATAGAAATAGGAACGCGCATGGTCTCCTTTACCGGAGATAAAGGCTTGATGTACAAGACGAATGTGTATTGTCGTACGGCGTTACGGATTTTGAAACCGATCTATTCTTTTAAGGCAGAGAATGCTGATGAAGTGTATGAAGCTATTAAACAAGTAAATTGGGAAGACTACCTTTCGCTTGATAAATCATTTTCAATTGATGCCGTGGTTTATTCTCATATATTTCATCATTCTAAGTTTGTAGCCTATCGTGTAAAGGACGCGATTGTAGATTTTTTTAATGAGAAATATGGCAAACGCCCATCGGTTAGTGTAAGCAATCCCGATATGGTATTCAATATTCATATCGCACATAATAAATGTACGCTTTCACTTGACAGTTCAGGTGAGTCACTTCATAAACGCGGTTATCGGGTGGCTCAAACAGAAGCGCCTCTTAATGAAGTGCTTGCCGCAGGAATGATACTCAAGTCGGGCTGGAAAGGAGAAAGTACTTTTATTGATCCAATGTGTGGTTCGGGAACATTATTAATCGAGGCAGCTATGATTGCTTTAGGTATTCCTCCCGGCATTCATCGCAAACATTTTGCATTTGAAAGCTGGCCTGATTTTGATGAGAATTTATTCAGTGATATTTATAACGATGATTCTTCTGCAAGAGATTTTAATTATCGTATCATTGGTTCAGATATCTCAGCAGTAGCTATCGAAATCGCTAGAAAAAACATAGAAAGTGCTGGCTTGAAGAAGTATATCGACTTGGAAGTCAAGCCGTTTCAGCAATTTGAAATAGCTCCTAAACCCGCAGGAGTACTGATGACAAATCCTCCTTATGGAGAGCGAATTAAAGTGGAAGATCTTGAAGAATTGTATTCAATGATTGGGGAGCGACTGAAACATGTTTTCACTGGTTATGATGCCTATATTTTAAGCTATAAAAAAGAGTGCTTTGATAAAGTCGCACTTAAATATTCTAAACGTTTCTTTCTGAATAATGGTGCTTTGGAATGTGAAATGCGCAAGTACGAACTGTTTTCCGGCAAAAGAAAAGAGTACAAAAGCGAGGATAGACCCCGTAGAGAAATACCCTATACACCAAAGAATACAGATGGAAAATCTGATAAGAAACATTCATTTGACAGTCTTAGAAAAAAAGACAGGGGTAATGATCATGAGAATCTTGGCAACGTAAAAAAAGAATTCAAATCAAGAAAATCCTTTGATAGTGATAAGGAACCCAAAAGAGTGTTCAAGAAAAGGGATTCCAATAAATCATATGAAAAGAGGGATGAAAAACCCAAGAGACTTTTTGAAGGAAGGATAAGAAGAGAAAAGTAATTCCGAATTAAGTCCGAGTCAATATGCGTTCTATCTCCGAATCGCTCAAAATCTTTACATTAGTAAATAAAAAACGGTCGTCTAAAAAATCTCCATATTGGTTGCATTCAGTTACTGCCGCTATTAAACTTGATTTGGCGTCGATTTCAAATGAAAATAACATTAGGATTGTGAAATATTTATTCTCAATATCAAATTTCTCAATTACAATATCAGAATGTTGTAATTGAAATTTGAATTCACGATCAATAATTTCCTTTTGTAAGTCTGTGAAATCTTCTCTGCTACGGGTTGTAAATAAAGAGAAGAATCGTAATTTCTTATCATGGCCTCCTAATCCGGTAGAAATGTATATCTGTTGATGTCCGGACAGATCAGAACTTAATATAATTCGACTACTAACCAATGCCATCGATGACCAGTTTAGTAATTCAGGTTCAAGTGGGCTACTGTGATAAGTCTCAATTGAACGATATGCTGAAACATCAGGAATTGATGCCAGTAAAGTAAGACTTCGCTTTTTTCTATCTATTGATGCCTCAGATTCAAATAAAATTGAAACTTCTTCATTTCTGTTAAAATTGGGTTCTTCTCTACGCAACTTTTCAAAATATCGGAAAAACTCCATTTGTTCCTCAACAGGAACGCTTTCTTCCAGAATATGAAATGATTCAATACCCTGTTCATTTAGGGTTTGTCTTAATTTATGTAATATGTCTTCTTGATCATTCATCTTACAGCAAAGATATGTTTTTTTTGAATCAGTATTTGTTTAATGTTATACATTAAAATACTAATTTCCTTAATTTTTATCAATTTCATAAATAATTGCTCAGAATTATCTAAATTCGCATAATCAAATTGATTTATCTAAATATTGGGATTATTATCAGCTAAAGATGAAAGTGAAAATTGTAAATACTTCTAAGCATTCAATGCCGGAATATGCTACGGAGCTATCTGCCGGAATGGATATAAGAGCAAATATTAGTGAACCCGTAACACTGAAAACCCTGCAGAGAGTACTAGTTCCTACAGGTATATTTATTCAATTACCTGAAGGGTATGAAGCTCAGATTCGTCCAAGAAGTGGTATGGCCATAAAATATGGTATTTCAATATTAAATTCACCTGGAACAATTGATGCCGATTATCGTGGCGAAATCTGCGTTATTCTTGTTAATCTATCCAATGAAGATTTCATTATTAATGATGGTGAACGTATTTGCCAAATGATAATATCAAAACACGAACATATTGAATGGGAAGTTGTTTCGCAACTTGATGAAACGGATCGTGGTACTGGAGGGTTCGGGCATACGGGCAAAAAGTAATGATTTCTAAATTAATTAATAATTGACTTATGCATAATTATAACGCCAAAGTTTTTTTATCGGTTGTTGTAGTCTTAACTACTTTATTATTTCCTACACAAATGAATGCACAGAAAATGAGCGATACTTCTAATATTCAATTGGACGAACAATCAAGGAGAACTTTTGATTATTATTTTTATTCTGCATTGAATTCAAAAGCACAAGGTCAATACGATCAAGCTATTGACTTTTTTCAACAATGTCATGCAATTGATTCGACAAATTCAAATGTACTCGTCGAGTTAGGAACATATTATAATGTTCTAAATGAAAAATCAATTGCTTTATCTTATATTAACAAAGCGGTAAATTATGATCCCAATAATTACTATTACAATATGATGTTAGCGGGATTAAGTAAAGAACAGGGTAAAAGACAAGATGTAATTGAAATCTATAAACATCTTTTAAATATATATCCAGCAAAAGTTGAATTGTTTTTTGAATTAGCAAATGCTTATGCTGATAATGGTGACCTTCAAGAAGCAATAGATGCTTTGAATAAACTACAAAATAGCATGGGTGTTACAGATGTAATCACATTTAACAAGTTCAGAATCTACTCAATGATGAATAAGAAGGAAGATGCATTTAAGGAAATTGAAGCAATTATTGAAAAGAATCCTGATAATCCACAATATTTAATTCTTTTAGGAGATTTATACATTGAAGATAATCAAAATGATAATGCTTTCAAATATTATAAATTAGCCGAAAATATTAATTCCGAAAATCCTTCATTAATCCTTTCTCTTGTTAACTATTATAAAAAAAATGGAGATAGGGATTCTGCAGACAAGGAGATGAGAAAAGCCATTTCCGATAAAAATGTAAGTTTTGATGATAAATTGCAGTTAGTCACTCGTTATGTTTCTGTATTACAGCAAAATAAACAAAACATGAGTGATGCAAATCCTTTCTTTAACAGTCTATTAGAACAATATCCTAACAATACCCAAATAAATTTAATTTACGGGGGTGTCTTGGCTTTACAAGATGACAAACAAAAGGCGATAGAACAATTTCAAATTTTTACATTTGCAAACCCCGGGGATCCTAGCGGATACGAAAATTTACTGCGTATATATATTCCTGATAACAATATGAACAAGGTAGTTGAAATATCTACAATGGCAATTAAAAACATTCCAACAGCTCCTCAATTCTATTTTTATCTTGGTGGTGCAAAATCTCAACAAAATAAATACATTGAAGCTTTAAGCGTGTTTGAAGATGGAATTAAAAATGCTACAATGCCAAATTCTACTGTAGAATCTGACTTTTATGGTCAAATTGGAGATATTAATCACTATCTTGGAAACGACGAAAAAGCATTTGAATGTTATGAAAAAGCATTAAATTTGAATCCTCAAAATTTGCCTGTTTTAAATAATTATAGTTATTATTTATCTCTTCAAAAAAGAGATTTAGACAAGGCGGAACGAATGAGTGGCATAACAATAAAAGTAGAACCTACAAATCAAACTTATTTAGATACATATGGTTGGATACTATTTGAACAAAAATCATTTGTTACGGCGAAGATTTACATTGAAAAAGCTATTGAATATGGAGCAAAGGAACCATCTGCTGAAGTATATGAACATTATGGAGACGTACTCTTTATGTTAGATGAGAAGGAAAAGGCAATTAAACAATGGCAAACAGCTAAAAAACTAGGTAGTGATTCGAAAACTTTGGACAAAAAAATAATGACTGGTGAATATATAGAGACAAAATGATTAAAAAAATGAAAAGATCAAATAAATTGTTTTGTTTTTTTTATGTAAGTATTCTTTTTTTGATACTTACCCCATCTTGTAAACAAAAACAGACGATCGTCTATTCAACATCTCCTATTAAAGAAAAAGCAAATTTAGAATTATTTTCAGATATTATTTCAAATCAACTGGATTTTAATACATTCTTTTCAAGAATTAATCTTTCAGTTTCAACAGGAACGCGTTCGTTAAGTTCCAAGGGGACAATGAAAGTTATAAATAATGATGCAGTCCAAATTTCATTACAACCTCTTTTTGGTATGGAGATGTTTAGAATTTATTTCGATCAGGATGAAATTGTTTTAATTGATAGAATGAATAAACGTTATGTAAAAGAGACATACGAACAATTAAAAGAAAAATATCCAATTGGATTTGATTTCGATATGTTATTATCTCTATTCACAAACCAAATGTTTGTTGCAGGAAATACATCTGTTCAACCAACTGATTATCGTTTTTTTGGGTATATTGATAATGCAAACAGTTATTATCTTAAATCTTCAGATGAATTATCAGGAATTGAATATGCGTTTTCGATAAATTCTGACGACAAAATAATGTTCACCCATTTGATGGGAAATGATGGTAAATATTCTTTAAATTGGGAGTACAATAATTTTACCCCTTTAGGTAATACCATGTTTCCTACATTAATGAATATTGGCGGTGGATCTGCAGTCAAAAGAATGGATTTGGAAATAAAGTTTTCGGATATAGTATTAAATGAGCCAACATCTTTGAATGTAGATGTCCCAGAAGGTTATATTCAAATTTCAGTAACTGAGATCATAAAAATTATTAGAAATATTTAATGAATAAACTTTATTTTATCATACTGCTTTTTGTCCTAAATTGTTTTCTGGGGTTGGCTCAAACTTCACAAATACAGGATCTCAGGAATATGCAAAAATCACTTCAGGAAGAAATTGTCAACACAAATAAACTTTTTCTGGATGTCAAAAAACAAACAGCTACTCTTTTAGACAGAATTAAGTTAATTAATAACCAAATCGGTTCTCGAAAAGAAATGATAGGATTATATCAACGTGAAATAGATATGCTGAGAACCGAACAATCTATTCATGAAAAAGAGATAGAAGAACTTGATAAAAAGATGAAAATCACGAAGGTGAGTTATTCAAATGCAATAAATGGAATAATTAAGAGCAATCGATTCTCTGAAAACAAATTAATGTTCATTTTATCAGGAAGATCTTTTAGTGAATCCTTACGAAGAATGCAATATTTGAGAAACTATTCACAATGGCGAAAAGAACAGGTTGATGAAATTAAGAAACAAAATGAAAGTCTAATTGCTAAAAAGGTCGAACTGCAAAGAGCTAAAGAGAATAAGCAGAATGTACTTGCTTCTCTTCAATCAGAACAATCCAAGCTACAAAGTGAAGAGAAAGTCCGCCAAAGTGAAATAACTGAAGCTAAAAATAAACAGAAAGAGCTCCATAGAACAATACAAGACAAACAAAAACAGGTAAATAAACTAAATGCTCAAATTGAAAAACTTATAGCTGAAGAGGTTGCTCGACAAGAGCGAGATGCTGAGGCAAAAAGAATTGCTGAAGAAACAGAACGGAAGAGAAATACGGAGAAAGTTATTGAAAAGACCAAACGAGAATACGAGTCAGGTAATAAAAGTAAAGATTTGACAAATATTGAACCTAACATTTCTGAAAAAATAATTACTGAACCAAAAAAAAATATTTCTTCACCTAAAGTAGGATTAGCTCCTAAATCTACTTCAACTGAAGATTTAAATTTGTCAACAGATTTTGCCTCAAACAAAGGGCATTTACCAATGCCTGTGACGGGTGCTTCTGTAATAGTGACAAATTTTGGTGTTAATAAAAGTAATGAATGGAATATAACAACTACAAGTAACGGAATTGATATTCAGACACAACAGGATGCAAATGTCAGATCTGTATTTCAAGGTGTTATTTCTAAAATTTTTCCCTTTCCAGGCTCAAATACTTGTATTATTGTACGTCATGGAGAATACTATACCTTTTACGGAAACATTTTTGATATTTATGTTAAACAAGGTGAAAAGGTGAAAACTGGGCAAGCTTTAGGAAAAATATTTACCGATCCTGATTCTGGGATCGCGAAAATGCATTTTCAGCTCTGGAAAAAAACAACAAAGTTGGATCCGAAGCCGTGGCTTAATAAATAGTATATAAGTTAATAATGAATATAATATGAAAATAAAGGCTCGTTTGATAATAATGAATTTCTTGCAATTTGCAGTGTGGGGGGCTTATTTAACTTCAATGTCTCGATATTTAGGCCCTGCTGGATTAGGAGAACATATTGGAATATTTTATTCCGTACAAGGAATTGTTTCCATTTTCATGCCTGCGCTTATTGGTATAATTGCAGATAGATGGATTCCTGCTCAAAAAATGCTTGGTATTTGTCATCTTTTATCTGCTATTTTTATGATGAGTGTTGGAATATATGGTCTAAGTGCCGATTCTGTAATTTCATTTCCCATTATTTTCACTTTATATACTTTGAGTGTTGCATTTTATATGCCAACATTAGCATTATCAAATTCTGTTGCATATAATATTCTCAATCAGTTTGATTACGATACAGTTAATGAATTCCCATCAATTCGTGTTTTTGGAACAATCGGATTCATAATTTCTATGTGGGTTGTCGATTTGCTTGGTTTTCAAGATACTGCAATGCAGTTCGTAATTAGTGGTGGAATAGGCCTTTTATTAGGACTTTATGCTTTTACATTACCAAATTGTTTACCCAACGTTTTTAAGCAAAATGGAAAGAAGTCATTTGGCAAAGCATTGGGTTTCGATGCCTTTAAGCTTTTCAAACAAAAAAAAATGGCCATATTCTTTATTTTTTCGATGTTTTTAGGAGTATCATTACAAATAACCAACGGTTTTGCTAATCCTTTTATAGCTAGTTTTGAATCTTTCCCTAAATATGCAAATACTTTTGGTGTGAATCATTCAAACATCTTGATATCCTTATCACAGGTTTCTGAAACACTTTGTATTCTTCTTATCCCATTTTTCCTTAAAAAATATGGAATAAAAATTGTAATGTTGATTGCTATGTTTGCTTGGGTACTTCGTTTTGCATTGTTTGGATTTGGTAATCCTGGTAATGGAGTATGGCTTCTTATTTTGTCAATGCTCGTATATGGAGTAGCGTTTGATTTCTTTAACATCTCGGGTTCATTATTTGTCGATAAAGAGACCAAGCCCGAAATCAGATCGAGTGCACAAGGTTTATTTATGTTGATGACAAATGGAATAGGGGCAACCATTGGAACATTGGCTGCTCAGGCTGTTGTTAATGAATTTTGTAAATGGACAGATGTTACAATTGGATCACAAACCAAATCAATGCTTATCGGTGATTGGTCATCTGTTTGGTATATTTTCGCTGCTTATGCTCTTGTGGTAGCATTGCTATTTGCTATTCTTTTTAAGAACAAATATATTAGGGACAAAGAAAATATAAAATAAAGAATCACAGTTCTTTGATTCGTATATTTTTTAACTTAATAACGGAGTCATGTCCTAAAAATGCAATGTGTCCTACTCGATAAAACAATGATTCAGGAACTTTATCAAGAGTTACTTTTTCTATTGCTTCTTTTAAATTTCCATCAACTATTATTGTTCCGTTTAAGATGACTTTAATATTATCACCATTAGCTATAACTTCTTGGTGATTCCATTCTCCAACGGGGTTTAGGAATTCACGTTTTGCTGGAATCCATCCATATATTGATCCATGATATTGGTAAGGCTTCAGATCTTTGTATATTTCGGCACTGTTGTCTAAAATTTGTAATTCCATACCATCATATCCACTTTTGGAATTTACAATTTTATGCCTTAATCCAAGACCACTATTTGAACCTGGGGTGAGTAAAAAATCAAATTTTAAAACAAAATTGTCGTAAGTGTTTTTAGAATATAAATTACTGTAACCTCCTTCTGATGGACGCATTACAATACAACCATTTTCTAATTTATACTCATTTGCATTACTAGTCCATAGCTCCATGGAAGTACCGTCAAAAAGGATTTTAAAGCCTTCTTTTTTTTCATTTCTTGATAATTTAAAAGGTTTTATCTGCTCTTCATTAATTTGTTGCATTCCATCTGATCTTTGAACCTGTGTTTTGGATAATTTACAACTTAAGCCAAAGAATAATGGCAACAAAACAAAAATGTAAATTTTATTCATATAACATTGATTGAGAAATATATTACTTAACGTTTTTCTCTTAAATTTTCTGCATCCCAAAGAATTGCATTGTTTCTTAGATAACTTTCATAACTTAAAAGAGCAGGAGCGGCTGTTCTTACAGCAAAAAGAGCATCAGCTATAACTGGAACATTATTTCTTATGCCATTAATAAAGTTAAAATGATGGTCATAGTGGCAACCTCGATATCCATTTTCAGCATTAAATAAAAATTCATTTGGTGAAACTTTTATAGGTTGATCCATTCCCTGACCTAATTGTTTCAATACATCGAGTTTCTTTATGTCAACATCGTAAGTTGTTTTAAGCGTAACTTGATTCCATTTAACATTTAAAGAACCCATTGATCCAATAATATCAAAATCAGTACTTCCCCACTTCTTAGATACACCGTCAACATAATTTGCTCCTAATTGTATTTTAAAAGCTCCTAAATTATTTCTATCAGGATAATCAAAGTATCCTAGCATAATATCAGGGGTATCCTGTAAACCATCTTTATAATAATGAATTCCACCAGTCGTATAAACTTTTTCAGGTCCAATGGCATCCATAATATAATGAACACTAGACAAGACATGAACATACAAATCACCAGCTATACCCGTACTATAATCTTTCCAATTACGCCAAGCTAAAAAACGTTGTGCATCAAATGGCCTTTTAGGGGCATTCCCCAAGAATTGATCCCACCATATTGTTTTTTCAGTTGCATCTTCAGGAGCAATAAAAGAATTTAATGGACTAGGAGCAGCAGTAAATTGACCATTGATGAAATTGATTTTTCCGATTAGTCCATTATGTACTAACAGTCGAGCAGCTCTATTACCCAAAGAAGCCATCCCCTGGCTCCCTACCTGGAATATAGTTCCATACTTTTTTTGAGCATTGATTAAAGCCTTACCTTCTTTAAGTTTATGTATTACAGGTTTTTCACAATAAACATGTTTCCCTGCATTCATTGCGTCTATAGCTATTTTTTGATGCCAATGATCTGGTGTGGCTATAATGACTGCATCCACATTATTCAAATCCAAGATTTCTTTATATTTTTTGGTTAAAAACAAATCGTCGCCCCATTGACTTTTTGCTTCGTTTAAACGTCTGTCGAATAAATCGCAAACAGCAACAATTTTAACACCTTTAATAGATAAAGCTGTATTTGTATCAGAAGTACCCATTCCTCCTTTACCTATTAGTGCTATATTGACCACTTTATTATTCTCTGCTTCTTTTCCGCTTTGTTTGATATTAAATTTAGGCATCGAAAATGTCTTAGAACCATAGATAGCGGCTGCTCCTAAAGACAAATTCTTTAAAAAATTTCTTCTGTTTTGCATTGTATTCTTTATTTGTATATTAGTTTAAATTAGAAAATTAATTAGAATTTGAAAGTTTAATACAAAATAAACAGGTCAGATTAACCTGTTTGTTTCTATGAAATTATATTAAATGTTTAATTATCAGTTTTTACTGTTTCTTTAGGCATCATTACAACAGTAGCAATATTTCCTTGAATCAGTAAATCTTTGGTAAATTTCTGAACATCTTTTTCAGTAATTGTGTTTAATATATTCAGATAATCAGAGTGAATGTCTTCATTATAGAAATACTTTGTAGCTAGTACATTTAACCAATAACTATTCACCTTAAGGTTCTCTGTATATTTTTTATTCATATATTCTTTAACCTTATTAAAATCTTTATTTTGTGGTCCTTTATTCGCAATACTGTTTAGTTCATTAAAAACTATGTCGTTGAGTTTTTCCATTAAAGAAGGATCAGTATCGTAAATAATCTGTAACATTGTCTGGTTTTCAGGATAACGAGAAATTGATCCCATAGTTGACACACCATATGTTCCGCCTTCCTCTTCACGTATCTTTTCAGTATAAACAATTTCAAGAATTTGGTCTAACATGCTCATTAATATAGTGTTGCTTAAGTCTCGTTTCATCGTACCTGTGACAGCATTGAAGACAGAAGCTTTAGGGTTTTGCATTTCATGCTGGAATACATTATTTGGCCTTCCTTTCTTCAAATCCAAAGGAATTTTCACAAATTCACCTTTTTTAGTTAGTCCCGGAAGCGACGCCAAATATTGTTCAATAACAGGTTTTACTTTTGTTTCATCAATGTTGCCGACAAAGGTAAAAGTAAAACTAACAGGATTCGCAAATTGCTGTTTATACATTTCCATAATTATATCATAATCAACTTTTTGTAAGTCGTCCAATTTTAGGCGTCTAGTAATAAGATTATCGCCATATAACTTATAATTAATAGAATCAATTAAAGTAATCATCGGTTCTGCTTCTAGATTCTTAAGTTGAATTTCTTTTCGTTGTTTCCATGAGGTGAAAGCGTCTACATCTTTCCTAGGAGCAGTAAAATATAGGTAAACTAGTTGTAGCATTGTTTCAAAGTCAATAATCGAAGATGAACCGTTAAAGTTTTGTGTTGTAAGGTTTATACTAGGTGAAGCAGAAGCCGTTTTACCTGTCAGTACTTTGGGAATATCTGTTGCACTAAAATTCCCGACTCCTCCCACAGTCATAACCTCTGACAAAAGGTTGCTGTTAATCGGATCTTTAACCATATATTGTGATGATCCACCAATACTTGTGGAGGTCATCAAAATCTCGTCATCCTTGAAATCTGTGTTTTTCAATAACACTTTCATGCCGTTAGATAGTGTCCATATTGTAGCATCGAGTTCTTCATCTTTTTGTTTTTTGACTATTTTTCCTGGAGTAGGAGGCTTAATTATTAGAGGTTCGTCAATTACTTCACCTAAATAGGGCTCAATGTTTTCAGCTCTGACGTTGCTTATAGTTGCTAGCACCGCTTCATTAGAAGGATAAGTCAATCCATCTTTTTCAGGACCTGTAACGCCAATAACTAAATCTTTATCACTTATAAGTTGTTGGATAACTTGATTGATTACTTCTACAGGAATATTAGGAGCGATTGCCTGAATTAATTGGTATTCATATTCAATTCCAGGAATTGGTTCTCCATCTGTAAATGCTCGAATATATTCCTGTGAATATGCTGAATTCTTTTGTTTATCTCGGTTATTGTACAAGTCTTCATAACTTTTCAAAATATTTGTACGGGCCATTTCATATTCTGGAACAGTAAAACCATGACGTTTCATTCGTTCCGTTTCTCGAACTATGGCAGCTAATGCATCATCCACTTTGTCTTCAGCACAACTAGCAACAACATTCCATGCATCAATTGTTTTCGCTACAAAAAAATCGTCATCATAAGCATATGCAGATGTGAAAGGTGAATTAGGTTTTTGTAATATTTCATTGAAACGTTGATTTATCATTGAAGCAGCTAAATTCAACATATAACGTGAGATATATCCAGCTTGAGTATTTTTCATTTTTTCAGGCATGGCTTCATGTTTGTAGAATACCATTAATTGTGTACCCATTGCTTCAGAATCTGTAGCAATTGCTATAATTGGTTCCTTATTTTCTGGAACAGGGAAGTATTCTCTTTTAGCTGCATTAGGTTCTAGTTTTATATTAGAGAAAAGATTCTTAATTTTCTGTTCCACTATATTTACATCTATATCACCAACTACAGTAACGCCTTGTAAATCAGAGCGATACCACTTATGATAGTAAGCTCTTAATTCATCGCTCTTAAAGTTGTTAATCACATCTATCAGTCCTATTGGCATTCGGTTAGCATATCTGCTACCAACATACATTGAGGGAAGCAACTCTTCCATAATACGCATTTGCGCACTGCTGTTAGTTCTCCATTCTTCACGAATCACTCCACGTTCTTTTTCAATCTCATTATCATCGAGAGAAATAGCAGTAGACCAGTCGTGAAGTATCAGTAAACAAGAATCAAGTAAGTTTTTGTTTTGTGTCGGAACATCTGTCAAATAATATACTGTTTGATCAAAGGATGTATATGCGTTAATATTTGTTCCAAACTTAACGCCATTATTTTGCAAATAGTTAAGTAAGTTATTATTCGGAAAATTCTCAGTTCCGTTAAAAGCCATATGTTCCAGAAAATGTGCCAATCCCCTTTGATTTTCCTCTTCCTGCATAGAACCTACCCTTTGAGCAATGTAAAAATCTGCTCTGTTTTCAGGTGTTTTGTTTTGACGAATATAATAAGTTAAACCGTTGTCCAACTTTCCGGTTCTCACCTTAGGATCTATCGGGATGCTATTATTCTGTTGCGCTATTATAGTACAACTGACCAATAATACGAAGATCAGTAATAATTTTTTTTTCAAAATACAAGCATTTAGATTCTGTCCAAAACAATCTTTATCAATTCTTCAGTTGACCCTTTATAATCGGCATTTGATTCTAGTGCAATTCTATTTGCTATAATAGCACAAACCGTCATAGATTTATGGCCCATTAATTTACTGAGACCTGCTACTGCTGAACTTTCCATTTCGTAATTAGTGATAGTATTATCTCCATATCTAAATGATTCTATCTGAGTGTTCAGATCTGGGTTGGCAAGTGGTATACGAACATATCTACCTTGTGGCCCATAAAAACCAATGGCTGAAATGGTTACGCCTCGTATCATGTCATATCCGATTCTATCCACTAGCTCCTCGTCAGCACTTACCACATAAGGTGAACAGTGGTAAGGGGACCAGTTGACATGTTTCAAAAAAGCATCTTCAAAATCCTTTTCCCTGATTTCTTCAGAGCCGGAATAGTAATGGATAAGTCCATCAAAGCCGATTGATTTTTCTGAAACAACATAAGAACCTACTGGGCAGTGAGGTTGCATTCCACCTGAGGTACCAACGCGTATTATTGTTAATTGCTTAAAGTTATCTTTAACTGTCCGTGTCTCGAAATCGATGTTAGCAAGCGCATCTAATTCTGTAAGTACGATATCAATATTATCAGTACCAATTCCGTGAGATAATGCTGTTATTCTTTTACCTTTGTAATTGCCAGTTATTGTATGAAATTCCCTACTTTGAATATCACATTCAATACTATCGAAATACCTAGCAGTCATTGTAACCCGGTCTGGGTCACCCATCATCACTATCTTATCTGATAGCTGATCAGGTTTTATGTGGAGATGAAAAGCACTCCCATCGGAATTAATGATAAATTCAGATTCTGGTATATTTCTCATATTTGTAATTTAGTAACTTTATCTTATGATTGCGTTTTACTATTTCCACTAATAGTTTGTGTACCTGTTTGAGGTTTTGCAATAGCGTCACGCATATCTGTGTCTGATTTTATATTTTGCATACGGTAATAATCCATAATTCCCAGATTTCCATTACGGAATGCTTCAGCAATAGCAATTGGTATTTCCGCTTCAGCTTCTATAACTTTTGCACGTGCTTCTTGAGCTTTTGCTTTCATTTCTTGTTCAAGTGCGATTGCCATTGCACGACGTTCTTCTGCACGTGCCTGAGCAATATTCTTGTCAGCTTGTGCCTGATCCATTTGAAGAACAGCACCTATATTTTTACCTATATCGATATCTGCTATATCAATTGATAGTATCTCAAAAGCTGTTCCTGCATCTAAACCTTTTTTCAAAACTAGTTTAGAAATGGAATCCGGGTTTTCCAATACTGATTTATGAGAAACAGCTGATCCGATTGAAGATACAATACCTTCGCCTACTCGGGCAAGAATTGTTTCTTCACCAGCACCTCCAACCAACTGTTTAATATTTGCACGAACAGTAACACGTGCTTTAGCAATCAACTGAATACCATCAATGGCAACCGCTGTGACTGGAGGTGTATCTATAACTTTTGGATTTACTGACATTTGTACAGCCTGGAGTACATCACGTCCAGCAAGGTCGATAGCGGTAGCCATTTGGAAACTCAAATCAATATTAGCTTTGGATGCCGATACAAGTGCATGCACCACTTTTTCAACATGTCCACCTGCTAAATAATGTGCTTCCAGATCGTCGCGGGTAACGTTTTTTAATCCTGCTTTGTGTGCTTCTATCATTGCATAAACAATTGTGTGTGGCGGAACACGACGCAACCTCATCAGAAATAGTTGTACCAATGATATATGAACGCCTGCAGAAAGGGCATTGATCCATAAGAAAAAGGGTACATAATGAAAAAATATCACCACAAAAATAAGGATGACTATAATTAAAATAATTAATCCAGCTGCTTCCATAATAATAAAATGTTAATTAGTGTATATTTTAAATTGATTTTCGTACAATAATGTTTATAGATTCCACTTTTACAACTATAATCTCAGATTCCTCATCAATCAATTCTCCATTAGCAGTTTTAGCCTCTACAATCACATTGTTTACCATGACTTTTCCCATTGGATTAAGGCGAGAAATAGTAATTCCTTTGTCACCCACATTAATATTTTGCACATCGGAATTATCAACCGTACTTGTAATTTCCGTATTTAGTGCTATCTTCTTAAGTGATTTGGATCTCATGAGTAAAACAAAAGTAACAGCAACTAGTACTGCAGTCAAAATAAGTGTAATAGTTCCTGCAGTGCTTCCTATAAATGTATAAGCATACACTATTCCTCCGATAAGGAAAATAATGCCAGCAATACCAGCAATTGAAATGCCAGGAAGTAAAAATATCTCAATCATCAAAAAAAGAAGACCGAGTAAGATTATTACTGCTATGATAATGATATTTAATGGCATGTTTTTAAATTATTTTTTTACAATAAATAGCGGTTTTCTGCATTTCGTGCAGACGTTTTTAGTCGTTTAATATTTTTGTATAATGAATTTACTTCATTTTCGAGTTGAAAAATTGATGATCTTAAAATATCATTACGTGAATTCACATTTGAAAATTGTTCACGCAGAGAACTCAGTTGATTAACTGTTGATTCCAATTTATTTTCATTAGTAATCGCCTGCTCAAATAGTTCACGGGCTTCTTTGCTCTTAAAATCAGCTAATCTATTATAAGTATTGGAATCATTTATGACAAATACAAATTCATTTGTTTGTTGATTATTAGGTATATCAATTTTTTTTGCTAATGTTATAAGAGATGTATAATCTGTTTGTGGTAACCAAGATTCCTTTATTGAAGCTATTTTTGCTCTTCTGCTAAGATAAGTTTCATCTTCACTTTCTAAAAGGACCACTTTTTCAGAAGGAATAAAAGTATATACGCAGACAAATCCTTCAGGTTGATACCTGTCACTAGCAAACCACCCAACACCTTTTGTTTCGTCAATCACCAATAAATAGTCGTTGAATGGTGAGTTAAAAGGCATATTTAATTGATTTGGATTCAAATATGAATCAGTAGTCAAATTGTATCTAGTAACGAAAAGATCATATCCTCCAATTGAACTATTTCCATTAGAAGCGAAATAAATAGTCAATCCATCAGGCATCACAAATGGAAATGCCTGATCTGCAATATTATTTATCGTCTCTGGCAAGCGTTTTTGGTTTCCGAAAGAATCTAATAATTTTTCCATGCTAAACAAATCAGAGCCGTTAACAGAATCATTTTGCGAAAAAAGAACTTTGTTTTGCTTTTCGTTTACATATAAAATCGATGAATTGCTTGTTTTATTTTTGAAAAATTCATTTGCAAGTTTAAGATTTCCAGAAGTAGAACTCAGAAAATAAGCATCGAGAAGATTACTTTTAGAAATTACCATACTATCAATAATCTGAACATTTTCAGTACGTCTTGTCAACCGTTTTAACTGATCAGCAAAATTTCTTTTTTCTTCCAGTACTTCCAAAGCAATTTTATCTTTCTTTTTTGCTTTCTCGTATTTTGAAAACAACCCTTCTGCTTCATCAAATTTATATTGGAGTGTATATAATTCACCTAAATATATATAAACTTCAGAAATTGAACTGTTAGAAGCAAATGTTAGGTATTTTTCAGATTCTACAAATTTACCTATTTCAAACAAACTGATACCTAAAAATTGATTTATTAATTTATTCTCAGGGTTTAAGTTGTATTCTTCCATCAGAATAGGAAGTGCTTCAGCATATTTACCTTCTTGATACCACATTTTGGCATCATCAATTGTTTGTGCGTTAATCGTAATAGTAATAGTACTTAAAAGCACAAAGGATAGGATAAAATATATAGACTTAATTTTCATACAAATAGATGATAATATGTTTCAAAGATAGCAAAATAGTTAGATATTCTATCTGATAGTGTTGATTTATTCATTATTTATTCGAATTCCTTTTGCTTGTAGTACCGGGATAGCAAATGCATGTGGATTCTCAATTTGATTCTCAAAAATAAGTTTGAGTGTAATTTTTTGAATATTTTCAGCTATGTCTTCATTTACTATTGTTATTAGGATTTCTTCTTCTGTGTCAACCACAAATGAGAATAAGCCTGCTGTTTCAGTAAGATTACAAAATCTAGAATGTAAGATTGTACCACCGGTAGCTCCTAAAGTTTTAGTTTTTTGTAGGAATTCCTCCGACTGACCTGCAGGAACAATTGCTGTTAACATCTGACCTTTCATAATAACATCAGTAGGATTATCGATAATAATATGCGGTAAACCCGTTACTTGGTTTACAGGAAGTACGGCAACAATCCCCGTATTTTCTTCATGAATATTATATTTATCAAGAATAAGATCCATCAGTGTCTCCAGTTTGTCTAATGCTGTTATCATCATAACAAGTGCTTTAGCTGATTGAGCTTTAGTTTTTATTAAAGGATTAAAAATATTTGCTGTTCCTCTGGCTTTGCAAATAGTTCCTCCAATAAAACCCTTGCTTTGAACAAAGTCAACAAAATCTTCCGCAAGCGACTCGTTAATAATAGTAATAACATTTACATAAGCCGTTTGTTTTGTGTACTTTTGAGGTTGGTCCAGTATAGGCGTAATAATAGGCATTGTAAAGGCAATACCAGTATTGGGCTTATTAAAATGAAATTTACTGGTAAAATAGTCCAAGATTTCAATTTCTCGTTCTTCCCTTATAATAAATATCAAAACTTCTTTCTTAGTTTCATTCATTGCTAAGATCTTTAGGATATGGTTGCCTACCATTCCTTCACTTAACAATACATTAGCTCGGGTGATACCTAAATTTTTTGCTGAATGTAAAATTTTCTTGCTTTTCCCTCTATTCACAATAATTGTCAACAGACAAACCTTTTTGTTTTGATATGAAGATACTGTTTCCATCATACTTCAATACCTCCTTGTTTTATTTTTTTAGATTTTCTTTGTTGTTTTTTCATCGACATTTTGTACATTAATCCCATTATTTCAATTGTAATCAACGGGGTAATCGCAACAATGGCAATCACTCCGAACCCATCAATTACAACATTTGCACTTGGAATATATTGAGCTGCACCATGAGCAAACGGTAGGACAACAGTGGCTGTTAGTGTACCAGCTGCCACTCCCCCTGAATCATAAGCTATACCAACAAATATTTTAGGTACAATAAATGACAAAATAATTACAATTATCATTGCAGCTAGAATAATATGCCATAACTGAAGTGACGGAATTGTTATTCGCATGATTGACAATCCAACAGCAATTCCCACGCCAACACACAATGCTATTAAAACTGTTTTTGAATTTATAGCACCGGCAGTTTCATCTTCAATTTGTTTAGTAAGTACTCGTACCGACGGTTCTGCCGGAATAATAACCACACCTAATATAATCCCAACAATAATCAATATCCAATCCTTTTCCAGAGACGCAATTTGATACCCCAACTGTCGACTAGTATCAATAAATCCACCATTAAATCCAGCAAGGAAAAGAACCAGACCAATATACGTATAAAGTGCACCAACCATAATGTTTCTAATGGAGCGCTTGGACTCTTTTAAATTGAATACGTTAACAATTAAGAAAATAATTATTACAGGTAATAGCGTGAGTAAACCTTCTAGTGCTACTTGTGGAATTTGTGAAAAAAACATCTTAAACACATTCTGATCTGAAACTACATCCATGGGTAGGTTTCCACTCACTTTTGTTTCATTGAACAACCCCTGTACCAAGACTGCGATAATCGCCCCCGTAGAAGCTATACCAAGCATGCCAAAACTATCAGTTTGTTCATTTCCTTTTCGACGAGTCAAATTTGAGACACCTGCCGATAATGCCAATAAAAATGGAACGGATATAGAACCTGTTGTAGATCCCGAAGCATCAAAAGCAACAGCCAGAAATTCAGGATCAGAGAACAGTGCCAACGCAAAAATGATAAGGTAAATTGCTGTCATTAATATGTTTAGTCGAATTCCCTTAATCACACGCACTAATGCTAGCGCAACCATAAATCCCACTCCCACAGATACAAGTATTACCATGAGATTGGAGTTTATACTACCTAAAGTAATATCTTTTACTTGTCCAGCCAGAATATGCAAATCAGGTTCTGCAATGGTTACAGAAAAACCAATTATTATTCCTCCTAAAATAATTGGCCATAACGATTTGTTTTTCAGTAAGCTCCCGCTTACTTTTTCACCTATAGGTGAAATGCTTAAATCAACACCCAACAAAAATAGTGGCATTCCTATCAGCACAAAAATTGTACCGATGATGAATTTTATTAAAAGATCTTTTTCAAGCGGAGTGATTGTGAAGTGCAATAACAGCACAACCACTGCTATAGGAATTACAGCATAAAAAATCTCTTTAAATTTTTCTTTGATTTGCAGCATAAAAAGTATTTGGAACTGCTAATATACAAAAAATAATTGAATTATACAGCATAAAAGTAGTTAACTATTTGAAATTCTTTAATTAGTTGAACTAAATGAAAATGAAATTATTCAGTGTAGATAATAAGTTCTTTCCCTTCTTTTAATTGATCATGTAAAATAAACCAACTATTTATTTTTTTACCACCATAAGTGATTTCCTTTATTTTTTTCCCATTCCCCTGTTTAGTAATTGTAAATTGATTATTGTTCAAAGTAAACTCAACCCTGTCAAATATTGGTACAGAGATAATGTACTCAGGATCAGCTGGTGAATAAGTATATAAACCTATTGCGTTGAAAACATACCAAGAAGACATTTCTCCTGCATCATCCATTCCTGCATAAGCTAATTTATCCGCACCCATATCGTAGAAACGATCCATTATACTGTCTAAAACAGCTTGAGCTTTTTCCTGTTTATCAATAAAGTAATAGGTATATGGTATACTATGGTCTGGTTGATTTCCGTGGCAATAATTTCCTATAAAGCCTGTCATATTATGAGCTTCGTACTTTCTCCATGGTTCGGTGAACAATGAGTCAAGCTTTTGTTCAACAGCTTTCTTGTTGGGATAAAGTTCAATCATACCTTCTGGATCGTGTGGGGCATAAAAAAGAGATTGCCAGGCATTTGCCTCCCTATACATATATGCAAAATAAGGATAATACGGATCAAAATCTTTAATCCATTCTCCATTTTCAATTCGTCCTCTCCAAAATCCTGTACTGGGGTCAAACAAATTTTTATAATTTGACGAACGATCCATCAATAATTTGTAATTTTCATCATCTCCTAGTTCTTTTGCCAAAAGAGCTGTCGCATAATCATCATAAGCATATTCTACCGTTTTAGTAACAGCGGCTTTATATTCATCCCATGTAGGCACATTTGTTGTGTCTTTTTCTGCAATCCAACCTTTTTCAATATACTCATCCAAATAAGGTCTTCCTCCTCGCCCAGGAACAGTAGCATTTTTAAGTAATAATTTATATGCGCGCTCTAGATCAAAATCTTTCAAACCTCGTAAATAGCTTCCTGCTACAAAAACAGATGCATGGTCGCCATGAAAGAAAGTGGGCATGTAACCACCGCGACTTTTTTCACCTTTATCAATAATTGACTTAATTATGTCGATTGTTACTTCAGGAGACAACATGCCTAATAAAACAAGCTTATTACGATAATCATCCCAAAACGAAGGATTTGTATAATAATGAAATCCCTCATTTACAATTTCACCCCTTTCATCAACAAAATCACCATTACCATCACTACGCAATGCTGGCCAAAGAAAAGAGCGATATAATGTGCTATAAAAAATTCCTTTCTCACGTTCTGTTCCTCCGGTAACCTTTATTTTTGATAATAAACTTTCCCATGTTTTATCAGCTTCATTTCGTACTTGTGCAAAACTCTTTTTTAACATCTCTTTTTCAAGATTCATTTTTGCATTTTCAATACTAACAAATGAAAAACCGATTTTTAATTCCAGTTGATTATCTTTGTTATCCTTAAAATTCACAATAGAAACTTCATGATTGTCGTCTTTTATTTGTTCAATATTCACAATTTCATGATTCGCTACAGCAAAGAAATACATTTTGCCTTCAGCATTCTGAAAACCTGAAAAGGATGAATCATCCACTTTCTCAATATTCCATTCTGTAACTCTATTGTTTGAACGTGTAATATCAACAAGAAGCTTTTTATGTGATTTCTCTGGAAATAAATATTTATGATAACCACAACGTAAAGTAGAAGTCAATTCTGCGTTGATGCCATATCTCTCAAGAAAAACTTGATAATAACCTGGTTGAGCCGACTCGTTCTTATGATTGTAAGAAGATGCATAATCACTTGGCTTGATGTCACCAGTTACCGGAAGCATAGGGAGATGGAGCAAATTCCAATGTCCTTTATTTGTATGAGCAAACCCATAAATAATCGTATCTTCATATTGATAACCAGCACCACTTCTAAATTGTGTAACAGGACTAAGTTGTACCATAGCATTTGGTAATGAAGATCCAGGGAAAACTTCAGCGCCCCATGTTCTTACATCCCAAGTACGTTCATATCCTAAATCTTCTGGTTCCCATAGTGTGGCCGTACCCAGAAATGGATTTACATACGTAGTTAATTGTTTCGTTGTATTACAACTTGTAAATAAGGTTGTGGCGAGCAATAATACGAAGATATAATTTTTCATTTCAACTAATTTAAATATATGAGCTATAAAAATACGAAAATATTTATAATAACCCAAATTGTCAAGGAATGTCTGTTGAGGATTTAATTTGGGTTCTGTATCACTATTTGTATGATAATTAGCTGTAAAGAATAAAGTCAAGTACGTCTTTAATAAAAATGTTCATGCCAATGTATATTGATTTGGGTATAAAAGATTAGATATAAAGATATAAAGGATGACCTTAATCTAAGGTCATCCTTTATTTTAATTTACAAACTAATTTGCAGGAGCTGAATATTTATAAGTAAAGAATTTGTTGTTTACAGTGAAAACTATATAAGCTTCACCGTTTGGAGCAAAATCAAGACTTAAATCACTTGCATCAACATTGGCAAGAATATTTGGAGCTGTCCAATCTTGTGTATCCTTGTCTATGTTTGTAATAGTTGGGAAACCTGATTCATTACGGTAAAATAAATAAGGAACACCTAGTGGAGAAATTGATAGGTCAAAGTAATATTTAGATCCTGAGACTCCAGATATAAAGTTCCCTACGTTACTTATCTCTTTTGTATCAGCATCATATTTAATTACACGATGTTTTAGTGTCGCTTCTGAACTATTATCGGCAAATGCAACATATACATTACCGTCTTTATCTAAATCAATATCTATGTCATATATACTCATACCTGTAGCATTTGGATCTACCCATTTATCCATGAGGGTTGTCCAAGTATTGTTTTCATATTTATATACTGAAAAAGAATTTGGAGTAACAGCGTTCAGTATTACTAAATATATTGCATCTTTAAATCGTACAGAAGATTGTACAAAAGCAACTAAATCTGATGTTCTGCCTGGGATAGTAGCATTTGTTGTCCATGCACCATTTTCAAAAGATGAAACAGACAATTCACGACGAACTAATGTGCCATCTCTACCATCATATGATCCAAAGAACATCAATTTGTTATCATTCGCAAAAGCTAATGAACTATATGTTATTTTTGCAGTTGTGAAACCTTTATTTCCTACAAGTTCCCAACCTGTACCATTATATTTTTTCACAGAAGTAGTTTGACTAATTTCATTTGTATAATCCATGTAGGAAACGTATGGTACGCCGGCACTATTAAATGTTAAACCTAAATCACTAGAAACTCTACCATCCGAGATTTCTCCTAAAGATTTCCACGCGCCATTTTCAAATTTAAACATCGCAGCCTTCTCATCATCTGATAATTCTCTATCAGCTTTATAAATAATATATGGAAGTCCATCAATAGGATTTACCTTCATATCTGAATTTACAGCTGAATCATTTTCTGCAACAGGGGGTAAAACCGACCAGACAAAAGCAGGTGCATTTCCTATCGTAACTGTGTATTTTGCATTGTTGGTACCTTCAGAAACAAAATAATCTACAGGGACAGTAAAGTTATTTGCAGTAACTCCACTTACCTGAATAGTACCACTTACTTTTACAGTATCTTTTTCACTTGTAGTAAAACGAGCAATTAATTTAGATTTATCAACATCTTCTGGTAATAAAATAGTAATATTATTTGAGTTTACTTCAGAAACAACATAGTCTTGAACAATTACACCTTCATTATCTTCTGTATAATATCCAAAAGATAACATTTTCGCTTCACCATATTCAATTTTTGGAACATCTTCTTTTTCGCAGGAAACTAAAATCCCTGCAGTAACCAATAACAACAAAAATAATTTTTTCATTTTCATAATCGATAATTTATTTTAATGTTTAATTTATAAATACAATTCTGTATTTATTTATTCTTTGGTAATAAAACTGTTTTAATCATATTATCTTGATCAAAATTGAAATCAACTAATTTGGAAATCTCTTCCGATGAGATATTTTTTACAATATTCTCAAAATCATTTACATAGTTCCAGTAGTCTTCATTGTTAAATAATAAATTTCTAATATGTGTGCTCCAAAATGAATCACGTTGAATATTTGCTTTCATTACCTTGATCTGATTCATTTTTACATCGGTTAATTCCTTTTCAAAATTTGTCGGATCAGATGATAAAGTATTTAATATTTTAACTATTTCATTAATCAGTGTATCCGCATTTGAGGGTAGGCAAGAGAATGAAATAATGCTTCTGGAGAGTTCATTAGGATGAATTGTGGAACTTGAACTAACACTTGTACTGTATACCATCCCCATTTCTTCGCGAAGTATACTGGTTAATTTCATTTTGAGAATTGCTTCAAGAATTTCACTTTTCAGTTTATATTCAGTAAAATTCATGGGAATTTCTTTTTGCTGGAAAATCAAATTAACAACACTTCTTTCTGAATCTCCAGCTTCTTCAATAAGTTCAGCCTTTGTCGTTCTTATAGTTCCACCATCGTAAACATATGATGAATCTTCATTATCTACATTATTACTCGGTAATCCACCAATATATGTTAAAATGTATGGTTTTAATTTCGATAAAGACATATCAGATAAAATAACAAAAGTAAATCCATTTGCATTCCCAAAAGATTGATTAAAAATTGGAATCATTTTATCCAAATGAACCTGATTTTTAATAATGCTATCCGTAAACTCTCTGTTAGTGTAGTCGCTAACCCTCATTAAATCAGACAATTTTTCATAAAATATTGTTTGATCTGTCTTGTTTTGATTCAAATAATTTTCGATACTCATTTTTTTAGTTAAATCGAAAACGCTTGAGTCTACCCTAGGTTGAGTCCATCGTAAATACAACAACTGGAAAAGAGTTTCAATGTCATTAACTGAAGAACTTCCGACAACACCTGATCTCGTTTTTTCAATCATTAGTTTTACATTTGAAGTATTTCCCGCTAAATAATAGGACAACTCATCTCTGGAAAAATCGCCAGCTCCACTTAGAGAAATAACATTTGCTGAATAAATGCCACTTGGATAATCAATAGAATCTAAAGCATAGAGACCACCTTTTTTAAAAGCTGAAAAACTTATTCTGTCTTTGCTTGATACAGCTGGTTTATATATTACTTTTACTCCATTGGATAAAAGTATTTCTGTCGCATCAATTTCAGATATTTTAGATTCATTAACAATCTTACCCGCTATGGGTTGTGTTCCAAATAATACTTCCGGAACATTGATATCTAATTCATATGGTTCAACCTCTTTTGATTGCAATACAGATATTGTATTCAACAATTCAAGAGAATCGGTTAATTGAGTTTCTTTAAAAGATGTAAGCAAATAATGAGTTTTGTTAGGCTTTACAATTTGATGAAGAATATTCACAAGAGATAGAGAATCTATTTTGTCAATATTATTCTTAAATAAACGATATTCCTCTTCATCAGTTGTAACGGTATAACCTTTATAAAAATCAGCGTAAATTTCATCCATAATTGTGGAAGAACTTGTAGGATTATTAGACTCAGCAGCCCTTTTAAGCTGACTTAAATAGGACTTTTTAACCTTGTTTATTTCAACAGGCAGAAATCCATATTTAAAAATCTGTTTGACATCTTCATTAAATGCTTCTATACCTTCATCCATCTTATCTGGCTTTAATTCAACAGATGAAATAATCATTCCTGTTGTGTTTAAGAAATCAGAGATTCCAATGCTCCCATTTGAATAAATGGTGTTATCAAATGAAATAGCATTAAGTCTTGCATTCATCAGCCTATTCAGCATCAATTTCTGAAGATATGAAAGATAGTCTTTTTCTATTTTAATATTTTTAATCTCTGGTGTAAATTGAACCGAAGTTAACTGAGGTTTGGGTGACGATTCGTGAACAACAGTTTTAGCTTCACTTTTCTCATAATCAGGAATTGGATATTTTACTAATTTCTTCCTTTTCTTATTTGGGATTTTTGAGAAGGTTTTTTTTATTGCTTGCTCCATTTTAACCGGATCCACATCGCCTACAATAGCAATCGCCATTATGTCAGGTCTATACCAAGTCTGATAATAATCACGAAGCAATTGATGACTAAAATTCTTTATTACAGCAGTGTCGCCAATTACTTTTCTTTTAGAATATCTTGAATTATTAAGTAACATATTCAGTAAAACATCATTTACTTCTGCCTGAGGACCGGTTTTAGAGAGCCATTCAGATAAAATCACTCCACGTTCAGACTCAATTTGAGCACTATCCAAAACAATGCCATCAATCCAATCACGCAAAATAATTAATGTTGTGTCGATTAATCCTGGTGAAGTTGTTGGAATCTGTAACTTATAAACTGTTTCGTTATATGAAGTGTGGGCATTCAAATCTTTACCAAACTTAGCACCTTTCGATTCCAAATACTTTATAAGTGAATTCTCCGGAAACGTTTTAGTTCCATTAAAAGCCATATGTTCAAGGAAATGAGCTAATCCGCGTTGTTCTTCAGTTTCATATAAAGAACCGGATTTTATGAACAAGCGATAAACTGCCTCACCTTTGGGATAATCATTAGGATAAATATAATAAGTTAAGCCATTCGATAGTTTTCCCTTGATCAATTGTGGATCAACTTGAATCTCTTTAGCAAAAAGAGATTGTGCGAATAATAGAAATAATAAGAAAGTTGTAATAAAATTATTTTTTGTCATTATATCTTAATTATGGTAAATTCTTTTTGGTTTTGAGCAGGTCCGGGTAAGCCAAGTGCATATCCTTTATCATTACTAACCAAAACAATTTTTAAAGTATTATCTTTTGTTGGATCAATAGGATGGGAAATCCACTGAATCCTGATGGGCATATCGTAAATACCCGATAAAAAAGTAAGCGTTTTTCCTTCAGTCAGTAACTTATAGTCAACTCCTTCTTTTAATCCGTTTCCGACAATTATGTCATACTGTACATTTACAGTTTCTTTCATTTCAGAAGCAGGAACGCTTAGATAAACATTATACGTTGAAATGGTGTTAGCTTTCGAACTTACATTTGTAGAAGAAGCATTTTTGTCCATGATGTGAATAAATTTCAAATCATATGGTTCATATTCTTCTAAATTACAAGATGAAAAAGCTGCTGACAGAATAGATAAGCTTATTATAATTAATAAATTACGATTCATAAAAAAATATTTAAACATGATTCAAAACAATTTTATCATTAATTGACAGTGGGATTACCTACTATATTTAAATTCGCATCCAATTCATATTGTGAAATGGGTAAAACAAATTCGTCATTAGGATAAGGCAAGTATTTTACAATAGAATTTGTTGACTGTCCACGAACCAAATTATCTTTCTGGCGAACTATATCAAAAAAATTGTGACCTTCAAAACAAAATTCTTTGGCTCGTTCTTTCTTTATCAGATCAAACAAATCTTCTTTATTTGAATAATTAACTATTACATCTGTCACACTTAAATTCATTGCTCTAGCAATAATCACTTTTAAATCTGAAGCAGCATTAGTTAAATCATTTTTATTTAAATATGCTTCAGCTCTGTTCAGATACATTTCTGATACTCTCAGGATAATTGGATCATACCTCTCATTTCCAATACTGTAATCGACTTTAATAGCAAACTTAGATGTTGCATATTTTGATGGGTTATTCTTATCTTGTTCAAATAATTGAAAACGAATATCCGAGTCATCATACAAAGATATGAGCGTATCTGCAGGCATAGCAATTGGATCCAGGGGAGAATAAAATTTACCGAGAGAAACACTCTTCAGCGTTCCATTTAACCTCAAAATTGCTTCTTTCCCTTCTGTAAGATTATGATACATTGCCAAATAATCATCACCATAAGCCAACTCAGAATTGTCAATAACTTTAGTTGCATATTCAATTGCTTTGTCCCAGTTTTCAGTATATAAATAAACTCTTGAAAGTAAAGCCTGGGTTGATTTTTTGGATGCATGATAGGCATCTTTCATTGAAGAATCTCCAAATAATTCTTCTGCTTCAAGTAAATCTTTTAGGATTTGGTCATAAACTTCTTTAACTGTATTTCTGGCAGGATTATCATCCGGCCCGGGAGTTCTTGTAAGAACTGGAATTCCTAAATGTGAAGCATCTGCGGTATAATTATAAGGTTGACTGTAAACACGACAAAGATCAAAATGGCATAATGCCCTAATAAATAAAGCCTGAGCTCTTATATTATCCAATTTCGCTTTTTCCTGAGGAAAACTAACCAACAAAACCGGTTGATATTCCAATAAATTATTTGCATTTGCCAAAGTTTCATATATCTTTTTCCAGATTCCTCCCACTGCCGCAACTTCCTGTTCCGGGTCAGACGTAAAATTGAATTGATCAACCATATCTGCATTTTCAGAAATTATCCTTAAATCCACCATGTTTCCTGCAACCTCAGGATATTTGTAGAATTCCGATGAATAATAATTAAACATCTGACTGTATGTTCCTGTTAAACCAGCTTTAAGTCCATCTACATTTGAAAAAAAGTTTGGCATTGTTGTACGCCCAACGGTTTCAACTTCTAAAAATTTATCACATGAAGTAAATAAATTAATTAGCAGAACTACGAATAAAAGTCTTATATATTTTTTTGCTGTCATAATTATTAATGATAATTATTAAAAGTTTAAATTAATGCCTAATGAAAAAGAAGTTTCACTAGGAAATCCAGTAATTGATTGACGATATGTATTCATATCTTTTTTTGCATAAGGAGTCCAAAGTAATAGGTTGTCACCAATTAAAGAAAGACTGCAAGATTGAATACCTGCCGATTTCAACCAATCAGCATTTAATAAATAGTTAAGAGATAAATTTTTCAAACGAGCATGAGTCGTTTTGTAAATATGCCGTGTTGAACTCATTACGGAACCTGTTGAAGTGCCCCAGATTGGTTTTGGAGCAGAAGCAACATCACCCGGCTTTTGCCATCTGTCAAGTTGGTTGATACTTTGATTTTCGTCCATAATATTCAAGCCATCAGACATTACATTTCTCCCAAATGAACTGAACGAATACCCGCCCAATACATATGTAACTAAAATGTTAACAGAGAGATTTTTATAACTTGCATTTGTTCTTAACCCACCGAATACTGTAGGCGAAGAAGTCTTCCAAGGGACACGGTTGTTGTTATTGAAAGATCTGGTTATATTGCCATTTGAATCATACCATAAAGGAGCACCGTCACGAGGATCAACGCCAGCCCATCTGACAACATAAAAAGTATTTAAATCATGACCTTCACGCCAAATATAATTACCCATAACTTTTTCAATTCCATTGTATAATTCCAGCAATTTATTCCTGTTATGAGCAGCGTTTATTTCCAACCACCAGCTAAAATCATTATTGTTAATTAAATCTAAACCAACCGTTGCTTCAATACCCTGATTCAATATTTTACCGGAATTCCTGTAACTTCTTGTATCTCCTGTAGTACGGGATACGTCCAAATTACTTAGTAAATCCACAGTTTTTTTATTATAAGCCTCTAATTCTATATCAACTCTGTTAAATAACTTCATACGTATTCCCAGATTTGTAATATACGCTGTTTCCCAACTTAATCCTTTATTTGGTGAGCCTGACATTGAGCCACCAATTTCTCCCATATAATTATCACTTTCGCTATATGAGTATAGACCCAATGCCTCCTGTGAACCTATTCTTGAATTACCATTACTTCCAAATGAGGCTTTTAGTTTAAAAATATTTATATTTTCTGTATCAAAGAAGTCCTCATTATGAATGTTCCATGATGTACCTATAGATCCGAAATTTCCCCATTGAGCATCTGAGCCAAAACCTGAATTACCGTCACGTCTTCCATTTACTGTTAAATAATAACGTTCATCGTAAGAATATGAAGCTTGTGCAAAGAAAGATAATGACCTACCAGTACTTCTGCTGCTTGAACCTCTTCTGTCTACCGCATATGAAACCTCTTTGATTTTATCATTGATAAATCCCGATCCGCTAGCACCAATGGAAACCCTATCATTAGAACTTGCCTCACCACCCAAAATGCCTGAAACAGAATGATTCCCAAATGTTCGGTTAAAGTTTAATCTCTCGATAAGGGTCCATAATATAAAAGAAGAATTATTCCTTTGTGAATAACCAATAGGTCCTTCAGTTGACGAAAGACCGGACCAGTTTGTTCGAGCATCATACTTGTCTTCATTAATATTTTGATTATCAATGCCAAATTGAGTGGTAGAGTTCAATCCATCAATGATGTTATATTCTAACGCTAAATTAACATTAGCGGCCATTGCTCTCTGTCGGTGATCATTTTCTTCTCTTTCTGGAACTGAGTTCAAAAATCTTGTTGTTTTCCAAATAGGATTCTCCAATGGATCAGCACCTTCAATGCTTTTATTATATAAACGATATGTTCCATCAGGGTTTATTGGAGAATAAATTGGCAAAAATTCTAAATAATCGCGCCCTGGATTAAAAATATTATTTACATTATATGAAAGAGAAGAATGGACATCTAAATTTAATTTTGAAGTCAGTTCTAAATCAAGATTTGTTCTTACAGACAATCTTTCTTGATTATTCCCTTTAATAGTTGACTCCTGATTAAAATATGATCCAGATACATAGTATTTTGCTTTTTCTGAACCACCTGATATAGCTAGATTAATTTGATTTGAAAAACCGGTATCATAAAATACATCTGTCCAGTTTGTATTAGTATTTTCATAATCATTCAAATCACTGTTTTGAAAAGGAAAATATCTCATATCTCTTCCCGAGTTGAGATACGATTCCCGAGCTAATGTTAAATATTGTTCAGCATTTAAAACCCTGTATTGAGTACTTTTATTAATTTGAGAAACTCCCGATTGAACTGAAAGATTTATTTTAGGTTTACCCGCTTTACCTTGTTTTGTAGTAATTAAGATAACTCCATTAGCTCCATTTGAGCCATATATAGAAGTGGCTGTTGCATCTTTAAGAACTGTGTAACTCTCAATATCATCTGGGTTTAAATATGTTAATGGACTAATAGAAAGACTAACTCCAGGAACCATATTTGTTCTGTCTCCTGTATAAATTTTAGTTCCGTCGACAATCCACAATGGCTCATTAGAAGCAGACATTGAACCCTCACCTCTAACTCTTATCGTTATCCTTTGTTTTGTACTGGAAGCATCATCTGTAAATGGAGCAACCTGCATACCAGGTATAACACCGTCTAAAAGTTGATCAATTCTTCCTGCAGGAAGAGACTCCAGCTGTTTCGAACTGACTTGATATGCAGAACCTACCATATCTGAACGTTTCTGTAAAGATCCATATGCACCCACCACAACAATTTCATCTAATGCAGTAGATGTAGACTCTAATTGAACATTAATTTTGTTTTGTGTAGAATTTAATACCACTTCTTTAATGTCCATTCCAATATACGAAAAGACCAAAACGGGTGGTTGATTTAGAGATATTCTAATACTAAATTCTCCATTGATGTTTGTTGTTGTTGCGTTATTTGTGTTCTTTTGCCGTACAGTTACGCCTATCAAGCTTTCACCTGTTTCATCTGCAACAATACCGGTAACTACTCTTTGAGAAATGGAATTTTGTGAATAAACAATATCATTAAAAAAACAGAAAAAAGAAATAACCAAAACAACCTTAAATAAATTTACTTTCATTATATTTAATAGAAAAATTATATATATAGTATAAATAGTTTGCAAAGATGGGACTTTTATATTACAAAAACATTAATTTTACACAACTTTTATGTTAAATTTCTTTTTTATAGTGACATTTTAATGGTAACCATAACCAGCTATTTTCTTCGCCATTAAGTTTTCTTTCTTTTAATCGCAGCCCAAAATCATCAAATTTATAGATATTATAGCCATTTTGACCATCAGTCTTTAGAAGTGTTCTATTTAAAATACCATTAACATTTTCATAATTCAAAATGCCATTCATATGATAATGCCCGCTTAAAACTATTTCAATTCCTAAATCTTTCATCAAAGAAATAATTTCATCGGTTTGATACATCTCTTTTTCAAGAATTGGATAATGAGTAATCAATATTATTCCCTTTTCATTTTTTATATTCTCTACCTCTTTTATCAGATAATTCAGATGATTCTCCAGAATATATGCTTCATCTCTTCTTTTAATAGGAGAGGAAAGAATGCCTATAAATTTAATACTCCCAAATGAAAATGAAAATCGGTCATAACCAAAAACTTTCTTCACATTCATTGTAAGATTCAATGAATCATATTGAATATCATGATTACCAACATTTACGAAATACGGAACATTTAAACTGTCGAGTTCTCTTTTTGCTATTTCAAGAGATTCAATATCCCCAAACTGGGATATATCCCCGTTAACAATTACAAAGTTTACTTTTGTGTTGTTGTTGATATCTTTAACAGCAGTATTCAAATATTTTGTGGCAGCTTCCCTTTTATTGTGAATATGTAAATCTGATAACATTGCAAACTCAAAAGGTCTGCTGCTCAAATTTTTCTCTTGGGAGTTTAATATATTTGAGATTGATAATAAAAATATTATAACCAATAGGTTTGTGGCTTTTTTCTTATAATTGGACATGATGATTTCTAAATAACTTCAAGAGCAACCTAAAACATTTACAAAGAAAAGATATTATTGTTGAATTTTATTACAAAAAATAATAAAATGTCTGAAATATATAGTGAATTAATAGAAATAATTTCAATGGATATAATTTGAAGACTTAAACATATGTTATAGTACTATTGATTAAAGGTTGTTTAATATGTAAAAAGTAGAGGTTGTTTAATCTAATTATAAACAACCTCTATTAAAAAATTAACATTCAAATAATTGAATCATAAAGGTTTTTCCCTTCAGATTTCTTATTCTATAATTTCTCCACAATCGATATTTTTGCATTCCCGGGACCATTGGTGCAATCTATTGTAATCACGTAAGTTGTACCTACTTTTAATGTCTGACCGGAAGCAATACCTATATCTCCACTATCTGAAATGGAAATAATAGATGGTATTATACCACTCATTTCAGCATATTTTGCCTTATTAAACTCTCCACCCCAGTTGTCTTGAAAGAAAAACTTAAATCCTAACCAGTCTGAACGAATTTGACCCAAACCTTGTTCAACACTGGCAATTGCTGTCATTCTGTAAATTTTTGGCTCAACTGGTGCCATACACAACATATTACCCGGATTCCACCCAGGTTGTCCAGTAGTCATTCCCGGTTTTGCAATTCCATAACCGGCAATCCATATAGCACCACTACCATCATCTTTAAGGGTTGCTTTGTTACCACTTGCATCAAGAGTCTGAATCCTAAAATAGGAGATAACTCCTTCATTTGCAATTATTCTATATTTCCCATCAATAGCTGCAAATTTAATCTTGCCATCAGTAGTAAGGGTAAGAAAATCGGGGTCAATCCAATAATTATTTAAACTGGTAATATTCTCAAATACCAATTCATCTCCTTTTTTCAAATCTATATCAATTTGAAAGTTATTATCGATAAAATTCATGTTTTTCCCATTCAACTTATATACAGTGAATGGACTTCTTTCATAAGTTAATGAATTAAATGTAATATCATAAGGACTATCGGTAATACTAATGAACGTAATCAAAGAACTTGTGCCCTCTTTTATACTTCCATCTTGCCAACCAAAAGTAATTGGATTTCCGTTAGTACCGTATTTAGGAGCTTCAAAAATCCCTTTTAGCATTCTGGGCATATTTTCAGGGAGAGTTCCTTTGTACGAATTATTATTTATGCGTGTTAAATTAATATGCTCTCCAGTTTCCGCAACAAAAGTAATAATTTCATACTGAGGTCTTTGAAGGGCGATGGGCATGGTCTCTTCCCTTGTTGTAAAATGAATATCTTGCAATATTAATTTTAAAGTAGCAGATCCGTCAGAAATATTCTTCAAAAATGGAGCATATATTTTTCCCTGATAATTACCGTCACTTATTGTTCTTATAACGGTTTCCGAAACCATATCTTCTCCAAAATAAAGCTGAGCTTTTAATGTTGATAGTGGTACCTTTGAATCACTTACCATAGCTGAAAATGGGATGCTATCTCCAAAAAAAGCAGATGAGGGAACTTGCTTTGATGAAATTTGAGGATCGCCCGGCTCACCGGGAAAATCACTTTCATTGTTGCAGGCAACTAAAAACATTATGACTGCAAACAAACTGTATATTGTAAAACGACTTATTTTCATTGTATTCCTTTTTATTTGTTTGTATCTAATTTTATTTCCATTTAAATGACGAAACTGATTTTGGGGGAATCTTATAATTAAAAGTATGTACACCATCATCAATAGTTATACTTTGCCCTGTTGACTGATTATTTAATGCCACTAAACCGTATGATTGGTCAGGATTTTTAGTTACTACATAATTGAGCCCGTTAATATTCAGATCGGATGATTTAATCCTGTAAGCCCCAGGTTTAATTACCTTAGATAAATGCGCAATATCATAGAAGTGACTATTTTTTGTATAACTTGTGTAATTCGATGAATTGATATCAATTGCACCTAGGCACTCGTTGCAACCTCCCGGTCGATCAGGACCGTGTTTGTCATCCAGCATGAAATTCCAAACAATAACAGCTTTTGACCAATTATTTAAAGTCCCAATTCCTACTTCCTGAAGATTCCACATTAAATCTTCTCCAAAATTATATCCACTTCCCCAAAGACCAATCGATATTTCAGTGAAATATAGATTCTTTTCTGGTCTTCCTTCGTGGATTCTTAACATTTCGCTTTTATCACCGCCATAAGCATGATAAGCTGCCCCATCAATATATTGTGCTGCTTCAGGGTCTTCATAAATTTTTAATGGATACTGACCCTGATCCTTTGTGTCTGGTTTTTCAGAATCATAGTTATAATTATGATCATAAGCAATGATTTTCGTGTTAATATTATTCTCCCTGAATTTTGGACCAAGAGCAGTTTTAATAAAATCACGTTGTTCTTGCCATGTCATAAACATTGATGCAGAATTACCACGATTTAAAGGCTCATTCTGAAGCGTAATGGACTCAATCTTAAAACCTTCTTGTTCCATTGCCTTAATATATTTTACAAAATAGGTCGCATAGTCCTGATAATATGCAGGATTAAGTTGACCGCTAGTCCATGAATTATACGGTTGTAAATCCGTAAGATTATTAACCTTCATCCATCTGGGAGCTGTCCACGGAGAAGCCATGATTTTTACTTTGGGATTAATGGCTAATATTTCTTTAAGAATAGGGAAAATATATTTTTTCTCCTCTTCCTGAATAGCAAAATTCTCTATACCGGGCGTATCACAATAAGTATATTCAGATAGAGAAAAATCCGAACAGCCTATTGAGATGCGAATATAACTAAATCCCATTCCTTTTACAGGATCAAATGTCTCTTCCAGAAGCTTACTTCTTTTGTCAGCAGGCATTTTCAACAAATTGTAACAAGTCGATCCGGTAAATGCAGCTCCAAAACCGTCTATCTGTTGGTATGTCGCTGATGGATCAATCTTTATGGTATAAGGCGACATGTTATCTTTTGTACTGAATTGCAAGGGTACTTTTTGAAATAACATGGTCTTATTTGCATTTGTAACGTACAAATCTATATCACTTTTTACCCCATTAGGATCATCATCAACAGGTTTTTCTGACTTGCTACATGAACCGGAAGAAAATATCACGAACATTAGCAATAGCGATACAGTATAAATTAACCTTAAAAAGTTTTTTTCTCTCATATCTTAATTCTTAGTATCCTGGATTTTGTATCAAGGATGGATTTTTATCAATTGCTTCTTGAGGAACTGGTAAAAGGATAGTTTCTTCTGTCAATGGTAACATTTGAATTCTTCCTACATCACGCTGATTCAGCGAATTCAGAGTACTGATAGCTTTATCATACCTTACAAGGTCAAACCAGCGCTGTCCTTCAAAAGCGAGTTCTAAACGACGCTCCTTTAACACAGCGTCTTTTAACTTTTCTTTAGAGGATGTGTCCGAAGCGGATAAATCTCCTAATTTTGCCCTGTTTCGAACTTGATTGACAAGATTTTCTGCTTCATTCAAATTTCCCGTTTCTACATATGCTTCAGCTTTTAACAAAAGAATATCTGCAAGCCTTAATTTAATAACACTATTCAGATTTGAACGGGTTTTATACATAAAAGGATAGTTACTACTGGGATAATGAATGCTCCATGAAGGATTGCCCCAAATAATAGAGGCATTCATTCTTACTTCATCGTTTTCTTCTTGAAAAGTAGAAATCAAATCTCTTGAAGGAGTAATCCATTTTGCCCAATCATATGTACTGTTTTCGTCGGCTTCATTTAATCCAAACATCATCCATACCCAGCTCGTACTACCGGCAGGGTAGGTGATCTCGAAAATCGATTCACTGCTGTTTCTTAATTTTACATCCTTCGTATTCTTATCATATAAGAATAGATCTCCATAATTTTCAACCAATGTAAAGCCATCTGCTTCAACCTTTTCGCAATATGTGATTACTTTTGCATAATCTCTTATCGGTTGTTCAGCATATACTTTGGCTAATAATGCGTTTGCTACAGCTTTTGATAGAAAAAATTTGTTTTGCGTATCTACATTAGGTGCATCAGTCGCGGCTTTTTCCAAATCTTCAATTATTTTTGCATATACTTCTTCTACTGTATTACGTGCGGGAAACAATTGCGGATATACTTCTTCAATATTATCTGCTGTAACATCAGGTGTTTTTTGTGTAACTAACGGAATCCCTCCCCAAAGCCTTACCATGTCGAACCATATCCATGCTCTGAAAATAAGTGCTTCAGCTTTCCATTGTTTACGTTCTATAGTTGTAAGTGTTGGGTCTGGAACATTATCTATATTTAATATTATACGGTTTGCCGTTACAATATAATTCAAAAATGAATTCCAGTCACGAGCTATATTTTTATTTATTCCATCCTGTGATTGAGCTTCAAGAGAAGAAAGCTCATTCCCGGAAGTTCCACGATATGCATTATCAGCATGGGTTTCAGCTAAAACTAATAAATCCAGATACCAATTTTCCTGAGAATCTCTGATAGTGGAATACAAACCGTTACGAAGTGCTACGATCTGTTCTTTTGTTGTAATTTCACCCTCTCCACCCGTTGTGTCTTGTGGATTTGTAATATCGCTGAAATTGGCTATTGGGTCCTTTTGCAGATCGCAAGAATGACCTGCAAAAAGAATTGCAGCGAGAATAGTCCAGATTAATATAATATTTCGCATTGTTTTATATTTTTAAAAGTCAATATTTAATCCAAAAATAAAAGTCTTTACCTGAGGATAAGTTCCCCAATCAATACCCTGGACAGTAGAACTACCACCATATTGATTAACCTCCGGGTCAAAACCTGAATAATTCGTTATTGTAAATAAGTTTTGTGCAGTAAAATATGGCTGCAGTCTCGATATTTTTAATCTATCCAACAACGAAGATTTAATATTATAAGATAATGTTAATGATTTTAATCTTAAATAGCTGCCGTTTTCAATAAAACGAGTAGAAGCCCTTAAGTTATCTGTACCGGATGTTGCACGTGGTATATCTGTTATTTGGCCAGGAATTCTCCATCGTCTTATTACTTCTGTAGTTTGATTCATACCATTATACATTCCTTCTGTTTCATAGCGTGAGGCATTATAAACTTCATTTCCATAAGAGCCCTGAATAAATAGGCTTAAATTCAATCCTTTGTATGATAAATCGTTAGTCATACCCAATACAAAATCAGGATTAGGATCACCTATATATTTTTTATCACTGGTAGTAATTCTTCCGTTTCCATCAAGATCACTGAATATCAAATCTCCGGTTTCAGGATCCACTCCTTCCGAAATATACCCCCAAAACATTCCCAATGGTTTTCCTTCAGTCATCCTAACAACATTTTCACTTGTAGCTTCAGAAGTATTTGCAAAATAATAAATTTTCTGTAAAGAGAGCTTAGTAACCTTGTTACGGTTAAATGACATATTAAAATCAGTAGTCCAATTAAAATCCTTATTATCAATATTCCTGGTATTCAATGCAAATTCAAAACCCCTGTTTTCCATTTCACCTTCGTTGCGATAAATATTGGAAAAATCAAGCCCACCGGGTAAAGGTACATTCATCAATAAGTTTGTAGTATATTTATAATAAGCATCAGCAGTGAATGTAATCCTACTTTTAAGAAGTGTAATGTCAATACCAATATTACTTTGAGTCGTGGTTTCCCAGGTAAGATCTCTATTTCTCATGTTTGCAGGATTAATATTTACTACAGCCCTGTCTTTTCCGGTTTCCCACCATGGTATACGTTGAATATCATACATTTGTAAATATGCATAATCGCTTATCCCCGATTGATTACCGGTCTTTCCCCAGCCACCTCTAAGTTTTAAATCGTCAATCCAATCAATATCAGACATAAAACTTTCTGAAGAGATTCGCCAAGCTGCAGAAAGTGAGGGGAAATAACCAAACCTGTTATCAGGAGATAATTTTGACGATCCATCAGCTCTGAAATTTGCGGTAAGAAGATATTTACTTGCGTAATTATATGAAATTCTTCCTAAATATGACATTAATGCCCAATCTGAAGCAGTTGTGCCGGTTCCATATGGATCAATTCTGTTCGCAGCGTTTAAAGTTTTTGGTGTATAGTCTGTACGGTAAAAAGCAGCATTCATATATGAATTATTCCATAGCGATGATGTATAAGATGTACCACCCATCAAGCTCAAAGAATGATTTTCACCCAAAGTTAAGTTATAAGTAAGGATGTTGTCGAATGTCAGAATAGTACTTAACGAGCGGTTGTCAGAAGCTGTTCCACCTTGATTACGACCATAAGACGTCTTAATCGGATCAAGAAAACTTGTAGAATGATAATACACTCGATCTATCGAATTTGTACTTTTAAATTGTAGATTTGGCAGTAAATCCACTTTTAAATTGAAAGATCCAAGTAACCTGTTACTATTTGATTTGTCATCTTCGGTACGAGACATATTTTCTATCGGATGCGTGATGTTGGCTCCATAGAAATCGTTATAATATTGTCCGGGATTTTCAGGGTCCCAAATCGGAGCATAAGTTGGAGTATTTATTACCGAGAGTACAACACCTGCTCTATTTGAACCAGTACCAGAGATTATACCGTTATTTGAATAATCGGAATATGCAATATTGGCATTAATATTGAGCCAGTCTCTAATTTGATTATCAATATTTGCTCTTAAATTATATCGTTTATAATAGGATACATTTAATATTCCTTTTTCATCTGTATATCCTCCTGATAAAAAATAACGCAATTTGTCGTTTCCACTAGTAATAGAAACCTGATAATTTTGATTGATTCCATTTCTGAAAGCCTCAGAGAACCAGTCTGTTTGATCTTTCAAACCATCAGGTAATATAACTGCTCCTAAATCGTCCATCAATTCTTTATATTGTTCTACATTAAGGGACTTCATCTGTTTGATAACTTTAGATATCCCAAGATATGAGTTAAAACTTATTTTAGATTGTCCAGCAATCCCTTGTTTCGTAGTAATCAAAACAACTCCATTAGAAGCACGCGAACCATAGATTGCCGCCGATGAAGCATCTTTTAAAATCTGCATCGATTCAATATCCGCCGGCGCAAGAAAATTGATATCATCCGTAGGAACTCCATCAACGACATACAATGGATCATTACTTGCCGTAATTGATGTGTTTCCTCTTACACGAACTACCATTCCCGCTCCGGGAAGACCTGACGGTTGAACAACTTGCACACCGGCAGCTTTACCCTGAATAGCTTGAGCTGCAGAAATTATAGGTCTTTCCATTAAATCTTCTGTAGAAACAGTAGAAACAGCAGTAGTTACATCACCTCTTCTTACTGTGCCATATCCGATAACAACTAGTTCATCTAATATATTAATATCTTCCTGCAAAACAATGTTGAAAGTTTCTTTCCCCTGAGTATTTATATCTTGTGCAATATATCCGATATATGAAATATTAATTGTAGCATTTTCATTAATATTTAAAATAAATTCTCCATCAACATTTGTCACTGCACCATTTGTAGTACCTTTTTCGACAATATTGGCACCAATCAAAGGGATATTATTTTGGTCAACAACCGTACCGGTTATGCTCTTTTTTTGTTGTTGATCAATTGCGTTGTGTGAATAGACTGATTCAGCCATTGAACAAAATACGCAAGTGAATAAAAGAATAATGGTTGTGCGTATTATCAATAAAAAATGTTTTATAGGTACCTTATTGGATAAATCATTATCCGTTAAATTATTTCTGTTCATACATTTGTAAATATTTAAGTTAATACTGTAAATGAAATATTTTTAAATTTGATCAAAAGGTGATTCACACCTGATTTTCTTTGTTTTTCTATATTTTGCATAGACATGTTATGTCTTTTTTATTCGTTTAGATTATCTGATTTAATTTTCATACAATTTAAATTCTTGAATCTTTACATAACTTAACTGTTATAAAAAGTAACCTTCCTCCACAAACTAATTAACACGAAATTCAGAATTTTCGTCATTATTGAGTCTGTTAATATCAATAGTTAACATTAATTGACTGCAATTTATCCTTATTTTAACCATCGTTGACACTCCAGGGCGAATTTTATAATCAAATAGTGTCTTTATATTTTATAGTTTTCTCAATTAATATGTGAAATATTATTTACCAATTAGCGGCTTTGAATAAAGTGCCCAGAAAATAAAACCGTTTGCAAATCAGTTAATTAATATTTATATGATAAAACAAATAGAAGTCAAAATTAGTTCAATTCTTAATAGTTATATTTACTCATTTAATTATTTTATTATCTTTGTATGTATTTGATTTCATTGTACTTTTTATTATTCAATAAATATAATTTAATAAGAAAGGAGACAATTATGTGTGGAAACAATAACGGTTCTGCGGGTGATGCAGTATATGGATTGGGCGTGATTGGCGCTGCAATTTATTTCATTTCTACTTCTACCGGTTTTTGGATGGGTGCTCTTGGAATTTTAAAAGCACTTGTGTGGCCTGCATTTTTTGTATATGAGGCGCTTAAGTTTTTGATGTAAAATAAATTAAGCTTTCTAAAAGCATTAGGACTTACACCATTGTTGGGATTTCTAATTATCATCCCAATTGACTTTATTCATGCCCTGTTCAAAAATATTTAGTTCAAGCATTTATTTATCGGTATCAAT
>Ga0265294_10000306_pt1 | contig 64624 bp, 59 predicted proteins | sample MunlanPumphouse3_FD_192504 | JGI IMG/M metagenome (GOLD analysis project Ga0265294, IMG submission 192504) | Groundwater microbial communities from a municipal landfill in Southern Ontario, Canada - Pumphouse #3 | ecosystem: Environmental > Aquatic > Deep subsurface > Groundwater | place... | reverse complement strand
CAATAGTGTTAATTCTTTCAGTTTTCAAATCATTACTTACAGCTAATAAGTCCTCGGAAATTAACTCATCCACCGCATAAAAACTCACATTTTCATAACCTGCAATTTTTGAAATACCTTCATATGCTAAATTTGCTTTATATAAATTAGTTGTAACATATATAACTGGTTCTTTTGTTTCTAAAAAAGTATTATATGCAAGCAAATATTTAACATTTATTGAAGTATTATAAGCAAAAATACTATATTGCTTTTTTTTAATATGTTCTTCAAATTGAATATTTGCTTTACTTCTTTTAAATAAATCTATAATATTATTCATCATTATTTTCTCTATTATACTCACTCATTAATTCGTCAAAATTATGTGTCGATAGAAACCAAATTATTTTTGGAGCATAACTAATCACATCATTAATAATATCTTGATCTCTTTTAGAAAACTTCCCCAAAACATAATCAACTGTATCATATTGATTTTTATCAATACCTATTCTAATTCTTTTAAATTCTTGTGTTTTTAAGTGTTGTATAATGCTTTTTATTCCATTATGACCTCCACTACCTCCTTGTGGTCTAATTCTAATTTTCCCCACAGGTAAATCCAAATCATCATGAACAATAATTACATCATTGATATCAATATTATAATATTTCATAGCGAGTGATACAGCTTCTCCAGATAAATTCATAAATGTAATTGGTTTTAAAAAAACATATTCTTCTTCATTAATTTTAAATCTAACAATTTCAGATCTTATTTTCTTTTCTAGTTTAAATTGTTGATTAAACGAAGCAACAACTTCATCAACAAATAAAAAACCAATATTGTGTCTTGTTTCACTATATTCTTTCCCTGGATTACCTAACCCAACAATTAATTTCATTTTTTTCACCCCATTAACCTTAAAAGACCATAAATCTTAATGATTTATGGAAACTTTTAAGTTATTTATTTTGCATATGATAGCATTTCACAACGTTTTCTAGTAAAGAAGCAATAGTCATCGGACCAACACCTCTAGGTACTGGAGTAATATATGATGCTACCTCTGAAACTTCTTCAAAATCAACATCTCCAACAATTTTCCCTTGCACTCTATTAATACCAACATCAATAACAGCTGCATCTTTTTTAACCATATCAGCAGTTAAAAATTTCGGTTTCCCAATTGCTACAATAACAATATCTGCTCTTTTAACAATTTCTTTTAAATTTTCAGTCCTTGAATGACAAACAGTAATAGTTGCATTATTGTTTAACAATAATAGGGCCATTGGCTTTCCAACTAATTTACTTCTTCCAATAATTACCGCATGTTTACCACTTATTTCAACAAAATATCTTTTTAATAATGATAAAATGCCTTTCGGTGTTGCTGGGACAATACAATTTGCATTATTCAAAAGTTTCCCTTGATTGATAATATTCAATCCATCAACGTCTTTAGCTGGATCAATCGAATTAACAACATTGTCTTCACTAATATGAGACGGTAATGGCATTTGAACTAAAATTCCTGTAATTAATGGATCTTCATTTAATGTACGTATTAAATCTATAAGTTCTTTTTCAGGAATTTTATTATCAAGAAAATAATCTTTTGTCTTAATTCCTGCTTTTTCACATGCTTTTGTTTTACTATTCACATATATTTCACTAGCTGGATCTTTACCAACAAGTATTATTGCAAGAGTCAAAGTATCATTAAGCGAATAAACTTCTTCAGCAACTCTTTTTTTAATTTCTTCGGAAATTAATTTTCCATCTAAAAGCATATTTCCACCTCTATATTCTCTCTACCAATATTATACAATAAAAATCTTCTATTTTCTATTAATTTTTTAATTGAATAATTTTTAGCACACCTTCAATATATTGCATTATGTAAGAAACGTTTGGTAAAACATCCTCATTAATTATAGAACTGGCAATTTTCGTTTCAATTTCATGTTCAATAAATCTTCTTAACGGCCTTGCACCATATTCAAAAGAAAAACTTGAATCAACAATATAATATTGCACACTGTCATCAAAACTAATATCAATATTTTGTGCTTTTAAACGTTCTTTTAAGTTGTTTAACATTTTATTAACTATTTTATATTGTGTATTTCTATCTAAAGGATTGAAAAAAACAATATCATCAATTCTATTCAAAAATTCTGGTTTAAAATGTTTTCTTAAAATATCTTTTACAATATTTGTTCCTTCGCCTTTAAGTAAGTGTTCACTTCCTATATTACTAGTCATAATTATAATTGTGTTTTTAAAATCTACTATTCTTCCTTGAGAATCAGTTAGTCTACCATCATCCATAATTTGTAATAATAAATTAATTACATCTTGGTGTGCTTTTTCAATTTCATCAAATAAAACAATACTATATGGACTTCTTCTTACTTGCTCTGTTAATTGACCTCCTTCTTCATAGCCTACATATCCAGGAGGCGCACCAATAAGCCTTGAAACTGAAAATTTTTCCATATATTCACTCATATCAATTCTTATTATATGGTCTTCAGCATCAAATAAGGCTTCCGCCAATGTTTTAGCAACTTCAGTTTTTCCAACACCAGTTGGCCCCAAAAATAAAAATGATCCAATCGGTCTGTTTTCATCTTTAATTCCAGCTCTTTGTCTAACAATAGAATCTGAAACCAGTTTAATTGCTTCATCTTGGCCGATAACTCTTTTTTTCAATAAATCACTTAATCCTAATACTTTTTCTTTTTCACCTTTCATAATTTTACTAATAGGTATATTAGTATTCTTTGATATTATTTTTGCTACTTCATCTTCAGTTACAGTTTCTGTTAGAATATCGTCTGCAATACTCATCTCATCTAATTCAACAAGTTTTTTTTCAATTTCAGGAATGTCATAATATTTTAATTTTGACGCTTTCTGATAATCTCCAGATGAAAAAACTTGATCTAATTCAAATTTTAACTTTTCAAGTTGTTTTTTATAATTTTTAGATTTTTCTATTTCTTGTTTTCTTGTTTGCCATCTAAATGTTAATGATTTTTCCTCTTCCTTTGCATATTTAATTTCTTCATTAATTTTTTTCAATCTTTCTTTGCTCGCTGCATCTTTTTCTTTTTCTAACGCTATTTTTTCAATTTCTAATTGTGCTAATTTTCTAGTAACTTCATCCAATTCAACTGGCATAGAATCAATTTCAATTCTTATTGATGAACAAGCATCATCAATTAAATCAATAGCTTTATCTGGTAAATATCTGTCAGTTATATATCTATTTGCAAGTACAGAAGCACTTACAATAGCACCATCGGTTATTTTTACTCCATGATATGATTCAAATTTTTCTTTTAATCCTCTCAAAATACTTATAGTATCTTCTACTGTTGGTTCAGTTATTAAAACTTTTTGAAATCTTCTTTCAAGAGCACGATCAGATTCTATATATTTACGATATTCATTTAATGTGGTTGCCCCAATTGTAAACAATTCTCCTCTTGCCAGCATAGGTTTTAGCATATTGGATGCATCCATCGCTCCTTCAGCCCTCCCTGCACCAACAATTAAATGAATTTCATCAATAAAAAGAATAATATTTCCTTCACTTTCTTTTATTTTATTTAGAACTGCCTTCAATCTTTCTTCAAATTCTCCACGATATTTTGCTCCAGCCACTAATGCACCCATATCAAGTTCAAAAATTATTTTATTCCTTAAATTAAGAGGAACATCATCCTTAACAATTCTTTCTGCTAACCCTTCAATAATTGCTGTTTTTCCAACTCCTGGTTCCCCTATTAAAATTACATTATTTTTTGTTTTTCTTGCTAGTATTTGAATAATTTTTCTAATTTCATCATCTCTTCCAATTACTGGATCAACCTTTCCTAGTCTTACATCTTCACAAACATCACGACCAAATTTTTTTAATATTTCTGGATCATTTTTGTAATCATCTACTTGCTGCATTTGCATAAATTAACCCTCCTAATTACTATTATAAATATTATTTATCTCATATTTATTATAAAACAAATATTTATTCTGTCAACTATTTTGGCAACACTAACTTTAATTTTTAAGAACAGTCAAAAATAATCAAAAAAGCCTATTAGAAAAAATCTAAAATAGGCTTAGTTCTTATTTAATATTAAATAAAACAGTTAATTTTTATTCTAAATATTTTACAAAAATAAAGTAGTTAATATATAATAAACAACAAATAATCCTGATACAACATACATCATCCAATGAATCTCTTTTGCTTTTTTGCTACATAGCATTGCTACTACATAAGCAATGAATCCAAATCCAATCCCATTAGAAATAGAGTAAGTTAAAATCATAAAAATTATTGTAATGAAAGCAGAAAAAGCAACTGGCCATACATCCCATTCTATTTTTCCTAAAGATTTTGTCATCATAACACCAACAATTACCATTGCACACGCTGTAACTGCTGAGGTAACTACGCTTAATAACGGAGAAAAGAAAATTGCTAAAACAAATAATAATCCAGTTACAATTGAAGCAAGGCCAGTACGAGCACCTGCTGCAGTTCCTGATAACGATTCAATATATGAAGTTGTTGTTGAAGTTCCTAAAACTGCTCCAGCAATTGTAGATGTTGCATCTACTAAATTTGCTTTGTCAATATCTTTTTCGGTTAAAAATTCCATTTGATTAGTAACACTTAAAAGAGTTCCTGCTGTATCAAAGAAATCTACAAATAAGAATGAAATAATAGCCAACCAACCAACACCATGAGTTAATACCCAACCCAGCTCACTAAAAGCTTTTCCAAATAAACCATGAAATCCAAGATCAGCACTTAAAATACCACCAAATTCGGGCATTCCTTGGACGTCAAATAAACCGATAATAATTCCTAAAACTGCAGTTCCTAACATACCAAATAAAATAGCACCTTTAACTTTTAATGATAATAAAGCAACTGTTAATAATATTCCAAATAATGCAAGCAAAACTGTTGGATTACTTAAATCACCAAGAGCAACATAAGTATCTGGATTAGCTTGAATAATTCCTGCTCCAGTTAAACCAATAAAAGCAATAAAGAAACCAATTCCAGCGCCAACTGCATACTTAAGCGACTGAGGTATTGCTTTAACTATTAATTTTCTTAATCCTACCAAAGATATGATTAGATATAAAACACCCGATACTAAAACAGCAGCTAGTGCTTTTTCCCACGAAAGACCCATTCCAATTACTAAAGTAAATGCAAAAAATGCATTTAAACCCATTCCTGGTGCTAAAGCTATTGGAAGATTAGCAAGCAATGCCATTGCAAATGTTGCAAATGCTGCTGCTAGTGCTGTTGCTAAAAATACTCCATTTGGATCCATTCCTGTAGCTGATAAAATAGACGGGTTAACAAATAAAATATAAGCCATAGCTAGAAATGTAGTAATACCCCCAACAATTTCTCTTTTGATTGTTGATTGACGTTCTTCAATTTTAAAGAATTTTCTAATTTTTGTCATTCTGTCCTCTTTCTTTTAATTAAAATGCTTTTTTTAAAACTACTTGAGAATTAAATTTTTTCTCAAGAGAAAATAAAATTGTGACTGCATTCAATTTTTAGATATACCTTTCTAAAATATTTAGTTTTGTCGAGCAAATAAAAAAAAGCAAGTATTATAAAAAATACTCGCCAATATATTAAAACGCCAAAAAGGCACTTTACATATTACCAATAGTCAAGTGATTAGGTCACTTGGTAGAGACTTTGGATCCAAATTATCCATATTATATTGGCGATAAGTGCTTTATTAAATTATACATTTCAAAACTATGATTAATTATATTATAAAATAAATAATTCAACAAGATGAAAAGGATTTCATTATTTTAAATTATATTTTTTTTAATAATTGTTCTAGCAATATGAACTCCATTTGCTCCTGCTTGTGCAAGCCCTCTTGTTAAACCCGCGCCATCTCCACCAACAAATAAATTTTTTATTTTAGTTTCAAAATTATTATCTACTTCTGGTCTTGCTGAATAAAACTTTGCTTCAACACCATAAAACAAGGTATGATCACTAGCAATACCTGGTGTAACATGATTTAATGCTTCCATCATTTCCATTAAAGATTTCATAGTATTATAAGGAAGTGCTAATTGCAAATCACCTGGTACAGCTTCAGTTAAAGTTGGTTGTACAAATCCTTCTCTAATTCTTTTTGCTGTTGATCTTCTGCCTCGTACAATATCTCCATATCTTTGAACTAAAACTCCACCATCGCTTAACATATTTGCTAGTTGAGCAACTGAATGAGCAAATTGATTTGGATTATTAAAAGGTTCACGAAATTCATGAGAAACTAGTAAAGCAAAATTAGTATTATGAGTTCCTAATCGCAAATCTCTAAAAGAGTGTCCATTACAAATTATAGTTCCGTTTTGGTTTTCAACAACAACATGGCCACTAGGATTAGCGCAAAAAGTTCTGACGGTTGTTCCAACGCTTGATTGAAAAACAAATTTTCCTTCATATAAATTTTTATTAATTTCTTCCATAACAATATCGTTTGTTTCGACTCTAACACCAATATCAACAGGATTATTTTTAAAAGTTATTTTGTGTTTCATTAAAACTTTTTCAAGCCATTCAGATCCTTCTCTTCCAACACCTAAAACAACATTATTTGCTTCAATTTTTTCTCCATTTGCTAAAATTATTCCTTTGCATATATCATCTTCAACAATTATTTCATCTACTTTTGTTGTAAACATATAGTTGATATTATCTTTCATATGTTCATATAAATTTTTTAATATTTGCAAATTTTCTTCTGTTCCTAAATGTCTTACTTTGCCTCTCAATAGTTTTAAACCAACGGCAATTGCTCTTTTTTCTATATTTCTAACTTCTTCCGTATAAGGATCAGTTATTTCCACATTTGCTCCATGATCTAAATTTATCTTGTCAACATATTTAATTAAATCCAGCAATTCCTCACTACTCATATATTCATTTAACCAACCGCCAAATTCATTAGTAATATTATATTTCCCATCTGAATAAGCTCCAGCGCCACCAAACCCCGTAGTCATAGAGCACCCTGGCTTACAACCAGAATATCCACTTTTATCAACTGGACATTTATCGATTTTATGTTCTAATATTGGACAACGTCGATTGTAAATATCATGGCCCTTATCAACAAGCAAAACCTGAATCTTTGGATTTTTAATCATTAATTCATAAGCACAATAAATTCCCATTGGTCCTGCGCCTACAATTACTACATCATATTTTAACATTATGTACCTCACTACCATTTTTTATTATCTTAATAAATTGTGCAAAAAGAGGATGAGCTCTATTTGGTCTTGATTTAAACTCAGGATGAAACTGAACAGCTATAAAGAAAGGATGATTATTTAGTTCTATCGTTTCTATAATATTTTTATCACTTTTACCTGTTAATTTTAAATCACTTTTATCATATAAATTAATATAAGAATTACTAAACTCATATCGATGTCGATGTCTTTCACTTATTTCATTATTATTATATATTTTACTTATCAATGAACCTTCTTCTAAATATATTGCATGAGCTCCAATTCTTAAAGGATGATTCTGATTTTGGTTAATATCTATAACCGGCATTAAACAATCATTATCTAATTCTCTAGATGATGCTTCTTTATAACCCAAGACATTTCTAGTAAACTCAATTATTGATAACTGCATTCCTAAGCATATTCCTAAAAAAGGCTTTTTTTCACATCTAGCATATTCAATAGCAATAATAATACCCTCAATTGCTCTTTCTCCAAAACCTCCCGGAACAATAATACCTTTATATTTCCCTAAAATATTTTTTACATTACCTCTTGTTATTGTCTCTGAATCAATAGGATCAATTTTTACATTAATACCATTTTCTATTCCTCCGTGTTTTAAAGCTTCATAAACAGATAAATAAGCATCTTTCAAAGAAACATATTTACCCACAAGAGCAATATTTACTTCTCCTTTTGCATGATTAACTTTATCAATCATAAAATTCCAATCAGTTAAATCACTTTCTCCACAAGGTAAATCAAAATGATTACATATTATTTCATCCACTTTTTGCTCTTTTAACACAACAGGAATTTCATAAATATTTTTTCTGTCTTTTACTTCAATTACACAATTATCTTCAACATCACAAAATAAAGCTATTTTTTTCTTTTGCTCCACCCCAATACTTTTATCAGATCTAAGCATTATAATATCTGGATTAATTCCAAGTGATCTTAACTCTTTAACACTATGTTGTGTCGGTTTTGTTTTCAATTCTTTTGCTGCTGCAATATAAGGTACTAATGTAGTATGAACATAAATAGTATTTTTTTGACCCAATTCTCTTCTTACTTGTCTAATGGCTTCTAAAAAAGGTAATGATTCAATATCTCCAACAGTTCCTCCAACTTCTGTAATAACAACATCTGCTCCACTAGAACTTGCACCATTATAAATTGCATTTTTAATTGCGTTAGTTATATGGGGAATTACTTGAATTGTTTGGCCTCCATATCCTCCGCTTCTTTCTTTTTCTATGACTCTTAAATATATTTTCCCTGTAGTTATTGTTGCGTGTTTATTTAAGTTTTCATCTATGAATCTTTCATAATGACCTAAATCTAAATCCGCCTCAGCTCCATCTTCAGTTACAAAAACCTCACCATGTTGAAGTGGTGACATATTACTAGGATCAACATTAATATAAGGATCAAATTTTTGCATAAATACTTTTAGTCCTCTAGACTTTAATAACCTGCCAATACAAGATGCGTTGATTCCTTTCCCTAAACTGGAAACAACTCCTCCAGTAACAAAAATAAACTTAGCTTGTTTCATACAAATTTCCTGCTTAATAAACTTAACTATCTTAATTAAATTTATTCCTTTCTTTAAGTTTAATATTTTTTTGCTTAAAACACAAAGAGTCATTAAATAATAAAAGAGCTCTCTTCTAAAGAGAACTCAAGGGCTCTTAATAATTATAACAGTATTGATGTTAAAATCAAAGAATTATTTTAAAACTTTTTTAATCTAAAAAATCATCATCATCAAAAATATCATCTTTGTCTTCTTCATCATCTTTTTCATCATTATCTTTCTTAGTTTCTCCCAATTCTTCTAACTCTTCAGCAATCTCATCATGTTCAATTTCATCTTCGTCATCATCATTTGTTAAAAATTGTCCAACATATGAATTTTCATCTTTTAATTCGTTTTCTTCTATTTCATCTTCAAATGCATCATTAGTACTGTATATTTTTGAACCATCCTTATCCAAATATTTTGCTGATAATTTTTGCTTAATATGCCATTTGCCCTCATCACAAGGAAGAAACAAACCACTTAGCATAAAATCCATTTCAAACTGAACAAGAATATCTTCTTGCTTATCTTTTATATTTTTTCTTTTAAAAACTTCTTCAGCAATATAATTTAGTGTTTGAGGTTGTTCTTCGTTTTGCATTAACTCTAATGCTACCTCTATTAATGACTTATCTTTTAATTTGTTTTTCATTTATTCCTCCATAATTTATATATATAATATAGCCTATATTATTTATTAAATCAACATTTATCTTTTTATATTTTTTAATGCTTGAAAATTAGTTTTATCAGCAATAATTGGGGTTACAGATATATAATTGTTAATTATTGCATTAACATCTGATAATAAATTTGTTTCGTCTTTTATAAAACAAGGTTTCCCTTTTTGATAGAAATGACCATCATTATCTAAAAACGTTGTTTCAAAATGAGTATCTCCTTGAATTGTAAATTTTATACCTTTGCTTCTTTCTGGAAAGTTAACATTAAATAATTGTGATGAATTCCATATTTCCTCTTTTAATAAAAGAGTCATAAGATCATCAAAGTTTTCTAATACCCCACTAAAATTCCCATAAAATGAAGAAAAAGATATTCCTTTTTTACCATAATAAGCTGCTTCAGTTGCACCAGCAACAGTTCCCGAATAAAACATATCAAAACCAAGATTAAACCCTTTATTAATACCAGAAAAAACAACATCAAAAGGAATTTTTAAATAATATTCAGCAAATCTAACACAATCAGCAGGAGTAGAATCAATTTTGTATGCTTTTACTTCCTCAAAACCAAAATATTCTTCGGCTTTAAAACCACCATTTATATTAATTTTATGACTTGTAGCTGATTGATTTGAATAAGGCGCTACTACAAACACTTCACCATATTTTTTTGAAAGTTCTACTAGTATTTTTATTCCTTCAGCTTCAATTCCATCATCATTAGTTATTAATATTCTCATTAAAATAAATCCTGATGTTCTTTTTTAAAAGCTTTTAATGTTTGATCTGCTTCCTTTAACAAAGCTTTTAATTCTTTTTTATTATTAACAGTAGCCCCACTCGCTTGAGCGTGCCCGCCACCATTATATTTTTGAGCTATTTCAACAACTCTTACAAATCTACTTCTTAATCTTACCCTTATTGTTTTATCTTCTTGTTCAACAAAAATAATCCACATTAATTTATTTTTAATAGAATCCAAACTATTAACTAACGCACTAGCTTCAGATGCTGAAACACCAAATCTTTTTTGAATTCTTCTAGAAAAAAACATATAAGCAACTCCATTTTCAGTTGACTTAAATTTATTATATATATACCCTTTTAGTTTAAAAGAAGATTCATCTCTCAAATATAATCTTGCATATATTTTCTCAATATCAATACCATAATCTAACATTTCACCAGCAAGTTTCATTGTATTAGAATTAACACTACTATATTTAAACCTACCTGTGTCAGTCACAACTCCAGTAAACAAACAAACTGCTGCAGTATAATTCATTTTTAATTCATCTCTAAACGAATCATAAAAGTCAAGAATCATTGCTGCTGTAGCCGGCATATCTTCCCTTACATAATTTATATCACCATATGGTTCAACATTAATATGATGATCAATTTTAATTAATTCTTTTCCAAAAGAATAATTATTATTACTAATTCTATTTTTAGTAGCTGTATCTAAAACAATTATCAATGATTTTTTATAAATTTCTATGCTTACTTCTGCATCATCATTTCCTAAAAAAGACAAATATTCACTCCAATCATCTGCTATACTATATATTTTCTTTTTAGGAAAACTCTCTCTTAATAAAGCTTTTAAACCTAAAGCACTACCAATACAATCTCCATCTGGTCTTTGGTGTCTTAGTATAATTATATGTTCATACTCTTTAATTTTATTAAAAATTTGTGTTTTTATATCAATACTATTCATCTTTACCCTCCAATACCAGGTTATCTAAATCCAGAAGCATTTTATCTGCTTCTTCAAAACTAACTAGTGATGCTCCACTAGCTAACCTATGGCCACCACCACCATATTTAACTGCAATTGTATTAATATTATATTTACTTGATCTTATTTCACATAAAACTCTATTATTTTCTACATCTTCCGTAAAATTAACCCAAATATATATATCTCTAATACCGGCCATTATATTAACCATGCCTCTTGAAAGAGTATAAACATCAACACCATATTTAACAACATCTCTTGCTGTATTTTTTAAATAAGCAACATTATTTTTAGTTGTTTTAAAACTATTAATAAGTTTAGCTTTAAGCTTAACCATCTCTAATTCTTCTATATATAGATTAGAATAAATATCATCTAAATTAAATCCCGTATCCAGTAACCATCCTGCTGTTCTAAATGTCCTTGGAGTTGTTTGTTCATATCTAAATCTACCACTATCAGTAACAATTCCAGTAAACAAAGCTTTTGCACTTTTTTGATTAATTTTAAAATCAAGTGTTTTAATCATATGGGCTATAATGCCTGCACAACTTTCAAAGCTAGTATCTACGTAGTTAATATCACCAAAATCACAAACAGATATATGATGATCAATTTTTATAACAAATTCACCTAATTTATATGTTTCTTTATATAACAACTTCGGATCAGCTGAATCCAACACAAAAACCAATGCCCCTTTATATAGACTGGGATCAATTAAATCTAATTTACCAATAAAGGAATATCTAAAATTACAATCACCAACAGCATAGACTTTCTTTTCCGGGTATGTTTCTAACAAAGCTTCTCTTAACCCTATTTGTGACCCCAATGCATCCCCATCTGGTCTAGCGTGTCTTTCTATAATTATAGTATTATATTTTTCAATCATTTTTTTTATTTCTTTAAACATATTTTATCTCCTACTTATTTCGTCATTAATAGTATTCCCCATTAAATTTCTACCATTAAGATATGAAAACAACTTATTACTAACTATTCCAATTATTATACTTGTTATTAAAGAAACAAAAACTAATAACGCACCATATAAAATAACTAAATCACCCAATCTATAAACAATACTAACAACAATTAATTGTGTAACAATATGAGCAAAGCCGCCCAATACACTTACACCAACCATCGAAGTTTTATTTTTAAACCCTTTATGAGCTAAAAACATAATAATAAAACTAACTAAAGTTGCAGACATAGAAATCATAAAACTAATCATATTACCAAGAATTAAACCTGTTAATGCTGCTTTTAATATACTCATACTTAGACTTATTTTAAAATCAAATGCATAAACCCCTATTAATATTATAATATTAGCGATTCCAATTTTGGCAGTAGGCAAAAACGGAAAAGCAGTTCTACTTATCATGATATCTATAAATGAAAAAATCACTCCTAAAGAAACTAAAATTGCTGAAAGAGTTAAATTTTTTATAGTTTGTGTTGTTTTAAAATTAACCATACTAACATTACTCCAAATTATACCTTATATTAACACAAAATATTGTTTTTTTACATACTTTTTTATATAATAACAATAGAGAGGTGAATAATATGTGTATTTTCTGTGAAATTATAAAAGGCAATATTTCTTCTTATAAAATTTATGAGGACAATGAGTTTCTATCATTCTTAGATATCTCACAAGCCACTAATGGACATGTACTTGTAATTCCAAAAAAACATTTTGCAAATATTTTTGAAGTTGACGACGATACCCTAGCAAAAATATCGGTGCTTACAAAAAAAATTGCTTTACAATTATGTAAAAACCTAAATGTTAAAAATTGCAATATTTTAAACAACTATGGTCCCCTTGCTGGACAAACTGTTAATCATTTTCATATTCATATAATTCCTAGATACAATGATTCTGATGTAATTATTAAATTTAATAATCAAAATAAAACAAAAGATGAAATGATTAATATTGCAAATACGATTAAAAATAACTGCCAATAAGGCAGTTTTTTTAGTTAAATATTTTTTTGTTTTTTTATTTTACATTTCCCTTGTTTAATTTCATATAAAATAAATCCTAATCCAAGCAAAATAAGTAATAGTGATATCAATTTATAAGGAAGACCAGCTAATGGTAATGCAACAACCGAAAAGGCAATGCCAATACTTGCAAAAAAAGCAATTACACAGCTTGTACAGCCATATGTTAACATGCCAAATAAAATTGAAACAAATCCTAAGCTTGCACCTTTACCTTCTTTTCCTTTTATTTCTACCATAATACTACTTAGTGACATTAAAAATCCACTTAGAGTTGCCATTATTAAATTCAGTAAAACATTAATTATAACTAAATACCAACCATATTCCATTATCATTTCAGAATATGACATATTTAAAAAATCTATAACTGTATACAATAAAACAAAAACAACTCCAAAAATTATTGTTTGTATAATATATTTTTTTGTTTTTAATTTTTTAAAAGCCAATTTAATCATTTAATTAAATACTTTCTATTTGTTCCAAGAAATTTTCTATTGGATGATTCCCAACAAGTTCTTTGTTTTCGTTAATTATAATCTTTGGAACTCCTGAAACATTATATTTAACTGATTCATCAGAAAAAGTTTGTGCTTCAATCATTTCCGCAGTAATATTTTTATTTAGCATAGCTAATCTATGAGCTGTTTGGACAGCTCCTGGACAATGAGGACAGGCAAGCGTAATAAACACTTTAATATTAACAGGTTTACTAATTTTTTTAATCCTTGTTATTAAGTCTTCATTAAAACCTGCTTGTATACCAGACATTTCTAGAACTGCAGAAATAAAGGAATTTATTTCATGTCCTGCTGGAATACCATTAAATTTTACACCTTTATATTGCTTATTTTCATCTAAAAGTACAAAGCTTGGAACTAATTTAATATTATATTTTTCAACTTCATTCTTTGAATTCTTTATTTCTTTAATTTCTAAAGAAATTTTATTATTTAAACTCACTACTTCATTTAATAATTGTTTTGTTTCCTTACATGTAAGACAATCTTCATTACTAAACATAATAATTGTAATAGGTTTTATCATATGTGATAATACCTCTTTTAATTGTTTTTCTACTTCGTTATTAAATAATTTTTCCATAATAATCATTCTCCTCTTTTATTTATATATTTTGCTGCAGCCAAAGCTGCCTTTGCCCCAGCAGCTGCCGAGATTATAATTTGTTTTTCAGGTTCAGCTGTAACATCCCCTGCAGCAAACAAGCCTTCAACACTTGTTCTTTGTTCTTCGTTTACAATTATTTCTTTTCTTTCATTTGTTTTAACAATATCTTCTATTAAATAAGAATTTGGTATATTCCCAATTTCAACAAACAATCCATCTAAATAAAACTTAGAAGATTGCAACGTCTTATTATCAATTATCTCTAAATACTCAATTTTTTCATTACCAACAATTTTTTTAATTGTAGTTTCTAAATACACCTTAATATTCTTATTTGAAAACATTTTATCCAACAATATCTTATCTGCCCTAAATTGACTTCTGTGTATTATATAAACTTCTTTTGCAACTTTTGAAAGATCAATTGCTGCCTCAACAGCACTATTGCCACCACCAGCCACAACAACTTTTTTATCCTTGTAAAAAGGGCCATCACAAGTAACACAATAAGATACTCCTTTACCAGAATATTTATCTTCTCCCTCAATTTGTAGTTTTCTTGGGTTTCCTCCCAAAGCATATAATAGCGTTTTGGCTTTTATATATTTACCATTATTTAATTTTATTGTGAAAACTTCATTATCTTTAATAATGGAAATAACATCAAAACCAATTAATTTTTCTATATTTAATGAATCAATATGAGCTATGAATTTATCAATTAATGAATTTGCATTTATCATTTTAAATCCTAAATAATTATCAACATCCTCCGTATTATTTAGTTGCCCACCAATTTCTTTAGCAACAATTAATGTTTCTAAACCTTTTCTTTTAGCATATAAACTAGCGTTTATCCCAGCAGGCCCAGCTCCTAATGAAACAAAATCCCATAATTTATTATAATATAAATCATCTTCACTTAATTTATTTAAAGTAAAATTAAACATTCTCTACTCCTTATTAAAAATCTCTTATTATTATATTATACTTCAAATCTATTGTTTATTAAAATATAACGCTTAATTTTAAAAGGCAAAGTAAATTCTTTGCCTTTTAATTTAAAATATAATCTAAAAAAATATAATATAAACAAATTAGATGCTATACCAGAAATAACAACTATTACAATACATTTTAATTTTCTAAGTATTTATAAACAGTTTTTATAGTAGCACCACTTGCACCATAAAACGCGCCATTTTTAGGACTTGTACTAAATGCAGTGCCTGCGATATCTAAATGCATCCATTTTGTATTTTCATTAATAAATTCTAAAATAAATCCGGCGGCTCCACTTGCTCCGGCTCCTCTGCCAGTAGAATTTGTTAAATCAGCTACTTTACTTCCTCTAACTTTTTCTTTTGTAAAATCAGTAATAGGCATGTGCCATATACTCTCTCCTTGTTCGTTTCCACATTCAATCAACTTAGAAATGTTTTCTTGATTGTTTCCAAACAAACCAGTTGTATCTTCTCCCAAGGCAACAACAATTGCTCCAGTTAAAGTAGCAAAATCAATTATTTCATTATTTCCTTGCTGTTGTGCATATGTAACTGCATCAGCCAAAGTTAATCTTCCCTCAGCATCAGTAGAAACTATTTCAATAGTTTTACCATTCATTGCAGTAATAATATCATCTGGCAATAATGCTTCTCCATTAATTCTATTATCTGTAGCACAAATAACAACATCAATATTTCTTTTAATGTTGTTTTTAACAACAGCCTCAAATATTCCTAAAACAGTAGCAGCTCCAGCCATATCATCTTTCATGTTTACCATATTGCTTTTTAAACTATATCCGCCGGTATCAAACATGACACCCTTACCTACTAGTGCAATTTTTTCTTCAGAGCTTGGGTTCCCTTTATATGTCAAATGAATTAATTTAGGCTCTGCAGTAGAACCTTTATTAACACCTAAAAAAGCACCCATTTTCATCACTTCTATTTCTTTTTTTCCCAAAACACTAATATTAACATTTTCGTTTTTTAAACTTTCAATTAAATCAAAAGCATATTCTGCTAATTCACTTGGCCCCATAAAATTAAATGGTTTATTAACAAGGTCACGAGTATTATCAATTGCAATTGCAATATTATATGCTTCTTCAATTTCCTTATCAATATCAATATTAGTAAATAACTGAACACTTAAATCATTTTCAATTTTCTCACTCTTAAATTCATCAAAAACATAATTATAATAAGCTAAAACTAAAACCATTTCTTTTACTAATTCTTTTTCATCAAAAGATGATAAAAAACTTTTTACATTAATAGATAACTCTTTACCTAATTTGTAGTTAACTCCTATCATAGCTTTTCGAAAAACTTCAAATGAATAATTATCTCTTTCACCTAACCCAACAACAAAAATTTGCTTCTCATTTTGAGGATCATATAACTTAGTAATTATACCCACTTTACTTTCAACAAACTTTTTTTCAACTAATTTATTTACATACTCATTAGCCTCATTAATTTTTTCATCTTGAAACAAACCAAACACTTGTGGATACTCATTTAATTCTTTGTAATTTTTAATAATTTCTAACATGTCATTCTCCTCTTTCTCTTATTTTATTACATCTACTCCCATATATGGTTTTAACACTTCAGGAATAAGAATACTTCCATCTTCTTGTTGATAATTTTCCATAATAGCTACCATTGTTCTACCAACTGCAAGTCCAGACCCATTTAAGATATGTGCTAATTCTAATTTATCATCTTTGCTTCTTCTAACTTTAATATTTGCTCTTCTAGCTTGATAATCTTCAGAATTACTAATACTTCCTATCTCTCTGTATGTGTTTTGAGAAGGAATCCAAACTTCAATATCATAAGTTTTAGCCATGCCAAAACCCATATCTCCACTACATAAAGAAACAACACGATAAGGAAGATTTAGAGTTTTTAAAACAGCCTCAGAATCAACTAACATTTTTTCTAATTCTTCATAAGAATCATCTGAACTAGTCAATTTTATTAGTTCAACTTTATTAAATTGATGTAATCGTATTATTCCCCTAGTATCTTTTCCTGCACTTCCCGATTCTGATCTAAAAGCAGTTGTATAACTACAATGTTTAATTGGTAATTCTTTAATATCTAATACTTCATCTCTATACATATTAATTGTTGGAACCTCAGCAGTAGGATTTAAAAACCATTCACTATCTCCACCAATAACTTTATATGAATCATTTTCAAACTTAGGCAATTGACCTGTTGCTAACATTGATTCCCTTGAAACAATATATGGAGGTATAATTTCAACATAACCATGCTTATTTGCATGTAAATCCATCATGAATTTTATTAATGCAAGTTCAAGTCTTGCTCCTAAACCCTTACATATAACAAATCTACTTCCAGTAACTTTAGCTGCCCTTTCGAAATCTAAAATATCTAATTTTTCTCCTAATTCATAATGTGCTTTGGGAGTAAATGTAAATTTAGTTGGTTCCAAATATCTTTTAATTTCAACATTATCATTTTCATCTTTACCAATCGGCACTGATTCATGTAATAAATTAGGTGTGCTCATTAAAGAATAATTAATTTTATCTTCTAATAATTTAATTTCTTTATCGAATTTTGCAATATCTTCACCAATATTTGCAACACTCTTTAAAATTTCACTTACATCTTGTTTATTTCTTTTTAAGACACCTATTTCTTTACTTTTTTCATTTCTGGTTTTTTTCATTTTTTCAACTTCAGTAATTAATTCTCTTCTTTTTTCGTCATTAAAAACTGTTTCTCTTAAATAACTAAAATCTCCATTTCTAGTATTTAATCTTTTTATTACTTCTTCCAAATTTTCTCTTAATAATTTAATATCTAACATATTTCCCTCCTTATGATATAAAAAAAGTCCCTTATTTTAATAAATAAGGGACGAATAAATCCGCGGTGCCACCCTAGTTAGATATGAACATATCTCTCTCAATTGGGTATAACGCCCCTAAACGGAAGATTTTAACTTCGCCTCAAAGGTAGATTCAAAAATTCATCTTTTTAGTTTGCACCAACCACTAAATCTCTTAATAGATGATTATTTTTTACTATTTCTTTATCTCGGGTTATTCAGTTAAATAATTATAATACATATATTATTTATTGTCAATTAATTATATATCTAAATCATCTTCTTCTTTATTTTCATCAAGGAAAGTATAACTAGTATCAAATTCATATTTTTCATCATAATCAACTTCATCGTTATCATCTTCATCTTCATGTGGAACAATGGCAATACTTGCTACTAATTGAGAATTTTTTAATTTAATAATGCATACACCTTGAGTATCGCGCCCTATAGTAAGTATTTGTTCAAGTGGTGTTCTAATAACCATGCCTTTATCGGTAATAACCATTAAATCTTCATCTCCACGAACTGTCCTTAAAGATACCATTTTCCCATTCTTCTCAGTAATATTCAGAGCTTTAACTCCTTTACCTCCACGAACTTGAACTCTAAACGCATCAACATTCGTTCTTTTTCCGTATCCTTTTTCTGTGACAATAACTACTTCATCACCATCTGTACTCACAATTGCCATTCCAACAACTTCTGCATCGTTTTCTACTTTAATACCTCTTACACCTGCTGCAATTCTCCCCATAGGGCGAATATTAGATTCACTAAATCGAATAGCTTTTCCATTAGATGTTCCTAAAATAATATCTTTTTCACCATCAGTAACTGATACTCTAAATAATTCATCACCATCATTTAATAACAATGCTCTTATTCCATTAGTACGAATATTATTAAATTGAGATATCTCCGTCTTTTTAATAATCCCTTTTTTAGTAGCAAAAATTAAATAATGCTCAGAATCTATATCATCTTCAATATTTAATACTGCAGCAAGCTCTTCTCCTGTATCAAAATTAAGTAAATTTACAATTGGTAATCCTTTTGCAAGTCTACTTGATTCAGGAACTTGAAAAGCTTTTAATTTATATATTTTCCCAAAATTTGTGAAAAACAATAAAGAATCATGAGTAGAAGTGAATAATACCGTATTAACAAAATCTTCTTCAACCATTTTAGTTCCTGTAATACCAGTTCCTCCTCTGTGTTGAGGTCTATAGGTATCTGCATTCATTCTTTTTATATAACCTCTTTCAGTTAAAGTAATAATTGAATCTTCAACAGGAATTAAATCAGCATCTTCAATATCTAAATCATCACTTAAAGTAATCTCAGTTCTTCTATCATCACCAAATTTATCTCTAATTTCAATTAACTCACTAATAATAATATTCATTTTTTTATGATGATTACTTAATATTTCTTTACATTCAGCAATAAATTTCTTTAAAGTAAGCAATTCTTCTTTAATTTTATCAGTTTCTAAAGCTGTTAATCTTTGTAATTTCATATCCAAAATTGCTTTTGCTTGTTCTTCTGACAACTTAAATATTGTAATCAGACCATTTAATGCATCTTCAGTATTTTTACTCTTTTTTATTAATTGTATTACTTGATCAATACTACCAAGGGCGATTAATAGCCCTTCTAATATATGAGCTCTTGCTTCTGCCTTATCTAAATCATATTGTGTTCTACGAGTTATTACATCAATTTGATGTTCTAAATAACAAACAAGTACTTCTTTTAGATTTAAAACTTTTGGTTGTCCTTTATCAAGGGCCAATGTATTAATTGCAAAAGTTGATTGTAATTGAGTGTGTTTATATAATTTATTTAAAACAACATTGCTATTTGCTCCCCGTTTTAACTCTATAACTATTCTAATTCCTTCCCTTGTTGATTCATCACGCAAATCTGTAATTTCATCAATAACTTTATTTTTAGCAACAACCGCAATTCTCTCAATAAGCTTTGTTTTATTAATTTGATATGGTATTTCTCTAATAATTAAATCTTGCTTATTATTTTCTTTATCAACAACTTCAACTTGAGCTCTAATTGTAATAGCACCACTTCCTGTAAGATATGCTTTTCTAACTTGAGTCAATCCCATTATTAATCCTCCAGTCGGAAAATCTGGACCTTTAACAAAACTCATTAAACCTTCTATAGATATATCTGGATCTTCAATTAAAGCTAATAAACCATTAATTACTTCTTTTAAATTATGAGGAGGAATATTTGTTGCCATACCAACAGCTATTCCTGTAGCACCATTTACTAATATATTTGGAAATCTACAAGGGAATACAGAAGGTTCATTTTCAGATCCGTCATAATTTTCTTGAAAATTTACTGTGTTTTTCCCAAGATCTTTTAATAGTTCCATTGCCATTTTACTCATTCTAGCTTCTGTGTAACGCATTGCTGCAGCTCCATCACCATCAATTGAACCAAAATTACCTTGTCCTTCAACTAAAGGATATCTATAACTAAAATCTTGAGCCATTCTTACCATTGAATCATAAATGGCAGTATCACCATGAGGATGATACTTACCCATAACTTCACCAACAATTCTAGCTGATTTTTTAAAAGCCTTATCAGAATACATACCTAAATCATTCATTGCAAAAAGAATTCTTCTATGAACTGGTTTCATTCCATCTCTGACATCAGGTAATGCTCTAGAAACAATAACACTCATAGCATAACTTAAAAATGATGTTTTCATTTCTTTTGCTAAGTCAATTTCCTTAACTCCACCTGTATGATGCCCATCAACCACATCATCAATATTATTTATTTTTAAGTTATTATTACTGATTTTTATATTTTTATTATCATTGTCCATATGTACCTCACCTAAATATCCAGATTTTCAACATAAACTGCATTTTCTTCAATAAATTCTCTTCTTGGCTCAACATCGTCACCCATTAACATACTAAAAACTGAATCTGCTTCTGTTGATGCATCAAGTTGTACTTGTAATAGTGTTCTATATTTAGGGTCCATGGTTGTTTCCCATAATTGCCCTGCGTTCATTTCTCCCAATCCTTTATACCTTTGAATATTAGGTTTACTAGTCTTAGGAAAAGTTTCTAAAATTTTTTGTAATTCAACATCACTATAGGCATATTCTACTTTTCTATTTTGAGATACTTTATATAAAGGAGGTTGAGCAATATAAATATACCCTTTTTCAAATAATCCTCGCATATATCTATAGAAAAATGTAAGTAATAATGTTCTAATATGGGCACCATCTACATCGGCATCTGTCATAATAATAACTTTATGATACCTTGCATTATTAATATTAAACTCTTTACCTATTCCTGTTCCGAAAGCTTGAATCATAGAAATAATTTCTTTGTTATCCAAGACATGTTCAACTCTGGCTTTTTCAACATTAAGTACTTTACCTCTTAAAGGCAATATTGCTTGAAATTCCGCATTTCTTCCTTGTTTTGCAGATCCTCCCGCAGAATCACCCTCGACAATATATATTTCACTTACTGCTGGATTTTTACTTCTACAATCTGCAAGTTTTGATGCAAACCCAAGTGATTCAAGTGGACTTTTTCTTCTTGTAGCGTCCCTTGCTTTTTTAGCTGCTATTCTTGCCCTTGAAGAAAGTAACGCTTTTTCAATAATAGTTCTAGCAGTTGAAGGATTTTCAGCTAAATATCTATCTAATCCTTCACCTAAAATTTGTGAAGTAATTCTCCTTACTTCAGTATTTCCTAATTTTGATTTTGTTTGACCCTCAAATTGAGGATTAGGATGTCTTACACTAATAACAGTTGTTATGCCTTCTCTAGTGTCGTCTCCAGTAAATGATTCATCCTTTCGAAATATATTATTAGCTTTACCATATTGATTAAGAGTAGTTGTTAATCTATTTCTAAATCCTTCTTCATGAGTACCACCCTCTAAGGTATAAATATTATTTACATATGAATAAACATAAGTATTATAATCTTCAGTATATTGCATAGCAATTTCGACTTCAATGTTCTCGGCTTTACCACTTATATAAATAACATCTGAGTGTAGTGTTTTTCTCCCTTTATTTAAAAAAGTAACATATTCAGAAATACCCCCATCATATTGATAATGATTTTCTCTTAGCCTTTCTGGATTTCTTTGATCATATAAACTTATCTTTAACCCTTTATTTAAAAATGCTGATTGTTGAAGATGGTGTCTTAATGTTTCATAATCAAATTTAACTGTTTCGATAAATATTTCAGGATCAGGTTTAAAGGTAACATATGTTCCGTGAAGATTGGTTTCACCAATTTCTTTTAAAGGATATAATCTCACACCTTTAATATATTCTTGTTGATATTTTAAACCATCTTTATGAATTTCTACTAGTAAATGTTCACTTAAAGCATTCACAACTGAAGCTCCTACCCCATGTAATCCACCAGAAACTTTATAAGAAGATCCATCAAACTTACCTCCAGCGTGTAAAATAGTAAACACTGCTTCAGCTGCTGATTCTCCTGTTTTCGGATGAATATCAATAGGTATCCCTCTACCATCATCATTAACCTGTATACTTCCATCAGGAAGAATTGTTACTTCTATATGAGTACAATATCCACCTAATGCCTCATCAATAGAATTATCTACAATTTCCCAAACTAAATGATGTAATCCCCTAGGTCCAGTAGACCCAATATACATACCTGGTCTTTTTCTAACAGCCTCTAACCCTTCTAAAATCTGAATATTGGAACCTTTATATGTATTTGTATTATTCATTGTCTCTATTCTCCTTGCTAATTTCTATTACTTTACTATTATTTAATATATTAATATCAATATCTTTAATTGATGTCGTGGTAATAAAGATTTGCCCCTTATCAATAAGTAGTTTCATAACATTATTTTTTCGGTTCTTATCCAATTCACTAAATACATCGTCTAAAATTATAATAACTTTATCATTATAATCTTTAAACATTGCAGCTAAGCCTAACTTTAAAGAAAGTGTTGCTGTTCTTTGTTGCCCCTGAGAAGCATATTCACAAGCATTTCTATTATTAATCATAAATTCAAAATCATCTTTATGCGGCCCTTTTGTAGTTGTTTTTGCATAAATATCATTAACTAAATTTTCTGTTATTTCTTTTTCTATGCAATCTACAGAAACATTAGCAACATATTCAATATTTAATCGCTCAGTTTGCTTTGATATTGCTAAAGACTGTCTTTCAATATACGGATTAAGTTCTTCAAAAAATAATAATCTTCTTTCCACAATTTTTTTTGCATATTCTACTAATTTTTCAGTGTATATACTCATTAAAGATATTATTTTTTTATTATTATTGTTGAAATCTTTTAATATTTCATTTCTAGATTTAAGAATCTTTTTATATATAGAAAGATCTTCTAAATATTTCTTGTCAAACTGACCAATATAAGTATCCATAAACCTTCTTCTGTTTGAAGGCGTACCTTTTACTAGTTCAATATCATCAGGAGAAAACATAACTACTTGAAAATACCCAATATAGTCACTTTGCTTCTTAATAACTTGGTTATTACGAACCATTTTTCTTTTCTTTTCATTATAACCAATCATAAAATCTATATTTTGATTGCTTTCTATAAATCTCCCTTTTAAATTATAAAAATTATCTCCATCTTTAACTAACAATTCATCATTAAAAGTTTTATATGACTTAATTAAACCTAAACAATAAATTCCCTCTACCAAAGACGTCTTTCCAATCGCATTTTTGCCAATAATTATGTTAATTGTTGGCGAAAATGTAAAATCATTATTATTATAACAACGAAAATTGATCAATTTAATACTATCTAAATAAAACATAAGCTCTATATAACCTTATATTCATTATTAAAAATTTTTATAATATAATTAGGATACAATTTTCTGCCTCTTCTGTGTTCTTCTTCATCATTTACATAGACTTTTTCATTCTCTAAAAAAAGTCTTGCCTCTGATCCAGAGCCAACAACACCAATATATTTTAACATTTGTCCTAAAGTAATATATTCAGTTCTTATTTTAATTTCAATCATAAATACCCCTAAAATTATAATATTTATTATACCACATTTTCTTTCATTTTTAAAGCCTTTTTGCCCATTTTTTTAGCAATCTTTAAGTTTTAATAAATATTTGAATATTAAGGGCTTAAAAGCCTTAAATTTGCATTTTTTTATCCTCTTTATACATTTTTAAAGCAAATGCTTCTAATTATCAAAATAAAGGCATATTTAAGCGCAAAAAACAATTTTTTGCTTTTCCACATGTTTTCCTTATTTTATCCATAGTTTCCCGCATTTATACTTGTTGATAAGTTTTACTTTAATTAATATTTAGATTTAATTTAGTAATAATATTTATTGTCATATATTTAGTTTTTATACTCAATATTTTCTATAAATATTTAATAAATTATTCTTTTTATTCATTTAAAAGAAGTTTATTACTTTTAATATGCATAAATATTCTATATTTATTTATATTTTTATAATAATAAGTAAGAATTAAATAAACCCTTTGCTTTATTCATGCATTTATTACTAAATTCTATTGATTAACAAAAAAAATAAATAATATTTTTATTTTATTTGAAAATAAATATCAATATACTTAAATATTTAACAATCAAACTGATCAATGAATATTATTTATTCTTATTTTGTGTGCTTTTTTCTTTATTTTGCTATAAATAATATTTATAACGTTCAAATTTCATACTTTTAATAATTAAAATCATAATATAATTACTTATAAATAGAAATTCCTAATATATTTAATTTAATATAAAATAATTATGGCAAAATTTATGTATTTATGTATATAAATATAAAATTTATCGTTTTTATAATTTTTCTTAAAATATACTAATGACTAGTTCTTATTTACTAACAAACATTTGTTAAATTCAAGCAATAATTATAATAAACAGTATTTTATTTTAATTTTTTTGTTTAAAATGCTTTGTTTTTTAAAAATTTATAAGAAAAATCTTTTTCATTAAATAAATAATGTATGTATTTAAATATATACATACATTTAATTTGATAATACGTTTTAAAATATAATTAAAAACAGGAAATATTTTGATTTTTGTTTTAATTTCTCCTAAAATAGATAAATTATGTGTTTGTAAAATGATATTTATTTATAATTATATGTATTTATGTATATACTTATATATTTTATGCTGGTTTTTTGCTAAAAAATGATTACAAATGCTTACAGAACACAAAAATAGGCCTTTAATTAAAAATAAATCCTAACAATTTAAAGATTATTAAGAAATCTTTATAATATTAATACATAAATACATAAATATGTATGGTTTCTGCACATCAAATTAACTATTTATACGCATGTTTTAGAAAAAAATGTAAATTTATTAAATATTTTTACAATCTTTTCTTTATTTATAAATATTTTAATGATTTTTCTATTTATAATTATATGTATATACATAAATACATAAATTATTCTTATTTATATCATTATATAGTTAAACCAAAATTTAAATATGCAATTTATTTATATGTATTTATGTATATACATATAAATAACTACACAATATACTAATTCTATTTAAAATTTTTCTTCTTTTCTGATCCAATTTGTTATACAAGAAGGAATAAATACATAAATACATAAATAAATACGCTTTTACTCTTGCATACAAGATAAATTTAATGTATAATAAACGCTATAGAACTAAATTTTCTCTTTTGAAGACACTAATTTTACATTTAAATATTTTATCTGAGCAAAAGATTAAATAAATAAGCTTTAATACACCTAAAAAAAGCGTCATTTTATACATATATACATATAAAAATAAATACATTTTTACTTATATACATATAACCATACACTTTTTAAGCTTTTTTGCATCAATTTGCTCTCAAAATCAGTGTTTTTGTACTTAAAAAAAGGACAAAACACAATTCTGAAATTTCGTTTTTAACGATTTCTAGGCGGGGGGGTTAATAATTAAATGCAAAACACAGTAAAATTGATTGTAGCGCAAAAAAACTATGTAATTTTAGGGCTCAAACACAACAATTCAAGTTCTATCCCAAAAGCTGTGTAAAATCTACATGAAATGGTATTTTGGGAAATTAATAGCAACTTAAGTTTTAAATTTAATGTCTAATTTTAAGGCGAAAAAGGCATTAAAAAGCTTAAATATTTATGTATATACATAAAAAAATAAATACATTTATATTCTTTTATGTATATACGTAACAAAATAACCAATAGGAGGAGATAAAATGGCTGAAAAAGATTTACCTTTTAAAAAAAGGGAGAACCCTTTTGACAAATTAAACGCAAAAGTAACCGAGACAAAACCAAAAATGAAAGTCCAAGTAGCAGAACGAGAAAAATATACTGCGACAATGGATAAAAACTTGCGAATGAGAATTAAAATCGCTGCTGTGAAAAAAGGAAAACAACTTTCTGAGTATATTGAAGAGGCTGTTCTTCAAAAATTAGAAAGGGAGGGAGATTAATGCCTATAATTTCGGCTTTTTGTAAAAAAGGTGGCGTAGGTAAGACTACTTTTGTTGGATATTATGCCCATTATTTAGCAACAAAAGGAAATAATGTGCTTGTTGTTAGTATAGATGACCAAAATAGCATCTTTAAAATCTTTGGTGAAGATGACAAAATATTTGATACAACTGATAATTATTTAGAGTTTTTAATGGCAGGAAAGCAAGATTTTAGCGATATTTTAATTGAAGTTCGCGAAAATCTATATTTAATTAAGACTTTAAACACTGATAAGCTTTCTACACGTCTTATTTTAGAAAGATCCCAAGAAAAAGTAATTAAAAAAATTTTTGATACTTATAATGATGCTTTTGATTATGTTTTTATTGATTTTCCACCTTCTAGCAGTAGAATAACTGAAGTTTTACTTGACATGAGTGACACTATATTGATTGTTGTAGGGTTAGATAGTTTAGGTCTTGGTGGATTTATAAATACAATTCAGTATTTTATTGATAATGAATTAGAATTAGGTAAAATAAAGTATGTTTTGCCTAATTTATATGTAAAAAACAGAAGAGCTCCTAAGAAATCAATCATAACTCTAGGAAAACAATCACAAGAATTTACACCAAAGTCAACATTATTACCTTATTTTAGTGAAAAATCTACCGTAAAGAATTTACAAGACAAAGGTCTTACTCCTTTTGATGATGTTCCTTTAGATAGATACGATTTAAAAGAGAAAAAGAAGATTGAAGACGAGCTTTTGGATATTTTCAACCATATAGATTTAAATAAATAGTATTATTATACAAAAATAATAAAAAAAAGAGACTTTAAAGTCTCTTTTTTATTATGATACCCTAACAGGTAAAATTAATTGTGTTAAATTATAATCAAAATCTCCAGTAATAATGAATGGTTTTATTTCACCAGTAAAATGTACTGTTATTTCGCTTGAATCAAATGATTTTATCGCCTCTAAAAAGTATTTTGCAGTAAAAGCTATTTTAAAATGAACAGCATTTGAACACTCTAGTGGCGTTAATTCTTCAATAACTCCCCCAATTTCGTTGGTTGTGCTTGAAATTTCTACTGTTTTGTCTGCAGAAAGTTGTAATTGAATGATATTTGAACTTTCAACGTTTGTAAATAATGCAGCTCTATCAATTGCGGCCATCAATTCAGCTTTATTGAATTTTATACTTGTTAAAAAGTCTGTAGGAATTAAACTATTTGTATTTGGGTAAGTTCCTTCAATTAATCTTGTTTGATATAAAAGGTTTTTATATTTAAATAATGCTTTTGTTGGTGAAAAATGAATTTCAGTTTCACTATCGTTATCATCACTTAGTATTTTATTTAATTCATCTAGACTTCTAGATGGAATAACCACACCTACATTTGAGTTTTTTTGCTCAAAAGTAATAAATTTTTTTGCTAATCGATAACTATCAGTAGCAATTGCTTCTAATTTATTTGTAGAAACATTAAAACTAACTCCAGTAAGTATTGCTCTTGCTTCTGACAAAGAAGTAGCAAATGTTGTTTTTCTGATTATTTGTTTCAATGATCCAACATCTAATTTAATAAAAGTATCAGATTCAGCAAAAGAAATTAAAGGAAAATTAATTTTTTCTAAAGTATTTAAAGTAAAATCACTTCTATCAGCAAAAACTTTTACAATATTTTCTTCAACAGCATTAAATTCAATTGTTTTTGCGTCAAGTTTTCTTACAATATCAATTAAGAATTTACCAGGAACAACAAAAGATCCTTCTCCTTCAATTTTTAATTGTTTTTTATTTTTAATCATCGCTTGAATAGAAATTTCGTTGTTTGATGCTGTTAACAATAAGAAATCTTGTTTTAAATCAAACTTAATTCCTGTTAAGACAGGCATTGGTGTTTTGGTAGATAAAGCTTTACTTACATTTGTAAGATTCATAAGCAGTAAATCTCTGTTAATACTAAAATTCATATTTTCGAATCTCCTTATTTATTTTATATTCTTAATTATATATTATTATTAGTCAGTGTGCAAATGTTGATAACTAAAAATTATTAATAACTTTTAGTAAAATTTCTACATCTTGATTAACTGAAGGATCAGATTTTGTTAAAGCAAGAATTTTATCATAAGAATGAGAAATGGTTGCGTGGTCTCTATTGCCAAAAAATTCCCCAATTCTTTTTAAAGGTAAATTATATTCAGTTCTAATTAAATATATTGCCATTTGTCTTGCAAATGTAATATTTTGTTTTCTACTTGTTGATTCAATATCTTTAATTGGAACTTTATAATAATCAGAAACTGTTTCTTTTACATCTTTTATTTTTTTTACATTAGATTTTTCTTTTGAAACAGTATATATTGTTTCAGGAATTAAACACTCAAGAGCTAAATAAACATTATCAACAGTAAATGGAATATCTAATGTAACACAATATGTGATATAACGCCTTAATGCACCTTCTAAATCTCTTATATTTGTAATAAAAGTATCTGCTATTAGTTCTAACGCTTCAATTGGAATGTCAGAAGGGTTAGAAATCATATAAGGAACCTTTTTTTGAAGAATATCTAACCTTAATTCTCTGCTTGGCGTTTGAATATCAACAGACAAACCAAAACCAAAACGAGATTTTAACCTAGGCATGATGTTTTTTAATTGATTGGCAGGACAATCAGAAGTAATTACCATTTGTTTGTTGTTTTGATATAAATATTCAAACAATTTAAAAAACTCTTCTTGTGTAGCGATTTTTTTATCTAGAAATTGCACATCATCAACTAATAAAACATCCGCTTGTCGATAATAATTATAAAAAGCTTCGATTTTTTCTCTAGATCTTTGTGATGTAGATAAGTAATAATCTTGCGCGTATTGCTGTGATGTAGTGTACACTATATTTAAGTCTTTATTATTATCAAGCATGTAATTTCCGATTGCACTCATAAGATGAGTTTTACCTAAACCAACATCTCCAAAGATATACAAAGGATTCCACACCGTTTCTTTATCTTCAGCAACTTTCATTGAAGATAAAAAAGCAAATCTATTACTTTCACCAGTTACAAAATTAGAAAAAGTATATTCATTCATTAATTTTCTTTTATTTAATGATTTATCAACATCTTCTTTGGTAGTATTCACTAGTTTATTGTCAGTTTTAGTTTCATTTTCTTCCTCTGCGGAGTTTTTTTCAATAAATTTAAATGAATATCTTGAAAAAGATTTAGCAATTTCATTAATATTTGAAAGATGAAACTTTTCTATTCTATATCTTGAAAAGGTAGAAGGAACAGTTATCCAAATTGTATCATTATCAATTTTAAAAATTTCGTTTATATTAAGAAACAAATCATTGAAGGATTCTTCACTAATAGTTTCTTTATAACTATTAATAGTTTTATTCCATACCTCTAAACACTCTTTCATCAAAAATCCACCTTTCTATAATACTATATAATTATACCATATTATTATAGAATAATAAACAGAAAAAAGAAAAATGATTTTAACTTTTCAACATGTGGAAAAAAATAAGTTATTTTGTTGAAAAAAATGTTAATTCTTTTTGTGTGGATATGTGGAAATAAATGGTTAGAACTTATTTAAGTAAAAAAAAGATGTTATATTACTATTAAATATTAAATATATGTTCTTTGCAAAAGACAAAAAATATGGTAAGATAAAAACACTAAACAGGAGAATATTATGAAAAAACAAAAAACTACCATTACAAGAAATAATTTTTGGAATTTTCCAGAACAATTAAACATAAGTACTATATTTTTAATGATTTTAGGATATATAATATTATTATTAGCCATATTGTTTGTTTCTTTTCCGGGCACATTTCTAACAGCAAGTGGATATATTGTAAGAACTGATTATCCACACGTCCTATCTGACGATGATATATCTGCAGTTATAAAAGTTACTAATGTAGTTAAAAAAGAAGAATATAGTACAGAAGAAGATAAATTATTTAACCAATTTTCTATTAGCGCTTCACTTAATAAAAAAAGTGATATCGTAATTTCTAATTATGAATTATATTATAACGCTGTATATGGAGATAATTCCGTTAAGTACTTTTCTACAAATAAAAGAACAGGTTTTCCTCATACATATCAAATGTTAACAAGAACAAAAGTTCCAGATAGACAAATTAAAGAAATTAATGGTGAAATTCATTATAAAGTTGATGGAGAATATAAGATTTTAAAATATAGTGAGCCAATATTAAAATTATCTTCAAAAGAAATAAGTGAAGCTAAACTTACTAATACAACTATTATTGAAGATATATTTAAGATTACTTTTAAACCAATATATTTTGATATTTTAAATTATAATTATAAAGTTGAAATCGAAGTTTTAGATTCATCAGAAAAATATCATTTAGATATGCAATCATGGATTGAATCTGCTGAAGGAAGAATTTATCCTTTATATGGAGTATATAACTTACAAAACAACGAAAAGAAATTTGCTTCAACTGATAACGAAAAGATTGCACAAGTATCGCATCCAGAAAACGTATATTTCAAAGTAAATTATTATGATTCAACAAATAGTTTATCAACTTTTCTTTATAATGTTCCCTTTCCTAATTTATCTGAGTAATAATATTTGAAAATAAATAGCTGTTATTTATTTATTGACAAATAAACAAAGATAAGATATAATAGCAAAAGCATGGTTTAAGTATAGGAGGTGCTCTATATGTCAAAAAGAACATACCAACCAAATAAACGTAAACGCAGTAAAACCCACGGATTTCGTGCTCGTATGGCAACTGTCGGTGGTAGACGTGTACTGTCAAGCAGACGTCGTAAAGGTAGAAAAAAATTAACTGCATAAACAAAAACTTAGACCACTCATGTCAAAATATACATAAGGGTCTTTTTTTGTTTTAAAGGTTAAGGTTATGGAGAAACAATGAATCGCAAATATAGTTTAAAAAGAAACCATGATATAGAAAAATTAGTAAAGTTACGACAAAGTGTAGGCAATAAGAGTTATACTGTTTATTACGCTTATCAAGATGATGCTGAATGTAAAATTGCGATATCAGTTTCAAAAAAATTTGGAAATGCTGTTGCTCGTAATTATGAAAAAAGAGTTGTTAGAGAAATTATACGCGATTTTCTTCCCAATTTAGAGCACTTAAAATGTTTAATTGTAATAAAAAAAGATTGTGAAAACAAATCCTATATATATAAGAAAGAACAACTTATTTATTTATTGAAAAAAATTATTAAAAACAAGGAGAAAACTAATAATGGGTAGAAAATCCAAAAATTTACTTATGATTTTCTTAATGGCTGGATTGTTGATTATTTTGACTGGTTGTGGCTCAACTAATACATCTCCAATTGAAGGCTTTTCAGGAATAACAGATATTCTTGTGTGGCCAATTGCGGGAATGATGTGGTTAATTGGTAATGTAATACCTAGTTATGGTGTTGTAATTATTATTGCTACTTTATTAATTAGAACAGCTGCGTGGCCAATATATGCAAAAACTAATGATATGTCATTAAAGATGCAGATTATGGGTCCAGAATTACAAAAAATTGAAGCAAAATATGAAGGAAAAGAAGATCAAGATTCTAAGCAGAGAAAACAAGCAGAAACTATGGCGTTATATAAGAAGTATGGTGTTGGGTTAGGTGGATGTTTAACACCAATCTTACAATTTCCATTGTTTATTGCTTTTTATGAAACTTTAAGAAGAGTTCCAGCAACAATTGGGGAACAATTTACTTTGAATTTTGGAATTATGAATCATAAATTTTTAGGTATTGATTTATTTGAAGGCGTAGAGTTAAGTGAAGCAGCTTTAGCTGCAGGTACAGATCCTAATTTTCAAAAATATGGGATATGGGCTTTAGCAATAATTGTAGCTGTATCACAAATTATTTCACAAATTATTATGATGGCAAGACAAAAGAAACAGCAAGCAGAAATGTATGTTGATGTTCCTGATTATCGACAACCTAAAAAAACAGAGCAACAAAAATCTCAAGGTTTGATGATGAATATTTTTGCTTTTTCAATGTCAATTATGATGGCGTTATTTGTGCTTAGAAGTCCAGCGGCTTTAGGATTATATTGGCTTATAGGAAATTTATATACAATGTTACAATCTTATATAAATTCTAGAGGAAGTACAAAGAGAAAAGATAAATTAAAAATTAAATTTAATGGTGGGAGTGATAAATAGATTATGAACAAGATATATGAAGTAAAGACTATAGAAGAAGCCTATGATCTTGCTAAAAATGATTTTCATTTTCCGATTGATGAATTGAAATTTGAAGTATTAAGTGAAAAAAAGGGATTTTTAGGTATTGGGAGTAAATTAGAAGTACAAGCATCTTTGGCTGTGGACCCATTTACAAAAGGTAAAGAGTATTTACAAGTTATTTTGGATGCAAATAATATTAATGCAGTTATAGAAAAAAAAGTTAGAGATGATGTAGTAGAATATGATATTGAAGCTGGTGATGAGAACGGGTATCTTATTGGAAAAAGATCTAGAAGTTTAATTGCTATGCAAATACTTGTAAGTCACTACGTTAATAGATATTTTATTGATTCTGATAAACAAATTAGTGTTTTAGTTGATGTAGGAGAATATAAAAAAAAGAGAGTAAGATATTTAGAAAGATTAGCTATTCAATTTGGCAAGCAAGTTGCAAAAACAAAACAAAAAATTAAATTAGATTATCTTAATGCATATGAGAGAAAAATAGTTCATAGTAAATTGGCTACTTGGGATGATATTAAAACTTATTCAGAAGGTGAAGAGCCAAATAGATTTTTAATTATTGAGCCTAAATAATAAAATAAAAAAGATACTAGTATATTAGTATCTTTTTATATTTTTAATTTATAAATTATCTAATATTGACACAAATATTACAATATAGTAGAATATACGTTAGTACAAAAGGAGAAATTATGGCACCACGAATTTTTGGTATCGAACATATTCTTTATTTATTTGTTTGTATATTATTAATGAGTTTATTTTTAATATTAATAAAAAAATATATTCATTCTGAAAAAAAATTAAATATATTAATTAGGGCATTAGGCTTTATATTGTTTATTGCTATTATGTGGAATAGAATAAGCATAAATATAAACAAAGAGAATTTTTTTGCTGGATTTTTACCTGGATCTTTTTGTGGAGCAACAAGTTTGTTTTTATCTATTGCAGCAATGGTATTAAAGAAAAATCATGCTGCTTTTCATTGTCTTATATATGTGGGGTTATTAGGAGGTTTAGTTACTATTTTTTATCCGGATTTTATTGGACAAGCAGAATCATTTTTTTATCCAATGACAATTTCTGGCCTTGTACATCATACAGTAATGGTTTTTCTTATTATGATTATGATTTTTTCTGGATATGTTCAACCAGATTTAAATAAATGGTATTATTTATTTTTAGGATTAGCATTATATATGTGTTATGGTTTACTATTAATTACTGTTTTGGGTTATGGTGATGCCATGCATATATATACTCCTTTGCTTGAAGGGACAGCGCTTAATTGGATTGTACTTGGGCTTTTGTTTTTACCAATTCATTTGGGATTTTTAATATGTTGGCGTTATATAGTAAGAAAGAAGCCCCAGGTTTTATTTTTAAAATAAAAAATTTAATTAAAAAGGAATAGTAGATACTATTCCTTTTTTTATATATTTATTTAAAATATTTATTGATTGTTTGATTTTCTAATGTAATTAAGTAATCGATAAAAGGCTTTTGGATTTTTTTAACTTTATAATCTTCCAAGAAACTAAAATATTTTTCTTTCTCGTTTGAAGGAATAATAACTGGGGCTAAGCCAGCTTTTAACATATAGTAATTAAGGATAAGGCGAGAAAGTCTTCCGTTTCCATCTAGAAAAGGATGGATTTTAGCAAGTTGTAAATGACTATAGGCTATTTTTTCAAGTGGATTTTCCGATGGTGTTAATAAAACATCAAAATATTGTTTCATTCTGGTATATACTTTTAGATGTGATGGTGGCGTGTGTGTTGATCCGTGTATTGAAATATCAACGTTTCTATATAGACCTCCATTATCATCCATTAATATTGCATGACAATCTTTAAGTTTTGACTCTGTTAGTTCTTCGTTTTTTGTAATTAGATTTAGTAAAAACATAAAAGCTTTGCGATGATTTAAAGTTACTTTAATGATTTTTTCATCTAGATCAACTAATTTATCAGAAATAATATTGTAAACATCGTTACGAGTAATATCTCTTTTCTCGAAAGATAGAGAATTATACACTAGATCAGCAACAAAGTCTAAATTGATTTTATCTAAAGTGAAATTTGCATCTGCAACTTTTTTCATCGCTTCAAATTCTTTTTCAGCCATAATTTTTCCTCCTTAGGATTTATTTTATACTTAATTATAACATATAAAAAAATATTAATAAAGCGTAAACATTATTATTTATTTGTTAGTATTTATAAATCTTGATAATTGATGTCTTTTTATATATAATTAGAATTAATAAAGAGGTTTTTATGGTTAAACGACTTTTAAAGATATTTAATATAATGGGGCTTATATTTTTGGGATTAATAGTAGTTTTTGTGACTAATGGATCTGTAGAATATATTTATGTCCAAAATAACATCCAAGAATTTAAAGAAAGAGCAGAATTTGATTTTACAATAGAAGCAATTAATACAACTTATTATAAAGTTTATCCCAAATATGAATATGAAGATAATACAAGAAGTGTATTAACTTTTGAAGAGAATTTAGAATATATAGGTTCTGCTGGTGATATTATTCTTACTAATCGTAATCCAGCAACAAATATTCCTGTATTAACTTTAATTATTTCATATTTTGCAAAATATTTTTATGTTGGCCATTCTACAGTAAACGCAATTGATCCCAGGTTAACATATGAAGTTGTTGGAAACGACGAAATCAGCAATGAAGTAAGGAAAGTTTTAAATGATTGGTTATATTCGGATTATGACACAAGACATATAATTGGTTTAAGAGTTAAAAACATCAATAACGATCTAGCAAAAGATGTTGAAAATTATTGTGATGATAAAATTGGATATCCCTATAACTATACGTTTGCTTTTAATCGAAATAATAGTTATTATTGTACCGATTTAATTAGTAGAGCTTATCATAGTGCAAATGTTGGTATAAATTACGACTATTTAGGCACTACAGGTAACGACCTAATCTTAAGTGATAACACATACATGATTTTTTACCGAGAAGTTGTTATAAAAGATGGGCAAAATCATTTTAATATATATTATTTGAAAGAGGATACAAATGTATAACGAAACTATATGTGCAATTTCTACAGCTAATGGTACAGGAGCAATTTCTATTGTTAGATTAAGTGGATTTGATGCAATTAACATAGTAAATAAAATTTTTAAAGGAAAAGATTTAAATAAAGTCAAAACACATACTATTAATTATGGCCATATTTTTGATAAAAATGAAATGCTTGATGAAGTTGTTGTTAGTGTGTTTAAATCACCGAAAACATATACTAAAGAAGATATTGTTGAAATAAATTGTCATGGTGGCCAATATGTCACCAGTAAAATTTTGGAATTAGTAATTTTGAATGGTGCTAGACTTGCTGAACCGGGGGAATTTACAAAAAGAGCTTTTTTAAATGGCAGAATTGATTTGACTCAAGCCGAATCTGTTATGGATTTAATTGATGCTAAAACTAAAAATACTTTAAGAATGGCAAATTTTGGACTTCGTGGAGATATAAAAAATTTAATTTCTAAATTTAGAAGAAGTATATTAGATTGTATTTTAAAAATAGAGGTTAATATTGATTATCCAGAATATGAATCAGAAGAACAAATCACAACCGAATTCCTTCTTCCAACAATTAAAAATAATATTATAGATATTAATAAAATAATTGAAAAAAGTGAAAATTCTATTTTAATAAAAGAAGGGATTACAACTGCAATTATAGGCAAGCCCAATGTCGGTAAATCTAGTATATTAAATGCATTATTAAGAGAAGATAAAGCTATTGTTACTGATATTGCTGGGACAACAAGAGATATTATTGAAGGAAAAATTAATGTTGGTGGGGTTATTTTAAACTTGATTGACACTGCAGGAATTAGAGAAACTAGCGATATTGTTGAAAAAATAGGAGTTGAAAAAGCAAAAAAAATTATTAATAGTGCATCACTAATAATTATAGTTTTTGATTTTTCTACAGAACTTAATGAAAATGATAATTTAATATTGAAATTGACAGAAAATAAAAATAGAATAATTGTGATTAATAAAAGTGATTTGCCAAAAAAGATTAATTTAGAAATTCTTGGTGAGTATTTATTGTTGTCAGCTTTTAGTGAAAAAGATATAAATGTATTAGAAAATAAAATTAGAGAAGTAACAAATTTAAAAAATATTGACAATAAAGAAGCAACTTATGTAACATCTATTAGAGCTATGACAAAATTAAAATTAGCGCGTGATAATTTAGATAATGCACTTGTTTCTGTTAAAAACGAGATGCCTATCGATATAATTAGTATTGATCTTAAAGCAGCATGGCGAGCGCTTGGTGAAATAATTGGTGAAGTTAGCAGTGAAGAATTACTTGATGAAATGTTTGCGAACTTTTGTTTAGGAAAATAAATAATTGAGGGGGAAAAATGAAAAAATTTGAATTTGTGGAATTATGGAAAGTCGCACTTTGTTATGGACTTATTGTTTTTGGTATGTTTTTGTGTCTTCTTGGGAACTCAATATCTAGGTTTGGTGTTCTTACATCAGTTGAAATTGCATTGCTTATTGGAATAATTGGATTTTTACTTTATAGTTTTGCAAAAAATGAACATTATTATACTTTTTTTGCAATTTTGGGCTTATTTGTTTTTGCGTCAATTGCAAATCTAGGTAGTGATATTGTTATTGCAATTATTACATCTGTGGTTGTAATTGGGGCTGTTCTTGTAAGTTTTAATTATTTTATGTTTGGCAATATGAAATATATTTTAGTGGGCTTAGTTGGAGCATTAACTATTTTGACGTTTGTTAATGCTATTCTAGCATTTTCTAATATTAATGCGGGTGTTGGAATTTTATATTTGGGTATTGTAATAAGTTTAGTTGGTGCATTATTAATTCCGTTACTTGTTAGATCACATTTGGAGAAAAAACCAATTTGTTGTCACTATAGTACAAATACAAATAAGAAAAAAGAAGTAATTGAATTAGAAACAAAGGAAGCAGAAAGTGAAATATAAAAAAATTGTTTATTTTAAATTTTAAGGAAGCGAATAGTGCTTCCTTTTTTGTAAAATAAAAAAACTACTTTAATAAGTAGTTTTTCAAATAATTATTTATTCTATTGTAGGATTAGAAAATTCATTTCTAAATAACCATTTTTTTGCAATCAATGGATATATTCCTAAACCAATAAATATTACTAAGAAATATCTTAACATATCAAAGTAGATATTTTCAGGAGGGAATATCATTTTTAAGCCAACATAAGTTCCTAAAATAATTACTAATCCAATTGCTAATCGAATCAAACGAATTTTTAAAGAGTTCAAGCAGTTGAAATTAACAAATTTATTTTCTATTATAACTGCTGGTATAAAACCTAAAAAAAGCGCAAACGCGGTATAAAAATCTTTATAAATAAGCATATCTGCTTGATTTGGGCGATAAAACAAAGCTAAAAAAGGAACAAATGCTAGTAAAGTAATTCCAAATAATAAAGATTTAGATAACAAACTGCCTTTAAATTTTTCATAAAGTAATGAACATAACAGTGTAGATCCTAAACCTAAACTAATTCCTACTATTACATCTGAAAGATAATGCACACCCAAGAAAACTCTAGAAATTCCAACAAGGAAGATTAGTATGGAAGCAGTAATCCATAGCCATTTCTTTTTAAAATGATAAGCTACAGAAGAAAAAGTAACGGCAGCATTTTGTGAATGACCACTTGGAAAAGAGTATCCTGTTGCCGTTTCTATTCTAACGGCATCAATAGTTGGATCTGTTACAAATGGCCTGTTTATTTTAATGATTCCTTTAAATATATTGTTTAGGCCAAGCGAAGTAAAGATTGAATAAGCAATTTTTTCTCCAGCCTCTTTATTAAATACAAAATAAATTGTAGATAAGACTAATATTAATACATATTGTTCTCCAAAGAAGGTTATAATTTGCATTAAATTATCAATAAAAGGAATGGAGATATCTCTAAAAAAGCGAATAATATTAAGTTCAAAATTTCTCATATATATATACTCCTATTATGTTCAATTTTATATTATTATAACAATTATGTCAATTGAATAAATATATATGGTTTGAAATAGAAAAAGAAATAAAAAGACTGTTAGTTTATTGAGGAAATTATTCTCAATTACTAGCAGTCCTTATTAAATTATAATAATTAGTCTTTAATTATTTCTTTGATACTTGTAGTAAGGCCAGCAAGTCCTTGAATATCTGAAGGAATAATTATTTTTGTTGCTTGTCCTTTAGACATTTCCATTAATGCATCATATGCTTTTAATGTTAATAGTGGTTGATCAGGTTTAATATTTTTAATCATTTCTAAACCTCTAGCTGTTGCTTCTTGAACCATTATTATTGCTTTTGCTTGTCCTTCAGCATCTAAAATAGCAGCTTCTTTTTCACCTTCAGCTTGAAGAATTTGTGATTGTTTAACGCCTTCAGCTTGAAGAATTTGTGATTGCTTAACACCTTCAGCTCGTAAAATAGATTCTCTTCTTTCACGTTCTGCACGCATTTGTTTTTCCATTGCATCACGAATGTCTTTTGGAGGTAAAATGTTTTTAAGTTCAACTCTATTTACTTTAATTCCCCATGGATCAGTAGCTATATCTAAGATATCTCTCATTTTAGTGTTGATCCAATCACGGCTGGTTAAAGTTTCGTCTAATTCTAAGTCGCCGATAATGTTACGTAGTGTAGTGGCAGTTAGTTTGTCTAAAGCTAAAAGAGGATTATCAACTCCATACGTATAAGCTTTAGGGTCAGTTATTGTATAAAACAAGACAGTATCAATTTGCATTGTTACGTTATCTTTTGTAATAACTGCTTGTGGTTGCCAATCTACCACTTGCTCTTTTAGAATAACTTTTTTGGAAATTCTAGTGATAATAGGTATCAAAAAATGTACTCCAGTTCCCCAAGTAGTGCTATAAGCACCTAATTTTTCAATAACATATGCATGTGCTTGAGGGACAATTCTAAAGCTTGAAGCTACAACAATTAAAACAATCAATAAAACAACTAATAAAACAATCAGTAAGGCATCAGGTCCAGCTAAAAAAATCATAATTTTTCTCCTTTATATTATTTCAATTTTTTTGTCATTATCTAATTTTGAAACAATTAATTTAATTCCTTCAATTCCATCAATTGAAACTTTTTCTCCAATTGAAAACTCTAATCCATCTTTGTTAAAGGCACGCCATAATTCGTTCATTACTTTTACTTCACCAATACTATTTGGTAAAATAATAGAAGTTACTATTCCAACTTTTCCAACAACTTTATCTGCATTTGTATGTACAATTTCTTTATCAGCTGTTCTTCTTATAAGTGGTCTAGTAGCAAAAACTAACAATAAACCTAACACAACAAATACTAAAATTTGAATCCAGTATGAAATGTCAAGTGCCGCAAGAACTAAAGCAGCAATTGCTGCAAGACTAAACCAAATAGTAGTTAGATTTGCGGTATCTAATTCAATAATTATAGTAATTATAAATAAAGCACCCCAAAAACCTAAAAATATCCAGTTTATTGGTAATAGCAAGAAAATCACCCTTGTACCTCCTTCTCTAAGTATATAGTAAGAAATTTTTGCTCTTGATTCCATGAACAAGCAAATTTATGCATTTTTACCTCTTGAAAATCAAAATTACTATAATTTTGAATATTAGTAATTAATTGCTTGCTATTGATTCTTCCGTAAGTTGGTTTAATAGATACTTTATATAAAGTAAGGCCATTATATTTATTTAGTGAAGCTTCTTCTTTATCTAGCGCTTTAACAACAACATTCTTATTTTCTTTATCAAAACCAATTAGAACAGCATAAGTGTTTACGAAATACCTTGAGGCTGTTTTGTTAAAAGTAATATTAGTTTCGTATATAGTTGCGGTACCATCTGTTTTTCGGGAAAACCACTGAACATCCATATTATATTCCTCCTTTACTATAGTATATAATATAATTCAAAAAAATACAACAAAATTCGAAAAAATATTTTATTTAATAATTGAATTTATTTTTATTTATGATATAATATTTGGAGTTATAAAGGAGTATATATATGAAAAACAAGATTATTTTTATAATTGCTTTATTAGTGCCAATTTTATGTTCTTTATTTATAGGCAATTATGCAATAAATGGAAGGTATAGTCCAGGATCAAACCTAGAAAATATTGAGGCAGTTAATACGCTTAAGAGAAAAGCATATATTAATTATATGGAAGAAGCAAGAACTTTAGAAGAAACAATTCAAAATTATGCAAAATTTACAGCAGACAAATTTATTGAAGAACCAATATTTGTTCAAGATATAAAAAATGATGATGAAAAAACTTTGTTTACAATTGCTGTATATGAAGGTTTAATTTATAGTATGGTTGAGGATGAAAAAGTTTATAACGTTTCTCCAATGATATTTTTATATAATGTTCAATATAATACAATTAAAGATACTATGATTACTGAAGATAGAGAAGGAGTTAATGCTGCAGAAGCCCCAACCATTTCTTTTAAGTTAATTAGTGATTCTGAACAAACGTTTCAAATTACTTTAAAAGAAGACCCTTTTAATTCAGGAACTACACAAATAATTGATACTAGAAGTGATCACTATAACACACAAAAAGGTGTTTTAATAGGCGATATTAGGGCAGGAATTAAAACGTGGGAAACTGAGTATGTTGAAATTGAAGTTACATCAACAGTATATATAGGAAAAACAGAAAACACAGCGGGAGATGAATTTCCTCAAGTAATAAAAACTTTTAAAATTGAAGATCTAGAAACTGATATGGATAAAAAAAATATAGAAGATTATGTTGATGGATTTAACAGAGATTATAAAAAAATTGGATTAACAGCTTTGGTTATAAAGGAATATGCATGGTGGCAAGTTGCAATCGCCTTTGTAATATCGGGTACAATTTCTTTTGCTTTTTATTTTGTGTGGCGAGAAGAAGTAGTAAAAGAAAAAGAAAAACAAAAAAAATAATTATAATTCAAACACTAAGAGCTTTTATTTTAAAGCTCTTTTTTTCTAGGTATAATTAATTGAGTTAAATAAATTCTTTGTAATTATAATAAAAAATGTTATAATATTAACAATTAGTGTTTTTCTAAAACGCGGTAAATATAAATAAGGAGGAAAATATATGTCAGTAAAAAAACATGTTTATATGTTCAGTGAGACAGATGCATCAATGCGTAATCTTGTTGGTGGTAAAGGAGCCAATTTAGGTCAAATGACTCAACTAAAGTTGCCAATACCTCAAGGATTTACTTTATCAACAGAAGCTTGTACATTTTTTTATGAAAATGATAAAAAATTATCAGATGAAATAATTTTACAAGTTGAAGAAGCTTTGGTAAAGCTACAAACAATTACAGGGAAAGAATTTGGGAATCCTATTAATCCTTTGTTAGTATCAGTAAGATCTGGCGCTAGAGTGTCTATGCCTGGAATGATGGATACTATTTTGAATTTAGGATTAAATGAAGTTGTAGTTGAAGGATTAGCTCAAACTACTAAAAATCCAAGATTTGCTTATGATTCTTATAGAAGATTTGTACAAATGTATTCTGATGTTGTTATGGGACTTAGCAAAAGTTATTTTGAAGAAGTTATTGATGAAATGAAAAAAGAAAAGGGTATCTTATTAGATACTGAATTTACAACAGACGATTTTAAAATAATGATTAAAAAATTTAAATCTTTTTATCAAGAAGAATTAGGAGAGAAATTTCCAGAAGATCCAAAAAAACAATTATTTGGGGCAATAAATGCAGTTTTTAATTCTTGGCAAACTCCTAGAGCTAATTATTATAGAAAATTTAATAATATTCCTAATGAATGGGGAACAGCTGTAAATGTTCAATCAATGGTATATGGTAATATGGGCAATACTTCTGGGACTGGAGTGGCATTTACTAGAAATCCAGCAACAGGCGAAAAGAAAATTTATGGAGAATATTTAATTAACGCTCAAGGCGAAGATGTCGTGTCAGGTGTAAGAACACCAGCACATATTGAAACATTGAAGGAAATAATGCCTAAAGTGTATGATGAATTTATTAAAGCTACAGAAATTTTAGAGAATCATTTTAAAGATATGCAAGATATAGAGTTTACTATTGAAAACAATAAACTTTATTTATTGCAAACAAGAAATGGAAAAAGAACAGCTCAAGCTGCATTAAAAATTGCTGTTGATTTATATAATGAAAAGATGATTACCAGGGAAGAAGCTTTAATGCTTGTTCAACCTGAGCAGCTTGAAAGTTTATTGCATCCGCAATTTAATCCTGTTTTATTAAAGAAAGCAAAACCTATTGGAAAAGGCCTTCCAGCTTCTCCAGGAGCAGCTAATGGTCATATAGCTTTTGATGTTGAAGAAGCAGTAAAATTATATAAAGAAGGAAAGAAAGTCGTTCTTGTTAGGATGGAAACTTCTCCTGAAGATATTGAAGGTATGCATATTTCTGAGGGATTTTTAACAGCAAGGGGAGGAATGACATCACATGCGGCAGTTGTTGCCAGAGGAATGGGAAAATGTTGTGTTTCTGGATGTCATGAATTACAAATTAATTATAAACAAAGATATTTTGAACTTGATGGAAAAAAATTTAATGAAGGTGATTATATTTCATTAGATGGCTCTACAGGTAATATATATGGTAACAAAATTGAAACTGTTGCGGCTTCAATTAGTGGCGATTTCAAAACTTTTATGCAATGGTGTGATGAAGTAAAAACTTTAGGCGTTAGAACCAATGCTGATACTCCAGTAGATGCAAAACAAGCAAGAGACTTTGGAGCTCAAGGAATTGGTCTTTGTAGAACAGAACATATGTTTTTTGATAGTACAAGAATCAAAGCTATGAGAGAAATGATTGTTGCTGATAATACTGCAGAAAGGGAAAAAGCACTTGCGAAGCTTCTTCCTATGCAAAGACAAGATTTTGAAGAAATATATGAAGCAATGGGAAATTTTCCAGTTACAATTCGTTATTTAGACCCGCCATTACATGAATTTCTTCCTAGCAAGGCAGAAGATATTAAAGAAATTGCAGCTGAATTAGGAATGACTATTAAGAAATTAAAATCAAAAATTGATAGTTTGCATGAATTTAATCCTATGATGGGACATCGTGGATGCCGCTTAGCTGTTTCATTTCCTGAACTTGCTAAAATGCAAACAAGAGCTGTAATGGAAGCATATTGCACAGTTAAGAAAAAGAATCCAAAATATTCTCCGGTGCCAGAAATAATGATTCCTTTAATTGGAGATATTAAAGAATTTAAATATGTTAAAAATATAGTTAAAGAAACTGCTGATTTAGTTTTAGAAGAAAATAAAATGGATGTTAATTATAAAATAGGAACAATGATTGAAATTCCAAGAGCAGCACTACTTGCTGATGAAATTGCAAAAGAAGCAGATTTCTTTAGTTTTGGAACTAATGACTTAACTCAAATGACTTATGGATTTAGTCGTGATGATGCTGGCGCATTTTTAAATGCATATTATGAAAAGAAGATATATGAAAGTGATCCATTTGCAAGATTAGATCAACGTGGCGTTGGTGTTCTTGTTGAAATGGCAACAAAACTGGGGAAAGAAGCTAATTCAAAATTGCATGTTGGCGTTTGTGGCGAGCATGGTGGGGATCCATCCTCTATTGAATTTTTCTTTAAAACAGGTTTAGATTATGTATCGTGTTCACCTTTTAGGGTTCCAATTGCAAGACTTGCTGCAGCTCAAGCAGTAATTCAAGCAAATAAGAAATAATGTTAATAGCGCGTCAATGACGCGCTTTTACTATGAAAACATTTTATCAAGATTTATATTTTTAAATTTTATAAATAGGTATATACTAAATAAAAACAAAACAAGGAGGAATTATGAAATTATTAGTTTTAGTTTTAAATCAACCTGATAAATTAAATAAACTTTTACATGAATTTAATGATCACGAAATAAGAGGAGCTACAATTCTTGAATCAACTGGAATGGCTCATACATTAATGAGTGATGATGATCATTTATTTGGATCTTGGAGAAGATTTTTAGATCCTAATAGAAAAGAAAGTAAAACTATTTATATGGTTCTAGAAGATGAAAAAATAATAAAAGTTTTAGAAATTATTGAATTTGTGATTGGTTCATTAAATAAACCTGATACAGGAATAGTGTTTACGGTACCAGTTGATTTTGTTAAGGGGATAAATAAGAGTGATAATTAATTTATTGTATTATATTGGGATTATCATTCTAACAGGACTTTTGTTTGGCAAGGTTGCAAAGTATTTTAAGTTACCCAATGTAACTGGATATATTTTGGGCGGGTTAATTATAAGTCCCTCAATTATGGGACATTTAGGAGTTAATATTGTTCCAAATAATATTGCAGAGATATTAACACCAATTTCAGAAATTGCTCTAGGATTTATTGCATTTACAATTGGAACGGAGTTTCAATTGTCATATTTCAAAAAAGTAGGAATGAAACCAATTGTTATTGCTTTTTTTGAGTCTTTTTTTGCAGTTGTATTTATTTTTGTGGTTTTATTATTATTTAAAGTAGAGATAGGATTTGCTATTGTATTGGCTTCTATTGGAGCTGCAACAGCCCCCGCTGCAACATTAATGGTTATTAAACAATATAAAGCAAAAGGGAAAGTTACTGAAACATTAATGAGTGTAGTAGCAATTGATGATGCCACAGCAATGATTTTTTTTGGGATTGCCATTGCAATTTCAAAAGCTTTAGGTAGCGCCTCAACAAATATTACTTGGACTATTTTTAAACCAATTATAGAAGTTGTTGTCAGTTTAGGGATTGGTTTTGTTGTGGGGTTAATTATTACTTTGTTATTAAAATGGTTTACCGGAAGAAGTAATAGAGTGTCTGTAGTTACTGCGTTTTTATTAATTACAGTATCGATTTCATCTATTTTTACATACTTTCGGGTTCCGTTTGATTTTTCAAGTTTATTATCATGTATGATGGCAGGAGCAGTTTTAACTAATCTTTCTTCTGAAAGAAAGACTTCTTCAATATTAGAATTGATAGATCGCTTTACACCTCCGATAATGATATCTTTTTTTGTGCTTTCAGGAATAAATTTAGAGTTATCTGTTTTAAAAACTGTTGGTATTATTGGAATTATTTATATAGTTATGAGAGTTATTGGAAAATGGACTGGAGCTTGGCTTGGAGGAAAAATTACTAAGGCGTCGCCTGAGGTTCAAAAGTATTTGGGATTTTCTTTAATACCTCAAGCAGGAGTAGCTATAGGTTTATCATTGGTAGCAAGAAGTGTGCTTGAACCAATACAAGCTGCTCAGTTAACGGCTGTAATTTTATCAGCAACATTAATATATGAATTAATTGGTCCGTTAATAACAAAAATTTCTTTACAAAAAGCTGGAGAAATCATTGTAGAGAAAAAATAAACATTAAAAAGCAACCTAATGGTTGCTTTTTAATTATAATAATATAAAATAGTAGAGAGGTGAAATATGAAATTAACAAAATATCATGCAGCAGGTAATGATTTTTTAATTGGGAAATATGAACCCGGAATAGATTATTCAGTTTTAGCTACAAAATTGTGTAATAGGCATTTGGGAGTTGGAGCTGATGGGTTAATAATTGTTACTGAAAAGCCCTGGTCTCTTGTTATATATAATAATGATGGGACTTTAGCGAATATTTATTCAAATGGGATGCTTTGTGTAGCAAAATATTTATCTGAAAATAACGCAAATCATGATTGGTTTTCTATTAATTTCGCTGATAAGGAAATACAAGTTGAAATTACAAAAAAATCTCCTTTTTCTTCAAGAATTAATTTAGGTAAAGTAGAGTTTTCTAACGAATATACTAAGGTTAAGAGTACTGTAAAACCTTTTTTTAACCAAGAAATTTTAACAGTTCAAGGACCAATACATATAGATACAGTCTATATTGGGGCAGTACATACAATAGTTTGGGTTAGTACTTTAGAAAAGGCATTAGAGTCAGAACTTGCAAAAGATATATGTAATAATCCTATTTTTGTAGAAAGGCCGCATGTAAACTTTGTAAAGTTAATTGATGATAATAATATACTTGTTAGAACATATGATAAAGTAAAAGGATGGATTTTGTCTTGTGGGACTGGTGCAGCAGCAGCTTATATTGTTGGAAAAACAAAAGGAAAAATTGACGAAAAAGTAAGAGTTCATCTTGAATATGGGCGACTAGATTTCTTTATGAATGAAGACAACATAATTATGGAGGGGACAGCAACAAAAATAGCTGAGATAAAATATTAAAAAAAATCTGGTTTTTACCAGATTTTTAATATTTAGTATTCACAGTTATTAGGCGTTCTTGGGAAAGGTATAACATCTCGAATGTTTTCAATGCCTGTTACATACATAACAAGTCTTTCAAACCCTAGACCAAAACCAGCATGTTTATTTCCGCCAAATTTTCTTAAGTTAATATACCACTCCATTCCTTCTATAGGAACATTCATTTCTTTCATTCGTTTCAATAAATAATCTAGTCTTTCTTCTCTTTGGCTTCCGCCTACAAGTTCTCCACTTCCAGGAACTAACAAATCAACTGCAGCAACTGTTTCATTATCATCGTTTAACCGCATATAAAATGCTTTAATATCTTTTGGCCAGTTAATTACAAATACTGGAGCTTTAAAATAGACATCGGTTAAATATCTTTCATGCTCAGTTGCGATATCTGCACCATATTCTGGTTTGTTTTCAAAATTAATATTTGCATTCTTAAGAATATTAATGGCATCTTTATATTCGCAAGTGTGTATCTTAGAATTAACTAAAGCTTCTAATTGTTTAATTTTTCCTTTATGCACAAAACTATCAAAGAAATGAAGTTCTTCTTTAGCGTGTTCAAGAACATAGTTTACAACATATTTAATCATATCTTCGATTAGGTTCATATCATCATTTAAATCCGCAAAGCAAATCTCTGGTTCAATCATCCAAAATTCAGAAGCGTGTCTTTGGGTGTTTGATTTTTCCGCACGAAAAGTTGGCCCAAACGTATATACATTTTTAAAAGCTAAGGCAAATGTTTCTGCTTCTAATTGTCCTGAAACTGTCAAGTGAGCTTGTTTGCCAAAGAAGTCTTTTGAATAATCAACTTGATTATCATTGGTTTTTAAAATGTTATTTAAATCTAGTGTAGTGACTTGGAACATTTGTCCAGCACCTTCAGCATCACTGGCGGTAATTATTGGCGTATGAACATAAATAAATTCTTTTTTTCGAAAAAATTCATGAATTGCGTATGATAACAGACTTCTAGTTCTAAAAACTGCATTAAATAAGTTAGTTCGTGGTCTTAAGTATGCTTGCTCTCTTAAAAATTCTCTTGAATGTCTTTTGGGTTGAATAGGGTAATCTTCAGGAGCGGAACTAATTAGTTCTAGGTTTGTAACTTTGACTTCATATTTTTGTTTAGCGCCGGGGGATAAAACAAGTGTGCCTGTTACTTTGATGCTACTACCCACTCTAATTTTTTCTATTTCATTATAATTTGGTAATTCAGACTCATAGACCAATTGAATAGTGCTCAAAGTTGATCCATCATTTAAGTCAATAAATCCGAATTGTTTTTGGGAACGGTTATTTCTAACCCAGCCTTGTAATGTTATTGTTTTTCCATTAAGAGAATTATATTCTCTTTTTATTTTGCTTAATTCCATATAATATTATCCTCCTAAAAAATAAAAAGTCCTTAGATTTTTCTAAGGACGAATAATACGCGGTACCACCTTAGTTCACTACAAGAATAGTGCCCTTTAAACTTGGTAACGAAAGTTAATCGGCTAGGTCTACTTTTTTCTTCTAGCAGCTTGGAGTGTTTTTTCAGACAAATGTTGAATCATAAGCTCTCACCTTACTTATGTCTCTGTAAATGACTATTTGTTTACTTTTCTCTTCATAGCTTATTAATTTAAGTTATTTTATCATATTGTTTTTTTTTAGTCAAGAACATCAGGTATTATCTGTTTGATTACTTCTATATCTTTTCCATTATTGTATTCAGCATAGATTAATATTTCTTCAATATCAATTTGCTTATCTACTTTTAAATCAGATATTGATATATAATCTTCGTTAATCAGATTATAATTGTAGATTCCCATAAAAGGATAAATATCATTAGAAGTTGTTTTGATATATGTTTGAAAATCTAAATGATATGGTGTTGAATTTTTGGGAACAATAGCATTTATTTTAAAACGATAAAAAGGCTCGGTTTTAATAGAGTTATTAAGGAATGAAAATAACACAGCGACATTTTGATTAGAATTTGAAAAAGAGGAATTAATAAGTTCTGTTGTAAAAAAAGACTCTTTAAATAAATATGTTTTTGTTTCGGTAATTAAATCGATAGTATGTGAATATACAATTTTTCCATAAATACTATTAATTTTACTTTTTATAATACTTTCGGGAAGAAATTCATGAGAAAATCTTCTTACAATTCCACCATCTAGAACGGTTGGTTCAACATTAAAATATGTTTCCTTATAAGAGTGTGAATAATCAAATTGATAATAATCAATTGATCTATTTGTTCCGGTTTTAATTCCCATATAAGTTGTTAGGCTTTGTTTAAATGTTGTTTTAGTTTTTTCAAAGTAAGGAAAATTTATATAACGAATATAATTATAAAAGTTTTCATCATAAAATTGGTGTTCTGCAGCTATTTCTTCAGGAATAAAAACATCATCCTTTTTACATGAAGATAAAACAAAGAAGAATAAAAATAAAAGAAAAACAATATATATTTTTTTCATAATTAGTAGCCTCAAAACATAAATCCGAGTAACCCATAAAATAAATATCCTAAGGCACCAGATATTAAAATTAAAAATATAGGGTTAATCTTTTTAAATATTCTTGAAATTGTTAATATAATTACAATAATTATAATTACTCTAAAATCAATTTGTTGTAGAGAAAAATTATTAATATCAAAGCTATCAGTAGTGATTCCTTTGAATATTAAGTTCAAAACAACGCCAATTAACAGACCCACAACTATTGGTTTTATTCCTGATAAAATGCCTTGAACAGTTTTGTTATCAGCAAATGATGTTAGAAATTTAGCAATAAGCAATATAATTATAAATGATGGAGTTATCACTGCAATAGTTGTAAATATTGCTCCAATTATTCCTTCTTGGCTAAAACCAATAAATGTTGCTATATTAACTGCAAAAGGTCCTGGGGTTGATTCGCTTACAGCCAGAAAATCTAATAGTTCTAATTCTGTAATCCATCCATGAGCAATTGCTTGTTCTTCAATCATCGGAATCATGGCATATCCACCACCAATTGTAAACAAACCAATTTTAAAAAACGTCCACATCATTAACAGGAGATTAAGAATATTCATAATATTCTACCTCGCTTAGTGTATATGTTGAATAAAGCATTCCTAAAAATGCACCAATAATAATGATATATATAGTGCCTAGGCCTAATAATAAGGATAATATTAAAGCTAGAACAATTAAAACATAACTAAAAATATTTTTTGGACTAACTTTAAATAATCTTAAAACTCCATTTAGTATTAAAACTACTACTCCCGCTCTAATTCCATTGAAGATATATTCAACAGTTTTAATTGCTAAAAATTTGTCATAAAAAAAAGATATTGTAATAATGATTATCAATGAAGGCAGAATAACTCCTAATGTAGAAAACAAAGCTCCCCAAAATCCGGCTATTACATAGCCAACATAGGTGGCGCTATTAACAGCAATGACTCCTGGTGTTGATTCAGCAACAGCAATCATCTCCAACATATCTTTATCAGAAATCCATTTTTTATTTTCTACTAGTTCTCTATGGATTAATGGAAGCATTGCGAGACCACCACCAAAAGTGAAAGCTCCAATTTTTAAAAAAGTATAAAACAGATTTAGTATTTTTTTCATGAATAATCCTCTTAATAGAGATATTATAACAAATTCTGTGTATTTTTTCAATGGTGTTAATAAGATGAAATATTTACTTTATAAATAAAAAATAATAAAATTAAATATAATCTTAAAAATGCTTAATTTAATAATCTATCTATGATATAATAAAAATAAGAATATAGGTTAATAAGGAGGTGATCTGATGTCATATAAGGCTTTATATAGAACTTACCGACCGCAAAAATTTTCAGAGGTTGTTGGTCAAAAGGTAATTGTAAAAACATTACAAAATGCATTAGTAAATAAAAAAACATCTCATGCATATCTTTTTAGCGGTCCAAGAGGAACTGGGAAAACTACAGTTGCTAGATTATTTGCTAAAGCTCTAAATTGTGCTACAGCACCTACTAAAGAACCTTGTTTAGTATGTAAATCTTGTAAAGAAGTAACGGAAGGAAATCATCCTGATGTTATAGAAATTGATGCAGCTAGTAATAATGGCGTTGATCAAATTAGAGAAATAAGAGATAAGGTTAAATATTTACCAAGTGGAGGTAAATATAGAATATATATTATTGATGAAGTTCATATGTTGAGTAGTGGCGCTTTTAATGCTTTATTGAAAGTATTAGAGGAACCTCCAAAACATGTTGTTTTCATTTTAGCTACTACAGAGCCACACAAGGTTCTTCCAACAATATTATCTAGATGTCAGCGCTTTGATTTTAAACCTTTGAGCGTTTATGAAATTGGTAATAAAATTAAAGAAGTTTGTGCTGAAGAAAAAATATACATTACTGATGAAGCTGTTGTTGCAATTGGAGAAAGTGCAGAGGGAGGTCTAAGAGACGCATTAAGTTATTTGGACCAAGCTATTTCTTTGGCTGACGAGGAAATTAATATTGATGTTGTTAATGATGTTACGGGAAATTTGAGTTATGATAAGATTATTGAAATATGTGAATATTGTGAGAACAAACAAACTGAAGAAGCTTTGCAATCAATAAGTGAATTAGTAAATATGGGTAAAGAAATTTCTAAAGTAGTAATTTCTTTGGTTTCTTTTTATAGAGATGCTTTATTATATAAGACTCTTGATACATCTAAAAATTCAAAATATATATTTAATAAAGATAAATTTAAAGAATTATCAACGAATTTATCTGAAGACAAGATATATTATTATGTTGATATTTTACATGATGTTCAATCAAAAATTAAATATTCATTAACGCCACAAGTTTTTTTAGAAATTGGCATTATTAAAATGATAAATGTAGGTAGTGGAGATTTAGATTTTATAAAGAGAATAAATCTTATAGAAAACAAGCTTGAAAACCTTCCTGAATATCAAGGATCTTCTTCGGGAGAAGAAGAAAATAAAATAAAAAATTTAGAAATTAATATTTCTAAAATAACATCAGAATTAAGCAAATTAGAATTATATAAATTAAGCGATAAAGTTGCATTTATTGAAAAAAAATTGTTAAATAGTGTTGATAGCCCTGAAAATAGTAATCAAATAGAAAATATTAAGAAAATTGAAAAAGATATTCTGGCTATTAAAGAAGCGACTAAATCAACAAATAACGCTTATATTGACGGACGACTAGCTATTCTTGAAGAAAAAATAAGTGACATTGAGAAAAACAAACAATCTTCAGGAGAAATTCAACAAGCAAAAATTAATCTTGATGATGAAGATATTAATAATAAAATTAATGAATTAGTAAAACAAACTTGGGTAAATAAAGATAATAATTATCAAGAAATAGAAAACAGATTATCTAGTGTGGAAAAAAGTTTATTAAATAATGAAACAGATATTAAGATTAATCAGGCTGTGAAGCCGATTTATGATTTAATTAATGAACTAGATCAAACTAATAATAAAGTGGTAACAAATGATAAAAAAGATAATTTAGAATTTCTAGAGTTAAAAGAAAAAATTAGTAATATTGAAGAAAAACTGTATCGTTTAATTTCTGGAACTTTAGCTACTGTTCCTACACCAATAAAGAAAACTAAAAAAGAAGTAAATTCAGGTCAAGTTTTTTTGGTTGGTGATGATGTAATGAAAATTGCTGTATTGGATAAGAAAGCAAAGGAAAGTTTTGATTTTGCTGATATTCAAAAGGAAGAAACAAAAGAAACAGATATTGCTAAGGATGATTTGAAGAGCGAACAATTTAAAGAAATTAATGATGAAGTTAGTGTAGATGATAAATTTGAAGATATTAATAATGTTTCAAAAAAAGATGACGAAACAGAAGAAGTACAAAAACTTGCAGATAGTTTAGAAAAAGGTATTGATAAAGAATCAAAAGGAATTAATCAACAACTTAATGATGAAATATTAAAGATGTTTAATGTTCCTACTGTAGAAAAACAAGGAAAAGAAACTACAGAAAAGAAGACTAATATAAAAGTAGAAGAACAACCTTTAATTTTTGAAAATGATAAAGAGAAAGTTGTTAAAAAAAGAAATTCAGAAATAGTGATTAGAAACAAACAAAACCAAGATAATGATCAAGAAAGTAATTTATTTTCAAAAGAAACTAATAAAAATGTTAAAGAATCTATTGAAAATGAAAAGATTATTACTTCAGATAATCAAAAAAATAATAAACAAGAAGAAATATTGCCTATTACAGCCGAGAAAAAGGAAGAAATTAAAAAAGATGCAACTAAAGAAGCATATTTAAGTTATTCATCAGACGTCATTTTAAGAATTATGAATGATGCGTTAACTTCTGAAGCAAAAAATGATAAAGTGCGCATAATTAAATTATGGGATTCTTTACACGATGCTGTATCTTCTAATGATTTACAAATTGCAAATATTTTAAGTCGTGGTAAAGTAAGCGCCGTTGGTATTAATGAGTTTATTATTGTGTATGACGATGCTGTTATTTGTAATCAGGTTATGGCAGAAGATTTCAAAAAAAGGTCTTTAAAAGTTTTATATGATATTTTAGGAGCTTCATATAATTATATGGCTTTGCCTGAAAAAGATTTTTATGAAAAAAGAACAGAATATGCTGGTTATTATCAAATGGGGACGAAGCCTAAAAGTTTGACTCCGATAAATAATCCTGATTTAAAAATTTTAAATACAACAAAGGAATATGATCCAGAGCAAGAAATGTTTAATATGGTTAAGGCTGAATTCGGGGATGAAATTGTGAAAATGGAGGAAGATTAAGATGAATCAACAAGCAATGTTGAAAAAAATTAAAAAAATGCAAGATGAAATGGTTGCCACTCAACAAGAAATTAATAATACTGTTTTTTATGCTAGTGCTGGTGGTGTCGTTAGCGTCGAAATGTATGGAACCAAAGAATTAAAAAAAGTTAGTGTTTCTGGTGATTTTGAAGCTGAAGGAAAAGAAGACTATGAGATGTTAGGAGATATGATTGTGGCAGCATGCAATCAAGCAGTTAAAGAAATAGAATTAGTAACTGAAGAAAAGATGAATAAATATCAAAGTATGCTGGGTGGGTTTGGGTTTTAATTAATATGAAATATCCAAAATCGTTACAAGATTTGATTGATAGTTTTCAAAAATATCCAGGGATTGGCCCCAAGACAGCTGAAAGGTTAGCCTTTTTTACAGTAATGAAAATGAATGCTGAGGAAGTTAAAAAGTTTTCGTTAAGTTTAAATGAAGTTGTTGAGAAAATTAAGCCTTGTAAGAGCTGTGGGAATTTAACTGATGCTGAAATATGTAATATATGTCTTGATGAAACGAGAGATAATATATTAATGGTTGTTGAAGGAACTAAGGAATTAATGGTTTTAGAAAAAACGAATCAGTATAATGGGAAGTATTTTGTTTTAAATGGAGTTATTTCGCCACTTAATGGAATTGGTCCTGATGAACTTGATTTTGATAAATTAATAAAAAAGATTGATGAAGAAAAAATTAGGGAAATTATTATTGCAACAAATGCAACTGTTGAAGGTGAAATGACTGCTTTATACATTAAGAATATAGTTAAAAATAAAGACATAAATATTTATAGAATAGGTTACGGACTTCCAGCTGGTGCGGATATTGAATATGCAGATGAAATTACTTTAATAAAAGCACTTGAAGGAAAGAGGATAATGTAGTATAATATATAGTAGTGTAGGAGCTACCAATTATGGATTTTAAAGAGGTATTTTTCTTAATGACAAATAACACATTAAAACAACAAAAGGTAAGATTTTCACAAAAGCAAGATATCAATGTTTTTTTAAACAGCGATAATTTAAATGATTATAATGAAAGAACCACTTTGTGGTTTTTTCAGCAAGAAAAGACTCTATTATAAGGGTCTTTTGTTTATTTAGGCAATATTTGTTTAATATAGTTCAGGAGGAATTAGTGTTTAAGCAAAAAATATAAAATTGTAAAGGAGTATATGATGAAAGAGTTTTTGAAAAAATTTAAAAAGAAAAATGAAGTATCTGAAGAAACTGATACTCTCGAACAAACAAAAAATGCTGCCCCTGAACCACAAGAGGTAGTAAAAACTGGTGAAGCGCCAATAGTACATGAAAGTATTGAGCTTAGATTAGATAATTTAACAAAAGAGTTTGTACAAAAATCAAAAGCGATTACTGTTGCTGTTAAGAATTTTTCAGTTACGATTCCAGCAGGAAAGCTTATCGGGTTATTAGGACCATCTGGTTGTGGCAAATCTACTACATTATATATGGTAGCAGGATTACACAAGCCAACAGGCGGAAATATTTATTTTGGAGAAGAAGATGTAACTAACTTGCCCCCTGAAAAAAGAGGAATAGGGTTAGTGTTTCAAAATTATGCATTATATCCACATATGAGTGTTAAACAAAATATTATGTTTCCTCTTGAAAATATGAAAGTGCCGAAAGAAGAGGCGTTAAAAAGGGCTCAATTTATGGCTGAGTTAGTTCATATCGGTGATTTAATGGATCGAAAACCAAATCAATTGTCCGGTGGTCAGCAACAACGTGTTGCTATTGCTAGAGCACTTGTAAAGATGCCAAGAGTTTTATTACTAGATGAACCTTTATCAAATCTTGATGCAAGACTTCGCTTGCAAACAAGAGAAGAAATTAAACGTATTCAAAGAGAAACAGGAATTACAACAATATTTGTAACTCATGACCAAGAAGAAGCAATGAGTATTTCAGATGAAATTGTTGTTATGAATAATGGGTTAAAGCAACAAATGGATCATCCACAAACTGTGTATGATGAGCCAATTAATGAATTTGTTGCTAAGTTTTTAGGGAATCCACCAATTAATATTATTGATGGGAAAATCGAAAATAAAAAGCTATTAGTAAATTCTAATCATATTGAAGACGTTGATTTTAGTGATCAAGATGTTCATATAGGACTAAGACCAGAATTTTTTGTAATTGATCCAGAAGGGGTCATTGAAGCTGAAATTGAAATTGTTGAACACATTGGAAGAGATACAATGCTTATTTGTAGATTAGAAGAATTAAATGAAACTTTTAGAGCTATAATTCCAGCGTCTAGAGGACTGAATATAGGCCAAAAAATTCGATTCAGTTATTCTAAGTTATTTGTATTTAATAAAGAAACTGGAGAGCGTCTTATCTAATGTTAGAGTTTAAAAAAGATGGTTGGAAGGCGGCTATAGCTTTAGGGCCTACATTGCTACTTTTGTCGGTTTTTACTTTCTACCCAATAATTAATGCTGTATTAATGGCATTTAAACAAGACTATGTGTTTTTATCAGGGACTTATAATGGTATTGGTTTTGGGAACTTTGTAACAATTTTATCAGATCCTAAATTTCTTGATGCTTTAAAAAATACCTCAATAATGGTGTTTATATCTGTTCCTTTAACAATTATACTTAGTTTGTTATTGGCTGTTGCTCTTAATTCTGTTAAGAAGCTGCGAGGATTTTTTCAAACTGTATTTTTCTTACCATATGTTACTAACACAATTGCCTTAGGTTTAGTTTTTAATGTTGTGTTTCATAAAGATTATGGTTTGTTTAATAGTGTCTTTGGATTAGAACTTGTTGATTGGCTTGGGTCGGGTACCACTTATTGGCGAGCTATGTTTGTTTTAATGGTTTATACTATTTGGAATGGTTTAGCGTTTAAAATTATCGTTTTATTATCAGGTTTACAAAGCATTGATAAACAATATTATCAAGCGGCTTCTGTTGATGGAGCAAATCGTAAAAGAGTATTTGGGAAAATCACAGTTCCTTTGCTTTCGCCGATGATTTTATATGTTACTATTACATCTTTTATTGGAGCTTTTAAAGTTTATACAAGTGTAATTGCTTTATTTGGTAAAGGGGCTGGACAAACTGGAGCTTATGGACCAGATAATATGTTAATTACTGTTGTTGGTTATATTTATGAAAAATTATGGGCATCAGGAACTCCTTTTGGCGTTGCTGCTGCAGGATCCATTATTTTGTTTATTATTATCTTGTTAATTACATTAGTTCAATTTTGGATTAGCAAGAAGAGAGTTCATTATTAGGGGGTGATTTTGTGGATAGAGAATTATATTTTGACGAACAACAGTTAAAGAAATTCAAAGCTTATACAATTGTTACCAAAATCTTCACCTATACATTTTTAATAATATTGGCATTATTTATTATTATTCCGTTTTATTGGATGATTGCAACATCCTTAAAAACTACTGCTGAGGTTATTTCACAAAATATATCATTTTTTCCAAGAGAATTAACGTTTGCTTCATACGCAGCAGTGTTTGAAAGAGCTCCGTTATTTACAATGTATATGAATACAATTCTTGTAGGTTTTTTTACAACATCATTAACTATTGTATCTGTTATTTTTGCGGCTTTTGCTTTTTCAAGATTAAAGTTTAAAGGAAGAGAAGTCATATTTTCTATTTTGTTGATGACTATGATGATTCCTGGAGAAGTGTTTGTTATTACAAATTACATGACTGTTAATACTCTGGGTTGGATACGAGTTCCTGAGGGAGCACCATTACATGAGATAATAGGCAACTATGCAGCTATGATATTACCTTTTGTTGGAAGTATATTTTATACATTCTTTTTAAGGCAAACATTTAGACAAATTCCTAATGAGTTATATTTAGCTGCAAAAGTTGATGGACTAGGAGATTTTAAATACTTATTTAAAGTAATGGTTCCAATTGCAAAATCAACTATTATTACTATTACAATTTTAAGCATGATTGGAACTTGGAATGCTTATATTTGGCCGTCTTTAGTTACAAGTTCTAGTAATAGTGCTTTGTGGCTAGTAAGTAATGGTCTTAATGAAGTGTTTAGATCAACAATTGAGTTGTCTGGACCGAATTCGGTATTGAACCAACAAATGGCTGGTTCAGCGTTAGTAACTTTGCCTCTTCTAGTTGTTTTCTTCTTATTGAAGGATTATATAATGAAGGGTGTATCAAGAAGTGGGATTAAAGGTTAAAGAGATAGCTAAAGTATATTTTAGTTATAAATAATATCTATAGAAAGGATTATTTAAAATGAAAAAATTTTTTATTGTATTAATTATGGTTTTTGGACTATTTGCTCTTGTTGGATGTGGCGGAAATGAGTCAGACAGTGTTTTTGTTGATTTAACAGAGGAAGTAAAAGGATCTACAGATGAAGTTAATATTAAGTTTAGAGTGCCTTCGGGAGTTATTTCTGCAGCACTTCCTGGATTAATTGCTGATTTTAATCAAGTATATCCTCAAATTAAAGTGGAATTAGATGCTGTTACTGGAGGATATGGAGAAGTAAGAAAAACAACTATTCTAGATATTCAATCAGATAAAGCTCCAACATTAGTATTAGGATATCCCGATCATTTTGCTGAGTATTTTTCAGCTCAAACTATTATTAAATTACAAGAATATATTGCTGGACCAAATGGGTATAATGCTGAAGAGTTAGCTGATTTTGTTCCAAGTTATTTAGATGAAGGTAAAAACTTTGATCTTGAAAACCCAAACGATATATATTCACTTCCTTTTAATAAATCAACTGAAGTATTAATTTATAATAAAACTATGTTTGATGCAATGAAAGAAATTGATAGTGCGATTGTTGTTCCAAAAACATGGGAAGAATTAAAGACTGTTTCTGAAAAAATTAATACACTTGTTGAAAATGGAGATCTTGATGATGTTATTACAATTGCAGAAGGAGAGAAAAAACCTTCAGAATTTTATACAGAAGGAACATTCTATCCATTTGCTTATGATTCAACAGATAATGCATTTATTACTATGACTCGTCAACGTAATGGTGGTTATACAGAAAAAGTTAGCAATGATAAAGGATATATAGTATTTAATAGTCCTGAAAATTTAGCTGGGTTAAATTATTTTAAAGCTGAAAACGAAGCTAGAAGATTTGCTGTAGCTGAAACATTTAACGAGAGTTATGCATCAGATGCATTTATAGCATTAAAAACATTTATGACAGTTGGATCTAGTGCGGGAATTGGTTATAACATTCCAGAAGCAAACAAATTTGAAATTGCTGTATCTGAAGTGCCTTATTTAGAAGCTAATTCAGATAATAAATATGTTATTCAACAAGGAACTAATGTAGCAATTCTTGCTCAATCAACTAATAAGCAAAGAGCAGCGGCATGGTTATTACTTAAGTTCTTATTACAACCGGAATATACAGCAAAATTTGCAATGGCTACTGGTGGTTATCTTCCGGTTAGATTATCAGCATATGAGACAACTGAATATTCAGAATATTTAGTTAATCCTCCTATTGGAAAAGAAGGTTTCTCAATGGCAGCAAATGTTGCTTTAGGATATTTAGATGGTGGTTATAAATTCTTTGTAGATCCAGCTTTTGTTGGCTCTAGTGGAGTGCGTGATGAAGTTGGAGCAATCTTTACTGCAGTTATTGTTAATGGAAAAGATCCTCAGGAGAGAATTGAAAAAGCTTACCAAACATTAGGCAAAGCATATCAAAAACCTGAATAAAATTATCGTATATGAAAACTAATATGTTCAGAAAAACTTTAAGTATTTTCTTTTTGCTTCTGTTAAGTTTAACTTTAATAGGTTGCAATGAGGAAGAAATACCTAAAGAGATAAATACTGATTATACTGATGCTTTAAAGCTTGAAGAAAATTATGTTGATAAAAGTTTTCTTGACTATGGTATTGGAGAAGTAACGTTGGCTCAAGTTGTTGATGGTGATACAGCTCATTTTATTGATAAAAATAATACTAGATTTACAGCTAGATTTCTTGCTATTAATACACCTGAATCTACGGGGCGAATTGAAGCATGGGGAAAAGCAGCAAGTTTATTTGTAAGAGATATTTTAATTGAAGCAAAAAGCAGTGGTAATATTGTCCTTGAATCCGAAGTTATAGGAAAAAAAGCTGAGTTAGACTCTACTGGAGGCAGATATCTTGCATATGTTTGGTATCGATTATCTCCCGAAGAAGATTTAAGACTTTTAAATTTGGAAATTGTTGAAGAATGTTATTCAAAGTTTACAAGTGATGTTAGCAGTTCTAAGTATGGAACAACATTCAATCAGGCACATTTAAAATCATATAATGTAGAAAAAAGAGTTTATGGTGAAAAAGATCCTAATTTTGATTATAGCAATGAGGTTTTCGAAGTAACAATTGCTGAAATTAAAAATAATTTTGAGATTTATGATGGCGGAAGCAGATTAAAAATTCAGGCTCAAGTTATGAGGCTTTCTGGAGACAATCTATATTTACAAGATATAGAAGAAACATTTAATGATAAAACAAATGAATATGAAAAAGCCGGAATATATATGTTTAGTGGATATGGCTCTGGGCTTGGAGTATTAAAGGTTGGTGCTGTTATTTCTTTTGAATGTCAAACAGTTAATAATGAAATTTATGGAAAACAATTAACTAATCCAAAGAATGTTAGAGTTGTTGAAAATAAAGAAGGTATTGCTATTGGTGGGACTTTAATCCCATATGATGTTACTTCACTTGCTAAATATGAAGGATATGTTGTAAAATTAGAAAATTTAAAGTTTATTAGCAAGTCAACACCAGATGATGAGGGCGCTTATACAATTTATGCAGAAATGCAAAATGGCGCAGAAGTCAACTTACGAGTTGATAGTAGTTGTTATCCAAAGCCTAATTATAGTTCTATTGAAATTGGAGCTAGTTATGATGTTATTGGAGGAGTATCTAAGTTTCACGATAATTATCAAGTGATGTTGGCAAATAGCATTGGTTATGCTTCAAATGACTTGTTTAAAAAATAAATAGGAGGAAAATATGTTATTAAAAAATCTAAAAAGATTTAGTTTTGTTGTAATGATGGCTTTTATAGCGGTTTTATTAGTTGGTTGTGGAGGCGATAATCCTGAAGAGTTGCTTGCAGAAGCTAAAGCAAAAATTATGGTTGATTCTTCAATTACAAATTTAGCAAGTGATATCAACCTACAAGATAAAGTAACTATAAAAGATTCAAAAAATGAAGAAATAGTTATTGATGTTGTGTGGACAGCTACTGAGTCAGATTATTTTTCTATTGTAGTTGGTACTGATAATAAGGTTGTTGGAAAAGTAACAAGACCAGTTCCTGGTTCAGAACAACCAGAAGTTACTTTAACTGCAACACTTACATATGAGAAAAAGACAACGGAAAGACAGTGGACAATATATATTGCTCCATTGCCAGAATCAGAAGCTTTTACTATTGAGGAAGCTATAAAGCAACCTGTTGATACAGTAGTTACTGTTGAAGGAATAGTTACTTATATTATGGCTAAAAAAGGATTCTTCTTGAAAGATGAAACAGCATCAATATATATATATACTGATGGTGAAGTAGATGCAGCTGTAGAACCTGGTGCAAAAGTAGAAGTTACAGGTTCTAAAATAAAATATTATGATTTATATGAAATTGAAAATCCTACGTATGAAGTTGTTGAAGCAGCACCTACTAGTGGATTTGATTATGCTAGCGAAGCTGTAGAAATTACGGTTAAAGATGCTGATGCAAAAGCATTCAAAGATGAAGAATCAATACCAAATTATGGCGTTGTATATACTATAACAGGTGTTGTTGAAGAACGTGGAGATTATAATGATCTTTATATAGTTGGTCCAAAAGACGGAAAATTTATTCAATTCTATTACGGTGCCGATGAAACTGCTTTAGCTGAAGTTAAAGCTCTTGTGGGTAAGACAATAGAAGTTACTGCTTTAGTTTATGATCATCATTCAGATGGTTATTGGAGAATACTTCCTTATGCTGGAACAGCAAAAGAAGTTGAATCTGTTGAATTAACAGATCAAGAAAAAGTTGATAGAGTTGTTGGTGAGCTTGGTACTGCTTATGTAGAAAATCAAGAAATCATGGGAGATCTTGTATTGGTTGATGGAAATGCTGTTGATGACGCACTTGTAATTACTTGGGAAAGTTCAAATGAAACAATTCTTGGAGCTGATGGGAAATATACATCACCAACAGAGGATACTTCTGTAACCTTAACCGCTACAGTAACACTAAATGATGCTGAAGAAACTTTTGAAGTGGTAGTGCTTGTAAAAGTAGGCGTTCCAGTTGTTACTGTTTTAGAAGCTGTTAATAGCGCAGATGATAGCATAGTTGCAATTGAAGGAGATGTTACTTATGTGATGCCGGGACACAGTTTCTTTGTTAATGATGGTACAGCTTCTATTAATGTTTATGTTAATGGGTCTATACCAAGTGCTATTCAACCTGGAGCAAAAGTAAAAGTTGTAGGAACTAAAGATGTTTATTTCAACTTGCATCAAATTAAAACTCCAACAAGTACAGTAGTTGAAGAAGCTCCAGCAGAATATGATTATGCATCTAAAGCTGTTGAGGCTACAATTGCCGAGATTGATGGTAAAGTTTTTGAAGGAGCAGAATCAATAGCTAATTATGGTGTCATTTACAAAGTTACTGGAGTAGTTGAGTTAAAGGGTACAAAAAATGATGTTGTCTTAACAGACCCTGTTAGTGGAAAAAATTTATACACTTATCATAGAGCTCAATCAGAACCTTTAGATGAAATGGAAGCTTTGGCAGGTAAGACTATTGAAATAACTGGTATTATATATGATCATCACTCTGATGGTTATTGGAGAATTCTTCCGTATACTGGTTCTGTAAAAGAATTAGCAGGCGTAGAATTAAATGATGAAGAAAAAGTTATGGCTGCAAAAGTTGAATTAGAAAGTCAGTTTGTTGAAAATCAAGATGTGAAAGCAGATCTTGTATTGCCTCTTGAAAATTCAAAATATGAAGGTTTAACAATTGAATGGGCAAGTTCTAATGAAGCGATTATTGCTGTTGATGGAAAATTTGTTGCTCCTGCAGAAGACACTTCTGTAACATTAACTGCAACAATTACTCTTAATGAAGCGACTGAAACTTTTAGTGTAAGTGTTCTAGCAAAATTTATTGATTTAACTCCTGGAGCTAATTTATTCTTTTCAGAATATGTTGAAGGGACAGGAAATAATAAAGCGATGGAAATCTATAATAATTCTGGAGCTGATGTTAATTTAGAAGGATATTTTGTTGAATTATATGCAAATGGAGCTGAAACTTTAAGTCCTTATAATCCTCCAATTGCTTTAACAGGAATTTTGAAAAATGGAGAAACATTAGTGATTGTCACTAATAATGATAAAGCTGACCAAGAATTAAAAGATAAAGCTGATTTATTTAGTGGTTCAATAAACCATAATGGAAATGATGTTTATCTTTTAAAGAAAAATGATGAAATTTTAGATTCTTTTGGACAGTTTGGTGTTGACCCTGGTGATTTCTATGGTTCTGCTGAAGGTCCAAACACTAAAGATATGACATGGGTTAGAAAATCAAGCGTTACTACTGGAGATAGAATACATGATGATGTGTTTGATCCAAGTGTTGAATGGGTTGCTACATCAACAAATGATTATACTGGGCTTGGAAGTCATACTATAGATTAATTAATAAATTAGACTCTCTTCCGAGAGTCTTTTTTTAATAAAAATTATCAACCATCCTGATAATATGATATAATTATATATAAGAAAAATAGAAAGGAAGAATTATGGAATATAGAAAATGGTATGATAAAAAAATAACTACTTCTTTATTAGGATATGGAGCAATGAGATTTACAACAGATAAAGATGGAAATATTGAAAAAGAGAAAGCAGATGAATTAATTAAAAAAGCATATGATCGTGGTGTTAATTATTTTGATACAGCTATGCCTTATACTGATGGTAAAAATGAAGCGTTTTTGGGAGAGAGTTTGAAAAGATTTCCTAGAGATAGTTTTTATTTAGCAACAAAACTTAGTCTTGGATATTTAAAAACAAAAGAAGAAGTTTTAAACGCAATTGATTTGCAACTTAAATCTTTACAAACTG
>Ga0265294_10000305_pt1 | contig 64701 bp, 40 predicted proteins | sample MunlanPumphouse3_FD_192504 | JGI IMG/M metagenome (GOLD analysis project Ga0265294, IMG submission 192504) | Groundwater microbial communities from a municipal landfill in Southern Ontario, Canada - Pumphouse #3 | ecosystem: Environmental > Aquatic > Deep subsurface > Groundwater | place... | reverse complement strand
AGCAACCCTACCCGTGAGTTAGATTTCTGTGTACGATTGTGGTTTTATGATAACGAGGCGTCCAAACGGGCCGATATGCCCTTTTTTAAGCATTGATGATGTTAAAAAGCCGTTTACAGTTATATGAAAGAGTGACAAGATCCCATTCAGTGCATACTGACTCAATGCCTCTCGTTAGAAACCTGCGGAAACCCATCACTTCTTTTATTATTCCGAAAACCGGTTCAACTGTCTGCTTTCGAAGTTTGTAAAGAGTTCGTCCCTCGCTTGTTTTTAACCGCTTGCTCATGCTCTCTTTCGGGGTATCCTCGCCTCCGCTTTCCTCGGGTTCTGAATACTGCAGGGCCTCTTCAAGGTCCTGTACACTTTTGTGGTGCGATACCCGGCCTACCGCAGCGTACACGGTCGGACCATTTTCAGCCTCTGTTTTTTTGCGGGAACCTCAGTCGGCTCTTTCCCTGGACGCTTCTTTTCCTGATCCAGCAGGTGGCGTTCCTTTATTATCTCCCTGGCTTTCCGCAGCTTTGCTATCCGGTCTTCCCTCCTTGTTATCTCCGCCGGAATATCCAGCCCAGTTGACTTTTCACTTTACTCCGCCGCATCGGCTTTTGCGTTCAGCTCATCCACTTCCCGTCTCAGCACGTCAAGCATCTCACCGGCTTTAGCATAGCTCACCGCAGAGTGCTTACTCGCGTTGGCATTGATTTTAGTGCCGTCCACGCTAACTGTGCCTACCTTTTTAAGGTTCTGCTGAAGAGACGCCATTTCTAGCACACTCAAAATCGCCTTCTAAGTGCCAAAAACAGGCCCTTTTTACAGCTAACAACTTGATACGCAACAATATACAGACGCGAAGCGTCAAAATGCCTTACTACGAGGATAACGGGAGAGCCGTATAGTGGAAATCTCTATCTACGGTTCGATGAGGGCCCCGGGATTAGACTCCCGTGTGCAACTCTACTGTCTCTGTGGTAAAGTTCTAAATGTTTAATACTACAAAGCGCAAAGAGCCGCGCCAGTGCTCAGCCCGATCAGGTTGCCCCCATTTTTTACCACTACATTTTTTACCTAAAAAACACCGCTGCAACAGATTTTTTTACCCCTCAATTTTTCCACCCCTTTATTTTGTTACCGCGAAAATCCCGAAAATCACGACAGGGGTGCGCAGCTGATTTCTTTGTCCAATGTGTTGTCGCATTTCATATTACAATTTGGCGGTACAGGGTTTTTGTTTTTGTTATGTTGTTATTGCGTTTTACGGGGGAGAGTGATAATATAAATTAAAGTTTTTTGTAAATAGATTTAACTGTAATCGATTCTTGGGGTAATAATCTTATGTGCGGTTTATTTATTTTTTTAACAGCTGTTTTTTTGTATATTAATGTTCACGCGACCAAGGCTGATTCATGGCAGGTCGGTGGTCCTGGGGGAGTCTATTTTCTGGTAGAACCTGGCCAATTCAAGGTTGAGCTGGACATTCAACTGCTGAAACCCGAAGCCTTGGTGCGTGCGATACTGGTTGCTCCTGACAGGGCGGTTTTGCATGACCAATATATTTCATCTAAAGATAAAAGCCTCTCTGTTTCCGACCGGGCAAATACATATCGTCTATCTTTTGATGTGGATGTTCTGCGCCGGGGAGTATATGTACTGAACCTTACGGAGATCCCTGATCGCTATGGTCATGGCGTTAGCTGGTCGATAAAAACTAATAGTGGTAAATATCTCATTGAAACCTCACGTGGTCATAAAGATTCGGCCCACGAAGAGCCTTTATGGCTGCGCAATGGTGATGTTCAAGGTGATGTGTGTTTTCTGCCACGCAAGGGCAAGTTTACGATTGAAGTGTCGGAGCTTATAAAGAGCGTCACAAATGTGACCCTGTTTGATGGCGCGGGCAATTTAATCTCTGAGCTGCCTGTGAAAGATGGGGTTGCAAAGGGCCGGTTTGAGGCAAAGGAGATCAATCCCGATCAACCATGGCGATTGCATTTCACCTCTTTTTATGGAACCCTGCATATTGATGGAGTCACGCGTTGGAAATCAGGTGAAACATTTAATAATTTTTCGATATGGACACCTGATCTGAGCTCTTGGTTCCCTTTACATCCCAATCGGTGGCTGTTGGCACCGTACTCACACAAGCAATATGTAAAGTCGGAGACGCAAGGCACAGCCACATTTGAGATGCACAATAATGCCAGTGTAAAACGTGAGTTTAACGTGGAGATTCTCGATCCATCCAAGGCACTTAAAGCTACTGTGGAACCTGGGGGCACAATTGCTATACCTGCAAAATCGGCAGTTAAGTTAACCCTCTCATATACAGTGCCAAAGGCGGGGGAGTTGTGGGCGCTTGCGCTTCAGGCCACACCTGTGGCGACACCGGAGTTTTCAAACTACAGCACCCTGCATCTGATCAAAGGATCAGCTCCGGCTGAGAGAGCGCTCGATATGCCGATAGTCTTGAAACCCTACCGTCACGAGAATTTCCAGTTCGGGTATGATCCGGATTATCCGCTTGAGCAGGAGGTGTATTTTGACATCAATAACAAGCCGGCAGAATTGCTGCAAACAAAGATTGCAGCATTTAACGGTGCGAAGTGGATCGAGACTTCATCCATTAACGGCACCTCAATCTCACTGCGCCGTAAGTCAAAAATTGCATTTGATAGCCACAATAATATGTATGCGCTGGCACAAGTGGGCGGTAAAGATTCACTGGTTTGCTCCCGTGATGGAGGAAAAACATTTACAGCTTATCACCTTACAACGAGAGGTGCCTATGATATAGAGCAGTTCTCTGGTCACAATCAACCGGCTGGGCCACCACCCTTAGTTGTGTTCACGGGGAATAGCAGCAAACCAAAATCAAGTAATCCAAGACTAATGTGGCGCAGCGAGAATTATCTCGATTTGTTTGTGCCGGAGATAAACAGTAAGGGCATCATAGAGATGGGTGAAGCCATTCGGATCACCGATACCGGCATTGGCTTGTCGGCGCACTCCGGTATACCCTCAACTGTGGTTTCGCATGGCGAGAATATATATGTGGTCTGGGGCGAAGCCACCGATCCTGAAGACAAAACTATCCCGGGCTTGCCCGCATACGTCGCTTGCTATAACCGTAAAACAAAAAAGCTCAGCGACAAAGTTTTAATAGGCTATGGACCGCCCGCCAACGACATTCACAACTCGCCCAGTGTCACCATTGATAGCAAAGGTACTCTTCATGTTATTGTAGGCACCCATGGCAACACCTTTAAGTATGCTTGTTCTGTGAAGCCCGACGATATCTCCGCCGGATTTACCAAGGTGATTGAAGCTGGCGACAAATTACGCCAAACCTATGTGGGCCTTGTGTGTGATCCTGATGATACTCTGCATCTTGTCTTTCGTATCTGGCAGCAAAACGCTAATTACTTTCCCGCATCCCGACATGCAGAGTTGGCTCTGATGAGTAAGCGTCCCGGTGAAGAGTGGTCGCAGCCGAAATCTCTGGTTGTTGCGCCCTTCAGCTCATACGGCGTCTATTACCACCGCCTTACGATTGATCGAAAAGGCAATCTCTTCATCTCTTACGACGCGTGGGCCACCTCCTGGTTCTATCGTAACGATGTTCGCAGGCGGCAGCGTGTAATGATCACCTCTCCTGATGCAGGTAAAAGCTGGAAGCTTGTTACTGATGAACTATCGAAATAAAGCCGTTGATAACCTCCTGGGTTTTGTGTATAAGTGTGCCATGCGCCGTGTTTTGTAATGAGAGCGGAGAGCTTTCGCATATCACATCGGCTCAGTTTGGTTGCTTGTCTGTGCGCGGCACGCAGCCAGGCGGTTGGAAGTTGCTTTAGATCCGAGAGTTATTATGCGAACTTATATATCCAAAATATTAATCTTCCTGTTATTGGTGTCTATCTCACTGAAGCCGTGTAGCTCTGCGGCTATTGATGTGCTTCCAGACCCTGTGCCCGAAACTGTCCCTGCGGTAACGCCCCAGAGCAAAGCCCCCTCTCTGGAAAAAATTATTCCCCTGGCAACCCAGTTGGCCGGACAGCAGGTAGCTCTGGAAAGCCAGATCAAGGGACTTCCGGATATTCCAACAATAGAAAAACAGTATGCCGAGATAGATTCAAATCTCAGTGAGCCCACCCAGCGTCTGGAAATTATCAGAGCCGCAAACAGATACTCGGGCGTGCAGGTGGAAGGGCTGCTTGAGGCTATCAGACAACAGAGTCTTTTGTTTGAAGATGTCAACAAGGGCAATGCCGCAGCCATCCGAGAGCTGGAGAGATGGAGAGGGGAGTGGCTGGAGCAGAAGAACAACTGGTCGCAGTGGAGAAAGTTATTTATCACAGAGGATGCTCCCATTCCGCTAACCGCGGCCTTTGATCAGGCCGGTGAGACGATTGAAGCAGTTCTAAACCTCATCCGTCCCAGGCTGAATGCCATGCTGACCGCCCAGCAGAACGCCGCAGCCGTCAAACGCAGGATTCTGGCTTTAAGTACAGCCGCCGGTAATATGATCAGCACCGAGCGGCGCGACGTTTTTCTGACCACATCCCCTCCTATCCTATCTGAGAAATATTACTTACAATTTAGCGACCGGTCGATGTGGCACGGGATAGTCACAGAGTGGAGTTCCATCTATCAGCAGGAAAATCGGTTAATGCGCCAGCAGGGGTGGATAATCATGATTGATATTTCTGTCTGCCTGTTTTTCATGATGGTCTTTTATCAGAAGCGGAAAATTTTAATCGAATCGAAACGCTGGTCTTTTCTCGCCAAAAGACCCTTGGCCTCGGGGTGGTTTTTTGGAACCCTCACATCGTTGTTGATCTATAACTATATGCCCGCTCCCGCTATTTGGGCGTTAGTCAATATCATAACCGGTGGAATCAGCTTTGCCAGGATCTGCAACATACAGCAGAAAAGCGCCTGGATAAACCAACTGCTGAATGGGTTGATCACTATTCTGATTATCACCAAAGTCATGAAATTTCTTAACATTTCTCTCCCGATATTCCGGCTCTTCACCTTTTTGGCAGCCTTGACAGGATTTCTCTTCTGCCTGAGACAGGCCATCCTTAACGCACGAAAAGCCCGCCGTAATATCTATGCCGCACTGTTTTATGCAGGTGCGTTTGCTTTTTTTGTTATCCTGATTGTAGAGATGTGGGGCGGCAAAAACGCAACCTCGCATGTTTTTGTCGCATCGGTTGATTCTGTTATCATCGTTTTAATCTTTCGGCTGTTCATCAATATTATTAATGGCGGGATGGAATGGGCATTTCAAAACTCTGCTCTGAAATGGAAGGGGGCTTTTAGTAAATCGGAGACACATTCTTTTGTGCGCACCTTCTCACACCTGATTGAATTTCTCGTCTGGGGGATACTCGTTCTCCCTTCGGTATTGATTATCTGGGGCGTTTACCCCAACCTCAAGGATGCAACCAGCCATCTGCTGCAAGCCGGTGTGACGTTCGGATCTCGCCGCATCACAATCGGTCTCGTCATGATCTCGGCCGGTATTATTTACGGTTCAGTTTTGACATCCTGGGTACTGAGAAAAATGCTGATGACTGATGTGCTGCTCAAGCGTAAGATGGAAAGAGGGGTTCGTCATTCAATTGCCCAGCTACTGCATTATGCCATCATTTGTATTGGCGTGTTAATCGCACTCTCCGCCTTGGGATTCGAACTTTCAAAGCTGACCCTCATGCTGGGTGCTCTGGGAATCGGTATTGGTTTTGGTTTGCAAGGAGTTGTCAATAATTTCGTATGCGGATTAATATTGCTCTTTGAACGTCCGGTACGAGTAGGGGATACCGTGGAAATCAGTGGAACATGGGCCGAAATCAAAACAATCGGTTTGCGGGCAACCACAGTTCATACTTCATATAAGGCGGATGTCATCATTCCTAATGCCGAGCTGATCAACACCCAGGTGACCAACTGGACTCTAAGCAACCGTCAGGTGCGGCTGAACATCACCGTGGGAGTGGCTTACGGCTCTGACATAGCTCTGGTTATGAAAACCCTGGCTGAGTGTGCGGCAGCCACCGATAATATCTGCCAGAGCCCTAAGCCGCAGGTTCTGTTTATGGAGTTTGGGCCGAGTTCACTCGGTTTTGAACTTAGGGTCTCAATTGTCGATGCAGACTACCGGCTGGAAGTCCGGAGTGCGCTTCATCAGATCATTGATCAGCGTTTCCGCGAAAACAACATTGTTATAGCATTCCCGCAGATGGATCTGCACCTCTGCTCCGGCTCAGATGCAATCGGGAACGACTGAAGTTCGGCTGCGCCTCTGGTTGACGATAACGGCGACGATGCTGGTGGACGATTTACAGCATGATCCCAATCGTCCACCAGCATCGTCAGCCGAAGCCGCCCTATGAGCGGCATATGTCGCTCACAGGGCGACTACTACATTAGAGTTAGACGATTTCGCAAACAAACAACTTTTTGGAAAGAACAATTAATTGTTTTTTCTAGTCGCTTAAGCGACCAGTTTTTTCTAAAGGAACCAAGATTATGTTTAAGATACGAAGAGTTGTCACTGAGCAGGATGTGGCTGAGGTCGCTGATTTGGCGCGTGAGATATGGAGTCAGCACTACCTGCCGATTATAGGTCAGGAACAGGTCGATTATATGCTGGGTAAACACCAGAGTGTGCCTGCCATAACAGGGCAGATAGCCGAGGGTTACGAATATTATCTGGCAGTGAATCAAGAAGTACCCGCCGGTTATCTGGCGCTTGTTCCTGATGTTGCGGCATCGACTCTGATGATAAGCAAGATCTACGTGAAGCGCGGTTTGCGCGGTCAGCGCATTGGGAGCAAGATGCTGGCCTTGGCGGAGAGGCTCTGTGCTGAGCGCGGGTTGACATCTCTCTGGCTGACGGTCAACAAGCACAACAGCAATTCGATTGCCTGGTATGAGCGCAGCGGGTTTGTGAATGCCGGCACTCTGGTGGCCGATATCGGCGGCGGATTTGTGATGGATGATTTTAAGATGACGAAAAGGTTATCGCACTTATGCTGACATATGAGAGCGTAAAAATATATAACAAATTTTCGGGGCCAACTGCATGGCAATTGACCCCGAAAGATTAATAATACGAAGTATTCAATGAACATCCGGCAATTGCCGGATTAATCTTCGTTCTTCTCCTGGTCGAGTTCAGCCATTGCTTCGCGGCGGCTGAGTTTGATGCGTCCACGGTCATCGACCGCAATGCACTTGACCCACATCTTGTCGCCAACTTTGCAGACTTCGTCAACCGATCCAATGCGGCGGTCAGCGAGCTCACTGATATGGCAGAGCCCGTCCTTACCTGGCATAATCTCAACAAAGCAACCGAAATCCTTGATTCCGGTTACAGTGCCTTGATAGAGCTTGCCCTCTTCCGCTTCGGCAGAGATCGATTCAATCTCATGTTTGGCGATCGCCAGTGCGGCGGCATCGGATGCGAACACGCTGACTGTGCCGTCCTCCTCAATATCAATCTGCGCCCCTGAGATCTCACAGATCCGGCGGATGTTGGAGCCGCCCGGGCCAATCAAAGCGCCGATTTTATCAACCGGAATATTGATGGTTGTGATGCGCGGCGCATGCTCTGACAGATCTTCGCGCGGGGCGGCGATGATCGTGGACATAAACTCCAGAATCTGCAAGCGCCCCTCTTTGGCGCGTGCCAGCGATGCTTCGACCACATCCCATGGCAGACCACGCAGTTTTAGGTCAACCTGGAAACCAGTGATCCCTTTGTGTGTTCCCGCCACCTTGAAGTCCATGTCACCGCAGTGATCCTCTGAGCCGAGGATGTCAGTTACGAGCAGTTTCTGGCTCTGGTCCGCATTGGTGAAGAGTCCCACCGAGACCCCGGCGACCGGCGCTTTGATCGGAATGCCCGCATCCATCATCGCCAGTGCGCCCGCACAGATTGAGGCCATCGAAGAGGAGCCATTGGAGCCCATGATGTCCGAGACAATACGGATGGAGTAGGGGTAGTCATCTGGCACAACCTTGGCCAGTGAGCGCTCCGCCAAGTTGCCGTGGCCGATCTCGCGACGGCTTGTGGACCCGAGACGTCCGCATTCGCCCACGCAGTACGGGGGGAAGTTGTAGTGCAGGATGAAGCTCTTGCTAGTGTCGCCACCTGTGACTGCGTCCATGGTCTGAGCATCTTTTTTGGTGCCCAGCGTGATGGTGCCCAGAGCGGATGTTTCGCCGCGGTCAAAGACCGCTGAGCCGTGTGCCCGTGGCAGGATGCCGATCTGGGCATGCAGCTCGCGGATTGTTTCACAATCCCGTCCGTCGATGCGTTTGCCATCGACCAGAATATTTTCGCGAACCAGATCAATTTCCATTGCGTCAAAGAAGGTGATGAAGTTCTCTGCTGTAATTTCTTCCGGCCATTTTTCCATAGATTTGGCTAGCAGATCCTCTTTAATGGCACTCACAGCGCTCTGACGCTCAAGTTTATCGGCAATCAGCAGCGCCTGCTTGAGAGCGGCTCCGCTCTGCTGGTAAAGGAACGCCATCTTCTCCTGATCAGGCTTCTCTTCCACGATTACTTTGTCAGCCTTGCCCAGTGCGCGGCGTAACTCGATCTGCGCGTCAACCAGTTTCACAACCTCGGTTTGGCCAGCTTTCATGGCGGCCAGGAAATCTTCTTCGCTGATCTCTTCGGCACTGCCCTCCATCATCAGGAAGCGCTCGCGGGTGCCGGCATAGATCAGATCCAGATCGCTCTGCTGGCGCTGCTCGTTGGTTGGGTTTATCACAAACTCGCCATCAACGCGTCCGACGCGCACACAGCCGATTGGACCCATGAAAGGCACCTCGGAGATGTGTAGTGCCGCAGAGGCGGTATTGACAGCCAAAACATCGGTGTCGTTGATGGTGTCGCAGGAGAGCACCATGCTATTGATCTGAACGTCATTGCGGTATCCGTCCGGGAAAAGCGGGCGGATAGGGCGGTCGATGTTGCGGGCGGTCAGGATCTCCTTTTCGGAGGGGCGCGCTTCGCGTTTGAAGTAGCCGCCCGGAAAACGCCCGGCCGCATAGAATTTCTCGCGATATTCAACTTGCATTGGGAAGAAGTCGATGCCTTCGCGCGGGGTGTCAGTGTTAGTGACAGCGCAGAACACCATGGAGTCGCCCAGACGGCACATCACAGCGCCTGCTGCCTGGCGGGCCAGGAGTCCGGTTTCAAATGTAATCTCATTTCCGCCGATTGTGGCGGATACAGAGGTAGTATCTTTCATGTTTTTCCTTTTTGACAGATCAAGGACCGGAAAGCGATATGTCAGAAAATTCTAAGAAAGATGTTCCATTTTAGGAATGGAAAAATAATTAAAGTAAATTGTGGCCATACAACATCCGTTGACATGGCCAATTTCACATGCTTGTTAACGGCGCAGCTTATGATCTGCAAGAGCTTTCTTGTAGAGTTCATTGTTCGTACGCTTGAGATAATCAAGAAGCTTGCGTCTGGTGTTGACCTTGCGGATCAAGCCATAACGGGAGCTGTGATCCTTTTTGTTGATTTTGAGGTGCTCGGTAAGCATCTCAATTTCACGTGTGAGAACAGCGATTTGAACTTCGCTGGAACCAGTGTCACGCTCGTGGCGCTCGAACTTTTCCCGAATGGGTTTTTTATCAATCTGACTCATAATATGCTTAGCGGTCCTTGTTCCGCGGTTTTATTTCTGTTAACTTTCCGGCGCACAATATATATACATCCCCGCTGCTTGTAAAGCGAAATCGGACCGGAAGGTCAGATTGACCCGCAACGGGGAGTGTATCCTTAGACACGCCGCAGGAAAAACAGCAATATAAACAATTACGCACAGGAAGTCAAGCGACAGCCGGATTAAAATTTTTAAGTTGTGAATTGGCGCATATTACCGGATAGCCTTAAAAATCAATGTTGTCCACCGCATAGCGGAGGACATACTTACGTATAACTAAAAATCACCAATATTTGATTAAGAGTATGATTATGATTAAGATTGTGATTAGGAGGAATGCGCATCCTAATCGTCATCCGCTATCGTCGCACATCATCGCCAACCTATGCCGTCGGTAACTCAGCTGGCGTGTCCTTTCAGGCTTGCGCAGCACTGTAGCCGCGGGCCGTGACCGCGGGGGGCTCGTTTATGGAGCGCCTTCTGAACGTGTACGGCTCGCATTGCGCTGCACTGTCGCTTTGCCGGCTTGCATTTCAAAGTGCAGCGCATGTGTAGTAGTCGCTCTATGAGCGACACCGAATGGCAAGGCTTGCAAGCCGGCTTGCATTTCAAAGTGCAGCGCATGTGTAGTAGTCGCTCTATGAGCGACACCGAACGACAGGCTTTGCGCATGTAATTTGCTCTCTTGGTCAAGTTACCCCATCGTTTTTCCGCAGCGCGCTGTGCGGCGGGCTTGCCTATAACTTGATCGCTTGGTCGTAGTTTCGTACCTATAACTCGGTGTCGGTATCGAAAAGGCTCCTGCGCAGTTATGATTTCTCTGTTGGCCCGAAGATTGGGAGAATGTGCCGTTCAAGCAGATTATACGTCACGTTTTTGCCCACGATATCCGCATGTTTCTCCAACGCATGAGTATATTCATCTCCCAGTTCAAAAGCCACTTTGTAGGCCACATGGATCAACTGGCGGAAGCTCGAATTGTACTCTGGACAATCCAGATCGTGGCGCAACACCTTCACATACTCTTCGCTGCTCCAGCTGTTTACCACGTCAGCGGACGGAAGCTGTTCCAGATCAATATCGATCACTGCGGCATAAGGCGCGGCTAGCTCGTCGTAGCGATTCAATGCTTCGGCGTATATTTTTTTGGCAACAGCCAGTCCGTCGCCTCCGGCTTCCGCAAGGCCAATCACCTCCTCCAGCCAAGTGGTTCCAGCAGTCTTTAAATGCAATCCGGTATTGAACTTTTTAAGGATGCGATTCATGATTGGGTAAATTGCGAACTTATCACTCCCGGAGTGGACGCTGAGCCGCAAGGACCCCTTCAACCCAAATTGTTTTGATGCAAACCGTAACGCGGCGATATCAAGCTCAAACTCCTTCCCGAATTGCGCGATATCCCCCACATAGTTGACTCCTTTATTGAATCGCCCGCTGAATTTCGGTGCAATGGTATCAATTGGAATCGACTCGCGTGCGATCATAGCCAGGATGAAAAGCATTTCAACAGGGGTCTGCGGATCATCGGTTTCGTCCATCGATACTTCGATTTTAAACTCGCCTTTTTTCTGTCCTGCGATATGGCGATAAATTCGCCCGGCTTGCTGCACTGCGAACAAATATTTTTCAGCAATAGTGCGGATTTCGTCTTCAGAAACCAGTAACGGATCGTCGATACCTGGCAGGGTGATTTCACCGGTAACCCCGCCCATGGCCGAAACAAAATCATCAACATCCTTGGCTGACGAGGGCTTGCCAATACAGTTGGCAACATCAAGCGTGAAGAAGTCGGATGAATCGATAAAGCCATCCACATTCGCAATCGAAATGTGGTCGGCGTCCACGAAATAGGGTTGGTCCCAGCCCAGCGCCCGAACAGCGGCATCGGCCTCGGCGCGGACGGAGGCGGGTTTTGTGTGAACCGTTGTATGCTCGCGATGCGACTTATTCCAAACCGGACTCACGGTAATTCCCCGCCTGGCTGCTTCTACATAGGCTGCCAGCTGCGCCTTGCCCTGATGCCCGAAACGATCACCGCATCCAAGCGTATTTATAACTTGTGAACTCATAGACTCTCCTTATGCGTCTGCGCTTAGCAGATTTTATCAATTATGACACTCTCTAACTGAAAAGAATTATGCAATGGGGGGCGGAAAATGTCAACCATCCAAACAGATTTTTTGAATGGTGAATAAAATAGTTTTAAGAAGCACTTGATTTTCATCACCTCATTACATATAGTACACATTTGTTCGTGATAGTTTAATAAACGCGGCATTAAAAACCGCGCTCAAATTAGAATGGAGTTCAGATGAGATGTGCGAGTCGTAGAACAGTTAAGCTGGCGGCAGTCATACTGCTAGCGGCGGGTAGGGTTTTAGGGGCTTCTGAACAGTTCGCGCTGAATTGGCGTTACGACACCTATGAAGCTGAAACGCCCATGTTGGCAAATCCGCTGAAGAACGCCAAACTGTCGGTGTCGGGGCAATGGAGCAACCGCGGGCCGCACTTCATCACGGACGGAAAAATCGAGGCAAACAATCATTGGGCCTGCGAGGAGTTGCCTGCGGTTCTCACTATCGAGATGCAAAAAAAACAAACGCTTTCATCCAGCCACATCTGGTTTTACTTTGGCGAACCGCGCGTATATAAATTTTTCATAGAGGCCTCGGCAGACGGAGAGGTATGGGAGCGTGTCGCGGATTGGACGAAAAGCGAGAAGCCCGCAACGGCGGAGGGTTTTGCCGTTCCTTTTAAAAAACCGACCGCAGCCCGTTTTTTGCGTGTGACGGTTACCGACAGTAGTTCACGGGGCTCAGGCGCGCATATCGTCGAGTTTCAGGTCTTCGAGTTTCAGAGCTTTTTGTTTGAGATCTCACCGGGGATTCATGGACGCAACGTGCCGACTGAGCGTATCAATGCCAGGAACGCGCTTGGCGACGAGTCACTCAAAAAGTGGCAGGCCACGGCGTGGCGCAACGAACGTGTGCATGGACAGTTTGTGGTCTGGGCATCCAGTGCGGTGCCTCAGCTTCGCATGGTCTGTGACGGACTGCGCACCGAAAAGGGCGCGGAGATCCAGGCCGCAGCGATACAGACGCGTTTTGTGCGTTACGTGATCGCTAACAGGCAGATGGTGGGCGACATTCTCGACACGGCGGAGCGGGTCGATCTGCCGCCGAACGGTTTTCGTCCGGTGTGGCTGACTGTCACCGTGCCTGCTTCAGCCAAAGCGGGACTCTATCGCGGGACGCTGACTGTGACGGGAGAGGGCGGACAAACTGTGACTTTCCCGCTGGAGCTGGAAGTACTTGACGCGAAGCTGCCTGACCCGGCAAAGTGGGCTTTCTTTCTCGATCTGTGGCAGCACCCGTGGGCTGTGGCGCGTTACCACGGAGTTAAACCATTTTCGAAAGAGCATTACCAGCTCTTGGAGCCAATCTATCGCGAGCTGGCGAATGCAGGTCAGAAGACGCTGACCACGACCATCACTGATCTGCCGTGGGGGCATCAGAACTTCGATGCGTACCACACGATGATTCAGAACCTGAAAAACGCCGACGGCTCATGGTCGTTTGACTATTCGACCTTCGACGCGTATGTGGCTTTCGGCAAGAAATGCGGCATCGGGCCGCAGATTCACTGTTTCTCCGCAGTGCCATGGGGTAAAGTGTTCTACACCGACGGTGCGTCTGGCGATCGACTGGGAATTAAAATTAAGCCCGGTTCGCCGGAGTACGAGGCTTATTGGGGGCCTTTTCTGAAAGATTTCCAGCGCCACCTAAAGAAAAAGGGATGGGTGGACGATACTTATATCGCGATGGACGAACAGAGTCCAGAGAACACCAAGGCCATTGCCGACTGCGCCAAAAAATTCGCGCCGCGTCTCAAGATCGCCATGGTCGGCCACCTTTCACTTAAGCACTTAAAGGATATCGATATCCCGAACTACTGTCAGTTCATCTCTCACATCGATGATTCTTTCATCGCTGAGGCCAAAGAGCGCCGTAAACAGGGCAAGGTGACAACGTTTTATATTTGTTGCGTCCCGCACCACCCGAACACCTTTGCTGCCAGCCCTACGGGTGAGCAGGTGTGGCTCGGCTACTATGCGGCGGCAAAAGGGTTGGATGGTCTTCTGCGCTGGGCGTTTGTGAATTGGCCTCGCGACCCGCTCTTTGATTCGAGTTTCGGTGTGTGGCGCGCTGGAGACACTTTTTTACTCTATCCCGGGCCGCGTTCTTCCATGCGTTGGGAGATGTTGCGCGACGGCATTGAGGAGGCTGAGAAGATCAGGTTTTTGCGGGATCGGGGTGCCGTTGGCCAAGCGTTGTCCAATGTGCTGGAGGAGTTCGATTTTAAACCGGACGCTAAGGTTAATAATGCTGCGCTGGAGGACCTTGTGCAGCGTGCGCGGTTGGCGGTTGAAACTGCAACCCGCGCTCTGCCGTAACAGGAGGAGAAAAGCAATATGAAAACAACAAATGCTCTGGTGTTCACATTGATTCTGGTGCTCTCATCGGTTTTGCTGACAGCCCCGGCACTGGCTGTTGAGCGACCTGTTATCGGGCTCACCGCGCTGCACGCCATGGAGCGCATTCTCCAGCACGAAGCTCCTTTCGGGACGCCGACGGCGGAGATCACCGCCGCACGTAATGAGGTCGAGTCGTTCCAGGTGGTCGTGGCCGCACAGGGGGGGAACATACGGATAACCTCGGCAGGGCTTTCCGAACTAGTGGGCGAAGGTGGCGCGAAAATTTCCGGTGACAGCATCAGGCTTTATCGGGAGGAGTACGTGCGGGTCCGCATGTCTACGCTATATGCGGAGCTGCCACCGGGGCTTTATCCTGATGCGCTCGTTCCATTCATTGATCCGGTCACAGGCAAACCCATCCAGACACCCTCCCGGCGGCGCGAGCATTCGGGCGGACCGTTGACCACTATCGGACACAACATGTACGCTGTTCCGTTTGAGGTGTTCGAGGGGCAGAACCAGCCCCTTTGGATCGATGTTCATGTGTCCAAGGGTGTGTCGGCCGGTATCTATCACGGCACGCTCCGGGTTTCGGGCGATAAGGGCAAAGCCGAGCTTCCGGTCAAGCTGACCGTGTGGGACTTTGATCTGCCTGATGGCCCGACCCATTGTAATCATTTCGGCGGCTTTTCGGGTGTAGCCTCGCTTTTCGACGTTAAACACAACTCGGGCGAATTCCGTGAAATAGAAGCCCGCTACTGCCAAGCCTTGGCCGAGCACCGCCTCAACCCGCCTCTGCCCAGCAATCTGTTGCCGCAGGCGAATTCGGATGGTTCGCTGACCATTGACACAAATCGGCATGCGGCGCTGCGCATGTTCATCGAAAAGCTGCATGTGACTGATTTTCCAATTCCGCGCTCTCCTTTCGGTGGTCTGCCGCGCTCCGCCACAGATGCCAACTACAAGACCATTCCGCCTGACCAGCGCGAAAAATCCTTGCGCTATTACCGCGATTACTACCAATATGTCAAGTCAAACGGCTGGGCGGATCGGGCGTATGTTTGTCTCGTCGACGAACCCAACTCCGCGGAGAGGTATGAGCAGGTGATCGTTTTAGCCGATGTCGTGCATCAGGCCGCTCCCGAGTTGAAATGTCTCGTCATTGAACAGACCTACCCTGATAAGCCTGACTGGGCCGACATTGATCCGGCGGTTGATATCTGGTGCCCACTCTGGTCGTTTATCGACCGTGAGACAATCAATCAGAAACTCAAGCAAGGTGATGCTGTCTGGTCGTACACCGCGCTGGCCCAGCGATCACCGAGTTGTCACCCCAACTACGAAGAGGTGCGCGAGAAGGACCCACCTTATTGGCACATCGACCAGCCGCTGCTGTTTTACCGTGTGCCGACCTGGATCAACCGTCAGTACGGCATCACGGGCCTGCTCTACTGGAGTACCATCACTTCGGTGCTTGAGCCGTGGTCCAATCCGGCGTTTACGTTTGTGCATCCTCGGCACTTGAATTTCAATGGTGGAGGGTATTTGTTTTATCCCGGCACTCCGTGCGGAATCCGGGGGCCGGTTGCCAGTATGCGGCTGAAGAACATTCGCGACGGCATGGAAGACTACGAATACCTCACCCTGCTTGAGCAGCGCGCCGGAGCCGCAGCCGTGCGGAAAGTTGTTGACCGCGTCGCTCCGACGTGGTGGGGGTATACGCGTGATCCTAAGGCCATATTCGATGCCCGCCGGGAGTTGGCCGCGGCGATCCTCGCCCACTGATGACAGTGCTGCTTATTTGATCGCGGGGGCAAATAACATGAAAACAACAAACAAAGAGGAGACAAACAACATGAAGACAACAAATGCTCTGGTGTCAACACTGACTCTGGTTCTCTCATCGGTTTTGCTGACAGCCCCGGCTCTGGCTGTTGAACGACCTGTTATCGGGCTCACTGCGCTCCACGCCATGGAACGCATTCTCCAAAACGAAGCTCCCTTCGGAACACCTGCGGTGGAGATCGCCGCCGCACGTAACGAGGTCGAGTCGTTCCAGGTGGTTGTGGCCGCCGGGAAGGGAAGCTTGAAGGTGAGTTCAGTAGCACTTTCCGAATTGGTGGGTGAAGGGGGCGCGAAAATTTCCGGTGACAGCATTAAGCTGTATCGGGAGGAGTACGTGCGCGTCCGCATATCCACGCCGCGGGCAGAGCTGCCGCCAGGGCTGTATCCAGACGCGCTCGTTCCGTTCATTGATCCGGTCACCGGCAAACCCATCCAGCCGCGCGCCCAGAGGCGCGAGCGCTGGGGCGAACCGCTGGTCACTACCGGGCACGACATGTACGCTGTGCCGTTCGATGTGTTCGAGGGACAGAACCAGCCTGTTTGGATCGACGTTCATGTGCCCAAGGGCGTGCCGGCCGGCATCTATCGAGGTACGCTCCGAGTCTCTGCGGACAAGGGTAAAGCCGAGCTCCCGGTCACGCTGACCGTGTGGGACTTTGAACTGCCTGACGGCGCGACTCATCGCAATCGTTTCGGTACCCTTTCGGGTATAGCCTCACTTTTCGGCGTTAAACGCGGCTCGGCTGAATGCCTTGAAATAGAAGCGCGCTACAGCCAAGCCATGTCCGATCACCGCCTCAACCCGCCTATCCCAAGCCACCTGTTGCCGCAGGCTAATCCGGATGGCTCGCTGAACATCGACACGAATCGGCACGCGGCGCTGTGCGCGTTCATCGAAAAGCTGCATGTGAAAGATTTTCGAATTCCACGTTCGCCCTTCGACCGCCTGCCTCACTCCACCACAAACGTCAATTACAAGACTGTTCTGCCTGAACAGCGCGAAAAAGCCCTGCGTTATTACCGCGATTACTACCAGTATGTCAAGACAAACGGCTGGGCGGACATAGCTCACACCTACCTTATTGACGAACCCAACACTGCGGAGAATTACGAGCAGGTGATCGTTTTAGGCGACATCGTACACCAGGCCGCTCCCGAGTTGAAACGCCTTGTCTCTGAGCAGACCTACCCCCACGATCCTGCTTGGGCCGACATTGATCCGGCGGTCGATATCTGGTGCCCGCTCTGGTCGTTTATCGACCGTGATACGATCAATCAGAAACTCAAGCACGGTGATGCGGTCTGGTCGTATACCGCACTGGTTCAGCGGTCGCCGCATTATCACCCCAAGTACGAAGAGATGCGCGAGAAAGATCCGCCTTATTGGCACATTGACCGGCCATTGCTGGTTTACCGCGTGCCGACTTGGATTAATCGGCAGTACGGTATCACGGGCCTGCTCTACTGGAGCACCATCACCAAGGTGATTGAGCCGTGGTGCAACCCGGCATTTGCGCATCCCAAGCACTTCAACGGAGGGGGATATCTTTTTTATCCCGGCGTTCCATGTGGAATCCAGGGACCAGTCGCCAGCATGCGACTGAAGAACATTCGCGATGGTCTGGAAGACTATGAATATTTCGCCCTGCTTGAGCAACGCGCCGGAGCCGCAGCCGTGCGGAAAATTGTTGATCGGATTGCTCCGACGTGGTGGGGGTACACGCGCGATCCTAAGGCCATATTAGATGCCCGCCGGGAGTTGGCGGCGGCGATCCTCGCCCACTGATGAAAAAAAAACGATTTTTCTGCTGGGCTTTGCTACAACGACAATGATATGATCCAAACATTGTTGGGGAAGTTTATACCCCGTGAACGGTTACGTTTTTTCTAGTCGCCAAAGCGACTAGAGTGCGAGAGTGACGGAGGGACGAAATGAAAACGAAGAAAGTTTTGATTGGAATGATGGCGATGTTTGTGTCAATGAGTGCCATGGCGGACGATCCGACAATCAGCGGTGTCACGGTGCGGCAGCGCTGGCCGTGGAGCCGGCTCGTGGATATCGATTACGTGATAACGGACGCGACGCCAGCCGTGGATATCGCGGTGCAGGCCTTCAACGGCGCGCAGCCGCTCACGTTGGATGTCGGTCTCTCGGGCGATCTATATGGGGTGACAGGCCAAGGCATGCGCCGGATCATCTGGGATCCCACTCAAAGCCAGTACACCAATGAAGAGGTGCTGACCAAGTTCCGCGTGACGCTCGCACCGATAACGCCGCCGCTCTACATGATCGTGGACCTGACCAAGACCGCCGGTGCGGAGGGACAGATCACGTACGTGTATGAAGCGGATCTGGCCAGCGGCGTTTACGGCACAGTCGAGACCAATCCGGTGGCGGGCGTAAATTCCATCGTCTGGACAGGCGTGACCAACGACATCTATAAGACTGACAAGCTTGTCTTCCGTCGTATCAATCCCGGCTCGTTCAAGACCGGCGGCTGCGGGTATCGCTTCAGTGGTTCCAACTGGTTGTTGCCGGGCGCATATCCAGCCACGAACACCATCACCCTAAGCCAACCCTATTATATCGGCATTTTTCTGCTCACCCAGTCGCAGGCTGTAAAAATGGGCGGAGGCAATGTAAGCCGCAACAAAATGGATCCGAAACTTCCAACAGAATACCGCACTTACGATGCCCTGCGCGGTGCGGTTATGGACAATCCGTCGATCAATTGGCCGGCGACTGGGTACCAGATCAGTGCGGGTTCTCAGATGAAGAAGTACCGCGATGCACTTGGTTTTGATGTCGACATTCCTACTGACGCGCAATGGGAATATGCCTGTCGTGCTGGGACAACAACGCTCTGGAGCGACGGGATCAGCCGTACCTTCGACACCATTCTCGCAACCGTTGGGACCGTTGCCATTGGTCAAGCGGTTACGGATTTCAATAACGCTGTTGTCGCATACGGTTGCTTCTCAAACTCCCGTACCGGCGATCTGACGGACATTGTGGGCCTTTTCAAACCGAACGCATGGGGGCTCTACGATATGCACGGCAATGTCTGCGAGTGGTGTCTTGACTGGGCTCCAGTCGGACGGATGTCGGGTACGCTCTCTGGCGTCGAGTACGATACCTCGCTCCAGATGTTCCGGGTTGACGCCGCCGATTACGCTGGCTGCGCCAGTGGCACCAGCCGCATCCTGCACGGTGGCAACCATCTTCAAACTGCCACCTATTCGACGCCGGCTTATCGTTATGCGACGGCGCCTTCCACTGCAAACGGAATTTACGGATACCGTCTCGTCTGCTTCCCGAACGGCGTGACGCCTAAGGTCGGTGAGATTACACCGCTGCCAGCTGAATGAGGATTCTTTTATAAAAAAAACACTGATACTGATGTTCGTTTGTGGCCTCGCAGGCGGGCTTTTGTCCGATGTGACGGTGAAACCGGAAGAAAGCGTGATCGTTTCCGGCGGCAAATACGCGGATGCTGCGGCGGAGGATCTGAAGCTCCATCTGGAACTCATCACGGGCGAGAAGATTCCGATCATGAAAGCGGCGAACGTGAAGGAAGGCGCATATGTGTGGCGCGTCGGCATGGCTCCCATGGGCGATCATGGCCCGTTCAAGCCGGAGGAAGGCCGGTGGCTCGTCACAAAAGAGGGCACATGGTTTTACGGTGACACGAACGTTTGCAATGAATCGATGGCGAAGACGGGTATAGACATGGCCGTTTACGACTTTCTTGAGGACGAACTCGGGACGCGCTGGCCGTGGACGACTAACATCGCTTTCCGCGCGCGGAATCCGATTATTGTAAAAAACACGAAGGGCGGCTGGTACCCGACGATCAAGCTCCGCGCGATCCGTTCACGCGGACGCTATGAAGAGTGGCGCGCGCGCATGCGCGACGGCCGACACGATGTGCCGCGTTACGGTCATGCGTTCGGAAGTTACTGGAAGCGCTTCGCCTCGACTCACCAAGAGTTCTTCGGCATGCGCAAGGACGGAAAGCGTCTGCCGCCGGATGCGCCGTCGAACTTGATGAACCCCGCGGTCTACGCCGGCAACATGGGTACGGCCATTTCGATGTGCGTTTCATCGGACAGTCTCGTTGATCAGGTGATTGCGGACTGGTGCGCGAAGGGGACGAACGAATACGTGAACATCTGCGAAAACGACGCGACGGGCGACAACGTGTGCCACTGCGAGAGGTGCAAAGCGCTCGACGAACCTCGCCCCGCGGATGGACACGACTGGTGGATCAACTGGTATGCGGACCGCTATGTTAATTTCGCGAACCGCGTACTCGTGAAAGCCCGGAAGATCCGTCCGGACGCGAAGGCCTGCTTCTACGGCTACAACGCGATGGAAAGGGCACCCCTGCGCGAGAAAGCGAGTGAAGGTCTTTCTGTCGGTCTGGTGCCGACAGTGCTCACGCCGGAGCACATCTCGAAGTACATTAAAAACTGGAAGAAGGCTGGTTTCACGCAGTTTTTCCACCGTCCGAACCGTCACCATTATTACAAGACAACACCTCTCGTATGCGGTAACGAGAAGTATTTCTTTGACATTTTCAAGCTGGTTAAGTCTGAGGATCCGGTGGGTTACGACTACGACTCGGCCGGTCAGAACGGCATTCAGGAGTTTTTCAAGGACTATGTCATCTACAAGGGCATGCAGGAACCGGACAAGTCCTTCGAATACTGGGAAGGCCATTATATGGAAGCGTTCGGTAAGGCGAAGGAGGATGTGAAAGCGTTTTACCGCTACTGGCGCGACGTGTGGACGGAGCGCCTCCAGCCGCACGTTTACGAATACACATGGAAGGGCTTCGATTTCGGCCGTCCGTTTCTCACAAATCTCGGAAAGCATTATAAATCAGAAGACTTTGAAAAGGCCGGCATGTTCCTCGATCACGCCCTTGCGAAGTCGGATCTCGATCCCGCTGATCGTGACCGCGTGGAGCAGCTGAAGGACGTGAACGAGCACGGCAAGCTCTTTTACGAAGCAGTGGTCCACAAAAGCGAAGTGAATACGGAGAAACTCCGCCAGTTCCGTAAGGCGCGCGGTATCACTCTAATCTCCTACCATGAGAACTACTACAACGACCTCTGCGGGATGAAGAAGCATCTCTACAAGGTGGCGCCTGAGGAGATTCCCGAACCAGTGAAGAAGTTCGACGCCCGGCGCAAGGCTCGCAAGGAAGCCAGAGCTTTCCGCGCGAAGGAAGAGGCGGCGGTAAAGGGGAAGTGATCTTGCGCCTGGTCATTCTTCCAAAGTGTTAACTTTGTGAAAGATCTTTGTTCCAGTGACAGCACGGCGTTTCTAAAGCAAAACAAGGGACAAACCGGATATGAAAACAAATAGGGTGAAGGTGGAAAAGCAATTTTCTAACATCAGGGCGCTTAGCGCAACCATGGCGATCACTGTGCCCTTGCTGCTCCTTTCAACGGACGCTTCAGCAATGGCGATGAAGCCGAAGCCAGCTGGAAACGTGACCATCGGATGCGATACCTTTACCTATGAGTTTACAGCCGGGGGCAAGAACGTCCGTTTCATTGATAAGGCATCTGGAAAGGATTATCTTAAAAGCGGAGATTCATACTGCGCCTATGCAAAGAAGGATGGGAAAACTTTTTCTCCCTCCACTGTTTCTGTCCAGGATAACATTCTCTCAATTCAATTTGAGGACACCGACCTTTCAGCCGTAATTAAGGTGATGAAACAGGAGGGACGAGTTCTTTACGAAGTCCAAAGCGTCACCGGGAATCCTGAATCGCTGACGTTTCTGAATATTCCTCTGAGCTTAGTGGCAATGCCTTGGGAGCCGTTTGCGGCCTGCGCGCTCAAACTCAACCTCTTTACGCATGTACACCAGCTTCCCGCCCTTCAGACCGAACTTTGGGCGACCTGCTATAACAAATTCGGGATCAACGGGGCAAAGGCGGCCTTTATCGGGGTTCCGCAAAAACAAATTCTCCCGGTCATCCGCGACATCCTGACGAAAGCCGCCCCGGATATCCCGTTCAGTGACCAGGGCGGCGCCTGGGCTATCTCCGCAAAGGAAGGTTACGGTTCTTATCTCATGAATTTCGGTACCCTGACAGAGGAAACGACCGATGAGTGGATCGAAAACTGTAAACGCATTGGCTTTAATCAGATCAACAACCATGGCGGCGGCAAAAACTTTTTCCTGTTCGGCAGTTTTGAGCTGGACAAGAAGAAATTTCCGGAAGGATGGAGGTCGTTCAAGAAGATTGTGGACAAACTTCACGCGGCGGGAATTTCCTCGATCTTGCACACCTATGCGTGCTATATTGCTCCATCCTCGAAATACGTGACGCCGGTTCCGCACCCAGGGCTGGACACTGTCGCGACGTACACGCTCGTCGAGCCACTTTCCGAAACGGCAAAGGAGGTCGTGGTCCGGGAATCGACGGCGGGGAATTCTCTGGAGTTCGGAATTAGGATTACGAACAACCAGACGTTGAGGATTGGCGACGAGATCATCAAATACAAAGGGGTCACATCCGAAGCGCCGTTCACGTTCACCGGCTGCCAGCGCGGATTTCACGGGACGAAAATCGCGGCGCACAAGACAGGGGTGAGCGCCTTCCTTCTCAAGACGTTCTGGGGTGGCCGATACGTACCGAACCCAGACTCTCCGCTTTTCAATGAAATTGCGAAAAACACCGCCGATGTAATTAACGAGTGTGGCTTCGACGGAGTTTATCTCGATGCCATTGAGGGTATCCGCAGCATGTGGGGAGAGGAAAACTATTGGTATTACGGCGACAAGTTCGTCTTTGAAATCGCAAGGAATCTCAAAAAACCGATCGGGATGGAATACGCCGGCATGACGCACGGCTGGTGGTTCTACCGCTCCCGTTATCAGGCCTGGGACTCAGCGACCCAAGGTTACAAGCGTTTTATTGACATTCACATCGCCTCCATGAAAGCCAACTCGGAATACCAACATGGTTGCTGGAGCGGGCACCTGCCGCTGATCGAAAAATACGCCCCCATGGAAACTTACCCGCTATTTCTCCCCCTCCAGATCGGCTGGTGGTCTTTCCACGCATGGGACGGCCCGAAAAAGGAACCGACCTATTTCGACGACATCGAATACCTCTGCTGCAAAATGATCGGTAACAACGCAGGGTTGTCCCTGAACTGCAGCATTGACGAAGACAAACTGCAGGCCCATCCTGTCTATCGGGATTTTCTAGCGATGATTAAACAATATGAGGAGCTACGGCACCAGAGCTACTTCGGCGACTCTGTCCGCGCCCAATTGCGGCAGGTCGGAAAGGATTTCACCCTGTTTCGTGAGGTGGATGGCCGGTGGAATTTTAAACCGGTTTTCTACAAGAAACATAAGGTTTGCGGCCTCGCCCATCCGTCGGCCAAGTGGAACGTGAAAAATGAGTATGCGGCCCAGCCGGTTAAACTGCGCCTTGAATCTCTTGTTTCCGTGGCTGTGGATTCAGATCAGGCAATCTTGCTTGACGCTAAAAACACTGCAGAGTTTCGCCCCTCCAATGCAGCCGACGGGGTGACCTGCTCCTTAAAGCCAGGCAGTGCCACTGTGCCCGCCACTGGGGAAACCGCCGTCGAATTCACTGGACGGAGCACTGGCGCCTCTCCCCGGGAAGGCACCTATGTCTCTTTGGGTAAATCCTTCGAACCGCCCCTCAACCTCGATAAAAAATTGGCGATTGGTGTCTGGCTTTACGGCGACGGCAGCGGCGCGCTCCTTAATTTCCGCACCATCACCCGTCTTCCGCATTGGCGCATGAGCAACCATTACGTCCCGCTTGATTTTACCGGCTGGAAATACGTTGAGCTTGTGGAGTCGGAATCAACTCGCAGCAGTGATTATATCTGGCCGGAATCCGGCGGCTATTTCGTCTACGACCATTACTCTGGAAGAGCCTCCTACGATAGGATCACTTCCTTTGAAATCTGGTTCAACAATCTTCCGGCGAACAAAACCGTCACCTGCAAAATCGGTCCGGTCAGGGCACTGAACATTGTCGCTAAGAAAACCAAAAATCCGACTATTGCGATCAACGGCTCAAAACTCACCTTCCCTGTTACAATGGAATCCGGCATGTATGTGGAGCTGAAATCAAAGGACAACTGCAAACTTTATGACAAGGACGGCAAACTCGTTTGTGGCATCGTGCCGGAGGGAGAGATTCCCACCTTGAAGAGCGGCAGAAACGATGTTTTCTTTCAGTGCGAAAACCCCGGCAAAGAGGATGCTCGGGTACAGGTCACCTTGATTGGTGAAGGCAAACCTCTGTAGCGATAAAAGGCGCGCAAGTAGTTAGAAAACTAAAAGCGCCTTTTCAGCTATACTTTTAAGAAATCTGTTTCGTTTTAATTTCAACATAATTAAAAGCAAGAAGGAAAAAGAGTATATGAAACGGTTAGGAATGATCGCAGCAAGTATCATGATGGTTTTCGGAATGTTTGTTAGTGCAGCCGACACATTTCGTGCGGGTGTGGCAAAGGGTAATATCACACCAGACTTGGGCGCAATGATTATTGGTGGGTTTAGCCCCTATCCGGCCACGCATGTGCATGACGATCTGTGGGCGAAGTGTCTTGTTTTGGATAACGGCAAGACACGCGTTGCGTTTGTTGTGTGCGACGTGTTGGGTATTTCGGGGGCGGTAAGCGATGAGGCGAGGCGGCGGGTCGAAAAAGAGACTGGGATGCCAGCCGCGAATATACTCGTTTCCGCCGTACACTCGCACTCTGCGATCAGCGCAATTGGTGATCGCTGGAACCATAAACCTGAGTTGGATGACTACCAGAAATTTATGGTGCGCCGCATCGCCGATGCAGTGCGTTGCGCGATCAACAACCTCGAGCCAGCCCGCATCGGTTGGGCGACTGCGTCGGTGCCGCAGCATGTTTTTTGCCGCCGCTGGTACATGAAACCCGGCACGATGCCGATGAATCCCTTTGGAAGCACGAACGATCTGGTGAGGATGAATCCAGGGCAGGGCAATGTCAATCTGGATCGACCAGCAGGGCCGACGGATCCCCAAGTCTGCTTGATTGCTGTAAAGTCGCTTGAAGGCCGCCCCATTGGGCTGCTGTCCAATTATTCACTGCATTATGTTGGTGGCGTACGCGGTGCAGACATCTCAGCTGATTACTTTGGAATGTTTGACGACCGTATGCGACAGTTGCTGGAGGCCGAACACCAAGACCCGCCGTTTGTGGCCATAATGAGCAACGGCACGAGTGGCAATATCAACAATATTGATTTCACCAAAAAACCCGTGAAAAGAGAGCCTTATGTGAGGATGCGGGAGGTCGCTAACGATGTGGCTCAGGCAGTCCATGCTGCCTATAAAACGATCCAATGGCACGACAGCGTACCGCTCAGTGTTTCATTTGAGCAGATCAATCTGCAGCTCCGTCGTCCGAATCAGGAACAGATCGAATGGGCCAAAGATGTTCTTGCTAAAAATGATCCTAATGCCAAACCAAACGTGATGGAGAAGAGTTACGCTAGCCGTGCCTTAGAAATGGCCACATTGCCGGAACGCTGGAGTTTTCCGTTGCAGACCTTTCGTATCGGCGAGGTTGGCATCGCAACTATGCCGGTTGAGGTCTTCAGCGAAATCGGATTGGAGTTAAAAGCTCGGAGCCCCTTTAAACCCACGTTTGTGGTCTCTTTGGCGCACGGTTATTTCGGTTACTTACCGACTGTCGAGCAGCACAAACTGGGTGGCTACGAAACATGGCTCGGCACCAGCCGACTCGAATTTGAGGCTGCTCCCAAGATGATCGAACAATTGCTGGGCATGTTCAGTCGGTTACAAACGGGGGAGTGACTGGGCTTCTCCCAATTCCAAAAGCTTGGAGCTCATTATGAAGATTGTCTGTGATAAAAATATGCCCTACGCTTTGGAGTCATTTTCGACCCTGGGTGATGTGACTTTGATCCCTGGGCGTGAGATCAGTGCTGCGGATGTGCGGGATGCGGAGCTTCTGGTCACGCGCTCCACAACTCAAATCAACGCGGCTCTATTGGAGGGCAGCGCGCTCAAGTTTTGTGGTTCCGGGGTGATCGGTACAGACCATATCGATTTTAGGGTGCTTGAGCGTATGGGAATCCGGTGGGCTACGGCACCTGGCTGCAATGCGGTCAGTGTCGGTAATTATGTGACCGCCGCTCTGCTGTGGCTGGGCGGTCGATATGGCTTTGAGCTGGCAGGCAAGACAATTGGTGTTATTGGCATTGGCAATGTGGGCCGTCAGGTTTGCCGATTCTGCACGGCACTGGGCATGCGGGTACTAGCTAATGATCCGCCGCGGCAGCGTGATACGACGGACGTTGCGGCCCGCTCTTTTGTGACGTTGGATCAGATTCTAGCAGAGGCGGATATAATCTCATGTCATGTGCCACTCAATCGGGAGGGGGCTGACCGGAGTGTGCATCTACTGGGTGCCGCTGAGCTGGCGCGGGTTAAAACAGGGATACTTCTGATCAATGCCGCCCGCGGCGAGGTGGTTGACAATCAAGCACTGCTGGAGGTGCTGGGCCACCGCATCGCGTATGCGGTACTTGACTGCTGGGAGGGGGAGCCCGATTACCGCGCTGATCTGTTGGCGCGGGTTGATCTAGGTACACCTCACATTGCGGGACATGCCTATGAGGGCAAGGTCAACGGCACCGCGATGGTTTACCGAGCGGCCTGTGATTTTCTGGGCGTGGAACCTTCTTACCCCTTCACACTCCCCGAGCCGCCGGTGCCTTTGCTCAAAGTCGATGCGCTGGTTGCCGGTTCATTACTGTCTCCTGTCTGGCGGAGCGACGAAGATGTGCTGCGTGAACTGGTTTTAAAGGTTTACGATATTGAGGCCGACTCCGAGCGTCTGCGTGTCTCCTGCGCGGCTAGGCGCGCCGAGCGCATTGTGGCCTTTGACGCGCTGCGTAACACCTATCCCATGCGGCGGCAGTTTGCTTCCACGCGCGTGGAGATTGAAGGCGCAAGGGAGCCGCTGCTGGCCAAAATCCGGGGGCTGGATTTCTACTGAAAAATTGTAAATGCCCAGAAGTCAAAAATTCAGCCAGCTTCTGCAGTTGTGCGACTGCCAGCTCTGTGACCTCTTCAATGGACAGGCCGTCTGGTAGACAGCGGTGGTGATGCACATCATAAACAGCAAAGGGTGCTGAGCCTGTCAATGTCCCAAACTGAATATTTTTATAAGATAAGTGCCCGCAGCTTGCCAAGAGGTGAAGGATTGATCAGCGGCGTCAGCAATCTTCTGGTCTTTCGCGTACATGCAAATGAACACTACGTTAGACTTGCCAAGCACCTCCACCGCCGTGTCCCTCATGACAATGTCATCCTCTGTGTCTCCGATGACGATGGCTTTCTTATAGCTCCGGCTTGCCAGCAGGGCTTGGACCCTGACTTGCTTATCCGCTTTCACCCGCACAGAACCTTGCGGCGGGGTCATGTCATCACCATCTCCTGACTTATTGCCGTAATAACCCATTTCAATTCCGTACCCTGAAGCCCTTTGGCTCACTTTCGCCAGCACGAACTCAAATGATTTGCTGATAATGACAAAATCACAGCGGGCTTTTAGCATACCGAAACAGTGCCAAGCCGCCTTGTAACACAGGCCAGAAACCACACGGGCGGCTCGGTCAATATCCGGCTTTTCAACGTGCGCCAGAATATGGGCCACAAAAAACTGAACCAGCTGTTGATCAGCATAGGAGAGAGCCATTTCCCCTGTCCTGTACTCACGGCGCAATCGGCGTTCAAGCCGCTGGAGTTTGGCTACTCCGAGCATAAGGTGAAAGAATCTTTTTATCTTGAAAACGTTGAGCAGGCACAATACCACCATGAGGTCGGCATTGGCAATCCCTCTGAATAAAAACGGACAGGAGCCCCGGTATAAGGTGCCGTCAAAGTCCGTAATCAACAAAATGTCTTTTTTATCAAGGATGGCTCAAAACCCTTTCGCGTACAAGTCCGGCATTTATACCTTAAACAATCCCGCATAGCCATAACTTTCTTGTCGAGGTGAAAGCAAAATTGAATGTTAATTTTACTGTCCACCAGTTTCGTAAGATACACATAAGGCATTCGTTAATAAATCATATAAACAAAAATTACGAAATTGCGCAAGATGTTTTTCACGTCTTTGACTTAGCCAGAATAAAGCGCGGTATTGCGGCGAATAAGCGACGGGAAAGGTAGAGAATTGTTAGTTTCTGGGCGTGAAAGAGTGACATTGCTCAAACACCTTTGCTATACTTTCACCACCTTTGAGATGAATATCACTAGTATCCCAAGGGATACAGGAGTTTAGGTTTTTCGGCTATAGGTGTTTAGGGTTCTGTCCGCACTAGGAGATAGATTGTATGTCAGTTGCCGTTGCAGTTGTTGTTGATCGGGTTGTTAAAAGATTTGGGGGTTTCACAGCCCTGCGGGATGTCTCCTTGGAGGTTGAACCAGGGGAGCTTTTTTTTCTGTTAGGTCCCAGCGGGTGTGGCAAGACAACTTTGCTGCGTTGCGTGGCTGGCTTCCACATGCCGGAGAGTGGGCGCATCCTGATTGGGGGGCGTGATGTTACGCAGCTGCCGCCTTACAAACGTGATACAGGTATGATGTTTCAAAGCTATGCGCTTTGGCCGCATATGACCCTTGAAGAGAATGTCGCGTTCGGACTTGAGATGCGACGGTTCTCACGGGTGGAAACCAGAAAACGGGTGCGGCGGGCACTGGAGCTGGTGCATCTCGCTGACCGGGCTAAAACAAAGCCCAATGAACTCTCCGGTGGCGAGCAACAGCGGGTCGCGCTCGCTCGGGCGCTGGTGGTTGAGCCGCAGTGTCTGCTGCTGGATGAACCGCTCTCTAATCTGGATGCCAAGCTGCGTTTGGAGATGCGGATTGAGATCCGGCGTATCTGCAAGGAGGCGGGGTTGACCGCGATCTATGTGACTCACGATCAGAAGGAGGCGCTCTCGATTGCCGACCGTATGGCTGTGATGCGTAACGGAATGATTGAGCAGATCGGTACGCCGCAGCAGGTGTATCGCCATCCTGCCAACCGCTTTGTCGCTGGATTTATGGGCGAGGCGAACTTTATCGAGGGAAAGATTACAGAGCAGAGCAATGGCTGCGCTAAGATTCAGACTCTGCTCGGCAAACTTGCCTCAACCACATTTTCTCCCAAGCTGAAGTGTGGTGATCAGGTCTCGGTCTGTCTGCGTCCAGAATCGCTGCGCTTTGATCAACCAGCATTGGATGCTGCCAATTTGTTGCGCGGCGTTTTTCAAGAGAGCGTTTATCTGGGCGAGGTTGCCGAGCATCAGATCGTATTGCCTTTAGCAGGCGGTGGAAGCTATGCGATGAGGGGGTTTGAGCTGAATCCACGCCAGGGCGTATTGCAAGCAGGGGCACCGGCTCAGGCGTGGGTGGCCCCGGAGAATGTGATTGTCACAGCGCGTGAAAATCCCGGATCTGGATGATCTTAAAACATACCTAAAAGAAGAGTTCATCTATGCACGCGATATTTTTTAGATAAAAACTGGTCAGCCTCTAAAAAATATTCACAAAAACATCTTGCGCAATTCCGAGATTTCTGGTTATATCCCTGTCAACAGTTTAAAAATATATTAATCGCAAACAGTAAGGAAATGAGTATGAAAGATCAGATATCCCGTCGGAATTTACTGAAAACCGCAGGTGCGACGGCCGCGGCAACTGCACTGTCTTCGTGCGTTTCCGCCGCCACCCGGCGTCGTTCAATCGGTGCCAATGATCGTATCCGTATCGGCATTATCGGCTGCGGCGACCGCGGACGCAACGCCCACATGAAGGGCCTCTATAAACATCTTGAGGCGATGAACTTCGAGGTTGTCGCAGTCGCAGACCCATGGCGCATCGCCCGCGAAGAGGCCAACGGTATGGCTAAAGAGTGGTTTGGTCGTGACGCACTCCAGTGCGTCTCATACCGTCAGTTGCTTGATTGCAAAGAGTTGGATGCAGTCACCATCGCTTCGCCCGACCATGTGCATACGCTGCACCTCGAGGCCGCTGCCCGCGCTGGCAAACACATCTATGTTGAAAAACCGATGGCCTACGACTTCGACGGCCTTGTGCGAGCGGTCGATGCCGTCAAAGCGGCGGGAACTGTTGTTCAGGTCGGCACCCAGCTTCGCAGCCTCCCTGGCATCGTCGGCGCGCGTGACCTTTTCCGCACCGGTATTTTCGGTCAGCTCTCGCGCGTTGAGGAGTGTCGCAACAGCGAAAAACCCTACTGGTACCGCTACCTCAAAGATGTCAAAGAGGAAGACGTTGACTGGAAGGAGTTTCTGAACGGACGCCCCATGCGCCTGTTCCGCGCTGATCTCTATTCAGGGTGGTACGGGTATTATGAATTCTCAAAAGGCCCAACCCCCGGCTTCGGCGCCCACTTCATTGACATGATGCATTTTATCACCGGCACCAAATTTCCTTTGTCGTGCGTCTGCCTCGGCGGGACCTATACATGGAAGGATGAACACAAGTTCACCAACCCCGACTGTATCCAGGCCACATGGGTTTATCCCGAAGGATTTCTTGTCAGTGTCGCCAACAACATGGGAAACAGTGGCGGAAACACCCGTAAGTTTTATGGCGATAAGGGTGTGCTCAGTGTGGATAACTGGGCCGCGCCAACTTATAACTGCGAGGGCTCGCCGCGCCGCGATGGCACCATTCGCGGCAAGAACGACGTTAAGCCCGTAGACCATCCGGACCACTACCTCAACTGGCTCCAGTGTTTACGCAGCGGCGAGACACCCAACGCATCCATCGATGCTGGTTACCAGCACGCCGTGGCTGTACTCATGGCCATGGAATCTTACGAAACCGGGCGCAAGACCATTTACGATCCACTGAAACGCAAAATCACAACAGCATAAAAGAGGTGTGGTCTTCCCGGATATGCTAGGAACAGTTCGGGACATCCCTCCCTGCAAGAAAGGTATTTTCATGAACACACGACGTCATTTTTTGGGCGGTCTATCCGCCGCCTTGGCTTCACTACCCGTACAGAGCGCACCCCCGTCATCTGGTGCTTCTCTTTTCCAAATCGGCTGTTATACCCGTCCGTGGGCTGAGTATGACTACCGTGTCGCGCTTGACGCGATTGCCGCCGCGGGCTTCAAGTACGCGGGACTGATGACCACCAAGAGTAAAAACAAGCTTGTTCTCAGTGTTGACTCCACGTTGGAAGAGGCCGCTTCGGTCGGTGCTGAGGCCAAACAGCGCGGATTAGGCTTGCTTTCGCTCTGGGGCGGGAGATTTCCGCTGGACAACCCCGACGGGCTCAAACGTCTGGTCGATAACTGCGCCGCATGCGGCTGTCCGCACTTGCTGCTCGGAGGCACGAATGAAGAGCGTTCCAAGGCTTATTATGGCATCGTGGCTGACTGTTGCGATTACGCGGCTGAGAAGCGAGTTGTCTTGAGCGTCAAGCCGCACGGCGGAAACAACGCTAACGGCTCCCTTTGTCGGAGGATTATCGACCAGATCAACCACAAGAGCTTCCGTCTCTGGTATGATCCTGGCAACATCTTTTATTACTCTGATGGCGCCCTCGATCCGGTCAATGATGCCGCCGCGGTTGACGGCGTTGTGGCTGGTATGAGCGTCAAAGACTTCCGTCCACCAAAGGAGGTTTCCATCACGCCCGGCACCGGTATCGTCAATTTCGCCAAGGTATTCGCCCGCCTTAAACAAGGCGGGTTCACCCAGGGTCCTTTGGTGGTAGAGTGCCTCTCCCCAGGCGAATTGCCACACTTAGCCGCCGAAGCGGCTAAAGCTCGCGCATTCCTTACTCGCCTCACTGTCTGAGAAAATCAGAAGGAGATATGACTTTGAATAGACGAAGATTCCTGAAGGCAGCCGGAAGTTTACCTGCAATAAGTTTACTCTCCGCTGTTTCGACCGCCTCGTCAGCGGCACCGTTATTTTTCAACTCTGGGCCAGCAGCACGGGTGCCGCGTTTTGGTGACGGACGCGATTGATGGTTTCAGAAACGCTTCGGGATGTTCGTTCACTGGGGACTCTACTCAATTAACGGCTGGCATGAGCAGGATCAGTGACAGTGCGTTCCTGTTTGACGATGTTAGCGCTTCTATATTTCAAGCAGAGAAGTAATATGAATTCTGATTACATGAGTAATCATTAGTTTTTAAACAAGGAAAATGGTTATGCTTACAGATACACAACAGGACAACACTTTGCTCTACAACTATTCCGGCCCCGATGCTTCTTTAGGCGGGATCAGCCGCCGCAGGTTCATGCTGAGTTTCGGTGCGGTCACGGTTGGCGGATTTGCCCTGCCATCTTTTAGCAACAAGGCTCTCACTCTTGAGAACCAGTTCGTTAAATATGTTATTGGCAGTGATGGACGCAATCTGACGTTCACCAGCAAACAAACGGGCATTGATTATATTGAGGGCTGTCCACGGTCAGCCTGCGCACAGATAAAGAAAAATGGGCGTGTCTACGATGCCACAGCTGTTTCATATGCCGATGGCCGGATAACCATTAAATTCGGGCACTCCAGAACCAGCGCGGTCATCAAGGTCGAGATCCACTCCCATTACTTTATTTTTGAGGTCGAATCCATCGCGGGCGCGGTCGATGAGCTGGTGTTTGTAAACCTTCCGACCACTCTGCAGGTCAAGGCCGATGAGGTGTTTTCGGCTGGAACGCTGGCACTCAATCTTCTAACCAATGTTGAAGAGCTTCCCGGACCGCAGCAGCATCTGTGGGCGGCTTGTTATCGTCGTTTCGGTTTGACAGGCGCACAGGTCGGGTTGGTCGCCTGCCCTTACGCGGATATGCGCGAGGCGCTGAAGGTCATGGTTGGTGCCGCGCCGGGCATGCCGCACTCGCCTCTGGGCGGGCCGTGGGCCATGGACAGCAACCTTCCCTATGGCAGTTACCTGTTCGGTGTGCCCACTGAAAAGACGGTCGATTCATGGATCGATCTCTGCCGCGCTTTGGGCTTCACACAGATCGATTTCTGCGGATCCCTGAACTACGGCGATTATGAACCTTTTCCGGCACTGTATCCTAAGGGCCGCCGCAGCGTGAAGGCCGTGATCGATAAACTACACGCCGCCGGCATCCTTGCCGGGCTGCATACTATGTCCTTCTCAATCAACAAGCGCTGTGCCTGGGTTACGCCAGTTCCGGATCCACGGCTGGCCAAGGAACGCAGTTACACGCTTACAAACGCCATCGGCGCGGGCGATACCGCCCTGCAAGTGGACGAACCGACCATTGATCTGCCAAAGTATATCACTTATTTTATCCGCCGCAGTATGACCTTGCAGATCGACGATGAATTGATTGAGTACAGCATCGTCAACGATACCCGCCCTTACGGTGTGGCCAAATGCAAGCGCGGCGCTTGCGGAACCCAACCCGTGCCCCACGCTAAAGGCGCGAAGGTTCACCATCTTAAAGAGTGCTGGGGGTGTTTCCTGCCGGATGGTGATTCTACGCTGTTCAGCGAGGTGGCCAACCGGATCTCAACGGTCATAAACGAATGCGGTTTTGACTTCACCTACCTCGACGGACTCGATGGCGCGCACGTCATTGGAGGCGAAGAGAATCGGTGGCACTATGGCACCAAGTTTGCCTTTGAAGTCTATAAGTGCTTCACTCGGCCGACCATGATGGAAATGGCCACCTTTCATCACCACCTGTGGTTTGTGCGCTCCCGTCTGCAAGCGTGGGATCATGCGGTTCGCGCGCATAAAAAATTTATCGATATTCACTGTGATTCAAACGAGGGTTGTCGGCGTATTTTTATGCCGCGACACCTGGGCTGGTCCCGGGTGCTGGCATGGGTCGACTCGGCGCATGATGTCACGTTCGATGACGATGTCGAGTACATGTGGTGCAAAGGACTCGGCACGGATTCCAGCTATTCGTTGCAAACCGTCAACCCTGACATGTATGCGAAAGAGCCATGGCTGCATCAGGTGGCACCGATCATCAAGAGATATGAAACCCTGCGCCAGCAGAAATATTTCCCGGAAGCGGTCAAGGCGAAGCTCCGCGAGCCAGGTGCTGAATTTACGCTGAGACAGGCTGCGGATGGCGAGTGGGAGTTTCTTCCGAGGCAATATGCCCGGCACAAAGTTGAGGCCGTTGACGGCGTAACCAATGTCTGGCGTTACAAGAACAAGTTCGGTACTCAACCTCTTAAGATTCGTATCCAGGCGTTAATGTCCGCCGGGCCATATAATGCTGCGGAAAACATCATCCTTGCTGACTTCCAGAAGCCGGATGAGTTTAATGAGCGTAATTCCACTGAGATCATTCTGAATAGCGGGAAGACTTACTCGTATCAGGCTGCGGCTCCTGGTTTGACCGGGGATATCAGGCCAGCATCAGACCCAGTTAAGGTAGGTGATGTCAGCGGTTGCTGGAGTGCGAAGAATGCCGGTTCATCAAAACGCGTGTACACCTCGGATCCTGGGGATAGATACTCTTTGTTTGATCATGCGGAACGGATCTATCGGCCGCAGCAGGGATCCTGGCTTCGAACAGGGAAAACCTTCGCCACCCCCTTGGATCTCGACAAATATCAGGGAATGGGGGTCTGGATTCACGGCGACGGCAAGGGTGAGGTCATGAATTTCCAGCTCGGCTCACCAAAACCTTTTGAAGCCCACGCCGACCATTACGTGATTGTAGACTTCACGGGTTGGCGTTACTTCGAATTCGTCGAGCCGGAATCCGAAAGGTTTGAAGATTTCTCATGGCCCTACGGCCGCTGCATTTATTCACAGTATCGTGAAAAGCTGAGTTTTAAAAATGTGGAATGGTTGCATCTTTGGTATAACCATGTTCCTGTTCACCAGCAAGTCACCTGTTACTTAAGCCCCGTCAAGGCACTGCCTTTGATTAATAACAAGATTCGAAAGCCTACGATTACGGTCGGGGGACAGACGATTATGTTTCCAGTGGAGATAGAAAGCGGGTGTTATCTCGAACTTTACGGACGGGACGACTGTCGGCTGTACGGACCCAAGCGCGAGTTGATTCAGCAAGTGAAGCTGGAAGGCGAACTCCCGGTGATTGCGGCAGGTGACAATAATATAACATTTGGATGCGACGCATCCGCCATACGCTCACGGGCAAATGTGACAGTTATCAGCCAAGGGGAGACTCCGTTGAGACGCTAGTTTTTATGTGACAATTTTTCCAAGAGAAGCGCGACCTTTTCTTCATACGCCTTCTGCCATTCCGGCGCCAAAAGGCAATCGCAATCCTCTTGAGCAAAACCCGGATTGTTGCGCTGCTGCGCGGTCGGAGCATAGTAGAGGTAACCGTTGCAGCAGCCGGACACGAAGGTGAACGGATAGGGCGAGTGGCGCTTGATGTTCAGTCCTATTTCAGCGGAGGGCTCTCCTGGAAACGTGGCCAATACAAAGTCTCCGATTTTCAGGACAACGATTTCGGCATCGACTGTTTTCTGACCGGAAGCCATGTTTTGCGCGTGATGCATCTTTAGTAAACGAAGGTTTTCTTGAATTCTCGTCAGGCGTTCCATGACATGCACGTTCTGAATGTAGCTCTCCATGTTCGCCCGGTTTTTGGTGTCGAGTTTAGTCAGTTCATCTCTGCCAGGCGACTGATTTTGCAGATACCGGTAAGAGTAATAGGAGGGATAATTACTGGACAGGGCGTATTGCACATACAATGGAATAAAGGCCTTGAGGTTAAGGCTGGTACCTTTCAGAGATTGAACCAGCCGTGCCTGCGCTTTCTCCAGCCGTGAGATTCGTTGTGCCAGATCCGTTCCTCGCGGCAACGCGATCACTTCATTGATAACCTTAAGCTCGCCATCATCTTGAGTCTCTATTTTTTTCATTGCCCGCATTGTGCTGAGGCCCAGCAGGTTGCCCAGCGATTCCGCATCATGAAGTTGGTGGTCTGTTTTGTACAACGCCGGGTTGATGTCTCCTGCGCATCCCTGTAAAAACAGCGCGACAGCGCCGTCCCCGATCGTCTCTTCGATCACACTGGAAGCGAACCCAGGATAGTCCGCTGTGTTTCCTCCGCTCGGAACCCCCATGATGGGATGGCATGCGAAGTTGTAAACCACTGCCAGCGGTTTTCCGTCTCTCTTGTCGATCCTGAGTACGCCGATATCCGGATCAACCGGTCCGCTGGCAACAACCTCCTCGTCCGGCGGCAGCGCGTAAGCGCGGCGGACATCCGCCTCCTCTCCGTTCTTCAGCTTAAGGCGGCGATTTTCCATAATCCGGGTCTCGCGGCCGATACCAGTGCCGACCGTCACAGGCACCCAATTGCTACAGGCAGCCTCAACGGTCTGCACTGCAAGCCGCGCGGTGTCTGTACGCACCACGCCATGGCAGTGGCTGGCATTGACCAGGACATGCGAAGGCGGGATGTTCAGGTCCTTCTGCAGTTGCGCGCGTATGTTTGGAAGAAAATCGTTGCTGATCCTGCCGAGTTTCCCGATGGCCACCGCATCCACCGTAATCAGCACAACAGTATTAGAACTGTTCTTCAGTACCAAGGCTTTGACATACAGCGGATCATTGACGGGACCCGCTGTATAATCCGTTATATCGGCCTTGGCGACTCCCGCATAAAGCTGGGCCGCATGGCCAGCCTTGATAGGAAAGAAAAAAGAAACCGCAAACAGGACAAAGATAAAGGTCATAGTTTTCATAGTGTCGGTTTCTCCTTTTTCTACATTTTTGCTTTGTGGATTTGTATGGTGAAATTTCATTTTGTTATTTGGACGGGGTTGTGCGGATGTAGCCCATTTTTTGGGGTTTGAAGCGGCTGAGGGCCAGGCGGTAGGTGCTGAGGTCTGATTCGCCCATGCCTGTGGGCCAGTTGTCCGCGCCGAGGCCGCTGTTGAAGATGTTGAAGGCATACGCGCGCCCCGAAGGGTCGAAGGCCTGCAACCCAGCTGACGGGATGCGCAGCGTCACGCCGTTCGCGCCAGTAGGTGTTGTGTATGGTTCAGCCCGCAAGCCGATTGCGCGGGAATCCGATACGGAGCCAGAGGTCGCGAGGTTGATCTCCCAATAGTGTGCGGTCACAAACGGATCGCAGAGATAGAGGGTAAAGGACCCTGCCGACTTTGGAGCCTTCATCTCCACCTTCAGGACAAGATCACCCCCAGCGCGCTCTGCCTGCCATTGGTAGGTCTTGCAATCGACCCATCCCGCACCGCAGGTGTAAACCGCGCGCCCCTCGGCGAACCGCGACACCTGTTGCCCTGCCTGGAAGGCACTCCGGTATTCAGGGAACTCGGTCGCGAGCAGATCGTTCAGTACCTCCACGCGCCATTTGAGCCGCGTGACGGAATACTGATGCCGCTCGGCTTCTGAGTGGAAGCCTAGGCGCGAATCCGCAGCACAGAGCACTGTCAGCCGTTCGCTGTTCTTGATTTCCAGGCGAACGAGCTCTTCCATCTCTGCCAAACGCTGCAAGGCGTCAGTAGGGGAGAGGTCGAACAGCTGACGGCGCATAAGGTAGAAGTTCTGCATGTTGTACGCGCTCGCGAATTGGATGCCTAGCGCTTCTGTCAGGCCGATATCAAGAAGACGCTCACGGTTTCCCTTGAATTTGGGTTCGATTGATTTCATGAGAGCAACGCCCTTGTTCCACTCCTCCGACATTTGCCGCGACAAAATAACGGTCTCATCAAGGGTGTGGTTGTCTAGCACTTCACCAATGGCATCGCCGCAGGGGCCACCGACCAGCCAGGTGGGCTGCAGCTGTTTGAGAGCTGGCTTCAGATGCAGCGGCCAGACTGGCGCCGCATGCATAGGACCCCACCATTGGAAGCGCGTTGAGAGCGGGAAATGCTGGAACCCTGCCGAGAAGTGACCCCATGCCCGCACAACGAGATCCGCCTCTCCGCCCCACTCTGGACGGGCCAACGTCTGTAGGAAATCCTCCTCTGTCTTCGAGAAGTCTTCAAAAGCCAGCCGCCCTGCCGCACGGTTCATCACGCCGGGATAGTTGCCGAAGTACCAGCACTGCATCACAGAGGTGACGTTCATGCTGGGCATCTCCTTGTACTTACGGTAGAGAAGCGAGGGCACGGGCATAAACGGAATGGTCGCCGCTTCGTGCGAGCATCCCACCTGGAGCTTCGCAGCCATCGGTGTCTTGTTGGCCGCCGCTTGTCCGGCGATCCGAGCAAAACGCTCGGACGGTCCGATGAACGACAGCCAGTAGTCGCCGCCCACCCGCGGACGGTCCAACTGGTACTTGACAGCACCTGATTCAAAGTTCACTTGCAGCGTCACATCCTTGGGCATGTGGGAGCCAAGCTCATACACCCAAGGGGCAAAGGGTTTCCACGACGGCATGTAGAGCCAGCAGATGTACTCCGCATTCGGATTGCCATCCTTGACTCCTCTCGCCATCGCGCCCTGGCCTGCCGCGAGAGTCTGCCAGTTCGGAACAAGAGCGCAGCGCGGACAAGCCGGACGCGCATCCCGCTGGACACCCACCGAATCAAGACAAGAGGAGCCGCCCTCGCCCAGCGAGATGTTGATCATACCGCCCAACCCTGGAACCTGGGAGAAGATCCAGCGGGTCGATTTATAGATGAACTTCTGCCCGGCCTCGGAATTCGGGCAGACAAAGTGGCGTGCGCCCCAGCCCGCTCCGACCATCTCGGGATGCGCCTTACGCATGGGATCGTCCTCAGAATGGAAGCCCACCGGCTCGTTTGAGTAGAGCCACAGTTTGATTCCGTAGCGCCCGCATTTCTCGGCGGTCCGGCGCAGTTTCGCGAGCCTTTTCTCCATGTCGGGGCTCGGCTCGCGGAAGGAGGTCTTGGTGATGTCCTTCCACTCGATGCTCAGCCACAGTCCGTTCACGCCTTCGTGCGCCAGGCGGTTGAGGTAGGCATCGGGATAGTAATCAACATCATCCATCAGTTCGTCGCGGTTCAGCGGGGGACGCTTGATCGGCCCAAAGAAACAGCGCGTGATGCGATTCTTCAGCCACGGCTTTTTCCGGATGACTCCGGAGTTGAGAAAGGGGCCGTCTGCGGTGGAGATCAACTCTTCGAGGTGGAAAATCGCACGCCGAATACCCTCGGTGTCGCTGGCCAACAGTCGGATACCTTCCGGCGAGATCGCGATCGAATAGGCCTCAGGGACATCTGTCGCGGCCTTTTCGGTTATGATGGACAGTTTGCCCTCTCCGCCGAATTTCGCAAAGGCGATAAAGTTGTCGAGGTCGGCATACGCTGTTTTAAGAACGCCCTTCGCATCTGGGAAAGCTTGTTTCACAGTCAAACCACCACGTAGATCGATCTGGTCCGGCTGCGGCAAGCTGCCTTCCTTCCAGAACAAAACAAAGGGCAGAGGCTGCTTAAGCTCCTCTACAAATGTCCAGCTCTCCTCCCCTGGAGGCGGGGGCCAGGTTTCGTCGATGGTGCGCATTGAAACTGCGGCATCGGCTCCGCTGGCTGTTAGTAAAAGGCTTACCGCAAGGGCAGTTTTCAAAACGGCTTTCCTCGACAGTTCTAATGTGTGAGTAGTTATTGGCGTGAAGTATTGCATAGCGGTTATTTTTTCTACCGGCTTTCCCCGCCATGCTCGGCAATCCATTTTTTCGCATATTCGACAGCCGCAAGATTTTTGTTGCAAAGCGGTGTGCAGTGGAAAATCATCCCCTCGATTTGTCCCTGCTTGTACAGCTTGTAGGCATAGTCAAGTTGTTTGCCCATAAACTCTGTACTCAGCTCTTTTCTGCCCCCAAAGTCCCACATGTAGATGCCGAGAAGGGTCGGTTTGTCAGGAACCAGAGAACGATATTTTTTGAAATTATCCTCAATTTTCTGGATGTCGCTACCGCTCCAGATCCAGAGCGAGACAGTATCGGTGTATTTCATGTAAGGCTTGATCGCCGGGCACAGCATATGGGTGTACAAAACGATTGCCAGATCAAGGCGGCGCTTGTAGGCCTTCGTTTCGTCATGGAGCTGCTTTAGCTCATCCAAGGAAAGTGAGGCTGGCGCGGGGACAGTCTCGGAATTCTGGTCAAACCCAGGCTTGTCGCCGAAACGGAAAAAGTCATCTAAATAATAGCCGGTTAGGTTGGGCATCGTATCCCGTAAACCGAAGACATAGTTTTTCAAGCTCTGATAAGACTGATTGGAGCCCATGGAGAGGGTCCATGCAATCCGCTTCACGTCCTTGAACTGTTTGTTGTATTCGTCGTTCCCGACTCTGTGACGAATCACACAGACGTTCGGTATCCCCATGTATTTGATGCCGTCGGCCATACTGATCGGGGGGCTCAGCGGGATGTTATATTTTCCCTTTGCTCCGTCATAAACCCCCGAGTCATGTCCCCACATCCAGAGACGGTCCTGCAGAGTATTCCCGTAAGCTGGGTAGCGGGCTTGCGTTGCGCAGCCCAACGGACCCCATGCCGGCAATGTGCTTACTCCGGCAAGTGCCGCTGTCTTTTCAAGAAATTCACGCCGATTTATCATATTTCATCTCCTTTTTATTGATTGTCCTTCGTTGACATTCCATGTAACCCGTTCACGGGGTTCCTCCTCCATCGGTTATAATGAGCTCTCGAAAACCGCATTCGTCCCATCGTAACGTTGGTAATAATTGTTGTAAGTCGACGAGTAAGAGCAGGTATTACCATAGATGATGGTGTTAACTAAGGTGGTAGGAGCATAAAAATTAATACCGCCGCCCGGCTTATCGGCAGAATTACCAGTAATCGTGCAGTTCTCAATCCTTAACCCCAAATCGTAACGAATACGGATGCCGCCACCCCCGTAGACACCATTCGAAATCAAGATCGTGTCATCCGGGGCGGCCGCTGTAACAGCCGACTGAATATCCGGCGCAGCTGTCGCCCAGCTTGCAAAAGGAGCGGGACCGGGTCCATTCGGGGCAACGTAAACCTCTCCACGACTCGAGACTGCCAAGGCTAATCCGATAAAAATAATGAACGTCTCTTTTCTTTTCATAACATGCTCCTGTTGATGTATTAACTGTCAGCTGAATTTTCCCGTATCAAACTTGTAAAGTATATCGCTATCACTCCTCCAAGCGAAAGTAACATCGGCACCGAACGATCTAAGGCTGGCGAATCACAGTGAGTGGCACATCGCTTTCACTGATCGCCCCACCATGTCTGAGCGTAATCCTGACGCTATAATCACCTGGCTCCAGACGAGCCGTTGGAAGCATCAGAAAAGCGTTCGCAGAAGGTCTGAGGTTTTCGGTCACCGCGCAGACGCTGCCTTGACGGTCACTAATCGTGACATCCACCGTCCACTCGGAAGCATCAGTGAATATCCGAACGTAAACCGGATGATCTTTGCCGGCGAATGCAAGCGGATGAAGATCATTCAGTTCGATCGGCTGGCGGAAGACATAATCTGCGACATCGAGGAACTGTACCGATTGATTCTGAACTAAGTTAGCGGTCACCTGTACTCGGCCCAGTGTGTCGCTCCGGTAATCAACCGCCACATCGCGCGTCTCACCAGCCTTCAGCTCCAGCGGCAGATTTTCCCGCATAATCACTTCGGCAACCGCCACGGCTGTGCCGACGAGTTGCAACTGACCAGAAACTGGCGCTTCAGTATGATTCTGGACCCGCAGCCGCATCCTGTTTTTCCCGAGGAAAACTGCGCCGGGCTGAATCTCGGCGGAGACCTCAGGTGCCTCAAGACGGATGTTCTCAAAAATCAGGAAACGGGCCAAATCGCTAATTGAAGACGTTCCCGCAGCCAACGTGCCACGCTCAAAGGGCGAAATGCGCCGTACGCGCGAAATATTCAACCCCAGGCGCTGGTCGCTAGGTGTCATGTTCAGGCTACGCCAAGGAATGGCAACTTCAACTGTCCAGCCATCAGCGCTTGTGCCGACTGCACGACGCCAAAAACCGTTCCATTCTATCCCTTTTCGGGGACCATCGGGGTCGTATCGCAGCAAGTCCGCAGCACTGCCGTGAACGTCGACGACAAACTGATAATAAGCGCGTCCGTCGTTACGAACATCAAGAAAAAACTCCACGCAGCCATTTTCCCAAACGGGTGCGTCGTGTCGGGTGTATTTCATCTGATCTCGGGCTTCAACCAGATTGACCTCGCGACAATGAACAAAGGCGTAGAGATTTTGATCATCGTACATGATGCGAGCAACCGTTTCCATAACGAGTGGCTGGTCCGCCTTGATATTGAACAACGGAAATACGCTCGCTTCTTGCCAAATTGTATCCTCTGCCCCATCGATCAACGGCGGACTTGAACACTTATATAACTCAGCCGCCATCAATGGACAGATGAGAAAAAGAAGAGCAGTCAGTAGGATCGATTTCATTATAAAACCTCCAGTAAAGTAAGAATAGCCTGTGCCGTTTGCGCACGAAGCTTGTCGGCAATTTCATTGTTAAACATTTGGACCTGAGTGATACCATCCGAAATATAGTTGCGGTCATCACGCCAGGGAACGTGAGCAAGAACCGCTTCCCGTGTTGTTCGCGCAGCATTGGCTTCTTCGATAAAGCCCTTTGCACGGGCTTGCGCCTCCAATTTCTGCAACGTATAAAGATACTTATAGTCGACGATTCCCTCACGAATGCCTTCCCATTCCAGCGAGAAAACACTGACTTTCTCTTCCGTCGGATTCCGAGCGGGATAGGTCATCCCATAGGATTTTCCGGCAGTGAAATTGTCATAGGGATCCGGACTGGATCGGCTGGAAAACGCCTGATAGGTATAAGAAAGATGCCCAGTCACGCCAAGCTTGAAACTCATAAAGCCGCTATCTAGCCGGTCAGGCATCAGACCGCCCTCTTGGCCCCCATAGACGCCACCGCCAAGATACCAGTATTCGAGGGGCTTACCTTCAGCAACTTCCAGCAATTCATCGCGCATCACAGGACTCTGCGAAATGAAGCTGTTGCAGGAGAGATCAAGCCAGGGAGAGAGTTCACGAACATAGCGCGGCGCGTAGACGCAGGAGGCCGTGCGGACTCCCGCCTCGCGGGCCAGCCTGTTCTGCCAACCACTCTCCTCCATACTGCGGATATGAGGCTCATCATTGCCCATGTAATACCAATCTTCATAGCCTTCGCCACCATACTTCTTAAACCAGCCATCAAATTCCTTCACAAAGTCAACAAAAGTCTGACGGACTTCCGGATTGTTGAACCAACGAACAGCGTTTGTTACGCCGCACCTTTCCATCGCAACATGTTCAGCCCGTATGCCGTAAACGATCACCGGGCCTTTCATTTCAGCTTGGCGGCGCACCGATTGAAAAATTCGCACACTCGCTTCCGAGCCTAGCGTCCGGTGCAAAGCAGTAACGCCGTAATCGACCATATCGCGATAGTAGCGAACGGCAAGTTTTTTCGGATATTGGCTTTGCGGACGGACGTGCTGACGTGAATAGACGGCCCAAACCATATTTGTCGGTGTCTGTAATGTAAAAGGTAAAACACGCAATCTTACAGGAAGTTCAAGTTCAGTCTTCCCGCACATGACATGCGCTGTTCCTGTGTAAACACCGGACGGAGTCGTTTCAGAAATTCGAGACTGAAGCCAGAAAATACGATTTTCACCTGCACCGAGATCAGCAGACTCCTGCGGCTCAATCAACTCAGGGATGTTGTAGTAGGTATAGGGGCCACTCGGATAATCCCAAAATTGAACGTGAGAAATGTTCACGTCTGACGCTGGAATTTTGCGCCCATCCTCGCTTTCCAACGCACTAATTGTTAATCGCTCCAAACGTCGCGATTCATTTGGATTGTGAACGGTAAAATGCCAGACGGCATATTCTCCCGGCGTCACAAAAGTATTGAGATCTGTAATTCGTTCGAAATCCTGCGGTATACTCGACTCGAACGTTTGCCGAGGTGAACGACTAAAAGCAATGGGTTCGCTGAGACGGGGATTCAATGGTTCTGGCTCTGAATTGCGAGGCTCGAAAGTGAATGTCTTGCCAGCCACCTCTTTACGAGCGGACGGCGGTGGAACCTCTCTCAGGATCAATTCATGCAAATGGCACGCATCTGAAACCTCCAGCGTAAGGGAGATCGAAGCGGCAACGGCCGCAACATCAACGCTCCAACTCAGCTCATCACCAACTCCAGTTGTCAGTGTCGCCGTTTTAGCGCGTCGTGCCCCATCCTTGCGCTGCGTGCAACGCATGAAAAATTCATTCACTTGGTTGGACTCAAATTTGAGATCAATCGTATAAAAACGACCGGGCACAAGCTTAAAAATATGTCCGCAAATGGAACCAGCTTTTCCGGGAGTCTGTGGTGTCAGCGTAATTCCACCGCCAACGGTATGGGCAATGTCAACGTCACTCGGTTTCCAGGTTGGTAAGAGATAACCGTCTCGATACGAATTAACGGCTACAGAAACCTTCTCACCTCCCATACGGCCACGACAACGCACCACATATTCGGCTTCCGGCAAAACCGGTGTCAATAAAGCCCTTTCAAACGACTGCGTTTCCCAGACTGTCTTCTCGGTGAGCACATCAACAATCTCCAGGCTCTGTAGCAACGTATGCCCCGAAATGAAACGAAAGCGCATCTGCTCTTGCTCAAATTGAAGCCGCATTTCTCGCTGCCATGGTTTTGTCGGCGAATCAACAACCCACCACCAACTCCGTTGCAACGAAGGACGGAAGGCATCCTGCAAAACAATCGATTCCGACGCCAATGCAGATAAACAAAAACCTGCCGTTACAAGCATCATCCCACGCTTCAGCCAAGAAGCTAACGTGATTTCCCATGTTCGGTACATATTGATTTCCTTCACGATTAAATGTATTTAGCGGCTTTTGCTAAGCCTCCACTCATCATTATAACAAGTCGTTTCACTGTAACACCTTTTGTAGATCGAGAATGGCGGAGACCGCCAACGCACGTAGTTTATCGGCAACATCGTTATTGAAATACTGCTTCTCTGTAATGCTATCTGATACATAATGGCGCTGGTCACCGCGCCAGGGAACACTGGCAAGAATTTCCTCAATTTTCTTTTGAGCCGCATCCGCCTCGCGGATCAGACCCTGGCCGCGTGCCTGCTTACCCATCTCACGCAACGTATATAAGTACTTATAGTCAGCGATCCCCTCACGGATTCCCTCCCATTCCAGCGAAAAAACCGTCACCTTGGCTTCAGTCGGCTCTTCGGCGGGATAAGTCATGGCGTTATATTTTCCGCGAGTAAAGTTATCATAGGGAGAGACTTCAGTTTCTCCCCGCCCCCGCCGAAACGACTGGTAGCCGTAAGCGATGTGTCCTGTTACGCCGAGTTTAAAACTCATCAAACCACTTTCAAGGCGATCAGGCATCACCCCGCCTTCCTGCCCTGAGTAACAGCCGCCGCCGAGATACCAATATTCTAAGGGCTTGCCAGCGGCAACCTTCATCAGATCGGCAAACATCGTTTCACTCTGGGAAATAAAACTGTTGCAGGAGATGTTCAGCCATGGAGCCATCTGTGTCACGTAACGTGGCGCGTAAACGCAGGAGGCTGTGCGGATGCCTGCTTCGCGGGCCAGCCGAATCTGCCAAATACCAGATTCCATACTGTGGTTCTGCGGCTCATCATCGCCCATGTACATCCATTCGTCATAGCCTTCTCCGCCGTATTTTTTGAACCAGTCGTCGAAGTCTTTCAAGTATTCGACAAACGCCTGGCGTATCTCTGGATGATCAAACCAGCGCTCGGGAAAATTGTCGGTAATACCGCAACGCCTCGCAGCATAACGCTCGGCAAAATTACGAACGATCACTGGTCCCTTCATCTCAGCCTGTCGGCGTTCCGACTGGAATTTACGCACGCTGTCTTCGGTACCCAGCGACGTGACCAGCGATGTAACACCGTAATCGATTATATCGCGCAGATAACGGACGACAAGCTTTTCCGGGTACCATTTTTGCGGCGGAAGTCTTGCGCCACCGTAAACTGACCACACCATGTTCGTCGGCGTCATCAGCCGAAACGGCAGCACACGGAGCCGAACAGACAAGTCAAGTTCTGTTTCGCCACATTGAACACTGGCAATACCGGTATAGACACCGGCCGGGCACGTATTGGACAATCGAGTTTGTATCCAGAAAAAACGGTTGCGGTTTGCATCAAGTTCCACTTCCTCCTGCGGATAGATCAACTCGGGAATGTTGTAGTACGTATAAGTTCCACGGGGAAAATCCCAGAACTTGACGGTTGAGATAGTCAGCGCGGCAGCGGGGATCCGATGGCCGTCTTGCGCCTCCAGATCGCTGATGTTCAATACTTTCAAATGACGCGGCGCATCCGGATTATGCACAGCAAAATGCCAGACAGCATACGTTCCCGGAGTTGCGAAGGTGTCGAGCGCATCAGTCAGCTCTAACGGTTGCGGTACACTGTCCTCATAAATCAGCCGGGGTGGCCGCCTGAAGGCGACAGGACCAGAAATATCCGGGTTGGGTGGATCAGGTTCCGAATTGCGCGGTTCAAAAGTAAAAATCTTGTCGCCCACCTGCTTCCGACGCGCAGGAGGCGGCACCTCTTTGACCGTGAATGCGCGCAAACGAAACGCTCCGGAAGATTGTATAGAGACCCCCATTCCGACGGAAATGGCCGCAACGCCAACTCGCCAGACTTGCTGCTCACCGACTCCGGTCGTCAATGTCGACGTCTCGGAATGGCGTTTGCCGTCCAACCGCTGCGTACAGCGCATCAGCAGCTCATTGACCTGATCGCTTTCAAACGCCAGTTCAACTTCGTAATAGCGTCCTCGAGACAATTTTAAAATGCGTCCGTCAATAGCTGCATGTTGATCAGGGGCCAACGGTTTAAGTTCGATTCCACCTTCTGGAAGTTGGCTGACCTCCGCATGAGATATTTTCCAACTGGGGAGCAGATACCCGTCCCGGGAAAAATCAACGGCTATAACCACTTTTTCTGCGCCCGGTTTACCGGAGCCGCGAATGATGTAATCGGCTTCGGGAAGCACTGGCGTCTGGAGCGTTTGTCCAAAGGCTTTCGTCTGCCAGACTGTCTCACCCGTGGCGGCATTTACCACATCCACGCGCTGCATCAGAGCTTTGCCGGATATAAAGCGAAAACCCATCTTTTCATGCGAGAAACGGATTTTCTCCTCAAGTTGCCACGGTTCGGAGGGATTATCAGTCACAATCCATACGCTTCGCTGCAGCCCGGGGTAAAACTCATCGTGGAGAACAATTTTTTCCGATGCCATCAGCGATAGGGAAAAAACCGCTACGCTGATACAAAACAATGTTTTTATTCCGTTTACCGCTTCTTTTTTATTCCATACTAAGAAAGTGCGCATTGATTTTCCTTCCATACATGAGGCCTCTCCCTGTTTTGAAAAACAACAGAACCGCCGATCAACAACTACAAATAAGTCCACGAATAAGTCGCCAGTTTAACATTTTCATTAATCGGGGTCAGTATCGAAACACCCAGTAACCCTGTATTCGACGTCCGCTCCCCGCGGAGCATGAAACGAAGACTGCAACGCTATTGAATCTGTATCACCGTCCCTATCGGAACATACTCGAAGCAGCCCATGTCAACTTTTCCACTGCCTCTATCAATCCGTGGGCAGTTGGCCAAGTCAAGCGCGCCCGTCATCCAGAGCAGATTCGTACCGGTGTTGATGCAGGGTGAGGATGGGCGCAGAATATAGTCTTCCCCCTCAAAGCGCGGATCGACATGAATGTTACTGAACGAATAGTTAGCGTAATCTGAGTGAAGTTCCGGTGTAAAACAGCAGTTCAAAAAAGCCGTTTCCTTCGCGCCTGCTCCTGCTATGTAGTAGTTTTGAAAACTGTCCGAAGAGGAACATTCGTTGCTGAAAATGATGCAGTTTGAAAACGTGGCCTTTTCGCGAATATCCAGGCCGCCACCATAACCGCCTGATACATTCCGTGTGATCGTACAGTTCTCGACTGTGAGACCGGCAAAACGGTTGCGGATGCCGCCACCGTTTGCCGGATTCATCGCGACGTTGTCGGTAATCAGGCAATTGCGGATCAGGCTGCTGCTGGGGCTAAAGACCCCCCCTCCTCCGTAAATCGTGCTGTTTCCCTTGACCCGGCAGTTGATCAATTGCCCATTTTGTTCAATATAAACACCGCCGCCGCCATAGTATGCATTGCCAACTCCCGGTGTCTGCCGGTTATAGGCAATCAAACAATTCCTGACCATAGAGGGCGCGCAAAGCGAGATTCCACCCCCATGTTTGGCGGCTGCATTGTTCGTAATAATGCAATTCGCAATCGTATAGGAATTCCCTACACTACGCATGTGGATGCCGCCACCATGAAAACCATTGCCTGTTTCGTTTGTAGACCCCGCTATATTGCCGGCAATCACGCAGTTCGAGATTAAGTTAGGTGTTTCCGAAACGGGAGTACTGATGGCATAAATACCGCCACCGCTTCCCAGATTCGTCGTGACATTATCAAGAACCCGGCTGTTGACAAGCGCCAAACCGGCCACACCATCCAGCGACAAGCCGCCGCCGCCGGCCGCTTTCGCATAGTTCTTCTGGAAAAGGCAATCGTCGATTCTCAGGAATGGACTTCTGTACGAGGCGAGACCGCCACCGCCGTATTCTGAAACGTTATACATGAATGTGGTTCGTTCTACAGTGCCGGAACCGGTGATATAGAGCCCGCCTCCGTGCGACGTGGCGACATTGTTCGAAAAAACACAATCACGGACGCCTCCATTAACTAGACTCGCACCCGCTCCTTTCAGGCCTGCATCCACACCTTTGATGATTTTTAGGTTTTCCAGAAAAACAGTTGTACCTTGTTCCGCTTTTAAACAGCGGACAAGTTGATTTCCGTCAATCGTCGGTTGAGTACTCGCTGGCACTCCTCGTAAGGTCAAATTCTTGGCAACGGAAATGGTTGATGTCAACGTATAAACCCCATTGGAAATCAGAATCGTATCACCCGACGACGCAGCAGTCACGGCCGTCTGAATATCCGATGCCGCTGTCGCCCAGCTATCGAAGGGAGCTGGACCGGGACCGTTGGGAGCGACATAAACGCCGCCGTTTACCACACCTGTCAGAAGCAGCCCCGTGCAAAGAGTTGCAAAAAATCGTACGGTCATTTTTCTTCTCCTTAGTTGTTGCGTATTCTCAGTCAAAAAATAGTGTTCCTCACGGTCGCGGGATCACTTTGAGCGGCATTGTGTTCTTACTCAGGTTATTACCGTGCTTTAATAAGATCCGTACCGTGTAAGCACCCGGCGCAAGCTGACGGGTCGGCAGCACCAAAAAGGCATTGGCTGGCGGCGATAGCGTATCCGTTTTGGCGCACCGTTCACCCAAATGGTCGAGAATTTCTACATCAACTGTCCAAGACGGCGCATCCGAAAAAATACGAACGTAGACAGGATGATCTTCTCCGGCAAAAACCAGCAGATGCGGGTCGTTAAACTCAAGTGGCTGTCGAAAGATGTAATCAGCTTGAGCTAAGAAGCATCTTTCCTTGTCATGGATAAAACCAGCCGTCAGCATAACCTGTCCGGATTCGTCAATCCGGTAATCGACCGATACGTCGCGTTCTTCGTTGGCTTTCATTTCAAGCGGAACCGCCATACGCAGCACTTCACGATGATCCGAAGCAGTACCTGTCAATTCAAGTTGTCCGACCAAGTTATGTGCGGTGTGGTTACGCATGCGCAGTGTCATCCGGTTTGACCCAAGAAAAACTTTACTAGACAAAACATCAGCAGTTAATTCCGACTCTTCCAGACTGAAGTTATCGAAAACCAGAAATTGGGAAAAATCGCACAGACCGCCTTCCCCCGGTGCAAGGGAGCCACGCTCAAAGGGAGCCACGCGTCGCGGACGTGAAATATTCATGCCCAGACGCACAGGTTGACCTGTAAGCATTTTTAGCGTACTCCAGGGAATTGCGATTTCTACCGTCCATCCGTCAGCATACGTTCCAACCGCATGTCGCCAGAAACCGTTCCAGTCAATCGCATTTGACGGGCTCTCGGGATCATCGTGCAGCAGGTCTGCAGCATCGTTGTGGATATCAACAACGAATTGGTAAAAGGCACGTCCGTCATTGCGAACGTCAAAAAAGAACTCTACACAGTTACTATTCCAAATCGGCGCATCGTGCCGATTAAATTTTTCCTGGTCCCGCGCCTCCACCAGATTGACCTCACGGCAGTGCATGAAAACATAGAGACTCTGGTTATCTCGCATAATCCGGGCAACGGTCTTCATATGCAACGGGCTTCCGTCTTTCCAATCAACGAGAGGGAAAGCTTCCGCCTGACTCCAGCACGGATCTTCGATACCATCAATAACCGGTGCTTCCGGGCATTGATACAGTTCTGCCGCCTGCAAGACTCCCCATGCCACTATACTCATCATTATAACAAGTCGTTTCACTGTAACACCTTCTGTAGATCGAGAATGGCGGAGACCGCCAACGCACGTAGTTTATCGGCAACATCGTTGGAACAGCTAATCTTTTCCAAAACGGCAAGGGCAACCTCGCGTTGCTCGGTGACTTCTTTGAAGGATGGTTTGCGAAGTTACAGCCCTGTATCTTTAATCAGCAAACCGAGCGTGGACACCATCCCTGCGAATTAAAAAAAATATAGCACAGATCATAATCATCTGTCAACAGATCATAAGCACCTGTCAACACTGTTTTTATACAATTTCTAAACGATAATTTTTTAAAGTTTAAAGTGGTAATCAACTGCGGGGTTTGATATTATATTTAGTTTTATGCCCTAAAAAAGGGTATAGAAAAACGAGGCTCTCCCGGTCGGGTGACTGGGACAAACAGGAGGCTCCTTGTTTATTAACACTAAAAACATCTGATTCAAGAGCGGCGTTTTGTAAATTTAAAAACCACAGTGCTCTTAAATTGGATTGGAAACAGATTCATATGGCAATTCGCAAACCCCAGGCTGCAACACCCAAAACCGGTTTAATGTATGAGGCAATGGAGGCAGCACTGAGTGAGCAGATGCATCAATTCACTGCAAATTCAATTATTAAGGGTAAGGTCAGCGGTATCAAAGGCAACGAAGTATTGGTTGACATTGGCTACAAATCGGAAGGCTCAGTTAATGCCAACGAGTTTAAAGATGTTTCGACGGTGCATGTTGGTGATGTGATCGATGTGCTGCTGGTAGAGCTTGAGAGCGACAGCGGCATGGTGGTTCTCAGCAAAGGACGCGCTGACGAGAAGTTACGATGGGATTCAGTTCTTGAAAAATACACCGAGGGCGGCGTTGTCACCGGCATTATCTGCAGCAAAGTGCGCGGCGGCCTGATTGTGGATGTGGATGGCATCGATTCCTTCCTGCCTGGATCACAGATTGATGTTGCGCCTGTTGCGGATGTTGACGCTTTGATTGGTCAAAGTTTTGAATTTAAAGTCATTAAGATCAGCAACGAGCGCAGGAACATTATTGTCTCTCGTCGCGAACTGATTGAAGAGCGCATGGCTGACCGCAAGCATGATCTGCTGGCTTCCATTGAAAAGGGGCAACAGCGTGTCGGACGCGTCAAAAATATCACTGACTTTGGCGCCTTTGTTGATCTGGATGGTTTGGATGGACTGCTGCATATCACTGACATGAGCTGGGGTCGCATCAAGCATCCAGGTGAAATGCTGAAGGTCGGCCAGGAAGTGGAAGTGATAATCTTGGATGTTGACATGGAGCGCGAGCGCGTTTCCCTGGGGCTGAAGCAGGCCACACCGAATCCGTGGGATGATATTGGTGGCAGTTTCCCGATTGGCAGCCGTCTGCGCGGTAAGGTCGTCAACCTGGTGCCGTATGGCGCGTTTGTTGAAATTCAGCCCGGCATTGAAGGCCTAGTGCACGTTTCTGAGTTTTCCTGGACTAAACGTGTTGCCCGCGCATCTGATGTCCTGGCTGTGGGTGATGAGGTGGATGTGGTTGTTCTGAGTCTTGATGCGGAAAACCAGAAGATCGCTCTCGGCATCCGTCAGACAGAGGAAAACCCCTGGGATACGGTTCAGGAGCGTTACCCGGTTGGCTGCCGCATCAGCGGCAAGGTGCGGAACTTCACTACTTACGGCGCGTTTGTTGAGCTGGAAGAGGGTATTGACGGCATGATCCACGTCTCCGATATGTCTTGGACACGTAAGATCAATCACCCGAGCGAGGTCCTGCAGAAGGGCCAGCAGGTTGATGCTGTGGTACTTGAGGTCAATCCTGCTGATCAGCGTATCAGCCTTGGTTTGAAGCAGGCGAGCGATGACCCATGGAACACCATTACCACCCGCTTTGCAATCGGACAGGTTGTTAAGGGCACGGTCTCCAAGATCGCTTCCTTCGGCGCGTTTGTTGAGCTGGAGGACGGCGTGGACGGTCTGGTTCATATTTCGCAAATCTCTGATCAGCATGTGGAGAAGGTCAAAGACGCGCTCAAAGTCAATGACGAGGTTGAGGCGCGTATCGTGAAGATCGATAGTGAGGAACGCCGTATTGGTCTGAGTATCAAGGCAGTCAACATGGATGAGACAGAGATTGAAGAGTTGACCCGCGACTTGAATGTTTCTGATCTGAAGCCTGGTGAAAATCTGGTTGGTCTGGCAGCTGCATTTGATGACGCTTTCGCGCAGAGTGAGAGCGAAGAGTGGCATCCTGGCGATCAGTAATTTATCGCTGAAAAAGGGCGTCTGGCAACAGACGCCCTTTTTTGGGCTTTAGCATCGAATTGTTATTCGCGATCCATAAGCGACTAGAAAGAGTAAAAAATGAAAAATGTTTTAAGTATATTCAAGTCGCGCCATCTGTTTGAGGATATGACCAGCGCTGATCTGGAGCAGTTATTTGATAGTCCTACAACTGTTTATGCCGGCTTCGACCCTACTGCCGAGAGCTTGCAAGCCGGCAACTTCGTGACGATCATGGCGCTGGCGCATCTGCAGCGTCAGGGCCACAAGGTGATTGCCCTGGTTGGTGGCGCCACTGGTTTGATCGGTGATCCCTCCGGTAAATCGCAGGAACGTAATCTGCTCACCAAGGAGCAGGTGGAGCAAAATCTAGAGGGAATTAAGGAAAATCTCTCGCGCTTTCTGGATTTCAATCCCAGTTCAGAGAATGCGGCCATCATGGTTAACAACTATGAGTGGTTTAAGGATCTTTCTTTTATTGATATTCTGCGCGATGTGGGACGTCACTTCCGCATGTCGCAGATGCTGGGCAAGGACAGTGTCAAGAAGCGCCTCGAATCTGATGATGGCATGAGCTTCACAGAATTCTGCTATCAGATTCTTCAGGGCTATGATTTCTATCATCTGTACAAAAATTACGGCTGCCGGGTGCAGATCGGCGGTTCAGATCAGTGGGGCAATATCACGGCTGGAACCGATCTGGTGCGCAAACTGAGCGGCCAGGAGGTCTTCGGAATGACCTTTCCGCTGGTCTGCGACAGTAATGGTAAAAAATTCGGCAAAAGTGAGGGCAATGCGATCTATCTGGATGCGAATAAGACCTCATACTACGAGTTTTATCAGTTCTTTTTGCGCTCGCTGGATGCCGATGCGGTGCGCTATTTGAGAATTTTCACATTTCTTTCAGAGGAGCGTATCGCGGAGCTGGCCGAGTGTGTGGCGAACGAGCCTGAGAAGCGCGAGGCCCAGAAGGTGCTGGCAGCGGAGTTGACCCGCTGTGTGCATGGGGAGCGAGGGCTGACCACGGCACTGCAGGCGACTGAGGTGCTGTTTGGCGGCTCAATGGAAGGCATGAGCGCGGATGATCTCGCGAAAATATTCGCTGATGTCTCCTCGGGCACCCTCAGCCAGGCTGAGGTGGTCGGAAAACCAGCCTTTGAGGTGATCGCCGCCGCCAGAATGGTCAGCAGCAAGGGCGAAGCCCGCCGCCTGGTGGAGCAGGGAGGTTTGAGTATCAATAACGTCAAGGCCTCTGGCCTGGCGCGGGTGGTCACAACAGATGACCTGGTCGAGAATCGCCTGATTGTGCTGCGCAGCGGCAAGAAAAACTACTTTCTGTTGAAGGTAGAAGGCTAGATCCGCACCGGGCGCGGAGTGAAGAAGTTCTAAAGTGAAAAGGTCGCGTCTCTGGCGCGGGAGCAACGTAGGTCCGGTTTCCAACCGGACATATCCGGTTGGAAACCGGACCTACAAGAGGTCGGCTCCGCAGTCAACATGTGGTGCCTCGCAACTCGGGGTCGGGGTCGGGGTCGGAATCGGCATAGGAGTCGATTCTATGCGCTTTTCGATACCGATTCTGATAACGACCCTGACTCTTGGCAATAGTCACGCTTTGTCGCGAACTTTGTCGTAAGCTTTGTCGCGAGCCACCCTACGCTCGCATCGTTTCAATGATTTCGATCAGTTTCACACCGAGATCGGTTTTGGACATCAGCGGCAGGTGTTCCGGTTCTTTGTCGGGGTAGATGAGCGTGACGCGGTTGGTGTCCATCCCAAAGCCGGCATCGCTTTGGGTGATATCGTTGGCGACAATCATATCAAGCCCTTTTTCATTGAGCTTGCGCGTTGCCTCAAGGAAAATATTGTCGGTTTCAGCAGCAAATCCTACAAAGATCCGGTTGCCTTTTTCCGGCTGAATTGTTTTCAGGATATCTGGATTTTTTCGAAGCTCAATTACAGCGGGCATAGTTGCTTTCTTGAGTTTGTGGTGGGTCATTATTCTGGGGCGGAAATCAGAGACAGCGGCGGTCATAATCAGCACCTCCTGTTCTGGCAGCTCCTGTTGAACAGCGGCGAGCATCTCGCGCGCGCTCTCAATTTCAACTCGCCTGACGTTTGCGGGGGTGTCAAGAATCACAGGTCCAGAGATCAAAGTGACACTGTGTCCTTTCGACGCAGCCGCTTTGGCGATTGCAAAACCCATCTTTCCTGATGAGCGGTTGCTCAGAAATCGGATGGGGTCTAAATACTCACGAGTAGGTCCGGCAGTGATTAAAATTTTCATAATTAAAAGTATAGAAGGTTTGTGTTGACAAGTCAACCGGATACTTGAAATAATCAGCACTGTAGCAGGGAGGTGAATATATCGCTGGCTTTCGTTGTTTGCTGGTGCTGTTTGTTTATCATTTCGAGTGATTCCCTGCTGTTTTATTAACCAAAGGAGCTGGTTTGCCGTTGTTGCGGCCGGCCACCACAAAGGAGTACGGAAATGTCGGATAAAATGTCGATGAGTACACGCGTTAAACTGAGCGCAATGATGTTCTTGCAGTTTATGATTCTTCCGGTATGGTTCATACCAATGTTTCCGTATATTAGAAAAATGGCACCAGAGGGTAGTCATCTGCCTCTGTTATGCGGTATGATTATGGGATTTGGTGCCTTGGCATCTCCTATTGTCGGTATGTTCGCTGACCGCTTTATGAATAGCGAGAAGGTGCTGGCAATTTGTAATTTTGTCTCGGCCGGTCTGCTGGCCTATGCCTATACCGTTAAATCACCGCTGGCTTTATTTGTGACGCTGCTGTTGGTCATGGTGTTTTATATGCCGACCTGGTCTCTGACCGCCACAATCGCAATGGCGAACAGCACAACCGAGGCCTTTCCGCAAATTCGCGTCTTTGGCTCGTTGGGCTGGGTTGCGGCGGCGGTCTTTAGTGTTGTGGGAACTAAGGTTTTTAATATTGCAAAGTTTGACAGTACATCTTATATCTTTGTCGGGGGTGCAATCGCGGCTGTGATCGCTGGCTTGCTGGCTTTCTTCCTGCCGCCTACCAAACCGCCAGCCAAGGGGCAGAAGATGTCGCTGGTTGATGCTTTGGGTCTGCGTGCGCTGGTGTTGCTTAAACGTCCGGACTTCCTGGTTTTCTCGCTGTTAATCCTGTTGGCCATGGTGCCGTTCCAATGGTATAACGTTTATAATAGCATGTACCTGCAGGAGCGTGGCTATGAGTACCTGACTGCGGTTATGAATCTCGGGCAGGTGCTGGAGCTGGCGTTTATGCTCATGATTCCCTTTATTTTGAGAAAAGCTGGCTACAAGTGGGCTATGGTTATCGGCCTGATGGCGCTGGTCTTCCGTTATGTCATGTTCTACATTGGTACCCGTACCGGTGTAAATGTAGGTGATTATGCAGGCATCTTGATTCATGGGTTGATATTCGGCATGTTGATTGTTGGCAGCCAGATGTATGTTGACGCGGCCGCACCCAAGGAGCTGCGTAGCCAGGCGCAGGGTTTTATTGGGCTGATAATGTTCAGTCTTGGTACCTTTTTGTCGAACTTTATTTTTGATAAAATTCTCAGTAAAAACATTGTCGCTGAAACCGGCGCACATAATTGGACTACACCATTTCTGATTGCAATCGGTATCTCGCTGGTTCTGGCTGTGTTGATGGCGGTGGGCTTCAAACCTGTAGTCAAAGATAAAAGCAATACTTAAAGCCGATTATCGCCGGAGATACAGGCTCAGTGCGCTATAATTTTTAAGATAATTTACCAAAAATTAAGGCGTAGTGTTTTAGTGTATTGTTTGATATAGTATAACTTCATTTTTTGCACAGCCGTTTTAAGGAATAACCACATGCACCCATACAGATCCCATAAATGCCATGAACTCAGATCAGCAGATGCTGGCATCACTGCCAAGCTCTCCGGATGGATATTCCGCAAGCGTGACCATGGCGGCATCCTCTTTATCGACCTGCGTGACCACTATGGACTTACACAGCTGGTAGTTCACCCCTCCCGCGCTTTCTTTGGCGAATTGACCCACGCCAAACTCGAAACCGTGTTAACTGTCACAGGCGAAGTCACCCCGCGTGACGAATCAACCATTAACCCCGATCTGCCCACCGGTGAGGTGGAGCTGGTTGCCAACGAGTGTATCGTGGAGTGCGCGTCGGAGCAGACTCCGATTTATCTGCCGGGTGATGAGGAGTGCGCCGAGGAGCTGCGTCTCAAATACCGCTACCTTGATCTGCGCCGTGAAACGCTGCACAACAACATTGTACTGCGTTCCAAAATTATCTCCTATCTGCGGCGGCAGATGGAGGAACAGGGCTTCAACGAATATCAGACCCCTATTCTCACATGTAGCTCGCCTGAGGGGGCGCGTGACTACCTAGTGCCCAGCCGTGTTCATCACGGTAAATTTTACGCTCTGCCGCAGGCCCCGCAGCTCTTCAAACAACTGCTCATGGTGGCTGGCTTTGACCGCTATTTCCAGATCGCCCCCTGTTTCCGCGATGAAGACGCACGCGCCGACCGTTCTCCCGGCGAATTCTATCAGCTTGATATGGAGATGTCGTTTGTCACCCAGGATGAGATCTTCGAGGTTGTCGAAAATGTCTGCGTCAACACCTTTAGAAAGTTTTCCTGCAAGATTGTGGATGATGCCCCCTGGGTGCGGATTCCCTATAAAGAGTCGATGCTCAAGTACGGGTGTGACAAACCGGATCTGCGCAACCCAATTGAGATCTTCGACTGCTCCGAAATATTCGCGAACTCCGGTTTTAACGCCTTTGCCGGCGCGGTGAAGGGCGGCGCGGTGGTACGCGCGCTCCCGGTCAAAGGCATCGCTGCTAAATCCCGCAGTTTCTTCGACAAGCTGGTCGCTTTTGCCCAGTCCATTGGCTCAAAAGGGCTGGCCTATTTGGTGTGGGATAATGATGAGATCAAAGGCCCGGTTAAAAAATTCCTCTCTGATGCGGAGCTGGCCGCTTTAGCCGCCGCTGGAGGGGTGGAGAGCGGCGATGTGATCTTTTTTGTCTGCGACAAACCCGCCAGTGCCGCTAAAATCGCTGGCGAGATCCGCACTAAACTGGGGCGCGATCTGGAGTTGATCAACAAAAACGTTTTTAAATTCTGCTGGATTGTGGACTTCCCGATGTATGAACTGGATGAGGAGACCGGCGCGCCAGCCTTTTCGCACAACCCATTCTCCATGCCGCAAGGCGGTATGGAGGCGCTGCTCACCCAGGAGCCGCTGGAAATACTGGCCTTCCAGTACGATGCTGTCTGCAATGGAGTTGAACTCTCGAGTGGTGCCATCCGCAACCATCTGCCGGAGATCATGTACAAGGCCTTTGAGATTGCCGGTTACGGACCGGAGGTGGTTGAGGAAAAATTTTCAAGCCTGTTGAACGCCTTCAAATATGGGGCACCGCCCCATGGTGGCATCGCGCCGGGGGTTGACCGTATGGTGATGCTGATCGCAGACCAGGATAATATCCGTGAGGTCATCGCATTCCCGATGAACCAGAAGGCGCAGGATTTGATGATGAACGCGCCCGCCACGGTCTCAGAGCGTCAGTTGCGCGAGCTGCACATTAAGATCCGCGGGAAAGAGTTACAATCCAGCAAGGAAATATTATGACAAAAAAAGTTTTGATTACTGGCGGAGCCGGGTTTATCGGTTCACATTTGGCGCGGCGGTTGCTGGCTGACGGCTTAGAGGTAACCGTGATGGACAATCTATTCACCGGCACGAAGGCCAATATTTACGAGATGATGGATAACCCGAGGTTCACATTCATCCTGCACGATGTGACTCAGCCTTTCTGGGGTCAGTTTGATGAGATCTATAACCTAGCCTGCCCTGCTTCTCCGATCCATTACCAGCGCAATCCGGTTGAAACTATCAAAACCTCCTTTCTGGGCATGATGAATGTGTTGGAGCTGGCCCTCAAAACTAAAGCCAAGGTCTTTTACACCTCCACTTCGGAGATCTACGGCGATCCTGAGGTTCATCCGCAGCCAGAGAGTTACTGGGGCAATGTCAACACCATTGGACAACGCAGTTGCTATGATGAAGGCAAACGCGCCGCTGAAACACTCTGCGCGGATTATCTCCGCGAGTATCATGTGGATGTACGGATGATTCGTATTTTCAATACCTACGGACCCAACATGCACCCCCAGGACGGACGTGTGATCAGCAATTTCATCAATCAGGCGCTCAATCATCGGGAGATCACCCTCTATGGTGACGGCTCTCAAACCCGCAGTTTCCAGTTTGTAGACGACCTGATTGCGGCCATGCACACCTTTATGAATTTGGAGAAAAGCGTGATTACGGCCTTCTTTCACTCCAAGCAGATGAATATGCCAGTACTCAATGTCGGCAACCCAGATGAGTACACCATCAAAGAGCTGGCTGAAGAGACGTTGCGTCAGATCCCAGAGAGCACCAGCCAGTTGGTTTACAGACCATTGCCCAAAGATGACCCCAAACGTCGCAAGCCGGATATCACCCTTGCGGGAGAGCTGCTCAACTGGTCGCCCCGTATTCCTCTGCGCGAAGGGCTGGCAAAGGCGATAGCTTACTTTTCCGGTAAACCCTGAAGCAGCTTTCCATTACAACCAAATTGAGTTTGCGTAATATGCGGGCGTCGTCCCGCAAGCGGAACTATGCCCGACACGTAGAGCGGCTTCGGCCGGCGATGCTGTGCGACGATGTTGGTGGACGATTAGGATCATGCGGAAAATCCTCTCGCTTTCAGAAATAATTCGGTGCTCCGAATCACATACTCACGATTCCCAGAGGCTCAGCATTTTTCCACCCGCCGCGGGTGAAGTCGGGGACCTTCACTGATCCGCCTTTTCTGAGTACTGATCTCTCACTCAATTCCACAATTGAACTCCAAAGCGCGGCATCATACACATCCATATCAAGTGGCAGGCCATGTTGCAGGCAGTGACAAAGCCGTAAATCCATCATGAAATCCATGCCACCATGACCGCCCGCCTTTTTGGCGGCCTCACCGCTCTTATCCCACAGCGGGTGAATGTATTTCGCCTTCATTTCAGCTAGTTCTTTTTCTCCCATCCACGCATGCGCTTGCGGCTCCAGCGCAGCCCGTAACGGATAGTCCGCCACCAATCCCTTAGTGCCCGAGATCAGATTCAAACGACTGTAAGGACGCGGCGAAGTGGTGTCGTGCTGCACCATGATTGTACGTCCGCGGTAGGTTTTTATCACAGTGGTGTTCATATCACCCAACGCGTAGCGTGCTTTGGCTTGTTCGCTCTTATCGCCATGCACACTCTTGGCCTTGAGTGTCAGGCCAAACTGGTCGCTGCTGATTGAACTCAAGTACTGGAAGCGGTCGCCGCGGTTTATGTTCATATACTGACAGATTGGGCCCAGACCGTGGGTTGGATAGGGGTTGCCGGTGTGCGCGATCGACCATTTCGAGCGCCAGTGAACCTGATTTCCTGTTCTTGATATTTTCCCTGAACTCAGATCGTGGATGTAAGCCGCTTCACCATGCACCAGCTCACCCAAAACACCCTGACGGCACAGGTTGAGCATCATCATCTCATTCTCCCCGTAGCAGCAGTTTTCCAGCATCATGCAGTGGCGCCGGGTTTTTTCGGCGGTTTCGACCAATTGCCAGCACTCTTCGAGCGTCATGGCGGCTGGCACCTCAGTCGCCACATGCTTGCCACATTCCATAGCGTAAACAGCCATAGGGGTGTGGCAGAGCCATGGTGTACACAGATAAACTAAATCTACTTGTTCGGATTCGCAGAGCTTGCGCCACTCCAAAGGGTTTCCAAAGTAGCGATCAGGCGCAGGTGCGCCACGCTCTTTCAGCACCTGCACCTGGCGGTCAACTTTTTCTTGGAGTAGATCACTCACTGCGGTAATCCGCACCCCCGCAATCCGACTGAGCCGCTTAACCGCAGCGGGGCCGCGATGTCCAACGCCAATCATGCCAACGCGCAGCTTCGGCAAAGGATCAGCTCTAAATCCCATCATTGATCCAGCGGCTGTGATGCCTTTGAACTGTAAGGTTCGACACCCGCTCCCGGCCGCCAAACTTGCCGCGCCCCCGACCAGAGCGGCGGCTTTAATAAATGATCTTCGATCCAGTTGCATTTTTCTCCTTGCGCCGGGAGTGTGAATTCCGGTCCTTCTTAATTCGTTGCAGTCAGGGTGCTTTACGCACCGAGCTGGAAACGGACAAATTTTTTGATTTCAATGGTGTCATCGCACTCTTTTTCACAGGCTTTGACAATGTCTGTAATGTTCAACTTGGGCTCTTTGACAAAGGGCTGGTTGACCAGGCAAATCTCAGAGAAAAACTTGTTGATCTTGCCTTTAAGTATGTTCTCGATGATATTCTCAGGTTTGTTCTCGCCTTTGAGCTGGTTGCGATAGATGTCCTTTTCGGCATCAATCACATTGGCCGGCACCTCAGCGGAAACCAGATAGGCCGGTGCAGCCGCTGCGATCTGAAGGGTGAGATCATGCACCAGTTGTGCGAACTTCTCGTTACTCTCAGTTGCGGCTTTGCCGCAAGCCACTTCAACCAGAACGCCTACCTTGCCACCCATATGAATGTAGGACTCAACCTTGCCCGAGCCGTTCAGCGTCATGCGTGCGGTACGGCGGATTTTAACATTCTCACCGGTCTGGGAGACAATGGTTATTAGTGCTTCATTCATTGACCCAGCGACATCCTCGCCTTTAGCCAGAACCTCGTTGGTCACGGCAAGGGCGAAATTTTTGAAGTTGTCTGTTTTGGCCACAAAATCGGTCTCAGTGTTAACCTCGGTCAGCGCTAGAGTTTTTCCATCCGCGGAGGCGACAACGTTGATGATGCCCTGTTTGGACTCCTTGTCGGCGCGCTTCTGCTGGATAACAGCGCCTTTTTCGCGCAAAATCTTAATGGCGGCAGTAAAATCGCCATTGGTTTCGTTAAGGGCTCGCTTGCAATCCATCATGCCCGCGCTAGTCTGTTTGCGTAGGTCGTTAATCATTGCTACTGTAATTTCAGCCATTCTTCTTCTCCAAAAATTATGTTTTGATTGAATTTCAGATTGCCTTGGGTCGGTCATATGACCTCAAGGCAAGATCAGGATGCCGATTTTATTCGGCTTTGGATGCTTCGACAGGGGCCTCAGCCTCAACCTTGGGCTCGACAACCTCGGCCTTCGGCTCTTTAGCGGCCTTGGCCTTGGGCGCTTCGACAGGGGCCTCAATCTTGGTTGGTTCGGCGGGCTCCGCAGTGTCAACCGCGACAGGTGCAGCTGGCGCAGGCTCAACCGATGCTACTTTTGCCTCAACAGCCTCTTTAGCGGCTTTAGCGGCACGTTTGCGGCTCTCATTGAGCTTGGCTTTAGCTTCATCGCTCTTGTCTGTGGCGCGGGTGTCGTCTTTGCGTGTTTTGCGGGCGGCGCGGTTGGCGGCATCCTCTTTGGCGCGTTCTACATCTTTTTGGAGCTGACGTTCAGCGGCGATCTGTGAGTACTCATCGTTGGCGGCTTTGATTACTTTGGCGAATGCGTCGGTCACCAGTTTGATGCCACGGATGGCATCATCGTTACCGGGAATAACGTAATCAATCGGATCAGGGTCGGCATTGGTGTCAACTAGAGCCACCACAGGAATGTTCAGGCGCTTCGCCTCTTTGAGCGCGTTCTGTTCGCGACAGATATCAATAATGATGATAGCGCCCGGCATTTTGGTCATATCGGCAATGCCCCCCAGATTTTTCTGGAGCTTTTCAAGTTCGCGGCGCAGGCTGGCGGCCTCTTTTTTGTGAACTGAAAGAACGCCGTTATTGTTGCGGCCCATGGTTTCGATCTGACGCATGCGCTTGACGCTGATACGGATCGTCTGGTTGTTGGTCAGTGTGCCGCCTAGCCAGCGCTCAGCCATGTGGTACTGCCCGCAGTACTCCGCAGCCTCTTTAACAGCCTCCTGGGCCTGTTTTTTTGTGGCGACAAAGAGAATTTTTTTACCGCTCAATACGGTTTCGCGCAGAAACTTGGCTGCTTCCTCAATCATAGGAATGGTCTGAGTGAGGTCGATGATGTGTATACCGTTGCGCTTATCAAAGATATAGTCGCGCATTTTGGGGTTCCAGCGTTTGGTCTGATGTCCAAAATGAAGACCAGCGTCAATGAGGTCTTTGAGAGTGATTCCGGTGAGTTCCGAAACAGGTAATTGCATGATATGATCCTTTAACATTAAAACAGAGTTCCGCCCGGAAAAGGCGGTTTAGTAAACCCTGCAAGTTAATCCGCTTTGGCGTCTGGAGTCATGAATCTCCAGAGCGTCTTCGCTTCCACACGGTGCTGTCACTCGACAGTCCGTGCTGTAAAAGAAAAAAATATACAGGAATTCGCGGAGAATAGCAAGCCGAAGAGAGCAGTTATTTTTTGGAAGGCTCTGTGAAATTTAGGATGGGAGGGATGGTAGTTAGATTCGATTCTCTCGATTAATTCGATTTCACTCGATTCACTCGCGGAAATTGTCGGGAGAAATCGAATTAATCGAGAGATCGGCTTGGTTACGGGCACATTTTTGTGTTGTCATTTAAGATCTTCGGAGAGGAGTTCACTGTAGGACGGGGCTGGGTTTTCGGCGGGTAGCGCAGCGCACAGTTGGGCGTAGAGTTGCTGCGCCGTCTCCTTTTGGTCTGCCTTGTCCAGCTCCTTTATAGCCACAGCGAGAAAACGCAGGTAGACAGTGTGCATATTTCTGCTGGGCAACATTTTCAGTGTTTCTTGCATGTAAGCAGCGGTGGGAATCGCAAGGGCGTGATTGGGGGCAGTTTTCCAGATTTTTGCATCCAGATCGCCGGTGAATCGTCCGTTGAAGGTCATAAGCATCAATGGTTGGTAGAGGGCACGGCGTCCCAGCATACTCTCATTGCCAGTGGCGTAGAAGCTTCCCTGCTTAGCCCAATACAGCGCGTGGGTTTCCGCCATACGCCAGTCCAGAACACAAAACTCGCGCTCCAGCTTTAACATCAACTCTGTATCCAGTTTGAGTGCTTTGAGCTTAAGTCGGTTTTCAGGGGTGTCATTCAAGGTGCCGTTCCCATTGAGCAAAGGAGCCATGGTGGTTGCAAGATCGAATTTATAGCTCAAGTGGGCGCTGTCCAGATCAGAGCCGATCTTGTTTTGATAGAGCCACGCCAGCTCCCGATAAATTTTGGGCTCACGGGGGTTGAAGCGCAGGGCATCGTCGCGCAGAATAGAGATGCCGTTTTTTACCCAGCGTAGGCGGTCCTCTGGCCGCACCATCATGACGCAGATGTTGTACGAGAGGTTCCAGGCGTTGTATGTCCAGGCCTCAGTGGCATGCGGGTCGAGCAGTGTGATCCACTCCGCGAGTTGCACCAGTTCAGTGTAGCGCCCTTCATCCTGTAAGCGGTTGATGCGGAACCAAAGCACCTCTGATACAATCCCGCGGAATCCGCCCAGTCCCGCCATAATGAAATTCAGTGCTGGCGGGGCGTCAGCGTTGTAACCCCGGTGGCTCTGTTCCAGCCGGGTGCGCCGTATCTTGCCCAGCCGTCCGCTTTGCCAGGCAGCCAGCAACACAAGCAAGGCAATAATGATAATTTTTTTAATCCGCATGCCGGCATTATGACAAAAAAATTAAAAAAAATCAAAACCGCTGTTGACAAAATCGTCAACATTCAGTTTTACCGGCAAATGAACAACCGACCCTGCTGCGCTCCGTTGGCTCACGCCCGCCCGTCCCGTCTTTTAGCCTCGTGTGTGCGGCCACTTTTTGCGACCACCGAGTGGACGCAAATTCGAGGGTAAAACTTGCGCCCATCAACGCATTGCCGCCCCTGGTTTTTAACCTTTCGAGGG
>Ga0265294_10000303_pt1 | contig 64860 bp, 47 predicted proteins | sample MunlanPumphouse3_FD_192504 | JGI IMG/M metagenome (GOLD analysis project Ga0265294, IMG submission 192504) | Groundwater microbial communities from a municipal landfill in Southern Ontario, Canada - Pumphouse #3 | ecosystem: Environmental > Aquatic > Deep subsurface > Groundwater | place... | reverse complement strand
AAGTTTGGGGCGCGCAAGGAGGGAGTAGTAATGGTGGTAAAGGTGGTTATTCAATGGGAACCCTCAATACTTCGCCAGGACAATTATTGTACATTGTAGTTGGTGGGAACCCCACATCATCCATTACCGGTGGTTACAATGGTGGCGGTTCTGGCAATACCTATTTTAGTACTTATGGCGGGGGAGGAGCTACTCATATTGCTACTTCTTCAGGAGTTTTATCATCTCTTTCAGGCAATCGCAATGCAGTTTTGATAGTAGCCGGTGGTGGAGGTGGTACGTCTGGTACCAGTGCTGCCGGTGGTGTTGGTGGTGGACTTACGACGCCCAGTACAACCTCAAGAGGTACCAATTATGGAGCAACCCAAAGTGGTGGAGGAACATCTAGTATGGGTGGTGGTTCCGGTTCATTTGGACAAGGAGGTGCCGGAGAATATGGCACGTCCGGTTCAGGTGGTGGCGGCGGCTGGTATGGCGGCGCCGGTTCGGGTGGAGACTATCCGTCTTTTTTAGATAATGATGATGGTGAAGGAGGTACCGGTGGATCCGGTTATATTGACGGTGTAACCAACGCGCAAACAATCGCCGGTAACCAAACGATGCCTAATCCGGCCGGTGGAACTATGACCGGACGTGAAGGCAACGGCTTTGCCAGAATTACCGTCATTGGTGGTGGTGAAATGTGTGAATCCCCCGTGGCATCGGTTCATGTCTCGGTTGTGCCTCCACAAGCTCCGGAAGTGCAAGATGTGGAAATCACTTGCGGCGAAACCACTCACCTTGCAGTTGCAGACGCTGTGCCGGGTTATACCTATATTTGGTACTCTGATCCCCAATGTACACAAGAAGTACACACTGGCAGCACTTGGGATATCCCTATGTTAGGCGACAATACAACCTATTATGTTAAATCCATGGTCTTGGCTCCACTTGCCGATACTATCGAGTTCAGCTATACCGGTGGGGAACAGACCTTTACTGCACCCGTAACCACAACCTATTCTCTTCAAGTATGGGGCGGTGCCGGTGGAAATGGAAGTTCAAGCGATTATAATGCTGTAACCACTAATGGTGGAAAAGGTGGATATTCTTCCGGTGAAATAACACTCAATGCGGGACAAACCGTTTATATTAATGTCGCCGGTGCCGGTACCAGTATTCCGGTCGGCAGTACTGCATCTAACACCATATTAGCCGGTGGTTATAATGGTGGTGGTTATCGTTCATTAAGCACAAGTGGTGAATATGGCAGTTCCGGTGGTGGTGCAACGCATATTGCTACCGTGTCAGGATTGTTATCTTCTTTGTCAGGTAATCGTCCTTCAGTGTTAATAGTTGCCGGCGGTGGCGGTGGTCACGGAGAAGATGATGAACAAGGTGGTGCCGGTGGTGGTACTGTCGGTGTTCAGGGATCCGGTCAGTCCTATCCAGCAACCGCAGGGACACAGAGTGGCGGAGGAACAAATTCCTCTAATTCAAGTGCCAATGGCTCATTTGGTCAAGGCGGCAATACTATTGGAGACGGTGGTGGCGGCGGCGGCGGCTGGTACGGCGGTGCCTCTCCTTCCGGTTCGGAAAGCTTGGGTGCTGATGGCGGTGGTGGTAGCGGTGGTTCCGGCTACATTGGCGGCGTCAACAATGGTCAAACCATTGCCGGTAATCAATCCATGCCCAATCCTGCGGGTGGTACGATGACCGGACGTGAAGGCAACGGCTATGCCCGAATCATTTATAATGATTTATTAACGCTTTGCGTTTCCGATGTTGCTGAGGTTAATATTACCGTTAATCCAATAGAAAATCCTATATTAGAAGATGTTACCACTCTTTGTGGTACTGTTGGAAACCTTGCTCCAACGAATGTTAATAATGATTTTACTTATCGTTGGTATGCCGATCCGGAATGTACAGAGCTGCTTTACGAAGGTGCTTTGTATGAAACTCCGCAAGTGGTTAACCAAACTACTTTCTATTTGGTTGCTTATTCCGGTGAGATCGAGGGTGGATTGGTTGAAGGAGAGCCCATAGAATTTACATATAGTGGATCTCCGCAATCTTATATTGTACCTCCGGGAGTTGAGCATTTGAAATTACAGCTTTGGGGAGCCCAAGGCGGTAACGGTGGCGACGGACCTTATCTCGGATCTGCCGGTGGTAAGGGCGCTTATGTAGAAGGTATAATAGATGTTAACTTGAATGATCAATTTACTGTAGTCGTAGGACAACAAGGTGGTTCAACTGCTTCTAATCCGATTTGCCCGAATTGTCCCGGTGGTAACGGTGGCTACGGTGGCGGCGGCGGTGGCAGCGGCGGATGGTGCAGCGATAATGCAGCCGGTGGCGGCGGCGGTGGAGGTTTCTCCATGGTACAACTTAACTCCTCTATTTTGATGGTAGCAGCCGGCGGCGGTGGCGGCGGTGGCGGCTCATCCTCCGGTGGATCACAACATGGTTCCGGCGGTGCCGGTGGTGCCGGTGGTGCATTGAATGGTATCAACGGAAGCCCGAGCAGCGGTAATGGCTATTTTGGCTATGGTGCTACCGAAAATAGTGGTGGTGCAGCCGGTTCCGGCGGTTCTTCCGGTGGTTATCTTTACGGCGGCGGCGCAAGCGGTTATAGTAGCGGTAGTAGTGGCAATGGAAGCACTTATGCCGGTGGCGTCGGTGGCTCCGGTGGATGCAGTTCTTCTGCCGGTGGCTCCGGTGGTGGCGGTGGCGGCTATTACGGCGGTGGCGGCGCAGGTAACTATGCTTCCGGTGGCGGCGGCGGTAGAAGCTTCGTAACCGGTATGTATGATGCCCAAATGATTGCCGGTAACCAAGAAATGCCTACCCCAACCGGTGAATTGCAAATCGGCAGACAAGGAAACGGCTTTGCCCGAATTATTCCAATGGTTAATCAACAAGGCGGATTCCTCTGCACATCGGATACAATTCCCGTTACAGTTTCCGTAACTCCTATTGAGGGACCTTTCTACGGTTATTCAGAACCCCCAACCATCTGTACCGGCTCTGAAGCTACTATATCTGCTTTTGCTATGGCAGATTATCAGCAAGACCCCGATGCTGAACTCCCGATGATATTGTGGTATGCAGATGCCAATACTACCGAATCTCTCGGATTTACCAATCCGGAAGTGGGTGGATTGGTTGTCAATCCGTTAGATACAACCATATACTATGCGGCTGCAGCTACAGATATGTTGACGGCTTCCGGTTATTTTGAGATAGCTACACCTCCTTATACCCAAGAACTCAACGGCTTAGGTTGCTTCTTTGATGTTCAAGCCGGTGCTTCTGCGGTTTCTATTCAAGAAATAAAAGTTACGACCGTTAATGAGGGTAATTATCCTATTTATATTTATTATAAATCCGGTACTTGCGAAAGCTTTACCGGCTTCCCAAGTGCTTGGACACTTGTTGAAAATCGTAACTTCAATACATCTACTAATGGCGACCTTACAATTTCATTGCTAACACCATTTGAAATACCTGCCGATCAGTTATATTCTATTTATGTATCGACCGATGCAGGGATTCAATATAATCCTCATTCCGAAATCGGTACTGATGTGTTGAGATCTTCCCGTTTCTTGACGCTTTATCAAGGCTATGGTGTTCCCAACACGCCTTCTACCGACGCAGGCGGTTTTTATGACAACTTAGAGCACCGTAATTACGTTGGACAGATAGGCTATGAATTGAATGATGTGACTATTTTTGGCTGTATTTCTGAAAATAGATATCCTATTCAAGTGAATGTAGGAGTACCTCCCGAGCCGATTGATACCATATTTGGCGATACAACCATTTGCCAAGGAGAATCTGTCACCCTTACCGCTAATGGCGGTTTCCTCGGGGACAACGGTTATTATGAATGGTTCGAAGATGAATGTGGAACAAATCTATTAAACGAAACTACTGAATCTGTTACCGTATCTCCTTTCCAAACTACTACTTATTATGTAAGACGTAAAAGTGATTTCTGCGATCCTACCGAATGTATAGCCAAAACCGTGTATGTAACTACTGTTCCGATTGTGTCTGATATTATTCAACCGGCTACTATCTGTGATGGAGATCAATTACCAATTAATACTCCTTCATGGGATTATGTCGGAATGGATGATGTAATCGCCTGGAGCAATGGTTGGCAATATACAACCGATGGTTCGAATTACGTGGATTTGACAGATTTGACAATTACCGAAGAATTGAACGGTAGCAGTATTCATTATATGGTACAAAACCATTGTGGATTTGGCTATAGCAATGACGTAATAATCACCGTTGATTCAATGCCCGCAATTGCTACGTTGCTCACCCCTGATCCTATCTGCTACGGAAATCAGATGAATTGGGCTGCATTCCAACCGCAAGTAGATTTCCATAATAACAGCGGTGCTGTGACATCAGAAGGTTGGGAAGTTTACGTAGATGGAGTCATGGTTAACTATAGTGCTGACATGATTCTGCCATACGGCCATGATATTACTGTACGTTATTGGGCACAAAATTATTGCGGCATAACCTATTCAAATTATGTGAATATTACGATTTACAATATTCCGCGTATCGGAAACTTGGCTGAGATAGCTCCTATCTGCGCCGGTATCCCATTGCCTGTTACAGCTCCTGCCATTATCGACAATGGGAACACCGAATACTCGGAATCATGGGAATATTCACCCATTTATAATGCAGGTGTTTATACTACTTTCCCGATCGATTCCGTGATAGATTATGGAATGGACGAATATTACATCAAATATGCTATTTCCAATGTCTGCGGTACGGCACGTAGTAATTTCATTCAAATTATTGTAAATGATATACCGCAATTGACTGATATTACTGACCCGAATCCACGTGAAATATGCTCCGGATCGCCATTAGTGATGACTCCTTCTACCATTATTAGTAACGGTGGATTGCCTTGTACCGAAGGCTGGGTTCAATCACCCGACAGCCTAATTAATGAAAATACTCCGTTCACGGCATTTAATATTACAGATCCTGTTTATGATACGTGGCGTGGAAGCTGGGTTCGCTACAGAGTTGAAAATGGATGTGGTATCACCTACAGCCGCGCCGTTGAGGTGATGGTACACCCCGCTCATCATCTGTATCTCACTCCTGTCGATACAACCGTATGCTTCGGAAGCAATGTCGAAATTTTCAGTTATACTGATTTGGATGATAATTCAGATTACCAATGGTCACAAACCGATGGCGGGCATTTGGTCAGCTTCAACACTTCCGTTGTGGGAGCTTTGCGTCCCGCCGTGGGTACTCAACGATATGAGGTTGTAGTTACCGACAGAACTACGGGCTGTTCGGAAACAGCGGTCAGCCAAGTAGAGGTGATTGCCATTGGCAGCGAAGAGTATAGAACGGTTTGCGCCAGCGAACTTCCGCTCGTATTCGGAGATGACGATAACCGCGTCATTTGTAATCGCTCCGGCGACTATTATTTGACCTTCCAATCTTCTACCGGCTGCGACAGCGTTGTTACTTTGCACTTGTCAGTTTTATATCCGGTAGAAAGTCGTGTGGTAAAACGTCTCTGCGAAGGCGAAACCTATCATTGGTATGTTAATGGTGAAAACTATACGGAATCTGCCATGGATACTGTTCGCATTTTGAGACAAAATGGCTGTGATAGTATTGTTTATTACTTGGATTTGCGTATTGGTAATCAACCATATATTGACATCGCGAGCCGCCGTGTTGCTGTTCCGGTTTATGCCGAAATGGAAGTGCCGATTAACTGTCGTACCGCTTGTGAATATAATTCCGATATTAAATTGGCAATGGATTTCCAATTATACAAAGATGGCGTAGCCGTTGGTCCAATGGACACTTTCGGTCGCATTCGAATTGAAACGGAATATCCATTGATTCACGAGGAATTTGGTAATATTCTCCAAAGCGGATTGGGATCAATACCCGGTACCACTTATTCAATGTATAATTACGATTACAACTTCTTCTATTTTAGCTTCTTTACCACTACCAATAACACATTACGTGCCACTTGGACAGAACCCGGTGAGTATAAATTTGTATTCAGATTAGTCGAAATGACCGGTGGTAACGATTATCCTTATTTATATGATGACACTTACCGTTTAGGTGGTGCCGGTAGTACACATTCTGGTCGTATGTTTGAATACGATTCACTTACCATCATCGTTAGTCCGGTGGATACTACCACAGAAGAAATCACCCTTTGCGAAAGCCAACTTCCATACGACTACTATGGAAATGAAATCTCTCGCGCCGGTGACTATCACATCATGTTTGAGGAAGAAGAAAATTATGAAATGAGATTGCTTCATGTGAATGTAGCTCCAACGCTTTATACATCTTTCACTGTTCGTACTTGTCAAGACGATTATGTTTGGGACGGAGTTACCTATAACACAGATTCTTACTTGGATCCTCACGTTCGCATTTATCAATCCGAAGCTGGTTGCGATAGTATCGTTTCTCTCTTCTTAACACTCAATAATACGCAATTTGAAGAGGAAATTAATATCAATGCTTGTAACGAATATACTTGGGACGTAACCGGTATTACCTATACGGAAAGTGGTGATTATACCTATTTTAATTACGCAGAAAATATTGATAGCGACGGCGATGGTACGATGGATTGTGATACTTTGTTAACCCTCCACTTGACTGTTAACTACTCCGATACCACTCGCGAATCATTGGCAGTTGCTTCATCACAGCTACCATATAACTATTATGGCAATTTACTAACAAGTACCGGAACCTATACTTATGTCCTCCCAACAATTCACGGATGTGATAGTGTGGTTATCTTGGATTTCGTTGTTTCTGATCCTATTATTATGGTTGATACCACTACACTCAGTCCTCTTGTCGGTGTGGTTAATCGCTTCACCCTTGGTGTGGATGCCGCTGCTCTCGATTTGAATACCAAAGTTGCTTTGGATTATGAAATCACTCGCAATGGCGTATTAATCGACGATGTTAGCAGATACGGCACCGTTCATTTCGATACAAGATATCCTGATTTGAACAGATATATAGGAAGAGATTTATTGAACGGTTTAGGCTCTGTTCCAACGAATACGTTTAATGTTATCTATTTCTATTACAATTATTTCTATCTCCATTTTATGGATGCAACCCAAAATCGTCTGACTGCTACTTGGAATGTACCGGGATCTTATACCATCAAATTTATTTTGAGAGAGTATGCAGGTGGAACCGACGTTTCACCGGAATACGGAAATCCGGCAAGACGTATTGGTGGTAGTGGCGCATTGGCTACTCAAACGGAATTCGCAACTCGTGAAATTACGATGAACATTCCAGAACAAACCGTTGAATTATATGTGGATACAGTCGTTTGTTCGTCAAATCTCCCATTCATTTATTCCGGAGAAGAATATAATGTAGCTACTCAAACTGACCTCACCTTTACTGATGCTTATGGTGTAAATGATACCATTGTTCATCTGAATCTGACTATCAATCAGTCCTATGATTTTATATATTCCGATAATGTTTGCGCAGGTAGCGAATATCAAAATCATGGTTTCCATCTGACGGCAGGAGCAATTGATTCCTTAGTGGGAAATGCAACCCGCCCATATCAAATTGTTCTTCATCATTATTACAATACAGCCTTAGGTTGTGATAGTACTGTTACATTGTACTTAACGGTAATGCCTAATGTTCCGCTGTCGGCTAATGATATAACAATCTGTGCTAATGGAGATGCAGTATTATCTGCAACCGGTTGCGATTATTACAATTGGGAATCAGGTGCTTCAGGACCAACTGATACATTGTATAACCTACTACATGATGCCACTTACGCTGTCACCGGTTATAAAGAGTATCACCTATTGGCAAGTGTCAATCAGGTTCATATTGGCGACATCATGACGAACGATAATTTCTTTGTATCACCTGCCAACTTTACAGAATCGGGTAAAACCGCTGTTGGCGTTGTATATCGTATCGACTCAACTGCCGATTTGATCTATATGGTTGCTCTTCGCGGAAAATTAGCGAAGTGGAGTGGTGATGATATTACCGTCATTAATGCCGGCAGTATGACCAACGGACGCGATAATATGGCCGCAGTTCGTGCAATTGGTGGCTGGCGTAGCATTTATCCTGCATTTAACTATTGCGATACACTCACTATTAATACTTATGGTGATTGGTATTTGCCTGCTGTTGATGAAGTTTATGATGCAACTACGGCGAATTACATCGACCAGTCTTTGATTACCGCAGGATTATCTCCGATTGTTCATACTTTCTTAACTTCTACTGAAAATAGTCTAAGTTCTTGTTATGCTGTTGATTTACTAACGGATGGATTAATGATCATTCCTAAAGATTCAATTTTCCATGTCAATGCTATTAGTACAGTTACTCCTAGTCAGAATTATTTATACGAAACGACAGCTACTTGTATGGCACTCGATTCAGTTTATGTTACAGTTATACCGTTAGATTCTGTTGCTGATTTCTATGCAACTGTTTGTCAGGGTGAGCCTTATACGGAAAATGGATTTGATATTTCCGCGGCTGAAACCCAATTGCCGGGTGTTGTCAGAGATACGATCATCACCGGAACAAACTATTGCGGCACTTACCGCGCTGCTTTAGAATTGAGGGTATTACCTGTTTATAATCAAACATTTGGCTATGTAGAAGTTAATGCAGAAGTATGTGAAGGCAGCGACTATCAAGGTTATGGCTTCGTAATTCCACAAGACAGCCTCCGTAACTTGGATGCAGAAAATAATACTTATTTCTACTCTTATGGCGAATCTTCCCAAGGCTGCGATAGCATTACCCGCTTAACCCTGCACGTTAATCCTACTGTTTATCACTACCAAGATGTAAATGTTTGCTACGGTAGCACTTACTCTGATGACATCCGCGAATTCACGGTTCTTGCCGATACTTTGATTACAGACCAATTCACTCTCGCCAATGGTTGTGATAGTATCGATTACATCCAAGTTTATGTAATGCCTCTTCCAACCGTTGAAATTATCGGCGAAACAACATTATGTTATGGCGGAACGCTGCAATTAGAAGCCGCTACCAATGCTACAGAAACGAATTGGCAAATAGATGCGGATCAGTTTGAGGGCAGTAGTTTGACTATTGACAATATGACAGTGTCTCTCAATCTTGATTTCGTTGCTACATTGGGTCAATGTACAACGACTACCAATCTGTTGATTACGGTAATTCCTGAAATTGTTACCTATTTGGATGCCGAAACGTGCGCTGATACATATTTTACCGATTATGGTTTTGATATTGAAGTGCCGGATGTGGCTGGTGAGTACGAGTATGTATTAGACCTGACTGCTCAGAACGGTTGCGATAGTACTGTCTTCCTTGCGATGAATGTAATCCCAATGGATACCGTTGATGTCGATCAAACGATTTCGATTATCGACGTACCTTATCGTTTCTTTGATCAGTTGTATAGTGAAAGCGGTACCTATTATGTCAGAACCGCAGGTAACAACTGCGATATGATTATCCGTTTCAATCTGACCATTACAAATGATTATGGTGAGAATGCATTTATCCTTCTTGATTCAGTAGATGAACAAACGTATGAACTGACGGCTTATGCCAACCAAATGGATCAAAATATGAAAGTCGCACTTCTTTACACCGTTTATAAAGATGGTCAAGTAGTCAGCAACTTGGAAGATGCTTGTGGAGGTAGATTGAATCTCTCTACCTATTTCTTGAACAGCTACGTAGGACGCAGTGTGAATATTCCGATGGGAAGTATTCCTACCAATACGTTTAGTGTGGGTAATAACCAATACAACTACTTCTATTTCCATTTCTTTAACAGACGTCCTAATCTTGTTTCTCATACATTCACCACTCCGGGCGAGTACGAAATAGTATTTGACCTGTTGCAACAAGAAGGTGGTACAGATTACTCACTGACTTACACTTCCGACTTCAATACTCTCGAATATGTTGGAGGTAAGAACAGTACTGATTTGTATCCGATTTTGGCTACTCGCAGTATCTTCTTTACCATTGAAGGAGAATCCGGCGGTGACGGTCCTGGTACTCCTGAGTTCCCGATAGGTAATCCGACCTTGTCTTTGACCACCGATCTTATTAATGAGGCTACTTCTATCGATACGTTAATTTGCAGCAAAAATGCGTATGAAGAAAATACCAAGGTAAGTATTGAATACACCATTTATGACGGTGAAGAACCAATCTCGATGTTGTCAAATGTTGCCAATATCAGAATGGAAACGTATTATGGCAATATGTCGCGTTACATTGGTAAGAACTTGACCGAAGGAACAGGAAATATTCCGGGCAATACCTTTGCTCCAACTACCACCTATTTATACAACTATTTCTACTTACACTTCCTGAATAGTACTCACAGCAGAATTATCACAACGTGGGCAGCTCCGGGCGATTATTCGATTGTCTTCAACTTGGTTGAAATGACCGCTGGTACTGATTTTGGTTTGACTTGGACAACCGGCAAACGCTTAGGTGGTAAAAATGCTCAAAGCACCGGCTTGTTATTGGCTACCGAAACGTTGCACTATAACATTGGAGTAGATCCGTTGACTGCACCAACCGGCATTGAAGATAATGAAAATGATGGAAATACTCTCATTGATCTTTATCCGAACCCGGCACAAACCTATTTCGTGATGACCCTGGGTGAGTTGGGCGAAGAAGCAAATATCACGATTACTGATGTTAATGGAAAATTGATGTCTCAATATGATGTTTCTAACGTTAACGATAATCAAGTTCGTGTTGATATAGCTCAATGGGCACAAGGCGTTTATTTCGTCACTTTGAACGACGGTGCTAATTTCACTACGAAGAAATTGGTCATTACCAAATAGACTGATTATCCAATAATGTAACGGGAGGTTTTTGACCTCCCGTTTTTTTATGCAATGAAACTTAATAAAAGCAATTTAATGAATGTCGTATGCTAATGGATACTCTCCATCAATCTTCTGAAAACTTCCTGATACCAATTCTCGTATTCGCGGAAAACAGTAGTGTTATGCCATAAAATAACAAAATCTCCTTCCGTTTGCAGACAGGTTTCATACAACTCCCTGATTTTTTCTAAGGCTTCTTGACAATCTATTTTTCGATACTGGAAAAAAGTCCCGTCCATTGCAATCAAAGGGTGTTCCACGATTTGAGTTGGACGGTCGTTGACAATATCATACAGTTTATAGGGGTGTGCCGTGCCACAGCGGAAGCCCTCGCGCTCGGCATAACCCAATGTGTAGTCATGCTTAATGTCAGATTCTTCCCATACACGGATGGTTTTCCGAATATCAAAACGCAAAAAATGTTGTCGCTGACTATGAATGGCATGCCCGCAAACTTCTTCTAAACGAGATTTCTCCATGCCAAAAGTTGCCGTGTCATCGTATGAACGATAACCACCGTGCAGTCCCACTTCCATGCCGGCTTCTTCTATTTTGGTAATAATGTATTTCGCTTCCGGGTGATAAATGTTATAGGTCGCATCATACTCATTATCAACTAATCCCTTAAAAAAGAATTTGGATGATACTTGTGCGTTAAGCGATAGTTTAAGAAACATTTCTATAGCGACGATATAGGGGTCTTTGTTCTTGTCCCCACGATAATCGTGATACTGCCGGAACGATTTCTTTGCCATTGTCCAACTTCTCCGGTTGAGTAAATCTCCACCTAAAATAGTACGAATGTTCTTGATTAGATGACCAAATCTCGAAATAATATCAATGTCGTGTGTCGCAATTAGTTGCCCTTTTCGTTCATTAACAGGCAGTTGAGGGAATAATGATTTTGCCCAATGCCGAATCATCAGCGCATATTCATCCACAATTGGATAATCAATAAAATCATAACGCGCCGCAAGACTGTTCTCAAATTGATAGCGATCATGAATATCGGTCTTATCTGTCAAACTCTCTTCGTAGCGCGATAACATCATAAATGGAATGGTAACCAAGTCACACAGAAATGTAACTTCTCTATTATCAATTGTATAGAAGTTCTCACTTGCATAAAAATGATATATCGGGACAGCATGCCCCCACGAAGTATGGAGCGTGCTAAGCCGCAAAGTCCCGCTTAGAAGGTTTTCGTTCTGTTCGCTGTCCATCAACATAAAGCGTAATTGAATATCCCCGAGTAGGGTGACGAGGGCATCATTTTTACCTAACTCAATGGTATGGGGCAATTCCGGGAATGCTATTTCCATCAAATTTTCTAAGGTATAGGTAAGTGCCGATGGGGTTAGTTTCATATTGATTGTTTTGAAATTATGTGCAAAGATACATGAAGTTTCGATACTGTTGAGATGCTTACTTCCGCGAAAACTCTTTCCAGAAATTGAATGATATCAATTTCGTACAAAAAGCTGTAATACAGGCAAATAATGCGCAAATGGATAGAGAAATAATCAGATTCCCATGAAAATAAATGGCAAAATAATGCGTGCCAATGATGAGAATCGCGGCAAACAAAATACTGCGAAGCAACGGTATGTTCGATAACGGTATTTTTAAAATTCTAAAAGCAATAACGGTCTGTATTACAGCCATCATTGATTGTGTGGCTAAACTTGCAATGGCGGCTCCCTGCGCATACAATCGCGGTATCAAAATAAAATTGACGATTAAATTGATTACAATGCCGACCACCGCCGACCAATTCAATAATCGCATGTTGCCGTTCGCGGTCAGTAATGTGCCAAAAATATAGGTGAATGAAATGGGAATCAGGCACGGTATCAAAAAACTGAAAACGGCTGCACTTTCTGCAATATGCTCATTGTAAAGTAATTCCAAAATAGGAATCCGATAATTCAACAACAATACCACAGCGGTTACAGAGAAAAAGAAAAGCAATGCAAAAGAACTTCTGATGATGGAAGACAAATCATCTTTATCTTTGAGCATTTTAGAAAAAAGCGGCAATAAAATAACGGAAAACAGGTAGGAAATCATCACCAAGGCATCTAACAATCGAAATGCAGAGGCGTAAACTCCCGCTTGCATCGTAGATATTTCACCCGGCAAAATTCGCTCTATCATGACCGAATCAATGCGGTTATAGAATGACATCAATAAGTAAAGAAGCGCAAAAGGAAAACTTTTTTTCAAAATTAGGACAAAAAAAGCCGGATTCCAATTAAGTTTTCGAAGATGAGATTTTTTTATCACAACAAAAAGTGCAATCAGTGCGGAAATAAAATACGCAATTGTTTGTGTGTAAACGAAATACTCAATCTTAAAGGGTGATTTGAGCCAGTTACTCCATAGTAAAACCCCGCAAAATAAAATCATCAGTAATCTATCCAAAATCGACAAAAAACTGTCGGTTTTGAACATCAAAAGGGCAGAAATATTGGACCGCAGATAGAGAATAAACGTATTAAAAAACTGATTGATAGCCATCCAGAAGAGCAATTTCAGGTGCAGGGAATCATAGCCGATAGTGAGCGCAACCCCAAATGTTATCAGCAAATAGGCAACTCCCAAAAGCAATTTAAGGGAAATTATTCCAGATAAGTGTTTAGTTAGCAGGCTGGTATGGCGCGCAATATTCCGGTTATTGAAATTGGTAATACCCATATCCAGAATGGCGTTGAAGATATAGGTAAAATTGAAAATAGCAAAATAAAGTCCGTAGTTTTCCGCCCCGACCCTGTTCTGTACGGCAACATCTATTCCCAAAATCCAAAACGGCTTGATTAGCAGATTTAGAAAGATGAGTAAGGCAATATTAAAGATGAAATCTTTTTGTTTCAAAAGATTAAATTACAATGTTGATAATTTTTTTAGGGACAATAATTATTTTTCTCGGCGATTTTCCATCTAACCATTTGATCACTTCGCTATCTTTAAGAATCTCATTTTCAATATCTTTTACGGACATGTCCGCCGGAAATACACGTTGTAGTCGGGTTTTGCCATTAAAAGATACGGGATATTTAGTGGAGGTTTCTACCAAATAATCCGCAACAAAGGCAGGGAAATCGGCTGTAACTACGGAATCGGTATTTCCCAAAAGATGCCATAATTCTTCTGCCAAATGGGGTGCATACGCAGAAATCAGAATGGACATCGGTTCCAAAATTTTACGCTTATTGCACTTTAAATCAGTTAGTTCATTGACCGAAATCATAAACGCGCTCACCGCAGTATTGAATGAGAAACGCTCGTTGTCTTCCTCAATTTTTTTAATGGTTTTGTGCAAAATTCTGTACTCTTCAGCGGTTGGCTCGTCATCACAAACCGCAAAATTATTCTCTTTATCGTGATAAAGTCTCCAGAATTTTTTGATAAAACGGAAAACACCTTCAATGCCGTTGGTGTCCCATGGTTTCGACAATTCGACCGGTCCCAGGAACATTTCGTACATTCTCAAAGTATCCGCTCCGTATCTTTCTATTAAGTCATCCGGATTTTGCACATTATACTTCGACTTGGACATCTTTTCGACTTCCCAGCCGCAAACATATTTCCCATCTTCCAAGATAAAGTCGGCATCTAAAAATTCCGGACGCCAATGTTTAAATGCTTCAATATCCAATATATCATTGTGTACAATATTGACATCTACGCGGATAGGAGTTACTTCATAATCATCTTTTAATCCGAAAGAGACGAAACGGTTGGTGTTGATAATACGGTAAACGAAGTTGGTACGTCCCTGAATCATTCCTTGGTTAATCAACTTTTTGTAGGGTTCATCTTTGCAAACGATGTTGATGTCAAAGAGGAATTTATTCCAAAAGCGGGAATAAATCAGGTGTCCGGTAGCGTGTTCGGCCCCCCCGACGTACAAGTCCACATTTTGCCAATATTCATTTTTCTTTTTAGAAACCAATTCGTTAGGATTATGCGGGTCCATATATCTCAGATAATAGCCGCTGGAGCCTGCAAATCCGGGCATGGTGCTACTTTCCAACGGATATCCCTCTTTTGTTTTCCAATTTTCGGCGCGTGCCAATGGCGGTTCGCCGGTCTCCGTTGGCAGATATTTATCGACTTCGGGAAGTAGCAAAGGCAATTCTTCTTCGGGCAACACGTATGGAACGCCATTTTTATAATAAACCGGAAATGGTTCGCCCCAATACCTTTGACGGCTGAAAATAGCATCTCTCAATCTATAATTTACTGTTCCATAGCCAATTCCAAGACTAATAACTTTTTCAATAACCTTTTTGGCGCCTTCTTTTACGGGGAGGTCATTAATAAAATCGGAGTTAATGCAAGTTCCCTCTTTTGTTTCAAACGCTTCTTTGGTGATGTCGCCGCCGGCGATAACTTCGCGAATGGGCAGGTTAAAATGTTTTGCGAAAGCGTAGTCGCGGCTATCGTGTGCCGGCACAGCCATAATGCCGCCGGTTCCGTAGCCGGACAGCACATATTCGGCTACCCAAATCGGAATTTTCTCACCGTTGAAGGGATTGATGGCGTAAGCACCTGTAAACACGCCACTCACTTTTTTAACTTCAGTTTGTCGCTCCGTTTCGGTGCGATTGCGTGCCCAAAAGACGTAACTATCGACTTCGGCTTTTTGTTCTGCTGTCGTAATTTGCTCTATTAAAGCGTGTTCCGGACACATTACCATAAAAGAAACACCGAAAATCGTATCAGGTCTTGTGGTAAAGACATCTAATGTGGCGGGCTTATCATCAATTTGAAAACGGATGAATGCGCCTTCGCTACGTCCAATCCAATTGCGTTGGATCTCTTTGATAGATTCGCTCCATTCCACAGTTTCCAAGCCTTTGAGAAGTCGGTCGGCGTAAGCGGATACGCGTAAAATCCACTGTTTCATCAGTTTACGCTCTACCGGAAATCCGCCGCGTTCTGAAACACCATTGACCACTTCGTCGTTAGCGAGTACGGTTCCCAGCTTGGGGCACCAATTAACCCACGAGTCGGCGAGGTATGCCAAGCGGTAATTGAGTAAAATATTCTGTTGTTCGGTTTCAGTTTTAGCGTTCCATTCGTCGGCAGTAAAGGAGAGGGGTTTAGATTGCGCGGCGTGCAATTCGTTGGTCCCTTGCGTAGCGAGGTGTTGTTGCAGTTCGGCGATAGGTTTTGCTTTTTGGCACTTTGTACAGTAGTAATGGTTAAAAAGTTGGATAAAAACCCATTGTGTCCATTTGTAATAGTCGGGGTCGGAGGTTTTAAATTCTCTGTCCCAGTCGAAGGAGAAGCCGATTTTATCCAATTGTTCGCGGTAGCGGGTTATATTTTGTTTCGTCGTGATGGCGGGGTGTTGTCCGGTTTGGATGGCATATTGTTCGGCGGGAAGTCCGAAAGCGTCGTAGCCCATGGGATGTAGGACGTTGAAGCCTTTTTGTCGTTTATAGCGCGCGTAGATGTCGGAGGCGATGTAGCCGAGCGGGTGTCCCACGTGCAAGCCTGCGCCGGACGGGTAGGGGAACATGTCCAAGACATAAAACTTGGGGCGATTTTCTATTTCGTCAACGTGGTAGATATGGTGGTCTTTCCAATACTGTTGCCACCGTTTTTCGACATCTGTAAAATTGTATTCCATAGGTAATAAGTATGATAAATGATTTAGAAACAAGCTGCAAATTTACATGAAAAAATGCAAATATATATAATTTTGAAAAAATGTTATGGTATAAAAAGAAAGAGCCAAGATTTACATCTTAGCTCTTCCCACGCCATGAAAAAAAATATTACTTTTTAGATAAAAAGTCTTTTACAGTGGAAGACTCAACAATTGCTTCTTTAAAGGTATAAGCACCTGTTTTGGGAGAGCGTTCCATTTTGATAACGCGCGTATAAGATACGCCGCCTTCTTTTTTTAATGTTGCAACAACTTTCTTTGCCATTTCTCAGTGTATTTTTCGATTATTTAATTTCTTTATGAACAGTAACTTTTTTCAAATACGGATTGTATTTTTTCAATTCCAATCTTTCAGTTGTATTTTTACGGTTTTTGGTGGTAATGTATCTTGACATACCGGGAACTCCGCTTGCTTTTTGTTCCGTGCATTCCATAATTATTTGTTGCCGTGCTTCTTTATTCTTCTTTGCCATTTTGTTCTGCTTTTAATCAGTCAAACTTTTCTTTAATTTCAGGCTGCAAAAATACACTTTTTTTTTGAATTTGCGACTATTTTTATTTTTTTTGAAATAATTTTTTCTTTTGCCAAAATCTTATGCTATTTCTATATAAATACCTGATTTAGATTAATATAAATGATTCTTGTCAAAATTAGTAAAGTATGGGGATTATTATATTATTGTAATGGTCAGATGATTTGTGATTTTTTGTGGGAGAAATGGAGGGATGGATGGGGAAAATAATACTGATTGTAATTAGTGTTTGAGTTGAGGGGATTTCTTTTTGATGTTTTTGAGGAACTTTCAGAATACTAACTTGCAAAATAATGCTGTGCATGCCAATATGCAGCAGCATTATTTTGTGTATAACAATATTTGAGTTTTGTGGCGGGATCGAGAGTTGAACTCGAGACCTCCGGGTTATGAATCCGACGCTCTAACCATCTGAGCTACCCCGCCTTTTTGGAGCTGCAAAAGTACAAAAAAAAATTAAAACAGACAGATTTTTTATCAACAATTTTTATCATTAAAATTTATTGTAAATCAGAGTTTTACATAAAATCGATTGCCATTTTGGCTTATAGTCTTTATTTTAGAGAAGCATTTTTTTAGATGCAAAAGTATTTTAAACATAAAACCGAAGCAGATGATGCCCTAAATTATATTTCGGTTAATAGGTCGGGTCGGCGGTTGCGGGTGCGTTCCAATTGTTGTTCAAATTTCCATTCGTTAATGAGGCGCTCGTTGCCGGACAATAAAACATCGGGAACTTTATATCCTTGATAATCAGCGGGACGCGTGTAAACCGGCGGAGATAACAACCCATCTTGAAAGGAATCTGAAAGGGCAGAGGTCGCGTCGTTTAATACGCCGGGAAGAAGCCGTGCAATGGCATCTACAATGGTCATGGCGGCTATTTCGCCTCCCGAAAGCACATAGTCCCCAATACTGATTTCTTCCGTAATAAAGAGTTCCCGTACTCGTTCGTCTACGCCTTTATAGTGCCCGCATAAGATTATAATATTCTCATATAGAGATAACTGATTCGCTTTTTGTTGGTTAAAGGTATGCCCGTCCGGTGCCATAAAAAGTACCGCGTCGTAGCTTCTTTCAGCTTTTAATTTTTGTATGCAGTCGGCAATCGGTTGTATCATCATTACCATGCCGGCACCACCGCCAAAGGGATAATCATCCACCCGCTTGTGCTTGTCTTGCGAATAATCGCGGATATTATGCAAATGCAACTCCAATTCATTGCGTGTAACCGCCTTCTTGATGATGGAAAGCGAAAAAACAGCGTCAAACATTTCAGGAAATAAAGTTAATATATCTATTCGCATAGTTACAATTTTTCAATGATCATAATGCCGTCCCGAAGCGGTAAAAGCAAATTTCTAACTCGCTGATCGTTTTGTATATACTTGTTGAAATCAATGATGGACTGGGTGTCTTTGTCGTTTTCTTTGACCTCCTGTATGACTTTGCCACTCCACAATACATTATCAATCAATATAATACCGCCTTGTTGAATTTGCGGAAGGATGGCTTCGTAATAGTCGAAATACTCTTTTTTTTCGGCATCAATAAATACCAAATCCCATTTTTTGTTCAGCGTGGGAATGATGGTTCGAGCATCTCCAATGTGTAAGATGATTTGCTCCTTATAGCGCGATTGGTTGAAATATTTTTGGATAATATCTTCCAATTCTTCGTCAATTTCAATGGTGTCCAGTGTTCCGTCGGGCGACAATCCTTCTGCCAAACAGAGTGCAGCGTAGCCGGTGTATGTGCCAATTTCCAAAATAGAAGTAGGACGCAAAAGTCGTGAAATAAATGACAAAAAAGCACCTTGCAAATGCCCGGAAATCATTCGCGGACGCAGCACTTTTAAGTTCGTTTCTCTATCCAAACGATTGAGCAAATCGTCTTCCGACGTGGAGTGTGCCTCGCAATATTCTTCTATTTCTTGCGTAATTTCTGCATGCATCGGTTAGTCGTTATTCTTTTCTATAATTTTGTTTACTTCTTCTTCCGTTTTGGTTAATTTATTTTTGCAAATATTGATTAAAAACGTCGCTCTTTCAATATTTTGGGTCAATTCATCAACGGAAATGTTAGCATCTTCCATTTTTTGTACAATGGTTTGAAGCTCTTGAAAAGCTTCCGTATAGTTGGGATTTTCTTTTACCATAATTTATTGTGCTTTTATTATTTTATTGACGGAGGAATAATGTATATTGCTGATTTTTAGTAAGTAACACCCTGCAGGATAGTCGCTCATATTCAATTTGTTAACTCCGATATGGAGATTTGTTTGGAACAGCATTTGCCCATTAAAGTTAAAAATTTCTACGGTAGTGGGTGTCCGGTCGTTTTGTGCCGAAATGTAAATTATATCATTGGTAGGATTGGGGAATATGGAATAGCGGTTGGTATTTGTTTTAAAATCTTGAATGCCAACTAATTCCAATGCTTTGTTGACGGCTTGATAGGCGTTGACTTTCCCGGCTCCGAATCGCTCGCTGCCTCCTAGTTCCGTAAAGTTATCTTGTCGGGCAGTTTCCATCAGGATTTCTTTGATTTGGTCGGGTGTGAGATACGGGTTGGCTTGAAGAATGAGTGCTACGACGCCCGCAACAAAAGGCGATGACATGGAAGTACCGGAGAGAAGTGAAAAATAGTAATATTTGCCTTGAAAAATGATGGGATTGATGCGCGAAACAGTGTTGTTGGTATAGCTGGAGATGGCTGAACCCACGCTGTAACCAGGGGCAGATATTTCCGGTTTGGCGCGTTGGTCAATGGTGGGGCCGTAACTTGAGAAATTGCAAATATTTCCACCGTACCAGTTATTATTGGACTGATAGCGCGAAGCGTGAGCTGCTACCGAAATCGCACAATCCACATTGGCGGGTGCACCTAATCCGTAGTGCTTATCACCGGCAGTCCAGCCTTGCTTCGGAGCCGCGAATGCCTCACCCCAGTTGCCGACGTCAGTCGTCAATTCAATCAGGTTCCAAGCGTGAAAGTCGCCCGTATTTGCCACTACCGTTATTCCCATTTTCCAATTACTGTTGTCCGGTTTCTTCACACGCAGCCGCACTTCCGGTCGATTGCACTCGGGGTCTTGAGCTGTTATTTCAATATTATAGAAAATAGTATCGTTTCCTGCGCAGAGAAAAGTATCAATGTAGTGGTCCCCTGCTGATGTTTCATAGAAAGGACTGATTGTCAACGTGTTAAAACTGTTATCCATCCAGTGGAGGGCAACTGCGAAGGGCGCATTGGGAGAGTTCGTCATCGAAAGCGACTGCCCGTACATATTGGGATAATCGCTGCTGAATAGAAATTGGCTGCGTAAGGTATCATTTGCACCTGTAAAACTGTGTCCAAGATGGAAATTCACGTCTCCATTGTTGCCGGCACTTGTTACAAAAACGACCCCTTGTTCACTCAGCTCCCTCATTGTTTGCGCAATCCGACCGGTTCCTTCTAAGTTATCCATGTAATAAAGACCCCAGCTCATGTTGATAACCAAGCGTTTTTGCTCTTGTTGTGCCACATTATACATCCAATGAAAAGCATCAATAACGGCTTGTTCGCTAATTAAGAAAGAGGCAAAAAGGAAGTTTGCGTCCGGCGCAACTCCGCGATATTTAGTACCTGCGCCTGCACCACCGGCAATCGAAGCAGCGTGCGTTCCATGATAGTGATATCCATAAACATTGGACGTATCGCATTGAGCTGCTAATAGTTGCGCTTGTCCGATGATTTCTGTCCCATAATTAAATCCGTCCGGTGCCGGCCCGCTCGTGCGGTATTGGTCCCACGCGCGCAAAATCCGGTAGTCGGTCATCAGCGTGTCATAAAAAACAGGATGGGTATAATCAAACCCCCAATCGGTGAAGCCAATGATGACATCTTTGCCAGTATATGCCATCGGTAAATCAATACCGGCTTGTACACTGTCTACTCTGCCATCAGGAACCGCACGATATAAATTCTGTGAATAAATATTTGATATACAAATACTTATAATGGTAATTAAAAATATTTTTTTCATAATTTGGGGTTTAATTGGCATAAATATCCTAATTTATATAAATCGAAGAATAATATAGAAGGGTGAGATGATTTTAGGTTCTTAATTATGAGTGATTTGAATATTTTATAGAATTTTTTGTACAGGGAAACAAGTCCGATTTTTCGAAGTTTGTGGTATGTTTTGAGTAAAGCAACGCTATCAATAAATTGTTGTGAGTCGGCTATTTTTTGTTGAATAATAATCAAGTTTTGAATGGCATTTTCAATTTGTAGAAGATATTGGTCAGTCGTATTTAATCCCAAGTGTATGAGCGGGTTGTCAATATGCCGAACGGTAATTCCTTTACGGAGCAATTCAATACCGAATAGGGTGTCTTCGTGTCCGTAGCCTTTTACCGATTCATCAAAAGCAGTTTCATTAAAGATATCGGCGCGAATCATAAAATTGAAGGGCGTAAAGGAAAAATTCGGATTGATCATTCTTAATTTTGCACTTTTTTGCTCTCTTTTTATTCCATATGTCCAACGCAATCTGCAATTTTTTGCCGGTTTTTCGCTACTGTATTCGGTGCCGCCGGAAACGATTGTGGTTGGTATTTCTGCAAAATATTTTTTAAGATAATCGGGGTGGGAGATTTGCGCGTCACAATCTAAAAAAAGGAGGTATGGGTATTTTGCTTTGGAGGCTAATGTATTGCGAATGACCGCTCTGCCTACGTTGATAAAATTCTGTAAGTAAGTAACGTTAGGGAAGAAATCAAGCTTGGCATTAATCAGTTGAAAATATCTTTCTGAGGCATCGTCCAATAGAATAATTTCGTACGCGATTTTTTCTTCGTTGGCTTGTTTGACAAGGTCATTTACCAATTCCGTTACATCATAATTATAAATTCCGATGCAAATTGAAATCATCTATATTATACTAATGAATCAATAATTTTCCCATCTTCTATACATATCGTTCGGGAAGCGAATTTGTCGATCATGGTAAAATTGTGGGTTGCCATGATGACGGTAGTGCCGTTTTTATTGATTTTGTGAAGGATAGAGAATATTTCTTCAGCAGTGATTGGGTCTAAATTGCCGGTGGGTTCGTCAGCCAAGATTACTTCCGGTGAGTTGAGCAGAGCACGGGCAATGCAAACGCGTTGTTGTTCGCCGCCAGACAATTGGTGCGGATATTTGAAATCTTTGGTTTCTAATCCCACTAACGTCAATACTTCTTCGGCTCTGTCCAGCATGCTGTTTTTATCTTTCCATCCGGATGCTCTCAGTGCAAATAACAAATTGTCAATAACGGTTTTATCGGACAGAAGTTGATAGTCTTGGAAGACAATCCCTATTTTTCTGCGCAGATAAGGAATTTTTTTTGTTTTTATTTTCAATAAATCAAAACCAGCGCAAGTTGCTTCGTCGGCTACAGATGGTAAATCGGCGAACAATATTTTAAGAATGGAAGATTTCCCACTTCCTGTTTTCCCGATTAAATAGACAAACTCGCCTCTTTTGACGGAGATATTGATCTTAGAAAGTATCAATAGTTTTTTTTGATAGATGTCCAAGTTCTTCAGTACAATGATAGGAGAATCATCCGTGTTCACAGGTGCAATTTCTTCTGTATCAGTCTGTTTATCAGAATTTTGTTCATTCATTTCTTCTGATACATTTTCTTGAAATGAATCGATATTCTCGTTTTGGGAAATGATGGCTTCTTCTTCCATTATACTTGAATTTTAAATGTCGATATTGGCGTATTTTGCATTTTTCTCGATAAATTCGCGCCTTGGCGGAACTTCATCGCCCATTAACATGGAGAAGACGTAGTCGGCTTCCATGGCGTTATCGATGGTAACTTGGCGCAGGGTTCTGGTGCTTGGGTCCATGGTGGTAGACCACAATTGTTCTTCGCTCATTTCACCGAGACCTTTGTAGCGTTGTACGTGTAAACCGGCTTCGTTCGCACCGTTGTTGGTCATTTCGGCGATGATGGAGAGGCGTTGTTCATCGTTCCAAGCGTAGCGTTCGGTTTGTCCTTTTTTTACTAAATAGAGCGGTGGAGTAGCGATATAAACGTGTCCATGTTCTATTAGTTCTTTCATGTGTCGGAAGAAGAAAGTGAGGATAAGGGTTGCAATGTGGCTTCCATCAACATCGGCATCGGTCATAATAATAACTTTGTGATAGCGTAGTTTTTCGATATTCAGTGCTTTGCTATCTTCTTCAGTGCCAATGGTTACGCCTAAGGCGGTGTAGATATTTTTGATTTCTTCGCTTTCAAAAATGCGGTGGTGCATGGCTTTTTCCACGTTTAAGATTTTACCTCTTAAAGGCAAAATGGCTTGGAAGTGGCTGTCGCGCCCTTGTTTTGCGGTTCCGCCGGCGGAGTCTCCTTCGACGAGGTACAATTCGCAAATCTCGGCATTCTTGGATGAGCAATCGGACAATTTACCGGGAAGTCCGCCGCCACTGAATACGGATTTTCTTTGTACCAACTCGCGGGCTTTGCGGGCGGCGTGGCGCGCTGTAGCTGCCAAGATAACTTTATTGACGATTTCTTTGGCATCTTTCGGGTTCTCTTCCAAATAGTTGGATAGCATTTCGCTTACCGTTTGGCTGACAATCCCTTCTACTTCACTATTTCCTAATTTTGTTTTGGTTTGTCCTTCAAATTGAGGTTCGGCAATTTTTATAGAGATGATGGCTGTTAAGCCTTCGCGGAAGTCGTCGCCCGAAATTTCAATCTTTTGTTTATCTAATTTTTCAAGCATTTTGCTGTTAACAGCGTATTTTTTCAGTGTGTTGGTCAGTGCGCGTCTGAAACCCGTTAAGTGTGTGCCGCCTTCAATGGTATTGATATTGTTCACGTATGAGTGAATATTCTCGGTATATGCCGTATTATACTGCATTACGACTTCAATGGGAGTGCCCATTTTTTCGCTCTCGATATAAATGGGGTGTTCCATGATTTTTTCACGTCCGCTATCCAAGAATTTGATAAAGTCTTTTAATCCTTCATCGGAGTGAAATAATTCCGTGCGGGGAGATCCATTGTCATCTTTATCACGCAAATCGGTAAGCTGTAATGTGATGCCTTTATTTAGGAAGGCTAATTCTTTCAGACGGCTTGCCAATGTGTTATAGTGGTATTCTTTTACGGTAAAGATGCTATCGTCAGGGGTAAAGGTAATTCGGGTGCCGCGTTGTTCGGTTTTCCCCACTTCTTTGACTGAGTAGAGGGGGGCACCGTAGGCAAATTCTTGTATGTAATGAATTCCGTTTCTATAGACATCGGCTTGGAGGTGTTTGGCTAAGGCATTCACGCAAGAAACGCCAACGCCGTGCAGACCGCCGGACACTTTATAGGAATCTTTGTTGAATTTTCCGCCTGCATGAAGTACGGTCAGTACAACTTCCAAAGCGGAGCGATGTTCTTTCTCGTGCATATCGGTTGGAATACCGCGCCCGTTATCTAATACGGAAATGGAGTTATCTTCGCAGATGGTTACTTCTATCCGGTCACAATGTCCTGCTAAGGCTTCATCAATGGAGTTATCCACTACTTCATATACTAAATGGTGCAGTCCGCGTTCGCCAATGTCGCCAATATACATGGCAGGGCGTTTTCTCACAGCTTCTAATCCTTCCAATACTTGGATATGGTCGGCATTGTATTCTTCAACGTGTAATTTTTTTTCTTCTAAATCGCTCATAATCAACAATATATTTTTATTATAAAACCTTGCAAAGGTACAAAAAAAAACTTATATTTTTATCTAAATTGAAAAAAATATAAGTTTTTTTCGATAGTTTGGTGGCAGTGATTAGTTGCCTAAATCGGACATGAATTTAATTCGCATAATGCGGATTTCTTCTGTGGAATATTCGTCTTCGCCGAGTGCATCGATGGCATCTTGTATGGAATCGGATTCTGCTTCTCCGAAGTAGTCTAAAATCTCTTCTTGATGGTAGGGTTCGATATTTTCCTCTATATAATAGTTAATATCTAATTTTGTGCCGGAAGATACAATACTTTCTATTTCGGTGAGCAGTTCGTCCATATCAAAGCCTTTGGCGATGGCAATATCTTCAAAGCTTATTTTTCGGTCAATATTTTGAATAATATATACTTTGATGGCAGATTTATTGACAACGGATTTGACGACGAGGTCCAATGGGCGTTCAATTTCGTTATCTTCCACATATTTTTTGATCAGGTCGATGAAGGGTTGTCCGTATTTTTGAGCTTTTCCGGTGCCGACGCCGCTGATGTGGGTCATCTCTTCCATCGTGGTCGGATATTGGATGCACATATCTTCCAATGAGGGATCTTGGAAAATCACGAATGGGGGAATACTCTCTTTTTGGGCAATGATTTTGCGGAGGTCTCGGAGCAGGGCAAAAAGTGTTCTATCAATGGCTTCACCCTTGTTGGGGACCATTTCGTTCATATCATCCATGTCATCGTCATTGGTGTCTTTTACCGGTTTGGTGATCATGATGGTGTATGGATTGATAAGATAGCGTTCGCCTTTTGGAGAAATACGCAAAATTCCGTAGTTTTCGATGTCTTTATATACTAATTCATCGAAGATGGCTAAACGAACAACATTGGACCAGAATTTGGCATCGAACTCTTCGCCTTCGCCAAATTGTTTCAATTTTTGATGCTTGTATTTCGCGATGGAGGTTGTTTTATTACCGGTCAGAATGTCAATAATATGGTCTTCTTTGAATTGTTGTTTAACGGTTTGAATGACTTCGATAGCCAATTGGACTTGTTCTGACGCGTTCATTTTAGGCTTCGGGTGGAGACAGCTGTCGCAATTTTGGCAGTTTTCGGTTTCATAGTTTTCGCCAAAGTAGTGCAGCAGGTGTTTCCGTCGACAGCTTGATGATTCTGCGTAAGCAGCCGTTTCTGCTAATAGTTGTTTGACAATTTCTTGTTCGGCGACGGCTTTTTTATTCGAAAATTTTTCTAATTTGTTTAAATCTTTATAGTCGTAGAAAGCCAAGCAGATGCCTTCGCCATCGTCGCGTCCGGCGCGCCCGGTCTCTTGATAATAGCCTTCCAAGCTTTTCGGCATATCATAGTGAATGACGAAACGCACGTCCGGTTTATCGATGCCCATTCCGAAAGCGATGGTAGCGACAATCACATCGGCTTTTTCCATGAGGAAAGCATCTTGATTTTCCACGCGGGTGTGGGAGTCAAGTCCGGCGTGGTAGGGGAGTGCACGTATTTTGTTTACTTGCAGAAAACTTGCAAATTCCTCCACTTTTTTCCGACTCAAACAATAAATAATCCCTGATTTTCCCGGATGGTCTTTGATAAATTTGACAATATCTTTATCTATGTCTTTGGTTTTTTCTCTGATTTCGTAATATAAATTACTACGATTGAAAGAGGAAATGAATATTTCTGCGTTGCCCATTCCCAAGTTCTTTTGAATGTCGTTTTGAACTTTTGGGGTTGCCGTTGCCGTTAAGGCAATGACGGGGACTTGTTTACCGATGGCATTGATGATGGAGCGTATTTTTCCGTATTCGGGACGAAAGTCGTGTCCCCACTCCGAAATACAGTGCGCTTCGTCAATCGCATAAAACGAAATATTGATGGATTGGAAGAAATCAATGTTGGTCTCTTTGGTGAGCGATTCCGGTGCTACATATAGCAATTTTGTCTTGCCCGCAAGTAAATCTTCCCGAACGATGGCAATTTCCGCTTTGGATAGAGAGGAATTTAAAAAATGGGCAACTCCCGATACGCTGCTATAGTTGCGGATGGCATCTACCTGATTCTTCATCAAGGCAATCAGAGGGGAAATGATGATGGCGGTTCCTTCACTCATTAATGCGGGCAGTTGATAACACAATGATTTTCCACCTCCTGTAGGCATTATCACAAAGCAATCTTTCCCTGATAACAAGGATTGAATGATGGCTAACTGATTTCCCTTAAAATTGCTAAAGCCAAAAAACTTCTTTAGCATTTTAAAAATGTCTTTCTCCGTAAAATTCTGCATACACTAAATTTTATAGTACTTAAATCTGCATATCCTCACAATGGGAATACAAAAGTATAAAAATTTTCAATAAAAAGTATTTTTATTGAAAAAATAAAGAAAAGTTTTCAGAAAACGTCTCTATTTATCAAATAGTTTGATACATAATCAGTTACACCATTTTCCAATGAGTAAAAAGATTTTTTATATCCCACTTTACGCAATTTTTGAATGTCTGCTTGAGTGTAATATTGATATTTATCTCTAATATCTTGGGGAATATCAATAAATTCGATGGTTGGTTCCAACCCCATGGCTTTAAAAGTGGAGGTGGTCAAGGCTAAAAATGTGCGGGCAAAACCCGTTCCCAAATTATATATTCCACTTTGTTTGTAATGTTTGCTAAACCAATAGAGCACATTGACGACATCTTTTACATAGACAAAGTCGCGATTCTGTTTCCCGTCTTCGAAATCGGGGCGATGGGAGCGAAAGAGTTGCACCTTGCCGGTTTCGTTGATTTGGTTAAAGGCGTGAAAAATGACAGATGCCATTCTGCCTTTGTGATATTCGTTAGGACCAAAAACATTGAAGAATTTGAACCCGTACCATAATGGCGGGGTGGAAGTTTGTTTGAGAAGCCATTTGTCGAACTCATTTTTTGATTTTCCATACGGATTCAGGGGAACCAATTGGGAAATGGTCTGCATATCGTCCGTATATCCGAATTTTCCGTCGCCATAAGTTGCTGCGGATGAAGCGTATAATAAGGGTATTCCGTGTTGGGTGGCAAAGCTCCACATCTGTTGCGAATAGCCCACGTTGAGTTCTTCAAAGATACTATAATCCATTTCTGTGGTATCTGTTCTTGCGCCCAAATGGATAATCAAATCAATGTGTTTTGCGTTGTTGTTTGCCCATTGGTAGAAAACATCGCGTTGGATTTTATCAATATATCTCTTATTGATCCAATTTTTCTTTTTATGCTCTTTGGTAAAGTCATCAACAAGAATCAGGTCGGAGTGACCTGATTCGTTGAGTTTTGTTATCATGCAGCTGCCGATAAATCCGGCAGCACCTGTAATTACAATCATGTTCTGTTATTATCTTGTAACACCACCGCCGGAAGGAGTTCCCAATCTTGCCATAGCGCATCTGAATCCGATGTATTTGGTTGATTCATCTTCTTCCAAGTGACGTCTTTGCCCCGGAGCTGCGTAATATTGCTCGTCAATCCAAGAGCCGCCTTTGTAAACTCTGGCATGGTCGCCGACTAAAGAATATCCGAAGGCAGTATTGATATCTTTCGGGTACATCTCATTCGTAGCATCTGAGGAGTTGTTCTTCCAAACGTCCATTTCCAATTGAGATGCCCAGTCGCCGTCTAAATAGTTGATATTGTCGGCTTGTCTGTAATTGCGTCTTCTGTCGTTTTTGAAGTCAGATACGGGAACCATTGGAATTTTACCTACGCTGTCTCTATCTTCAACGGTACCATCTTCCAATAATTTTTTGGTTTCATAATAGTTACCTCTGAACGGGTTAAATTCGTAGGCTTCTTCGTGGGTGGTTTGTCTGTAAACGTCCATTACCCATTCTGCCACATTGCCGCCCATGTTGTAGAGACCATAGTCGTTAGGCCAGTATGAATTAACGGGTGCTGGGATATCGGAAGCATCGTTCAAGTATCCTGCAACGCCCATCAGGTCGCCGCGTCCGCGTCTGGTATTGGCAACGAAGTCGCCATAGTAGCGTTTGTCGTCTGTACGGGTATAGTGACCATTCCAAGGATATAATTTTCGTTCCAAAACTCTCTCACCTAATGTATTACCAATTAAAGCGTAAGCGGCATATTCCCATTCAGCTTCGGTGGGGAGTCTATATTTCGGCAAAAGAATACCATCTTCCATTTTTACGTTTCTATAGTCGCCGGTAGAGATGTTTTGCAAACGGTTATCGGTTTCCATTTCATAAGATTCGTAAGTATAATAGGCATCGGTGTTGAAATACAATTCAGGTGACGGATCCGGATTCCAATCTACAAAACCTAAATCTACTAAGATTTGTTCGTTTACGCGGTCGGTACGCCAAGCGGCATAATTGACAGCTTGCAGCCAACTGACACCTACTACCGGATAGTGGTCATAAGCGGGATATCTGAAGTAATATTCTACTTGTGTTTCAGCAAAAGACAATTTTTCTCTCCAAACATTGGGATCCGGTTGAGCGTTATCGACCACAGTTTTCAGGTCGGCGGGGAGGAATACGCGTTCCAACCAATAGAGGTATTCTCTGTAATCTAAGTTGCTGACTTCGGTTTCGTCCATGTAAAATGAGGAAATGGTCACGCTGCGTGCGGTGTTTCCCCAATCGTACATTACATCTTGCTCCACTCTTCCGAACTCGAATCTACCGCCTTCTACCAATATAAGTCCGGGACCGGTGGCTTGTTCTACGAAAGGATATACTTCAAAACCGCCATTTTCGGCGTTGTTGTATTCCCAACCGGTAGTATGTGAATACTCCTTCTTGCATGAATTAAATAATAACGCAACAGCTACTACCAGTATTAAACTTGAAATTCTTGTTATTCTATTCATTTTTGTTGATTTTTTCAATAAGTTGAACGATGATTTTTTATTTATATTATAATTATGTATAGTTTGTTTAGAATGTCGGACAATTCAGATCTTTTTTCACCACTCTTCTTTCCGGACATGGGAATAAGAATTGTAGGGAAACTTCATGAGAGCCGCCGGACAAGTTTGCCAATTTAGAGACGGTTAAATCGTAAGAATAAGCCACGCGTATCATTTCGTGTTGTAATCCGAACATAAAGATAACGGCGTCCGAATTTCTGAAACTTTGGCGGAACCAAGTCCCGACTACGAAAGGATAATAGTTGAGGTATAAACCGTAGTTTAATTGATGGAACTCGAGTTGATGTTGATAAATGATATTCGGGCTGATGGAGATATCGCCGAAGGAGCGACTTTTTCTACTTTTACGTTTTAAATCAAAATAGCCGCCAAAGTGTGCAGTCCATTTAACGGGGAGTCTGGTAACGGAAATAAATCCTTCGTAAGGGCGAGTTACGTGGTTGGCAGCTACGCCGAAATACAAGTTATTGGTGTATCCGATAAAACCGGCGGAGAAGTCCGCAACCCCTTTCGATTGTTTGGCGGGAGCAACTTCATTCGTTTCATATACAAACCCATATTTGGGGTCAATCATATCATTGAAAGTCAATTTACTCCAATCCAAGCTCTTTTGTTGATAGGTAGCTTGCAAAGCAAAACGCATATTGAATTTTCTGGATATTTTCAATTTATAAGAATAGATAAAACTTGCTGCATACGTATTAATAACACCCTGACCTTGACGGTCACCCATCAATAAAACACCGATACCACCGGCAATTTTATCAAAATGTTGATCGTAAGATGCAGAATAAGTAATGTAGGTGCCATGTATGTTAGGCCATTGATCACGAAAATGAGCGGTAACGCGCGGACAAACATTGCTGCCTGCAAAAGCGGGATTTAAATAAAGCGGATTTGCATAAAACTGCGAAAAATGCGGATCTTGCGCGGAAACTTTCGTGCTTCCGAGCAAGAGTGCAATTATTCCTAGTACGTATATTATCTTTCTATTCATAGAATTTATTGTTTGTTCTTTTCACTTCAAAATGCAAGTCGCAAAATTAATACTTTATCTCTTACCTTTACGCCTTTTTTTATCAAAAGTTATCAACATTTCTATTTTTATGCTTTTTATTTTTTTTAGGGTGCTATTATGAGCTTTTGATTATTCATTCTTAACGTAACTTTTTCCGCATTTCTTGGGTGTTTCCTTCTGTTTTTTTAGTATTTTTTATAAAGCATTGATTATCAGACTATAAATTTTATTCAAATTGACGTTTGATGGCTGTCCTGTATGGAATCAAACGTGTCATCGGACAATTTATTCGCTATGAATGTTTTGCATGATCTCTTGATTATTCTGCGGGTTGACGGGAAATTTTATGATGTTTGTATGTTTGTGCGTTTCTGTTGCGCGCGTTTTGTAGCGGCAATGATGGTTCATATCATTGATATTGTATAAAAAGTATTCTCGTTTTGCAATTTTGTGAACTGTTTTGCGTTTATGATGGTACTGTTTTAATCATTTTATTATCGTGCAGTATGAATAGGTTTTTTGGGGCAGCCTTGTCTGTTGTTTTTGTTTTTTTCTTGCAATTTATTGATATTCAGGCTCAAAATTTTCAAAAACAAATTAATGTTACGTGGAATCAAACGCTGATTTTTGAGCAGGAAAATGGAGATAAAAAGGAACTTTTATATTTTGACGGTGCCATTGGCTCGCCCGATTTCCCGCAATTGCCCATGTATTTTGAAAGAATGCCTGTTTCAACCTATTTTGAGGATTATGATGTTACCGTTTCGGGAGAGCGTTACGAAAAAATGAGTTCGTACGAGGAAGCCCTCATTCCTTCCGATTTTCAAGCTCATCAATTGAGCGTTAGTGTGAAAACGGTAGTTGAGAAGAAACAGAATTACGCTGTTCTCACGTTTGTCCCCATTCGCAAAACTCGCGCCGGCGGCTATGAAAAGTTGATGGATGTGACGATTTCAATATCCCCGCGTTTGTCAACGAAGGGAACAAAAGCCGATAGGACTTATGCTGCCCAATCGGTGTTGGCAAGTGGCAGTTGGTACAAAGTAGGGGTGGCGCAAACGGGCATGTTCAAAGTTACTTATGAGGATTTAGTGGCAATGGGAGCGTCCGGTTCCCAGCTAAGCTCCTCGCTTATTTCAATTTTCGGAAATGGCGGCGGTATGCTTCCCGAGAGTAATGATGCCCCCCGTTATGATGATTTGTGTGAGTTGCCCATTTTGATTGTTGATGGGAACGATCAAGTTTTTAATGCCGGCGATTATTTCGTTTTTTATGCGCAAGGTCCTCATTCTTGGACCTATAGCCAAAATTCGCATCGTTTTAACCATCAGTATAATATTTACAGTGATTATACCTATTATTTCATCAATTTAGATCCTGGCGTGGGGATTAAGAAAAGAATTACCGTTTTGGATAATTCGGCATTGGCACCTGCTCAAACTGTCAATACGTTTACTCATTATGGTTATCACGAAGTGGATATTCTGAATATTGGAGAGGCAGGAAGATGTTGGTTGGGAGATGCTTATGATGCAACAACCGTGCGGAGTTATTCATTTGCTTTGCCGCCTTCCACAGGGCAACAAGCAGTGCTGAATTTGTCGGTGGCGGCGCAATCGGCAAGGGTATCAAACTTTACGGTGGCACTGAATAACGCGACTTTGGGGGTAGCCTCCATACCGGCATTATCCGGTGCCAACATGGTGGAATCTGAGACACGCGATTTTACGTTCATTCCTAACAGTACCACCATGAATATTACATTAACTTACAGTAAACCAACTACTTCTTCTGTTGGTTACTTGAATTATATGGAATGGCAAATGCAGGGACAGTTGCAAATGTATGCGTCTCAATTTCCATTTTGTAATGTGGAATTAGTGCTAAATAGCGATGTTGCACGCTATGTCATTGCGGATGCTTCTAATAATGTGCGTGTTTGGGACGTGACAAACCCGACTTCACCGGTTCAAATGCAGGGTGATTTATTGGGAAATACTTTTGCTTTTAATGCCGTGAGTGATTCTATGCGCCGCTTTGTTGCTTTTAATGGTGCTGCTTTCTATTCCGTGAATAGGGTGGGGCGCGTGGAAAATCAAAATTTACATGCTACAAGTCAGGTAGATATGATTATTGTTACTTATCCTGAGTTTAATTCTCAAGCGGAACGGCTCGCCGCTTTTCGTGCTGAAAAAGATGGCCTTTCGGTCAAAATTGTGACCCCGGCGCAGATTTATAACGAATTTTCAAGTGGGGCGCAAGATGTTACTGCCATTCGCGATTATATGAAGATGATTTATGATAAATCAGGTGGTGTATATCCAAGATATCTCTTGTTGTTTGGTCGCCCTTCCTACGATTATCGGGGACGCGAGAATACTTGTAAATTATATGTTCCCAATTATCAAACTAGTTCTGCCGTCAATGAAAGTAGTCTTCGTTCCAATGATGATTATTTTGCACTATTAGATGATAACGAAGGAGAGAATTGCGTCGGTTTTTTGGATATTTCGGTGGGACGCTTCCCAGTGACGACCCTCGCTCAATCGCAAATAGCGGTCAATAAGTCAATTAATTACAGCGCAACCGAGATACTGGGTGAAGACCACCCCTTGACCTCCAATTTCGGGGATTGGAAGAATGTTGCAACATTCGTGGCAGATGATGAAGACGGTACTACCCACATTCGGGCAGCTGATTTGGCGGCAACATTGGCAGGTCAAAATAATCCGAATATCAATCTGGATAAAATTTATTTAGATGCGTATCAGCAAGTAACTTATTCTGCTTCACAACGTTATCCTGAAGCAGCCGCCGCCATCAATCATCGCATGAATGCCGGCTGTTTGTTGTTTGCATACGTGGGGCATGGCGGTAAAAACGGCTGGGCTACCGAACGTATTGTTGAATTGACTGACATCAAAAAATGGAGTAATCGATATAATCAGCCTTGGATGATCACTTTGACGTGTGAGTTCGGTTGGTATGACCGCTCGCTGATTTCGCCCGCAGAATTAGTCTTCCTGAACGCCAATGGTGGAGCTGCCGGTTTGGTTACTACTTCCCGCGTGGCTTTTACCGGCTCTAATCAACAATATGCTACCGCTTTCTATTCCAATATTTTTATGGAGGATAATGGAACCCCGAAAACCATCGGCGAAATAAATCGCGTAGCCAAAAATTCTGCCGGCGGTGCCGCCAATACCCTTAACATGATATATGTAATGGGCGACCCTTCCATGCGTTTGGCTATGCCGAGATACCACGTCGTTACCGATTCCGTTAACGGAAAAGCCGTCGCCGACGGAATAGATACCCTTCAGGCCCTTTCGCGTGTTACGATTGTTGGACATATCGCCGACGATTTTGGAAATATTTTATCCGATTTCTCCGGAGGTCTGTATCCTTCGATATTTGATAAAAAAGTGATTAACAATACGTTGCAAAATGATGTGGGCAGTAGTTATTTTGAATTTGAAGTTCAAAAAAATATTCTTTTTAAAGGAAATGTGACTGTAAAAAACGGACAATTCCGTTTCTCGTTTATTATTCCGAAAGATATTAATTATTCTTATGGAAAAGGGAAATTTAGTTATTATGCCTATAGTCGTACTGCTGAAGCTGCCGGTGCTTTTGGGGATGCCGTGATTGGTAGTATGAGTAATGAATCTTTTAATGATGTAAAAGGTCCTGATATTGAATTGTTTATGAATGATGAAAACTTTGTCAGCGGCGGCACTGTCAATCAGTCACCTACTTTAATCGTGAAATTGAAGGACGAATATGGCATCAATACGACCGGAAACGGCATAGGACACGATTTAGTCGCCATCATGGATGATAATACCCAAATTATTTTGAACAATCATTACGAAGCCGCGCGCGATAGTTTTAATTGCGGCCAAGTGCGTTATCCATACGAAAAATTGAAAGTCGGAACTCATAAAATTAAAGTCCGTGCTTGGGATATTCTCAATAATGTTTCGGAACAAACGATAGAATTTACTGTTGCTTCCGATGAAGCATTAACCATTGACCACGTCTTGAACTACCCCAATCCGTTTACGACGCAAACCGCTTTCTACTTTGAACATAACCAACCCGGCGTGATGCTCGATGTGATGATTTCGATTTATACCATTTCCGGTAAATTGGTAAAAACCATCGAAACTTCCGAGTTGTCAGACGGTTATCGCAGCAGCCCGATTCCTTGGGATGCCCGCGATGATTTTGGCGATAAGTTGGCGAAGGGGACCTATATTTATCGTTTAAAGGTGAGAACCCCCAATCAACAATCTGCCGAAAAAATTGAAAAAATTGTCATCTTATAAAATAAGAATATAAAAATTACGTTACTCTATCGTTTTATAAATCTAAATAATAATTAGAATGAAGAAATTATTTTGTTTGTCAGCTGTGGTCATCCTCTTATGCAACTCTCTTTTAGCTCAAACTATTGATGGAAAAAATTATGATTACCTTGGACGCGGTTATTTGAACACGATTACGACTGCAGTTCCTTTCTTGTTGGTGGCTCCGGACTCACGTGCCGGCGCAATGGGAGATATGGGCGTGGCAACATCTGCCGATGCCAATTCACAACACCATAATCCGGCAAAATATGTCTTTAACGACAATATATTTGGCATCTCCATTTCCTATAGCCCATGGCTGCGTAAATTGGTAAACGATATTAACCTGTTATACCTCTCCTCCTACTATAAAATAACAGATAATGATGCTATCTCTTTCTCTTTGAGATATTTCTCTTTGGGTGACATCGCTTTTACCGACATCAACGGCGAATCGATGGGTAACCAAAAACCAAACGAATTTGCGATTGATTTGGGCTACTCCCGCAAGTTGATAGACGAACTCTCCATCTCTTTAACCCCGCGCTTTATCTACTCCAATTTGACTGCGGGTCAAAATGTAGGTGGGCAGGATACCGAGGCGGGCTTAGCCGGTGCAGCCGATTTATCCCTCTTCTATGAACAGGATTTCAGAACAAAAAGATTAGAAAACAGCACTTTAAGAGCAGGTTTAAATATTTCTAATATCGGAAATAAAATTTCCTATTCGTCCGGTACATTGCGCCGTGACTTCCTCCCGACCAATCTTAAATTGGGGCTCTCTTATACGATGGATTTCGATAAATATAATTCCCTGATGTTTGGTGCGGAAATCAACAAATTATTAGTCCCCACCCCGCCGGTTTATCAATTGGATTCTGCTGACCATTATGTATATGATGCTGCCGGAAATCGCATCATTGCACGCGGAAAAAATCCTGATGTTTCGGTCGTTGAAGGTATTTTTCAATCTTTTGGAGATGCCCCCGGTGGTTTCAGAGAAGAAATGCGGGAAATTAATTATTCCGTTGGTATTGAATATACTTATCGAGAACTTTTGGCTGTTAGAGCCGGATATTTCTTCGAAAGCCCTTATAAAGGAAACCGTCAGTTTATTACCATTGGTGCCGGACTTCATTATAGTGTTTTCGGCTTAGATGTGGCTTATTTGTTCACTGTTGATCAACATCACCCGCTGGAAAATACTTTGCGCTTCACCCTTACTTTCGATTTTGCCTCTTTTGATAAACAAGAGATCAAAGAACAAGGAAAACTGAATGCAAGATAGCGTCGATTTTAGGGTTGGTTTAGGGTATGATTCCCATCGTTTGGCTGACAATTTGCCCTTGCGATTAGCCGGTGTTCCGATTCCATTTAACAAAGGTTGTGTTGCTCATTCAGACGGCGACGTGGTTATTCATGCCTTATGCGACGCTCTGTTGGGCGCAGCTGCTCTCCAAGATATCGGCACTCATTTCCCCGATAATGATCCCGCCTTTAAAAATATTGACAGTACCATTCTTTTGGAAAAAACAGTAATGCTTTTACACCAACATCGTTGGGTAGTGAATAATGTAGATATTACCATTATTTTAGAAAAGCCGAAGTTGTCTCCGTATAAAGTGGCGATGCAAAATTTGTTGGCAACAATTTTGCAGATTACTCCGGACGTTGTTTCCATTAAGGCAAAAACAAACGAGCAAATGGGTTTTGTTGGAAGTGGCGAAGGGGTTGCCGTGATAGCAAGTGTTACCATCAAAAAATAAATTGATGCGCCTACTACCTGCAATTTCAGGGTTCTGTAGCTCCTTTTTTGTACTTTCTATTAATTATTTTATTTTTTTTAAAATGATGATTGTCTGTATGAAAAAAAAGTGTATTTTTGCAGCCTTAAAAAATTGAGAACTTTATCATCGAAAATTATTGAAAATTACAGATTTAATCATTTAATAGTATGCCGACAATACAACAATTAGTAAGAAAAGGAAGAAAGAAATTGACTTCGCAAAGCAAGTCAAGAGCGTTGGACGCATGTCCACAAAAACGTGGAGTTTGTTTAAGAGTTTATACAACCACTCCCAAAAAACCTAATTCAGCTATGCGAAAAGTAGCGAGGGTTCGTTTACAAAATCAAAAAGAAGTGAATGCTTACATTCCGGGCGAAGGTCACAATTTGCAGGAACACTCCATTGTTTTGGTACGTGGAGGTCGTGTAAAAGACTTACCGGGTGTTAGATATCACATTGTAAGAGGCGCATTGGATTCTGCCGGCGTTGAAGGTAGATTGCAAGGTCGCTCCAAATATGGTGCAAAACGTCCCAAGAAAAAAGCATAAACCGAATTAATTAATGTAAATTGAGCACCAAAATGGGTGTTCTCAAGAGTAAATAATCATATTGAAGTTACAAAACTATGAGAAAATCAAAACCAAAAAGTAGGATAATCCTCCCGGATCCTAAATTTAATGATGTAATGGTAACCAAATTTGCCAACAACATCATGTTAATGGGAAAAAAACAAACTGCTTTCGAGATTTTTTATGATGCTATTGACATTGTAGAAGAAAAAACGAAAGAAAACGGAGTTGAAGTTTGGAAACAAGCCTTGGCAAACGTTACTCCTGCATTGGAAGTAAAGAGTAGAAGAATCGGTGGTGCCACTTTCCAAATACCAACCGAATTGCGTCCGGCAAGAAAACAATCAGTCGGCATGAAAAACTTGATTAATTTTGCCCGCAAACGCCACGAAAAATCAATGGCTGCCAAATTAGCCGCCGAAATCATGGCTGCATACAAAGAAGAAGGTGCTGCTTTCAAACGTAAAGAAGATACTCACAGAATGGCTGAAGCCAATAAAGCTTTCTCTCATTTCAGATTTTAATGTTAGCTTTTAATAAGTTAAGGAAAGAAGGGTTTTATGTCGGATAAGTTGTCGAATATAAGAAATATCGGTATTATGGCTCACATTGATGCCGGTAAGACAACCACTACCGAAAGAATCCTTTTTTATACCGGAAAAAATTACAAAATAGGCGAGGTTGATGAAGGTACCGCAACCATGGATTGGATGGTGCAGGAGCAAGAACGCGGTATCACCATCACCAGCGCCGCCACTACCGTACTGTGGAAATACAAGTCCGAGGAGTTCAAGATTAATATCATTGATACCCCCGGACACGTTGATTTTACGGTTGAAGTAGAACGTTCTTTGCGGATTTTGGACGGTGCCGTTGCACTCTTTTGTGCGGTGGGTGGCGTTCAACCTCAATCCGAAACCGTTTGGCGGCAAGCTAATAGGTATAACGTTGCTCGTATCTGCTATGTCAATAAAATGGACAGACAAGGTGCTAACTTCTTCTCCGTGGTTGACCAACTGCGTGAGAAGTTAGATGCAAATCCCGTCGTCCTTTCCCTGCCTATCGGTGCCGAAGATTCATTCGCAGGAATTGTGGACCTTATCGAAATGAAATCCTATATCTGGAACGAAGAAGATAAAGGTGCGACGTTTGAAGTCTATGACATTCCCGAAGATATGGAACAAGATGCTGCCGAGTATCGAACAAAATTAATCGAAACATTGGCAGGCTTCGACGATTCCCTGATGGAGAAATATTTCGAGGATCCCGATAGCATTACTGCCGAAGAACTGATACGAATTATTCGCAACGCTACCATCAATCGACAAATTAACCCCGTTTTATGCGGTTCATCTTTTAAAAATAAAGGGGTACAAAAATTAATTGATGCCGTAGTCATGTATTTGCCATCTCCGCAAGACATGCCTGCCATTCAAGGTATTAACCCTAAAACCGAAAAAGAAGAAACCCGAAATTGCGATGTACAGGCTCCTTTCTCCGCTTTGGCTTTCAAAATTGCTACTGACCCGTATGTTGGGAAACTGACTTTTATTAAAGTCTATTCCGGCGAACTGAAATCAGGGGACGTGGTTTGGAATGCCAATACCGAAAAACGGGAGCGCGTGGCTAAAATCCTGCAAATGCACTCCAATAAACAACAACTCTTGGAAAGTGTTTCCGCGGGAAATATTGTGGCCTTGGTCGGTATGAAAGAAATCCATACCGGAGACAGCCTGACAGAAGAAAAACATCCGATTCTGCTCGAAAATATCAATTTTCCAGACCCCGTTATCCATGTTGCCATTGAACCGAAAACCAAAGACGACGACGACAAACTGATGAACGCCTTGGCGCGTTTGGCAGAAGAAGATCCTACTTTTACCGTTAAAGTGGATCCCGATTCCGGTCAAACCGTCATTAACGGAATGGGTGAGTTGCATTTGGATATTTTGTTAGACAGACTTAAACGTGAGTTTAATGTGGCGTGCAATCATGGGAAACCCCGTGTTGCATACAAAGAAGCTATTAGAGAGTCAATTACGCATCACGAAACTTACAAAAAACAGACCGGTGGTAAGGGTTCATTCGCTGAAATAGATTTCGAGATGGAGCCACTCCCATTGAGCCAACGCGGTTTGCAATTTGTCAGTGAAGTGAAGGGCGGCAACCTTCCGAAAGAATTTGTCCCCGCAGTGGAAAAAGGGTTCAAAATTGCTATGTTAAACGGTGTTTTAGCCGGATTTCCACTTGAGAATTTGAAGGTTACTCTCAAAGATGGTAGTTTTCACAGTGTAGATTCCGATGCTTTATCTTTTGAAATTTGTGCCAAAATTGGTTTTCGTGAGGCTTCTCGTAAAGTGAAATCCATTATTTTGGAACCTATTATGAAAATTGAAATCGTTACGCCGGATGAGTATATTGGAAACGTAACGAGCGATTTGAACAGAAAAAGAGCTGTGCTTGAACAAATTGATGCTAAAATTGGTTTCCAAATTATCAAGGCGCAAGTGCCCCTTGCTGAAATGTTTGGTTATGTAACTAATTTACGCTCAATTACCTCAGGAAGAGCTACTTACTCTATGGAGTTTCTGAAATATGCAGAAGTTCCGGCAGACATTCAAGAATATATATTAAACGTAGGGAGATATGCCCTTTTATAAAAGAAATTAAACATAATTATTCGATAAATTAAAACTAAAAAACAGTGAGCGAAAGAATTAGAATTAAATTAAAATCGTTTGACCACAATTTGGTTGACAAATCAGCTGAGAAAATCGTGAAAACCGTCAATGCCGTTAAAGACAGCAAAGTGGTTTTGGTAGGACCTATTCCACTTCCAACCCATAAAAAAATCTTTACGGTAAACCGTTCTACTTTTGTAAATAAAAAATCTAGAGAGCAATTTGAACTCTCTACTTACAAAAGATTATTGGATATTTACGGTACTACTTCTAAAACCATTGACGCTTTGATGCGTTTGGAATTGCCCAGTGGTGTAGATGTAGAAATCAAAGCTTAAGTATTTGCCTTTTGCTGTGTTCAATTAAACCTTACTACTTCTTTTGAGGTGGTAAGGCTTTTTATTGCTTATAAATAGCTGTTTGATTGATTAACATCGGTTATTAAACCTATCGAAGTTTTTCTATCATTTACCGGACAGTAATAGTGAGAAATAATGATAGGTATGTTTATTTGGAATAAATAAGCAGATTTTAAGCGTAAGTGACATTTTTTTTAATCAAACACGCTTGAGCAGTTAAAAAGCATTGTTTGAAAATAAACAAAACAAGGTGTTGTAACAGAAATTATTTTTTGTATTTTTGCCACTTAATAGAGATAAAAATAATGGTACTTTCGATTATTATTCCGGCCTACAATGAGGCGCAAACCATACAACAGATTTTAGATGCTGTATTAGCAGTTGAATTGATCAACAATTTTGAAAAAGAAATTATTGTTGTCAATGATTGTTCCAAAGATGAGACCTCCTCCATTGTGGTACAATATATCACACTTCATACTAATGTGAATATTAAATTGGTTGAGCAGCCTTATAATCAGGGGAAAGGAGCAGCCCTGCATCGGGGTATTGAGGTCGCTACCGGCAATTATATTATTATTCAAGATGCTGATCTTGAATATGACCCGAATGAATACAACCTTTTATTGGTACCTATTGTACGTGGCTTCGCTGATGTTGTTTATGGCTCTCGATTTTTAGGTGGTAATCCACATCGGATTCTCTTTTTCTGGCACTCTATCGGAAATCAATTTCTGACATTCATTTCCAATATGTTTACCAACTTAAATCTCACCGACATGGAAACATGTTACAAACTTTTTCGCGCAGACATTGTTAAACGCATTTTATTTAAGGAAAACAGATTTGGATTTGAACCCGAGGTAACTGCTAAAATTGCTCGTTTTGAACATATTAGAATTTATGAAGTCGGAATTTCTTATTATGGAAGAACATACAAAGAAGGGAAAAAAATAGGTTGGAAAGATGGTTTCAGAGCATTGTACTGTATCTTGAAATATAATGTTTTCTCACGAAAATATCTGAAAGAGTCCGTCGGTTCAAATTGATTCCGATTATTTGTTTTTTTTCATAACTCTGAAATATTTATTCTGTCATTCAATTAAAAAATCGTATCGTTGTTGCAAACTTTTTATCATGTCAGTAAAAAAATACCTTACGGTTTGACTGATTTTATTGAGATTTTCAGCAAATAGTACTATTATTACGTAGATATATTGAAATTATGAAGTGTAAAATCGTTAATCAATCAAACAATCAATTGCCGCAGTATGCGACTCAAGGAGCGGCAGGAGTAGATTTGCGTGCCAATTTAGACGCTCTGATCGTTCTTCAACCGCTGGAGCGTGCGTTAGTGCCTACAGGTCTTTTTATTGAACTTCCGTTAGGCTACGAAGCGCAAATACGTCCCCGCAGCGGCTTAGCAATGAAAAATGGAATTACCGTGCTTAATTCGCCGGGTACCATTGATGCAGATTATCGTGGAGAAATCAAAATTCTCCTTGTTAATTTGTCGAATGTCTCTTTTAAAATTGAGCATGGAGAGAGAATTGCGCAAATGGTGATTGCTAAACACGAAACGGTGGAGTGGGAATTGGTGCAGACGTTGTCGGAGACCGACAGAAGTAGTGGGGGATTTGGAAGCAGTGGAATTAAATAACTAATTGATAATTATATATGAAAATTCATTTTATTGCCATTGGTGGAAGTGCCATGCATAATTTGGCAATAGCCTTACATTTAAAAGGGTATAGAATTACCGGTTCTGATGACGAAATTTTTAATCCGGCTAAAGGGAGATTAGAAAAATATGGATTACTTCCTGCAGCCATTGGTTGGAATCCGGACAAAATTACCCCCGACTTAGACGCTGTGATTTTAGGAATGCACGCGCGTATTGATAATCCGGAATTGCTGAGAGCTAAGGAATTAGGTTTGACAATATACTCCTATCCCGAATTTTTATATGAGCAAAGCAAGAATAAAACGCGGGTCGTTGTGGGCGGAAGTCACGGCAAAACAACCATTACCGCGATGATTATTCACGTTTTGCAATTTAATCATGTGGAGTGCGATTATATGGTAGGAGCACAATTGGCTGGTTTTGAGGTGATGGTGAAATTGTCGGAGAGTGCCCAATTGATGATAATGGAAGGCGACGAATACTTAACCTCGCCGATTGACCGAAGATCAAAATTTCACCTTTACAAACCTAATGTGGGAATTATTAGCGGGATAGCGTGGGACCACATCAATGTCTTTCCGACCTTTGATATTTACATTGACCAATTTAGGATATTTGCCGAAATGATTGACGACACCTATATTTATTGTGCAGATGATCCTGTTTTGAAAATAATGAGTGAGAAGATTGACACTCCGTTCAAGATTGCTTATACTGTTCACCCCTACGTTATTCGCGCGGGAATCACATATCTTAAAACGGAAACGGGTGAAATTCCTCTTCAGATTTTTGGTAAACATAATCTGGCAAATTTGAACGCTGCTCGTTTTGCGTGCCACGCAATTGGCGTTACCGATGAACAATTTTATGCCGCCATTCAGTCTTTTAAAGGCGCATCAAAACGGCTGGAGTTGATTGGAAAAAGTAAGGAAACTGTTGTCTATAAGGATTTTGCACATTCCCCTTCCAAGTTGAAAGCAACCATTCAGGCAGTCCGCGAACAGTATCCCGATTATCATTTAATTGCTTGTATGGAGCTGCATACTTTCAGCAGTCTTTCCGAAACATTCCTGAAAGAGTATCGGAATGTGATGGATGACGCCGATACTGCCATGATTTTCTTTGAGCACAAAGCAGTGGAACATAAGAAATTACCTCCAATTACGGAAGAAATGGTATATAACTCTTTTGCTCGCCGCGATTTGGAAATCTTTAATGATTCGGAATTATTAAAAACCCGATTATTGGAAATAAAACATCAAAAATCTGTTTTTTTGCTGATGAGTTCCGGCGATTTTGGCGGTATCAATTTGGAAGATTTTGCAACTGTTTTGGTTGAGAAACAATAGGAAAAACGGATCGCAATGATTATCGTCTCTGTCCGCTGATATCTTGGAAGTGACGAAGCGCATATTTGTCGGTCATACCGGAAATATAATCTACCAAAATACGTAATTTGTAATAATCTGTTAAGTCGTTGAAGGATTGTGCGTGGGGCGCATTTTCCTTTATGGCAAGATTGATAATGCTTTCAGGTATTAACTTGATGGCTCTTTTGCGGTATTCCGGACTTCTGAAAAAAAGACAATCCATGTAAAAATCCAATAGTCCCGTTATGACCGAATGCCCGATGAGTTCTAAAGAATAGATTTCTTCGATAGAGAAGATTTTTTCAATGCAGAATTTTTGTAAATGGTGGGCTAAGAGAGAATTGAAAAATATTAGTTCTTGATTAAAAGTCCCGTTTTCAATTTGCTCAATATTATTTTCAAAGTTTTGAAAAGCGATATTGACCAATTCTGTGATGAGCGCGTTGCGGATTTTGGCAATTTTGGCAGTATTGGTCTCAACACTTGTCATGATGTTGTTGATGATGGGAATGTCTTTGCCGATGCAGGAATGCAGTTCATCTAAAGTGTACAAACCTTTGTTATAGCCGTCATCTAAATCCATGGTCAGATAACAGATGGAATCGGCGGCTTCTACCAAGTAGCAGAGCGGGTGTCTGACAATTCGTCCATCAATGATTAGTCCGCAGTTTTGGGCGATGTTTTCCAAATATTTTTTCTCGGATTGATAGACCCCGATTTTTTTGGTCTCTATTCGTGATTTGTCAATTTCTTGATAATTAGGATATTTGATGCAAGATGCTAAAGTAGGACAAGTGAGATTCAGCCCAAAGCAATCATCTATGTATTCGAGTTTGGTTAAAACACGAAGTCCTTGTGCGTTTCCGTCGAAGTGAATAAATTCCCGTTGTTCATCGTTCGAGAGATGAAGTTGAGGATTTTCTTTTTTGAAAAAATTTGTAAAAAAATCTTGGATGACGGTTTCCCCAAAGTGCCCGAAAGGTGGATTTCCGATGTCATGAATCAGGCAGCTGTTTTTTAAAATGATAGGAATCTCACGAAAGAGTTCGTATTGTGTTTTATTCGTTTTTAGCTGGAAAATTTCACTTTCACAGAAAAGAATGCTAAAGGAATACCCTAAAGCCATTACTTCCATGGAGTGTGTCAGGCGGGAGTGAATGTTGTCATCGTGGGTTAAGGGAAAGACCTGTGTTTTGTCGTGCATTCTTCGCATTGCCGGACTGAAGACAATTCTTCCGAAGTCGCTTTCAAAGGCACTGCGTGCATCTTGTTGTCGCTTTGATTCGCGAATCCTGTTTTCCGTTAAAAGTTGTTTCCAATTCATTTTATTACTTTTCGTAAACCAAGGCAGCTGCGCCCAAAATGGCGACATCATTTTCTTTCAGTTGCGAAGTCGCAATGGTAATTTTATTTTGATAAATGGGTAAAAGATGTTCTTCAAAAGATTGACGAAGCGGGTCTAAGAGCCATTTTCCGGCTTTCATAGGACCGCCCATCAGGAAAATGGCTTCCGGTGAGGAAAAAGCAACTGCATTGGAGAGGGCAATACCTAATAAATAGCCTGTATAAGCCCACGTTTGAATGGCAAGTGGGTCGCCCTCATTGGCGGCTTTTGACAATTCTTGACAGCTGGGGTTCTCGATATCTGCCAAAAGACCTTTATCTTCATTGTTGTTTCGTAACTCTATGTATGTCTGTTGAATACCGCGTGCAGCGGCGTATTGTTCCAAACAACCTTTGCGTCCACAACTGCATTTTCTTCCATCGGGAAAAAGAATACAATGTCCCAGTTCTCCGGCAAATCCGTCGTGCCCATATACTAATTTCCCATCCACGAAAATACCGCTTCCGATGCCCGTTCCCATGGTGATAATGATAAAATCATTCATGTTTTTGGCATTTCCGTAAATCTTTTCTCCATAAGCGGCTGCATTGGCATCGTTGGTCAAAACCACCTTTGTTTGCAATCTCTCGTTGATAAGTTGCTTAAGGAAAATCTTCCCTTTAAATGGAAGATTGGGTGCATAGTCAATGGTTCCCGAAAAATAATTCCCGTTAGGAGCTCCAATGCCAATGCCATCAATATTTGTTATATTATTAGATAATAGCATTTTACGAATGACATTCGCTATCTCGTCAGCGTAATCCTCTACCTTAGTGAACGATTGTGTCGGGATATTCATTCTTTTGATGCACTCTCCGTTAGGGTTTACAATGCCCATATCGGTATTGGTCCCGCCAATATCTATGCCAATGGCAAATCCTGATTTCATAATTTATTGTTTATTCATGTAGCCGTATTGCTCCAAAAGTCGTTGCACGTATTTCCCGAAGACATCAAATTCGATATTCACGATGGTTCCTATTGCAAAGTTGTGGAAATTTGTAACTTTTTGTGTGTAAGGAATAATGGCTACCGAAAAATGTCCGATTTCGGAATCTACTACTGTCAGACTCACGCCATTGACGGAAATAGAACCTTTCGGAACGGTGATATTGTTTTGCATCGGTTCATAATTGAAGTAGTAACGCCAGCTTCCGTTGTCATCTATTACTTTTTCGCAGGTTGCGGTTTGGTCCACGTGACCTTGAACAATGTGTCCGTCGAAGCGTCCGTCCAATTTCATGCTGCGTTCCAAGTTCACTTCATAGCCCACTTTCCAATTTCTGAGGTTGGTTTTCAACATTGTTTCGTCCATTGCCGTAACGACATATTGTTTAAGTTTCGGGTCAATTTTAATGATGGTCAAGCAGCAGCCGTCGTGAGCCATACTTTGGTCAATTTTAAGTTCATCGGCAAAATCTACTTCAATGGTAAAATGGTAGTTACTGTTTTCTTTCTCAATTCTAACAATTTTTCCTGTTTTTTCTACGATTCCTGTAAACATAATGGTGGTATTAAAAATTGCGGCAAATTTACGATAAAAAATGGTTTGGGCGAAAAAAAATGTCTTGATTTTGCATTTTTAGCTCTGCCAAATGCGCCAACTCTCTTCGGCTTGTTCTCGTAATATTTCTAATCCGTTGCAAGTTTGGGCACCATATTTCTTCCCGTTTTCCATAAATAAAGTACAATTAGGATGATAGATTAAATCAAACAAATAGTGGTTCGGAGATAAAAAGGAGTATGGAATGGCGGGACATTCCGAGATATGCGGAAACATTCCCAGCGGGGTGGTGTTCACAATTAGGGGATAATTGTGAATGATTTCTTTTGTTAAGCTATTGTATGAAAGATAATTAGAATTATTTTTTCTGGATACAAATTGAAAAGAAACGTTTAATTTTTTGAAGGTGAAGGCCACGGCTTGTGCTGCGCCTCCGCTACCCAAAATCAACGCTTGCGGTGGCAGAACGGGCATAAAGGATAGCAGTGCTTTTTCGAATCCGATGCAATCGCTATTGTAACCGAAAGTGGTGATTGTATCACCGTTTCTCATAATTTTGACAACATTCACTGCGCCAATAGCCTCTGCTGTCGGGTCAATGTTGTCTAAAAAAGAGATAATCGATTGTTTAAAGGGAATGGTGACATTCAGTCCTGCCAAATCGCGGTGTTGCGCAATAAGAGCGGGGAAATCGTTAATGGTATTCAGCGGGAACAGTTGGTAGTTATAGTCATCGAGGTGTTCTTTTTTAAATTTATTTTGAAAAAAGAGGGGTGAGAAGCTCTGCTGAAGGGGTGATCCGATTATCCCGAAAGTTGTCATTCGTTTGTTTCCGGTTGAAGATTTTTTTTCTTACGGCTTTTATAACCTTTATAAATTAAGTATAGAACGAAAACGATGCCGAGACCTAAGAGTCCCCAAGAAAGTTCATTGCTGTATTGGTCAATCAAATCTTTTCTGCCGTGAGCAATGTAGCCGAGTACGGCGAGAATAGTATTCCAAAGCGTGGCACCGATGGTGGTAAAGAGGATAAATGGGGCAAAGGGCATTTTGGCTAAGCCGGCAGGAATGGAAATGAGTTGTCGGATTCCGGGCACTAATCTTCCAATAAGTGTAGAGGATTTTCCATGCTTTACGAAATAAGATTCCGCATTTTTTATTTTATCACTACTTAATAAAAAAAAGCGACCTAATTTACTGTCCGCGAACCAATAGATGATGGGACGTCCCAAATAATAGGCGAGGATGTAGTTGATAATTGCACCAATGAGAGCACCTAAGGTGGCAAAAAGTATAACTATAATCACATTCAGGATTTCAGATTCGGTAACATACAGAGAGGAACCGGGAGTGCAGGCGGCATAAGTGGCGGGTGGAACAACGATTTCCGACGGGAACGGAATGAAAGAACTTTCAATCGTCATCAATGCTGTGACACTGTAATAATTCAGATTTTCGGTGTACCAATTTCCGATCCTAACAATTAAACCGGCTTCCTGAGCCGGTTTAATTGTATCATTGGATATTGTATTGGTGGAAGTGTCTGTAGAAACCGTATTGGTTGCCGATAAATTTAATTGATTGAAAGCAAACGCAATAAGGAGCAGAACGAGAATTCTCTTCATAGAAAACTATTGTTTGGGTTTTGTTTCTTCAATAATGGCATTTAATTCTGCCGGAACTTCTTTCATCAATTGCAATTTTAATTGCTTTAACATCGAGGCGTTAGAAAAATCTCTGGGCTGAATCTGATAGGCTTTTTCTGCCCAGTCGTGAGCTTTCATAAGGCAGCTATCTTTCAAAGTTTTATAGTGATTTGCCAATTCAAAGTCTTGGGCCATAACAGCTGCGTTTCCTAATTTGATAAACTCGTTGGTTTCTTTATAGTAACAATATGCCATGATACTGTTGAGTGAGAAATCATTGGGATTTTTTTCCAGTCCTTTTTGAGTAAGTTCAGTTGCTTTTTCAAATTGCTTTGCATCAATCAAATATGTTGCTGCATCGGTAATGATGGCAGGAATCGAATCAAATTTTGTTCCAATTTCAGCTACAGTTTTATATAGGTTGGTAGTATCGCCAATGTTAGCCCAATAACTCAGCTCTAAAACAAAAATGCTGGTTTGATCTTTTTCTGCGACATTCTTTTTTGCTTTTTTGATAAGTGCCCCGCATTTTACAGAATCCTTTTCATTTGAATAAATTTGATAGAGAAGATGATAAATCTGAACTCTGTCGGTATTGGCTTTGTAGGCTTCTTCCAAAATTTCTTTATAGGCTTCTTCTCCTTTTAATTCTAATGTAACGTTGGCTAAATCATAGTACAAATAGCCTAAATATTTTTTATAACCGTCGTCCAAGTTGAAACATCTAATGGCGGCTCTCAGAAGTTTCTCTGCATTTGGATAATCTTTGGCATCTTTGGCGGCAATTCCTCTTTCATAAAAAGGCTTTCCGCAAAGCAACTGCCCTTCTTTGGCACTGATTAAACCATCTTCCCCTGCAATATCCTTGTTGATTTCCAATGCTTTGTAAAAACTTTCGTAGGCTACCCAAATGGCATCCGGGTTTTTGGATACATATTCAGGGTTTTTCTTCAATCTTTCTTCATCTTGATTGAAGACACTTAAATAGACATTTCCTTTGTATAACCAAGCTTTTGCACTCTGTTCATTGCCGACCATGCATTCGTCAATTTTTTTCTTGGCTTCCATAATTTTATGATTTTGAAGAGATTGCCAAACATCTCCCAAACAACTTTGAGCATAACTGCTGCTTACCAACACTCCGATAAGAGCTAATAAAAACAATTTTTTCATAAATTTTTTATATTTTAATGTGAGTTATATTATTTTTCCAATTTTTGAATCCGACTCTCTGTTTGTTGAATTTTATCATCTAACATTAAACGCGAATAGATCTCTTTTAGTTTACGCAATATCATAATATCTGTTGAATCGTGAGCAACGACTTTTTCAAAATAGATGGCGGCTTGTTGGAGATAATCATCAGCCTGTTTCTTGATCTGGTTTGCTTCATCTTTTTTACCTTGAAGGTCTAATTTATTGGCTTCCAAGTATTTGACGTTTCCGATATAATCGCAGCAAACGCCTAAGTTATGGGCAATAATGTGATTGTCGGGCATGCTTTGATAGGCACGTTTTAACAATGATTCTGCTTCAATAAAATTACTGTCAGAAATATACAAATTAGCGATGTTTACAATTGCATCAATTGAGCCATAAACAGAGGGCGGCAGTTGTTTTAGGAGTGTTCTTCCTTTTTCTTTTTCATTATTCCAAAAATAATAATCTGCCTCTGCTACCAAAATATTGGGATTATTCGGATTCTTTTGTTTGCCTTTTTGTATTAAATCCGTGACGGCTTTTTTGTCGCCCGCTTTTTTATAACTCTCTATCAATCTTAAATAAACATTGATATTGTTAGAATTATCATTGATTGCTTTTTGATAATTGACTTGAGCTTGCTCGGGCAAATTGAGCATCTCCAAAGTGTAAGCGTAATAGTAGTATAACTCGCCATCTAACGGATATTCGGGTTGTTGAATTTCATAGCTGGTAATTGCTTTTTCCAAAATAGACTTTGCGTTAGCCCAATTTTGGGCAATAATGCTGTTTACGCCTTCGAGAAAAAGGAGGGGGTAGAGACGGGGAAGGGCTTCCTGTGGGGAAAGCATATCGGAGGCTTCGATATCCTTATTCAACTCAACTGCTTTTTGAAAGGCAGCAAATGATTCTTGCGGTGCAGTGGGCACGGTGATGTGAAAGGTCGTGTCTTGTTGCTTTTTGGAATACTCCTCACTTGCCAAACGATAATAGATATTGGCTTTATACAACCATGTATTGGCTTTCGTATTGTATTTTTCATCTTGAATGCACCAATCAATACACTCTTTAGCGGCTGTATAATTTTGCTCAAAGTAAAGATTATAAGCTCTCATTGGAGAATATTTCTGAGCCATAAGTCCGCAACATGAGAACAATATCAGACTTATAAGGATGTTTCTTTTCATTATTTTACTTTTAAAAGACTCATTTTTTGAAGTTGCAAAAATACTAAAATTATTTTATATGTATAAAATTTATTTGCAGATGGCCGTTTTTTGAATAAAATAGTGTAATTTTGCCGCCAAATTTCTCAAATATGTAAGAAAACGAACGCTTGTTGTTAAATGGATATAGAATGATGCGATTAGGAATAGATATTGGTTCAACCAGCATAAAGTGCGTTTTAATTGATGAAAAAGATAACGTCGTTTTTCAAAAATATGAGCGTCATCAAGCTGCGATTTTACCCGTTCTGAAAGATGTTTTACTTGACATGAAACAGCAAATCGGGGATCTGTCTCTTCAGGTTATGTTCACCGGTTCAATTGGAATGGGCATTTCCGAAAAATTGAATCTTCCTTTTAATCAGGAAGTTATTTCTTCCATTCGTTTTGTTCAGACTTGTGTACCGGGAGTTTCAACCTTTATTGATATTGGCGGGGAAGATGCCAAAATGATATTTTTTAACCCCAATCAACAGCCCGATATTCGTATGAATGGGAGTTGTGCCGGCGGAACAGGAGCTTTTATTGACCAAATGGCGACTTTGCTTGCAATTCCCATGGAAGAATTGAATGATTTTGCCCGCCGAGCCGAAACTATCTATTCCATTGCTTCGAGGTGTGGCGTTTTTTCAAAAACCGATATTCAAAATCTGGTGAGCCGCAATGTGGACAAGACCGACATCGTTGCGTCTATTTTTCACGCCGTTGCTCTGCAAACCATCAGCTCTTTGTCGCGCGGGTACGATGTGAAACCGAAGCTCTTTTTCTGTGGGGCTCCGTTTGCATATCTCCCCGAACTGAAAAAATCATACTTACATCTTTTGCAAATCGACGAGAGCGATGTGATTAGTACAGCTCACCCCGAATTAGTTCCCGCACACGGGACAGCCCTCTCCATTGATGAGCATCAAAGCACTCATTCGCTTCAAGAGCTGATTCAGAAAGTGGATGAACTGCAAACCAGAATGACAGAATTTACCCCGCAATCCTCGCTGCTTCCTCTTTTTAAATCAGATGATGAGTTTGTTCGGTGGAAAAATGATAAAGTGAACGTCCATATTCCCAGACTTTCCCTTGCCGAAAATCAGCAGGAACAATGTTTCTTGGGCATTGATTCCGGCTCAACGACTACTAAAATTGTCGTTATTAATCATAATGAAGAGGTGGTATTTGACTATTATGCCAAGAATCAGGGCGATGCACTAAAAGTTTTTCATACCGGTATGGACTGTTTGAAGCAGGAACTGTCAAAATTGAAAAAAAATATCTCCTTTATCGGGAGTGCCGTGACCGGCTATGGAGAGAATTTAATCAAAACAGCCTATAATCTTCATTTTGGGATAGTTGAAACGATGGCTCATTATGTGGCTGCTCATGCTATCTCGCCCGATGTTAGCTTTATTTTGGACATTGGCGGACAAGATATGAAAGCCATTTTTGTGGAAAATGGTGCTATTCGCAGATTAGAAATTAACGAAGCTTGCTCTTCCGGCTGCGGTTCTTTCATTGAAGGTTTTGCCGGTATGCTCGGTATGAAGGTCGAGGATTTTGCTTCGATGGCTTGCCGTTCGCAACAACCGGCTGACTTGGGGACGCGCTGCACCGTTTTTATGAACTCGAAAGTAAAACAAATCCTCCGCGAAGGTGCCAAGATTGAAGATATCGCCGCCGGATTGTCCTATTCCGTTATTAAAAATTGTCTGTTTAAAGTATTGAAAGTGAAGACTTTCGCTGAGTTGGGTCCCTGTATTGTTGTGCAAGGTGGGACATTTAAGAATTTTTCTATCGTGCGCTGTCTCGAACTTTTGACACAGTGTAAAGTCCACGTTTCCGATATGCCCGAGTTGATGGGTGCCTACGGTGCTGCTTTGTTTGCCAAACGGAAAGTTGAAGATTCCAAATCGCTCAGATAGCATATTTTTTCTTTTCTTTGAAAAGTTTTTCTATCTTTGTCGTCTTAAATATTATACTTATGAGAAAATACATTGTTGGGTTGCTATTGAGCTTATTGTTTCTCAATTTCTGCCATTTTTCATTATTTCCACAATCTGTCAATTCTGAACGTCAAGTGGTTTTGCGGAAATGGCAAGATTGTAAGTTTGGAATGTTTATCCATTGGGGGCTTTATTCGGTGCCGGGCGGAGTGTGGAAGGGACAAAATATTCCTTATTATGCCGAGCAAATCATGAATCATGCGCGAATTGATACCGCCGAGTATGCCACAATTGCTGCTCAATTCGAAGCACCCGATTGGAATGCCGATGAAATTGTCCGCCTCGCCAAAGATGCCGGTATGAAATATATTGTCTTTACGGCGAAACATCACGACGGTTTTTGTATGTTCAGAACGAGAACCACTCCGTACAATGTGGTGGAGGCTACTCCTTTTGCCCGTGACCCAATTCAGGAACTTGCCGCCGCTTGCAAAAAATACAATTTGCAGTTGGGACTCTATTACTCCCTTCCCGATTGGTATTATGCCGGCGGGATTCCACGAAATCCGGTTGACACATTGACAAATTGTACCCAACACATCAATCAATTGTATAGTCCGTTGGAGCAGATTACCCCCGAATTGGAAAACTATATTGATGCACAACTTCAAGAATTGCTTACGCAATATGGAGATTTAGTGACTTTATGGTTCGATATGGGATTGGCTACTCCCGAACAAAGTAGCAGGTTTCGACAAACTGTGCTTCGTTATCAACCTAATTGCTTGATTAATGGCAGATTAATGAATAATCAGGGTGATTATTATACACTCACCGACAATAGTCAAATGGTCGGTTTTAGCGATATTCCTTGGGATAATCCGGCTTCAATGTATGGCACGTGGGGTTATCGTTCGTGGGAAAACCGCGGAGATTCTCACCTTAAAGCCCTTTTGCAAATAGAACGACTGATTAATACAGTCAGTCACGGGGGTGTTTTTCTATTGAATATTGGTCCGGATGGAGATGGGAAAGTAATTGATTTTGAAAAGGATGTCCTGCAAGAAATGGGTCAGTGGATAGCACAAAATCAGGAGAGTATTTATGCCACGACAGCCTGTCCATTCCCTCATTTAAAAAATGCCTATTGTACACAAAAAGACAATAAAATTTATTTCTTTGTACGACAGTCAGATACAGTGATAGAATGTCGAAATTTAATCACTAAGGTTGAAAAAGCATATTTCCTTTATGCTAAGAATAAGGTAACTGTGACCCCGATAGACCAAGGTTGTGCCTTGAGATTTGTGGCACCGGTTGGGGAGGGTTGGCACGTATTGGTTCTGGAATTTGCGGAAAATCCTATCATTCAATCCTATTATCTTTTACCTGAAAAGAACAACTTTGTCTTAACTCCCGATAATGGGCTGACACATGCGGCTTTTGATGGTATGGGATATGTTTCTTTACAAAATGATTCTTGGAAAGAGTGGAATTTATCGATTCAAACAGCCGGAAAATACAAGGTCTGGATTGAGTATTATCCCATGTTTATTTCTAAGAATTATCTATTTTCATTTGGCAATCAAACAGTTAAAGCCATATTGCCGGGGGTTGACGATGTTTTGCAAACCGCTTTTGTCGGGACTTTTGAATTGAAAGAAGGGAAGACTGCTTTTCAACTTCAATCGGCTTCGCCGTGTGATGCGCTTGAGCCGCTGGGACTTTGGATAAAGCGTGTTCTAGTGGTGGGCGAATAGCGATGAGTTGGAAATGAATTGACATTCCGATTGCGAGAGGGATGGGAGCGGATACCCCACGCGGCACGAGTTGAAAGAGGAGTCACTTATGGCATTATTTAGGTGCTGTTTTGCGACGGGGAAGAAGCCGCGTGGAGTAGGAGCGGACAGCCCGACGGCGTGGGTGGCTGGTGGGTGGGAAAGCCGGCTCGCCCAAAAAAAGAAAACAAATCGTGTTCCGATGAAAAAATTGTTGTACTTTTGCGATTCATTTACAAAATAAAGAGACGGAAATGAGTAACAGAATAGAAAAAGACAGCTTTGGAGAAGTCCAGATACCGGCCAACAGAATGTGGGGCGCACAGACGGAACGCGCCGTGCAAAATTTTAAAATCGGCGAAGAGCGGATGCCGCTTGGAATCATTTATGCGTTGGCACTTGCCAAGAAAGCAGCAGCCTACAGTAATTGCGATTGTGGGGCGTTATCGCCGGAAAAGCGGGACTTGATAGCGACTTGTTGCGATGAAATAATAGCCGGGAAATGGGATTCCGAGTTTCCATTACGGATCTGGCAAACCGGTTCAGGCACGCAAACCAACATGAATGTCAATGAGGTTATATCCAATCGTGCTGAGATGATTAAGAATGGCGAAATAGCAGAGATAACACGTTTTATACACCCGAATGATGATGTGAATAAATCTCAATCTACCAACGATATATTTCCTACAGCGATGCGGATTGCGGTGGCGAAAACCTTGATAGACAAGACCTTGCCGGCATTGGAAGCATTGCGCGATATTTTTGAAGAAAAATCACAAATATTTAGGGATATTGTCAAAATTGGACGTACTCATTTGATGGATGCTACGCCGCTTACCTTGGGGCAGGAATTTTCGGCTTATGTTTCGCAAATGCAGCATAGTATTGATTTATTGCATTTTGCGATGGAACATGCCATGGAATTGCCTATTGGAGGGACGGCAGTCGGGACCGGTCTTAATACTCCGGACGGCTATGATGAAAAAGCCGTGGCATACATTAATCAGTTTACGGGAGAGCGGTTTACGTTGTGTGAGAATAAATTTGAGGCGATGGCGAGTCATGATTCGTTGGTGGAGGTGTCCGGTGCATTGAAAAAGACGGCTGTCTCCTTGATGAAAATCGCGAACGACATGCGGTTGTTGGGGTCGGGACCGCGGTGTGGAATTGGCGAGTTGGTGTTGCCTGCGAATGAACCAGGGTCGTCGATTATGCCGGGGAAGGTGAATCCGACTCAGTGCGAAGCTCTTTCCATGGTTTGTTGTCAGATTATTGGGAATGATGTTGCCATCACCAGCGGCGCATTTCAGGGACATCTTCAGTTGAATGTGTTTATGCCGTTGATTGGCAGTAATTTGATGAATTCAGCGGAGTTAATGGCAGACGCGGTTTGTTCGTTTCGACAACATTGTATGGTGGGAGTTCAGCCCAATCAAGAGCGGATTGCAGAACATTTAGAGAATTCGTTGATGTTGGTAACGGCACTCAATCCGCTCATTGGCTATGCCAAGTCGGCGGAAATTGCGCAGTATGCGTTTGAGCACGGTCTGACATTGAAAGAAGCAGCCTTGAAATTGCAATTTGTTTCCGAAGCGGATTTTGACCAATATGTTGTAGCGGAAAAGATGTGCAAAAAATAGTCACAAATAGAATGTTATCTCATTAAAAATGTGTATTTTTGCGGCTTCAAAGATACACTAAAATTTATTAAAATTATGGCATACACAGAACCCAAAAGTTATCCGTACACAGATGCGGAAATACAAGAGAGATTAGCTCAATATCAATTACTTAACCTCAATTATTTTGATTATCCGTCCGCTTATCGGTTTATTTTGAATGTGATCGATTTGACGACCTTGTCGGGCTCGGACAATACGGCAACGATTGCCAAATTATGCGAAAAGGCATTGAGTTATCAATCTGAAGCCAAGAATATTCCGACCACGGCAGCGGTTTGTGTGTATCCTCCTTTTGTAGCGCAAGCCAAGTCTTTATTAAAAGGCACGGGAGTTCAAGTAGCAAGTGTAGCGGGAGCATTTCCTGCCGGACAGTCTCCGATAGAGATTAAGATCGCCGAAGTAGCCTATACAGTAGCGCAAGGGGCAGACGAGATTGACATGGTCATTTCGCGGGGCAAGTTTTTAGAAGGGGATTATCAGACGGTATATAACGAAATAGCAGCCATCAAAGCAGCGTGTGGGCAGGCGCATTTGAAAGTGATATTGGAAACCGGCGAGTTGCAAACAGCCGACAATATTTACAAAGCATCGCAGATCGCCATAGCTGCCGGAGCGGATTTTATTAAAACTTCTACCGGAAAAATTGATGAGAATGCTACGCCGAAGTCATTTTTGGTCATGTTAGATGCCATCAAAGCGCATTATGAAGCAACGGGCGTGATGATCGGCATGAAACCTGCCGGTGGAATTGCAGATGCCGAAACTGCGATCTATTTCTTGAAGATATTGGAAAATGTTTTGGGTGAAAAATGGCTAACGAATCGTTATTTTAGAATTGGGGCAAGTCGCCTCGCCGATAAGATATATAATGAAATATAATTTTTTTTGTTTTTTTTGTAAAATGTAGATACAGAATAAAATAAAAGTTGTATTTTTGCAAACTCATTTATTGAGGATTAATAAAATGAATATAATATATTGTTGAACAATTTAATTTTAAAATTATGACCAAAGCAGAAATCGTAAACGAAATTGCAAACAAAACAGGTATTGACAAGAATGCTGTTCAAACCGTTGTTGAATCATTTATGACAACCGTAAAAGTATCTCTTTCGCAAGATGATAACGTTTATTTAAGAGGATTCGGTAGCTTTATCGTTAAAGAACGCGCCCAAAAAACGGCTCGTAATATTTCAAAGAAAACTACCATCGTTATACCCGCTCATAAAATCCCGGCATTCAAACCATGCAAAACTTTTGTGAACGTCGTTAAAAAAAATCAATAATTAACCTTTAAATTTTACTAAAATGCCAAGCGGTAAAAAAAGAAAAAGACACAAGATGTCAACCCATAAGAGGAAAAAACGCCTCAGAAAGAACAGACATAAGAAGAAGTAATGTTCGGAATTATGTCACCCAATCAAAAAACTAAATTACATGACCATTATGTAATTTAGTTTTTTCTATTTATTCTCATAAAACTATATTATGTCCGAAATAACCAAAGAATTAATCATAACCTCACACCCTACCGAAGTTCAGATCGCTCTTCTCGAGGATAAGAAATTAGTAGAAATCCATCGGGAAAAAATGACGGAACAGTTTTGTGTCGGCAATGTCTATCTAGGACGTGTCCGCAAAATTATGCCCGGTCTCAATGCTGCTTTTATCAGTATAGGCAGCGAAAAGGATGCCTTCCTTCATTACTTGGATATTGGTCCTAATTCACTTACTATTAGTGAATATGTAAAAATGGTGATGTCCGGTAACAAGCGAAGCATGTCCGCCATTTCCAACCAGCCCCAAGTCCAAAAAGTTGGAAAAATTGCAGATATTCTAACTGCAGGGCAACAAATCTTGGTGCAAGTTGCCAAGGAGCCCATCTCTACCAAAGGTCCGCGCGTAACTACCGAAATATCTTTCGCCGGTAGATATGCCGTCCTTGTCCCTTTCAATGATAAAGTTTTTGTCTCCCAAAAAATTAAGGGTGGCGAAGAACGAAAAAGATTAAGACAAATTGTTTCGGGGGTTAAACCCAAAAATTTTGGCATTATTATTCGTACAAGTGCCGAACGAAAAAAAGCGGAAGATATTTCTAAAGATATTGAACAATTAGTACTTCGATGGAAGTTAATGGTCGATAAATTGGCAGTTTCGCAAGCTCCTTACAAAGTAGCCAGCGAATTAGACCGCACCTCATCACTCATCCGTGACCTCTTGAATGATTCTTTCCAAGCCATTCATGTTGATGATAAAGACCTTTTCCTCGAAGTAAAAAACTATATCAAGTCCTTTTCAGATGATAAAAATGATGCCGATATCGTTAAACTCTACAAAGATAAAATACCTATCTTTGAGTATTTTAACGTGGCGAAGCAAATCAAAGCGTCATTTGGAAAAATTGTGACCATTAAAAATGGAATCTATCTTATTATAGAACAAACCGAAGCCATGTGCGTGATTGATGTCAATAGCGGAAATCGCGTGAAATCATCTAACTCTCAGGAAGAGAATGCCTTGCAAGTCAATATGGATTCGGCGGCAGAAATTGCGCGACAGCTCCGACTGCGCGATATTGGCGGTATCATCGTGATAGATTTTATTGATATGTCCAAATCATTGAATAGGGCAGCCCTTTATCGCCGAATGTGTGAATTAATGGTGGCAGACCGTGCGAAACATACTGTTTTACAGCTAAGTAAGTTCGGATTGATGCAAATTACGCGGCAACGCGTTCGCCAAGTGACGACCATCGATACACTGGAACAGTGTCCGGTATGTTATGGAACCGGCAAAGTGAAACCTACCATTTTGGTTGAGGAGAACTTGGAAAATATGATTGATTTTCTCATTCAAAAGCAGGTAGAGTCCACTATTACCATCGATTTACATCCGTTTTTATATGCCTATTTTACCAAAGGCATTATTTCTAAGCAGGTAAAATGGTTTTTTAAGTATAAAAGATGGATACATTTAAGAGAGAATCCTGAAACACATTTGTTACAACACAAATTCTATAATAAAGATAATGAGGAAATTGTCATTTGGGATACCCAACAGGCATTACACAAGGAAAACGAATTATGAGTAAACCTTTGATTTTAATTGTAAATGATGATGGCTACGAAGCGAAAGGCTTGTATGCCTTAGTAGAAGCTGCCAAAGAATTTGGAGAAGTGGTTGTAGTGACCCCCGACGGACCGCGCTCCGGTTACGCTCATGGGATTACGATGAACGTTCCGCTGCGTTTAAAACAATACAAAACTGATGCCGACGGCGTTGATTATTATCGTACGAATGGCACTCCTGTCGATTGCGTGAAATTAGGTCAAAAAGTGATTCTGAAAGACAGAAAAATTGATTTAATACTCTCCGGCATTAATCATGGTTCCAATTCTTCTATCAGCATTATCTATTCCGGCACCATGGCAGCCGCCATAGAAGGAAGTGTTGAGAATTATAAATCCATCGGTTTTTCGCTCTTGGATTATTCTCCCCATGCCGATTTTACTGCCGCAATCGCGATAGCCAAGAAAATCATCGGTCAGACACTGCAACACGAATTGCCGGAATATATTTCGTTGAACGTGAACATTCCCAAAGTTCCGTTAGAAGAGATTAAAGGAATTAAAATTACGCGCCAAACGCATGGATATTGGCATGAAGTTTTGGAAGAACGGGTGGATTGCTATGGTCGCAAATATTATTGGCTCGATGGCTGGTTAGTGGATAACGACCCGCACGAAGATACTTGCGAATGGGCACTCAAACACAATTATGTCTCATTACAACCGGTGCAGTTTGACTTGACAGCACACCAATATATCAACACACTTAAATTTTTAGAAGAATGAGAAAATTACTTGAAAAACTTCGTCGTGATTCGCTTTGGATGGGCATCATCATGGGCATAGCAATTCCTGCTATTTTGTTTGGCATTATTTTTGGAATCATTGTTTTGATATTAGCCGTGTCCGGCAAAAACATGAATGTGTTTGATATGGTCTCTGCTCAAAAACTTATTTTGTTGAGCATCATTCCCAATGTATTTATTCTCCGGTATTATTTGCTAAAATTAAAATTTGATTTGACCGGTCGCGGAATCCTTTTAATTACCTTTGTTATTGGTATCTTGTTCGCAGTTTTAGAGTTTATATAGTCTCGAATAGAGAAGCCAACTGCATTCAGTCCAGTCATTTATTTCAAAATATTGCTTTTTAGTAAATAATAGGAATTATTACTTAATGGATTAGCATTAAGCATATTATGTTTTAATAAACGATATTGAATCAATTTACCGGACAGAAAAAAATCAAAAATGCGACTGATTTGATCATCTCGCAACGAGCAGTCCGTTAAAAACTTACCATATATTTGAGCACTAATTCCACAGCGATGGCGGTTAGCACAGCTAAGAAAGCCACGAGCACCAATCCTTTTTCTTTCCATGCCGAAATGAGAGCCACTTGTGCTGCGAGGATGGCAGATAAGAAGTGGGGGGACAAGTCGCCGGATGGGGTAGTGGAGTAAATAACATCGGGGAAAGTCATTGCCGCCAATACGCAGAAAGGAATGTAATAAAAGAAATCCTGCACCCACAAATTTTCGATTTTCTTTTGAAAAAAAGCGATCGGGGCGACCCGAATCAGGTAGGTAGTACCTGCCATGATAATTAAACAAATCACCAAATAACTCATGCTTCGCTCCTTTCTTCTGCCATAAGGATTTGTTGTCGTTTTTTGCGGCGGTTTATTTCTTTGATGGATGCTGCGCCGGCGGCTGCTATTACCGCCGAGGTGATGATGGCCCAGCCGCCGCCGCCCACTTGGGACAGAACGTTAATGCCCGGGACATATTTAAAGATACAGGAAAGCAGGCTTGCTGCCACAATTGCTAAGGCTACTTTTCGGCTTTTTTTGGCTTCGGGAATGATAATGGCGATGAACATACAATACAGAGCAATTCCCATACAACCTTGCAACATCGGTGATAGCAAACCCGATGCAAATGCGCCCAAAAAAGTCCCGAATGTCCAGCCGAAAATGGGAGTAGCCATTAAGCCGGTAAAGAAAGAAAAAGAGACATCTTGTTTTTGCATGGATGCCAGCGCAAAAACCTCATCGGTAATGCAAAAAGCGATGATACATCTTTTATATAAGGGCATTTTGGGTGCGATTTTCTGCGTAAGAGAAAAAGACATGAGCATGTAGCGCAAATTAATGACTAAAGTGGTCATTACCAATTCGATATAAGGTGCTCCGCCGTCTATTAAGCGGATTCCTGCAAACTGTCCGGCAGAAGCCATATTGGTAAAGGCGACAAAAGTAGCGACCATTGGGTCAAAGCCCATTTTGACTGCCAAAATTCCAAAAGTAAACGCAACAGGGATATATCCTAAACAGATAGGGAATCCTGTTTTGATCCCTCTAATAAACTCTTTCATTCCAACAACCCCACATCAGTTTTGGTTCATAATAAAATGTTCCGCTTCGATGGCGGCTTTGCAACCGGAAGCGGCGGCAGTAATAGCTTGACGGAAATGGGGGTCTTGAACATCTCCGGCGGCAAATACGCCTGCAATATTGGTCTGCGTAGTTCCCGGTTTAGTCTGAATGTAACCTTGCGCATCCAAGTCGATTTGTCCGACAAATAAGTCCGTAACGGGCGTATGTCCGATGGCGACGAAAACGCCGTCAATGGCAATTTGGCTCTTGTTTTTTGTTTGAGTATCTGTTAATTGCAAGCCGGTAACTTTTTTCATAAAGCCTTGTTTTTCGCCCAATATTTCGGCGGGGATTTTATTCCAAAGCACTTCCAAATTGGCAGTTTCAAACACTCTTTTTTGCATTGCTTTGGAGGCGCGGAACTCGTCTCGGCGGTGAATAAGATACACTTTATTGCACAATTTGGCAAGGTACAGGGCTTCTTCCAAAGCTGTATCGCCGCCGCCAATGACGGCAACGTCTTTTCCGCGGTAGAAAAAGCCGTCGCAAGTGGCGCAAGCCGATACTCCGAAGCCGCGGTATGTCTTTTCCGATTCCAACCCTAACCAACGGGCAGTAGCTCCCGTTGCAATAATTACCGTTTCGGCAATGATTTCCTTTTCTTCATCAATGGTGCAGAGGAAGGGGTGTTTGGAAAAATCCACTTTCGTCACCATTCCGGTGCGGATGTCGGTTCCGAAGCGAAGGGCTTGTTGGCGAATATCCTGCATAATTTCAGTACCGCCTATGCCTTCCGGGTAGCCCGGGAAATTCTCTACATCTGTGGTGATGGTCAATTGGCCGCCCGGCATGATTCCTTCAATCAGGACAGGTTTGAGGTCGGCGCGGGAAGCATAGATACCGGCAGTATAACCTGCCGGTCCCGAACCGATAATTAAGCACTTAACTTGTTCTTGCATATTGTTATTTTATAAAAGCAATGATGTCACCTTTTCTTACTTTATCACCTTGTTGTGCGATTACGGAAATAAGCTTTCCGGTGAACAAAGATATTATTTCGTCCATTCCGAAATAGGCATCTATGTGGCAAATGCAATCGCCTTCACGATAGGATGTGCCGATCGGAGCTGCCATCGATGGCTCATTCACAGCCAATTCCCAGATAACAATTCCGGCGGTCGTTGCAACAACGGGTTTAGCATCCGGTTCTTTCTCAGTGATGGCAGCAATGAGTTCCTCGCGTTTAACTTCCGGTGTCTTTACTTCTTTGATAATGACTTGAACATTTGAGGCTTTTTTCGCTTTTTCCAACTCTTCTTCAAACTTCTTTTTTGCTGTCCCATTTTTATAATCCAAGTACTGCCGTTCGTGCATGGCAATTTCAAATAATTCTTCGTCATCTTGCCCGCAATCCCATCCATTTTCTTTCATTTGTTCACGGAATTTAGGTAATTCGTCGGGGTAGTTGTCTTGTGGGTTTCCTGCAAAAAATTCATATCCTTTTTGTTGGGCAAGTTCCACGATTTCGGGTGCCAGCGTGCCGGGGAGTTTTCCGGTTTTACCCAGAATCATATCCCATGTATTTTTATCCATTTGTGAAAACCGCTCTTTCCCTTGCGCCATCTGCATGATATTCATCAGGGCAGTATTCTTAACATATTGACTAAAAGGCGTTACCAAAGGAGGATTCCCCATTTTAGGCCATACATAAGCGACTTCTTCAAATAAATTAACCAATAATTCATCTTCAGAAAGTTCTTTCTTACCGCCATTACGGAGGAACATGTTAATTCCGTTGTGAACTCCTTTCAGGTCAGCCATCATGGATCCCATCATACCGCCCGGTAGTCCGCAACCCACTAATAATGAACTCATTACTTTATTTTTCGCGTCCATAAAATAGCCCAAGAAGTCATCCATAAATTCTTGGGTCAGTCGGCGTGCTTCCATGTATGCATTCATATTGATTTCCGGTACATCGAAGCCGGCATCTTTGAGCATTGCCTGAATGGTGATAACGTCGGGGTGGACCATTCCCCAAGAGAGCGGTTCCATAGCAACATCAATGATATCGGCACCGTTTTTAGCGACTTCCAAAGTAGAAGCAACGGAGAACCCGGGACCACTATGTCCGTGATATTGAACGATAATATGCGGATATTTCTCTTTAATGGCTTTTACCAAACGTCCTAAAGTGACCGGACGTCCTACGCCTGCCATATCTTTCAAAGCAATTTCGTCAGCCCCATATTCCACCACTTTATCAACAATATCCATGTAATATTCAACGGTATGAATTTCGGAGTGGGTGATACTGAGCGCGGCTTGGGAAATCATGCCGGCTTCTTTGGCATATTTGACGGAGAGTTCCAAGTTTCTGGGGTCGTTGAGTCCGCAAAAAGAGCGGGCTATGTCCACCCCTTGTGCTTTTTTGACTTGAAACATCAGACGCCGAACATCCGCGGGAACGGGATACATTCGCAAACCATTCAAAGCTCTTTCCAGCATTTGTGTTTGAATCCCGGCTTCGTTGAACGGCTTAGTCCATTCTCTGACAGCTTTGTTGGGATTTTCCCCATAGAGTAAATTGACTTGCTCGGCGGCTCCACCGTTGGTTTCCACTCTGGCAAAACACCCCATCTCAATAATTGCGGGTGCAATTCTCACTAATTGATCTACACGTGGAACATATTTGCCCGAGGACTGCCACATGTCACGATAAAGTAAACAAAATTTTATCTGTTTTTTCATTTTATAGAGTTATTATAATTTATATAGATTTATCATTTTACACCAATATTTTGGTCAGACAATTTTTCTAAGATTTTGTTCAAACCGTTATTGGAATTGACTTCTCTGAGCAATTTGTCTATTTTTTCTTTGATATTTAGGTTCATCTTATATATCGTTTAATTCAGCTGCAAAAATACACAAAAAATTGATGAAAAGTGCGATGAATTCCGTTATTCTTTTTTTATTTCAAAGATGTTATGGATCAATTCGGGGATAATTTTGGAGGGCAATAACCGAGACTAAAAACGAGAAATCTATATTAATTAATATTTTAAGGAGATTTCTGTGGTAAAAGGTAAAAGGGGGCTTTATCTTGGAAAAGAAGAAAAAAAATATATAAAAAATAATAATAAAAAGAAAAAAATATTAATTTTGCAGTGTCAAATTTTAAAGAATTTGTGAAGCATTGACATTTTGACAGGATCAATTTATTAAACATGATTTTAATTGAACCATATAATAAATATAAGGCTGAATCATTTTTATATTAAAAATTTTTTATGATGAAAAGAAAAATTGTGTTATCATTGTTTATTGTAGTCAGTGCAAATCTTCTATTTGCGCAAAAAAGTTTACCTTTTTCCAAACCT